>ERZ1645186.1-NODE-1-length-65319-cov-9.559558_pt1 | contig 65319 bp, 60 predicted proteins | sample MGYA00575349_ERZ1645186 | MGnify/ENA primary metagenome ERZ1645186 (study PRJEB40839, sample SAMN11282943) | freshwater sediment metagenome | isolation source: river sediment | host: Sediment | place: India: Nawabganj, Kanpur | collected 2015-12-17 ...
CTGAGAGCTTGTGAAGACATGAATCACGTCCGCGTGGGGCCCCAGAAAGGGCCCAATCTAGGCGCCCGGCACAGCCGGGTTGGATACCCGGCGAAGCCGTGCAACGACGAGTGGGCCCTTTGCGGGACCCCACCCGCAGGGCCGGGGTACCCAAGGATCCAGGCGCGTGTTGCGCCGCTTGCGCGGGCAGCAAGCCCGCGCTGCGCGACGCGCCTACGCCAGGGTCCTTGGCCACCCCGGCGCGGGCGCGATTCATGTCTTCACAAGCTCTTAGCGCCGCGGCGGCTTCAGCCCGGACGCTGCGTGAACAGCTTGGCCGCGCGGCCCTTCAGCTCGAGCAGTTCGCTGGGCGTGACCGAATACGCGCCGGACCGGGTATCGACCTCGATGCGGAACTCCACGTCGCGGCCGCCGCTGGACAGTGTGCCGCAGGTGAACTCGTAGTCCTCGGCCAGCGCCGGCAGGCCCTGGCTCTGCACGTCGTAGTCTTCGTATTGCAGGTTGCGGATCTCGCCGCTGGCCAGGTCCAGCACGGCGCTGGCCTTGACGACCGTCTCGGTCAGTTCGTCCACGACGACGATCGGAAGCTGCAGATCCATGGTTCACCTCGGAAACCTCAGGGCCCCGGCGACGGCACGGGGCTGACTGCGCATTGTCGCCCGTCCGCCGAAGCGCGGCCGGCACCGGAGTTCGAGTGCGCGGGCTACTGGATGTACAGCCGGCAGCGATCGGGGGGCGGCTCCGGCACCACGTTGCACCGCTCGAAGGCCTCCGGCTTGATGCCGCCGCCGACCGTCCGGTGCGGGTCGAAGCAGTCGATGCTTTCCAGGTACAGGCGCTGCCAGGTCCGGCAGTCGGTCCGGTCGTCCGGCACCTGCGCCGGCCGCTTGGCAATGGGCGCGGGCCGAGACGCCGTCGGGGTCGACGTGACGCGCGCCGGCGGCCCAGTCTTCGATGGCGCAATGGCTTCTGCCAGGGCCCGTTCCCGCTGGGCGCGCGCGCCCGCTTCGCGCTGCTGCTCCGCGCTCGGCGCGTTGGACGTGACGTCCACCGGCTTGGCCTTGTTGCGGTAGCGCTCGGGCACGACCTCCGCGTAGTGCACCTTGCCTTGTTCGTCGACCCAGCGGTACACCGTGCCGGCAACGGCGCCGGTCGAACAAAGCGCGCAGAGCACGGCGCCGGCCACGACGCGGCGAAGCCGCAAGCCAGTAGCGGCCTGGCTGCGCCTCGCGGGCGGATCAATGGGCCCAGCGGCTCTCATGCAATGGGCCGCATTGTGCGAAACCTTCCAGCCCAACCGCAGGCGCCCACAGGGTGACCATGTGCTGCCGTGGCACATCGACAGGAGCGGTGGGGCGGCAGCCGGGGTGGCCGTGAGGGTCCAACGCAACCCCACGGTCGCGCGTCCATGGCCGCAGGCGTCGACCGCACACCGCTGTGCGGATTGCGGCGAAGCCCGGTTCGCGCCACAGGTCTGGCACGGTGAGCCGCTCGAACCGGTTTCCCAGGCGTCCGACCCCCCCCTACCCCTCGAGCGCCGCCTGCGCCGCCGCCAGCCGCGCGATCGGCACGCGGAACGGGCTGCAGCTGACGTAGTCGAGCCCCGCGCGGTGGAAGAAGGCGACAGACGCCGGGTCGCCGCCGTGCTCGCCGCACACGCCCACCTCCAGGTGCGGCCGCACGGCCTTGCCCTTCTTCACCGCCTGCTCCACCAGCAGGCCCACGCCCTTCTGGTCGATGCTGCGGAAGGGGTCGTGCTCGTACATGCCGGCCTTCAGGTACACGGGCAGGAACTTGCCGGCGTCGTCGCGCGAGAAGCCCATGGTCATCTGCGTCAGGTCGTTGGTGCCGAAGCTGAAGAACTCGGCCTGCTGGCCGATGCTGTCGGCCACCAGCGCGGCGCGCGGCGTCTCGATCATCGTGCCGATCATGTACTCGATGCGCTCGCCGCGCTCGCCGAACACCTGTTCGGCGGTGCGGCGGATCACCTTGGCCTGGGCGTTGAACTCGCGCACCGTGCCGATCAGCGGCACCATGATCTCGGCCTTCACCGCGGCGCCCTTGGCGCGGGCGTCGAGCGCGGCCTCGATGATGGCGCGCGTCTGCATCTCGGTGATCTCGGGGTAGGTGATGCCCAGCCGGCAGCCGCGGTGGCCGAGCATCGGGTTGAACTCATGCAGTTCCTCCACGCGCAGGCGGATGCGGCCCACCGGCACGCCGATCTCCTGCGCCAGCTGGCGCTGCCCGGCTTCGTCGTGCGGCACGAACTCGTGCAGCGGCGGGTCCAGCAGGCGGATGGTCACCGGCAGCCCGCTCATCTCGCGGAACAGGCCTTCGAAATCGCCGCGCTGGATCGGCAGCAGCTTGGCCAGCGCGCGCCGGCGGCCGGCTTCGTCCTCGGCCAGGATCATCTCGCGCATCGGCACGATGCGCTCGCCCTCGAAGAACATGTGCTCGGTGCGCGTCAGCCCGATGCCGGTGGCGCCGAAGGCGCGCGCCACGCGCGCCTCTTCGGGCGTGTCGGCGTTGGTGCGCACCTCGAGCCGCTTGTACTTGTCGGCCAGCGCCATCAGCTTGCCGAAGTCGCCGCTGAGCTCGGCGTCCTTGGTGGCGATGCGGCCATCGTAGACCTCGCCGGTGGAGCCGTTCAGCGAGATCCAGTCGCCCTCGGACCAGGTGCGCCCGTCCACCGAGAAGCAGCGCGCCTTGTAGTCGACGTGCAGCGCCCCGGCGCCCGACACGCAGCACTTGCCCATGCCGCGCGCCACCACGGCGGCGTGGCTGGTCATGCCGCCGCGCGCGGTGAGGATGCCCTGCGCCACGCTCATGCCGCGCAGGTCCTCCGGCGAGGTCTCCTGACGCACCAGGATCACCGTCTTGCCGCGCTTGACCCAGTCGTCGGCCTCGTCGGCGAAGAACACCACCTGCCCGGTGGCCGCGCCGGGGCTGGCCGGCAGCCCACGCGCGATGACGCTGGCGCCCTTCATCGCCGTGGCGTCGAAGATCGGGTGCAGCAGGTCGTTCAGCCGGTCGGGGCTGACGCGCTGCAGCGCGGTCTTCTCGTCGATCATGCCCTGCTGCAGCATTTCCATGGCAATGCGCACCATGGCCGCGCCGGTGCGCTTGCCGTTTCGCGTCTGCAGCATCCACAGCCGGCCTTCCTGGATGGTGAACTCCAGGTCCTGCATGTCCTTGAAGTGGTTCTCCAGCAGCGTCTCGGCCTGCAACAGCTGGCGGTAGATGTCGGGCATCAGCTCCTCCAGCGACGGGTACTTGGCGCGGCGCTCGGCCTCGCCCACCTGCGCCAGCTCGGCCCAGCGGCGCGAGCCCACCAGCGTCACCTGCTGCGGCGTGCGGATGCCGGCGACCACGTCCTCGCCCTGCGCGTTGACCAGGAACTCGCCATTGAACAGGTCCTCGCCGGTGCCGGCGTCGCGCGTGAAGGCCACGCCGGTGGCGCTGCTGTCGCCCAGGTTGCCAAACACCATGGCCTGCACGTTGACGGCCGTGCCCCAGGCCTCGGGGATGTCGTTCAGCTCGCGGTAGACGCGGGCGCGCTCGTTGTTCCAGCTCTCGAACACCGCCGACACCGAGCCCCACAGCTGCTCCCACGGGTCGGTGGGGAAGTCGCGCCCGATGCGCGCGCGGATCAGCGCCTTGAAGCGCGCCACCAGCTCCTTCAGGTCGGCCGCGTCGAGCTCGGTGTCGAGCTTGACGCCGCGCGCGTCCTTGAGCATGTCGATCACCACCTCGAAGGGGTCATGCTCCTCCTTCGACGCCGGTTTCAGGCCCATGACCACGTCGCCGTACATCTGGATGAAGCGGCGGTAGCTGTCCCAGGCGAAGCGCTCGTTGCCGGTCTTGCGTGCCAGGCCCTCCACCGCCACGTCGTTCAGGCCCAGGTTGAGGATGGTGTCCATCATGCCGGGCATCGATGCGCGCGCGCCGGAGCGCACGCTCAGCAGCAGCGGGTCCTCGGCATTGCCGAAGCGCTTGCCCATCTCGGCCTCGACCGCGGCCACGCCGGCGCGCACCTCGGCGTCGATGAGATTCAGCGCGGCCTCGCGGCCCTGCTGGGTGTAGACGGTGCAGGCCTCGGTGCTGACGGTGAAGCCGGGCGGCACGGTGACGCCCAGCCGGCACATCTCGGCCAGGTTGGCGCCCTTGCCGCCGAGCAGGTTCTTCATCGCGGCCGAGCCATCGGTGCGCTGGCGGCCGAAGAGGTAGACATAGGCAGGCGTTTGGCTCATGGGGCTTCGCGGTTGGGGTTGAAGTGGCGGGTGGCGGGCTTTGCGCCACACGGTGCATGTTCGCGGCTGCCCTGCGACAGGGGCTTGCGCAAGGTCAAGCGCACCGCGCCTTGATGCCGCGCAAACCCGCCGCGCCGTGTCGGCCGAAGAATGCGACGCACATGAACAGGCCCCGCGGGGCCGGATGGGGTGGTTTGCATGCTCCAGATCCGCATTCACGGCCGTGGCGGCCAGGGGGTGGTGTCGGCTGCCGAGATGCTGTCGATCGCCGCCTTCGAGCAGGGCCGCCACGCGCAGGCCTTTCCGAGCTTCGGCTCGGAGCGCACCGGCGCGCCGGTGGTGGCCTTCTGCCGCATTGACGACAGCGACATCCGGCTGCGCGAGCCGATCCTGCAGCCCGACGTGCTGATCGTGCAGGACCCGACGCTGCTGTATCAAGTGGACGTGTTCCAGGGGCTGAAGCCGGACGGCTACGTGCTCATCAACAGCAAGCGCAGCTTCGGCCAGCTGGGCCTGGCCGAGATCGCGCAGCGCCACCGCAGCGAACGGCTGGCCACCGTGCCGGCCACCGACATCGCGCTGCGCCACCTGGGCCGGCCGCTGCCCAATGCCGTGCTGCTGGGGGGCTTCGCCGCGCTGTCGGGACTGATCACGCTGCCGGCGGTGGAGCACGCCATCCAGGCGAAATTCAGCGGCCGCGTGGCCGAAGGCAACGTCGCCGCGGCGGCCGAGGCCTTCGACTTCGTCAAGCGCGAGATGGAGGAGCTGGCCCGTGCTTAGGCAAATCGAGGGTTCCAGGGCGGTGGCCGAGAGCGTGGCGCTGTGCCGGCCGGAGGTGATCTGCGCCTATCCGATCAGCCCACAGACGCACATCGTCGAAGGCCTGGGCGAACTGGTGAAGAGCGGCACGCTCGCGCCCTGCGAGTTCATCAACGTCGAGAGCGAGTTCGCGGCCATGAGCGTGGCCATCGGCGCGTCGGCCGCCGGCGCGCGCAGCTACACCGCCACCGCCAGCCAGGGACTGCTGTTCATGGCCGAGGCGGTCTACAACGCCAGCGGCCTGGGCCTGCCGATCGTGATGACGGTGGCCAACCGCGCGATCGGCGCGCCGATCAACATCTGGAACGACCACAGCGACAGCATGAGCCAGCGCGACTGCGGCTGGATCCAGCTGTTCGCCGCGCACAACCAGGAGGCGCTGGACCTGCACATCCAGGCCTTCAAGCTCGGCGAGGAGCTGAGCATGCCGGTGATGGTGTGCATGGACGGCTTCATCCTCACCCACGCCTACGAGCGCGTGGACATGCCCACGCAGGCGCAGGTCGATGGCTTCCTGCCGCCCTACGAGCCGCGCCAGGTGCTGGACGTGAACGAGCCGGTGTCGATCGGCGCGATGGTCGGGCCCGAGGCCTTCATGGAGGTGCGTTACCTGGCGCACGCCAAACAGCTGCTGGCGCTGGACCGCATCCCGCAGATCGCCGCGGAGTTCGAGCAGCGCTTCGGCCGCAACACCGGCGGGCTGGTGCGCGGCTACCACCTGGACGACGCCGAGACGGTGGTGGTGGCGCTGGGCTCGGTGCTGGGCACGCTGCGCGAGACCGTGGAGGAGTTGCGCGCGCAGTCCGGGCTGAAGATCGGCGTGCTCGGCATCACCTCGTTCCGACCCTTCCCGCTGGCCGCGGTGCGCGCCGCACTGCAGGGCGCGCAGCGCGTGGTGGTGCTGGAGAAGAGCTTCTCGGTGGGCCTGGGCGGCGTGGTCTCCACCGACGTGCGGCTGGCGCTGTCGGGATTGAGCCTGCGCGGCTACACCGTGGTGGCCGGCCTGGGCGGGCGCGCGATCACGCGCGCGTCGCTGGCGCGCATGCTGCACGAGGCGGCGGCCGACAAGCTGCCGCCGTTGAGCTTCCTCGACCTGGACGTGCGCATCGTCGAGCGCCAGCTGCAGCGTGAGGCGGCCACGCGGCGCAGCGGGCCGATTGCCGAGAACCTGCTGCGCGACCTGGGCACCGTGGCCTCGAAAGTCAGCTGACATGACCCACCCCGTCAAGTTCTACCAGACCGGCACCTTCACGGTCGGCAACCGCCTGCTGCCGCCGGAGCAGCGCAGCGTGCAGGCGAGCGTCGAGCGCAGCAATGCGTTGAACAGCGGCCACCGCGCCTGCCAGGGCTGCGGCGAGGCGCTGGGTGCGCGCTATGCGGTGGACGCGGCGATGCGCGCCAGCGGCAACCGGCTGATCGCGGCCAACGCCACCGGCTGCCTGGAGGTGTTCTCCACGCCCTATCCCGAGACCAGCTGGCAGCTGCCGTGGATCCATAGCCTGTTCGGCAATGCCGCGGCGGTGGGCACCGGCATCGCCGCGGCGCTGAAGGTCAAGGCCGCCAAGCGCGGCGAGCATGACGGCGGCGCGGTGCGCGTCATCGCCCAGGGCGGCGACGGCGGCACCACCGACATCGGCTTCGGCTGCCTGTCGGGCATGTTCGAGCGCAACGACGACGTGCTCTACATCTGCTACGACAACGAGGCCTACATGAACACCGGCGTGCAGCGCAGCAGCGCCACGCCGGCGGCGGCGCGCACGGCGACGACGATGGCCGTCGGCGACGAGCCCGGCGAGCGCTTCGGCCAGGGCAAGAACCTGCCGCTGATCGCGCTGGCGCACGAGATCCCCTACGTGGCCACCGCCACGGTCGCCGATCTGCGCGACCTGGAGGCCAAAGTGGAGCATGCGATGAGCCTGCGCGGCGCGCGCTACCTGCACATCCTGGTGCCCTGCCCGCTGGGCTGGGGCTCGGCCAGCCACGACACCATCCGCCTGGCCCGGCTGGCGCGCGAATGCGGCCTGTTCCCGGTGTTCGAGGGTGCGCACGGCCAGGTCACGGCGGTGACGAAGATCCGCCACCGCGTGCCGGTGGCCGACTACCTGCGGCCGCAGAAGCGCTTCGCGCACCTGTTCGCCGGCGACGGACGGCCACAGGTGGTGGCCCGCATCCAGGCCGAGGCCGACCGCAACATCGCGCGCTTCGGCTTGCTCGACGCTCTGGAGGCCTGAGAGCTTGTGAAGCACTCCAACACGCCCGCTCGTGCGCCCCAAAGGGCGCTGCTCTTCGTTGCAAATACTCGCCGTAGCCCGAGCTACGGCTGTGCTTTGCGCCTCGATCAACACCGTTTCGGACGCCCGCTCGGGCGCGCCGGAATACTTCACGAGCTCTGAATGGACAAGCCCTTCGCCATCACGCTCGACCCCGGTTCGTCGCTGGCCAACAAGACCGGCAGCTGGCGCACCGAACGCCCGGTCTACGTCGACCGGTTGCCGCCGTGCAACGCGCAGTGCCCGGCCGGCGAGGACATCCAGGGCTGGCTGTACCACGCCGAAGGCGGCGCCTACGAGCGCGCCTGGCGCCACCTGACGCGCGACAACCCCTTCCCCGCGATCATGGGCCGCGTGTGCTATCACTCCTGCGAGGGCGCGTGCAACCGCGGGCGCATCGACTCTGCCGTGGGCATCAACGCGGTCGAGCGCTTCCTCGGCGACGAGGCACTGAAGCAGGGCTGGCGCTTCGAGCCGCCGGCCAGCGCCAGCGGCCGGCAGGTGCTGGTGGTCGGTGCCGGGCCCTCGGGCATGTCGGCGGCCTACCACCTGCGCCGGCTGGGGCACGAGGTCACGGTCATGGAGGCCGGGCCGATGGCTGGCGGCATGATGCGCTTCGGCATCCCCAAGTACCGGCTGCCGCGCGAGGTGCTCGACGCCGAGATGCAGCGCATCATCGACATGGGCGTGACGCTGCACCTGGGCACGAAGGTGCACGACCTGGCGCAGACGATGCGCGCCGGCGGCTACGACGCCGCTTTCCTGGCGGTGGGTGCCCACATCGCCAAGCGCGCGTACATCCCGGCCAAGGACGGCTCGCGCATCCTCGATGCGGTGGCGGTGCTGCGCTCGATGGAAGGCGAGGACAAGCCGATGCTCGGCCGCCGCGTCGTCGTCTACGGCGGCGGCAACACCGCGATCGACGTCGCCCGCACCGCCAAGCGCCTGGGCGCGACCGAGGCGATCATCGTCTACCGGCGCACGCGCGACCGCATGCCGGCGCACGACTTCGAGCTCGAGGAGGCGCTCGAGGAAGGCGTGATGGTCAAGTGGCTGTCGACGATCAAGCAGTCGGCCATGGGCGAAGCGGGCGGCGCGCTGACAATCGAGAAGATGGTGCTCGACGCGCAGGGCCGGCCGCAGCCCACCGGCGAGTTCGAAGAGCTGCAGGCCGACAGCCTGGTGCTGGCGCTGGGCCAGGACGTGGACCTGTCGCTGCTGGAGAACCTGCCCGGCCTGACGGTAGACGACGGCGTGGTGCAGGTGGACCCGAACACGATGATGACCGGCCACCCCGGCGTGTTCGCCGGCGGCGACATGGTGCCGGCCGAGCGCAACGTGACGGTGGCCGTGGGGCACGGCAAGAAGGCGGCGCGCCACATCGACGCCTGGCTGCGTGGCACGGTGCACACGCCGCCGCCGAAGCACGCGCCGGCCAGCTTCGAGCGGCTGAACCCGTGGTACTACAGCGATGCGCCGAAGACCGTGCGCCCGCAACTCGACCTGGCGCGGCGCACCAGCAGCTTCGACGAGGTGCAGGGCGGCCTGACCGCCGACAACGCGCTGTTCGAGGCGCGCCGCTGTCTGAGCTGCGGCAACTGCTTCGAGTGCGACAACTGCTACGGCGTGTGCCCGGACAACGCGGTCATCAAGCTCGGTCCCGGCAACCGTTTCCGCTTCAACTACGACTACTGCAAGGGCTGCGGCCTGTGCGCGACCGAGTGTCCGTGCGGCGCGATCGAGATGGTGCTCGAGGAGAGTTGAGGCGGCGCGCAGGCGGGGCGGCTCCATACGCAAGTGCGTTCAAGAAGACATAGACCGAGGGCGTCTCACGGCGCATAGCAGCCTCCGCGATCAGCAGTTGCTGTTGGCTGAGTCCGGCGTGCCAAGTCGGCTGCGGTAGCGCGCTGGTGTCACCCGCGTTCTCCGGCCCACGCTCGCGGGCGACCGGCTTCTGTACTTGACAGTTGCCTCATCAACACCGGCCACGCGGGTCACCAACCAGCGTACCGCGAATGGGGCCTGCGCCCGCGGGTGGCCACCACCGCACTACAACGAGCGCTCGTTGTGTTTGGCAGCGAACACCAACACGGTGCCCGGCCGAGGATGGCAGGGAAGCGGATCCTGGAAGTAAAGGAGGAGCACGGTCGAAGACCGGGCGGGGGACATGGAAGGATTCGCTTCCGCGTCGTCCTCGGCTCGCGCCAATGCATCGAAAGCGACAGTCCGCATTGCGCCGGTCGCGACAAAAGGGCTTCTTGCCGTTCGAACGCGCCTGCGTATCAGGCCATCAGCACCGCCGCGCCGTCGAAGCGGCCGGCGCGCAGGTCGGCCAGCGCCTCGTTGGCCTGGGGCAGCGCGTAGCGGCGGGTGTGCGTGACCAGGCCCACGCGCGGCGCCAGGCTCAGGAAGTCGATGCCGTCCTGCCTTGTCAGGTTGGCCACCGAGACCAGCTGCCGCTCCTGCCACAAGAGCCGGTACGGAAACGACGGGATGTCGCTCATGTGGATGCCGGCGCAGACCACGCGCCCGCCCTTGCGCACCGCCTGCAACGCGGCCGGCACCAGCGCGCCGACCGCCGCGAAGATGATGGCGGCATCCAGCGGCTGCGGCGGCCGCTGGTCGGAGCCGCCCGTCCAGGCCGCGCCCAGCTGGCGCGCGAAGGCCTGGCTGGCCAGGTCGCCCGGCCGGGTGAAGGCATAGACCTCGCGTCCCTGCCAGCGCGCCACCTGAGCCAGGATGTGCGCCGCCGCGCCGAAGCCGTAAAGACCCAGCCGCTGCGCCTCGCCGGCGATGACCAGCGCGCGCCAGCCGATCAGCCCGGCGCACAGCAACGGCGCCAGCGATTCGTCGCTGCCCTGCTCGCCCAGCGGGAAGGCGAAGCGCGCGTCGGCCACGACCTGCGTGGCATAACCGCCGTCGCGCGTGTAGCCGTGGAACTGCGGCCGGTCGCACAGGTTCTCCTGGAGGCGGGTGCAGAAGGGGCAGCTGCCGCAGGTATGACCCAGCCATGGAAGGCCGACGCGCTCGCCGAGGCGCAGTCCGTGCACGCCGGCGCCGAGCGCGTCGACGCGGCCCACCACCTCGTGTCCGGGGATGATCGGCAACGGCATGTCGGGCAGCTCGCCATCGAGCACGTGCAGGTCCGTGCGGCACACGCCGCAGGCGGCCACGCGCAGGCGGATCTCGCCGGGGCCGGGCTGGCGGTCGGGCAGTTCGGTCCATTCCAGCGGCCCGCCGACGCGCTTGAGTTGCATCGCATGCATGTCGGGCTCCGCTCAGTAGATGTCCGGCTCGGGCACCGCGGCGCCGAAGCCGGTTTCCAGGAAATCGAAGTCGCAGCCCTGGTCGGCCTGCAGCACATGCCGGCCGAAGAGCCAGCCGTAGCCGCGCCCGTAGCGCGGCGGCGGCGGCTGCCAGGCGGCGCGGCGCGCGGCCAGCTCCGCGTCGCTCAGCTCCAGATGAATGCGCCGCGCCGGCACGTCCACCGTGATGCGGTCGCCGCTGCGCAGCAGCGCCAGCGGACCGCCCACCGCCGCCTCGGGCGCGCAGTGCAGCAGGCAGCCGCCGTAGCTGGTGCCACTCATGCGCGCGTCGCTCAGGCGCAGCATGTCGGTGACGCCGGCCTTCAGCAGCTTGGTCGGGATCGGCAGCATGCCCCATTCCGGCATGCCGGCGCCCAGCGGGCCGGCGTAGCGCAGCACCAGAATGTCGTCGGCCGTGACGTCCAGAGCCGGGTCCTCCGCGGCCTTCTTCAACGAGGGATAGTCGTCGAAGACCAGCGCGCGGCCGCTGTGCTGCAGCAGATGCGGCGCGCAGGCGCTGGGCTTGATGACCACGCCGTCGGGCGCCAGGTTGCCGCGCAGCACGGCCAGCGCGCCTTCGGCATAGATCGGCTTGTCCAGCGGCCGGATGACGTCGTCGTCGAAGACCTCGGCGCCTTCGATGTTCTCGCCCAGCGTGCGCCCGTTCACCGTCAGCGCATCGGTGTGCAAGAGCGCGCGCAGCTGCTGCAGCATCGCCGGCAGGCCACCGGCGTAGAAGAAGTCTTCCATCAGATGGCGCTCGCCACTGGGCCGGATGTTGGCGATCACCGGCACCCTGCGGCTGGCGTGATCGAAATCATCCAGCGTCAATGCATGCCCGGCGCGGCGCGAGAGCGCGACCAGGTGGATGATGGCGTTGGTGCTGCAGCCCATGGCCATGGCGCACACGACGGCGTTGTCGAAGCTGGCGCGGCCGAGCAGCTTCGACGGCCCCAGGTCTTCCCAGACCATCTCGACGACGCGCCGACCGCACTCGGCACTCATGCGCGGATGCGCGGCATCGGCCGCGGGGATGCTCGAAGCGCCCGGCAGCGTCAGGCCGAGCGCCTCGGCAATACCGGTCATCGTGGCCGCGGTGCCCATGGTCATGCAGGTACCGTGGCTGCGCGCGATGCCCGATTCCATCTCGGCCCAGGCCGCCTCGGGCAGACGGCCGGCGCGGCGCTCGTCCCAGTACTTGAAGGCGTCCGATCCCGAGCCCAGCACCTGGCCGCGCCAATGCCCACGCAGCATCGGCCCGGCCGGCAGGAAGACGAAGGGCAGCCCGGCGCTGATCGCGCCCATGACCAGCCCGGGCGTGGTCTTGTCGCAGCCCCCCATCAGCACGGCGCCGTCCACTGGGTGGCTGCGCAGCAATTCCTCGCATTCCATCGCCAGCAGGTTGCGGTAGAGCATGGTCGTCGGCTTGACGATCGGCTCGGACAGGCTCATCGCCGGCAGTTCCAGCGGCAGCCCGCCGGCCTGCAGCACGCCACGCTTGACGTCCTCCACACGCTGCCTGAAATGCGCGTGGCACTGGTTGATGTCGCTCCAGGTGTTGACCACGGCGATCACCGGCTTGCCGGCCCAGTCGGCCGGCGCGTAGCCCATCTGCCGCATGCGCGAGCGGTGGCCGAAGGAGCGCAAGTCGTCGGGTGCGAACCAGCGCGCGCTGCGCAAGTCGGAGGCAGTCCTGCGGGTCATGATCGAAAGTCGGCGAGTGGGCTTCGCCGTCACTTTACGCGCGGTCGCGCCCGGCGCCTGGGCTAGAGTCCGGCCACCGATGCAGGCCCCCCAATCCAATGCCAAGGCCGCCGCCTGGATGGCCGGCTGGCTGACGCTGATGCTGGTCATCGCCGTCGCCGGCCGCGAGGCCACGCGCGAGCTCAGCGTCTTCCAGGTGATGGAACTGCGCTCGCTGATCGGCCTGCTGCTGCTGTGGCCGCTGGTGCGCGCCGCCGGTGGCGCCGCGGCACTGAAGACGCAGCGGCTGCGCGAGCATGCGGCGCGCAACACGGTGCACTATGCAGCCCAATACGCGTGGTTCGCGGCGCTGACGATGATCCCGTTGGCGCAGGTGGTGGCCATCGAGTTCACGATGCCCATCTGGATCATCCTGCTGGCCGCGCTCTTCCTGGGCGAGCGCATCACGCTGTCGAAGGTGCTGGCCGTGACGCTGGGCCTGCTCGGCGTGGCGCTGATCGTGCGGCCCGGCAGCGCCGGACTGAGCCCGGGGCAATTGGTGGCGCTGGCCGCGGCCGTGGGCTTCGCCGTGTCGGTGACCATGGTCAAGTCGCTGACGCGCACCGACGCCGCGGTGACCATCAGTTTCTGGATGCTGGTGGTGCAGTCGCTGCTCGGCCTGCTGCCGGCACTGTGGCTCTGGCGGTGGCCCGCGGCCGCCACCTGGGGCTGGGTGCTGCTGGTGGCTTTCTGTGGCACCTATTCGCACTACTGCATGGCGCGTGCGATGCAGCATGCCGAAGCCACCGTGGTCATGCCGATGGACTACCTGCGGGTACCGCTGACCGCACTCGCCGGCTGGCTGCTGTACGCCGAGCGGCTGGATGCGCTGACGGTGCTCGGCACGGCGCTCATCCTGGGCGGCAACCTGCTGAACCTGCGTCGCGCGGCCGTCGCGCCCACGTCCGCTGCCGGCGCGCCGCGCTGAGCCGCCGCCGCCCTCGTGCTAGATTGGACGCCTTCGCGCTCTGCTGCCACCGCCCCCGCCATGCTCCACCGCGCTCGCGTCAAGCTCATCGGCAGCCTCGCGCTCGTCCTCGGCCTGGTGGGCTGCGGTGGCGGCGAGGTCGGCGGCGAACTGAGCGGGCTGGGCAGCGGGCTGAGCGTGACGCTGCTGAACAACGGCAGCGATGCGCTCACGCTCGGTCGCAACGGCTCGTTCACGTTCGGTACCCAGCTCGATGCCGGAGCGGCCTACGCGGTGACGGTGAAGACGCAGCCGGCCGGCCAGACCTGTAGCGTCAGCAGCGGCAGCGGCACGATCAATGCCGAGGGCGATTCGGTGGACACGGTACGCGTCAGCTGCAACACCGAGGCGGTGTTGCGCGGCCGGCTCGACGGTCTGGCGGCCGGCACGGCGCTGACCCTGGCCAACGGCAGCGAAAGGCTGGCGCTGACGGTCAACGGCGCCTTCAGCTTCGGCGAGACGCTGGCGGACGGCACCGAGTACGCGGTGGTCGTGCTGACGCAGCCGGCCATCGGCAGCTGCAGCGTGCGCAATGGGAGCGGCCGTTTCTTCGCCGCGACCTTCACCGACATCGTCGTCAGCTGCAACTGATCCGCGCAGCTCGGGCTTCCTGGCGGTCATGGACTTTGCGCTGACCGACGACCAGCGCGCGGTGCGAGACGGCGTTGCCGCCGTGGTGCGGCGCTTCGACGATGCCTACTGGCTGGCCCGCGACGAGGACGGCGAGTTCCCGCGCGAGTTCCACCGCGCGATGGCCGAAGCCGGCTGGCTGGGCATCACCATGCCGCCGGAGTACGGCGGCGCCGGACTGGGTGTGACCGAGGCCGTGCTGATGATGCACGAGGTGGCACAGCATGGCGGCGGCATGGCCGCGGCCTCGTCGGTGCACATCAACCTGTTCGGGCCGCATCCGATCGTCGTCTTCGGCACGTCGGCACAGAAGGCGCGCTGGATCCCGCGCCTGGTGCAGGGGCTGGACCAGGTGGCCTTCGGCTTCACCGAGCCCGACGCCGGGCTGAACACCACTGCCATCAAGACCTTTGCGCAGAAGGTGGACGGCGGCTACCTCGTGCGCGGCCAGAAGGTGTGGACCAGCACCGCGCAGGTGGCCAGCAAGATCATGCTGCTGACGCGCACGACCAAGCTGGAGGACTGCGCCCGCCCCACCGACGGCATCAGCATCTTCTACACCGACCTGGACCGCAGCCGCATCGACGTGCGGCGCATTCCGAAGATGGGCCGCAAGGCGGTGGACAGCAACGCGCTGTTCATCGACGACCTGTTCGTGCCCGAGCACGACCGCATCGGCGCCGAAGGCGAGGGCTTCGGCTACATCCTGCACAGCCTGAACCCGGAGCGGCTGCTGATCGGCGCCGAGGCCATCGGCATCGGCCGCGACGCGCTGGCGCGCGCCACCCGCTATGCGCGCGAGCGCGTGGTCTTCGATCGGCCGATAGGCCAGAACCAAGGCATCCAGCATCCGCTGGCTTCAGCCTGGATGGCGCTCGAAGCCGCCTGGCAGATGGTGCTGAAAGGCGCCTGGCTGTATGACCAGGGCCAGCCTTGCGGTGCCGAGGCCAACACCGCCAAGTTCCTGGGCGCGCGCGCCGGCCAAGACGCCTGCCAGCAGGCGCTGATGACGCACGGCGGCTTCGGCTACGCGAAGGAGTACCACGTCGAGCGGCTGCTGCGCGAGGTGATGATCACCCGCATCGCGCCGGTCACCGAGCAGATGATCCTGTCCTTCATCGCCGAGAAGGTGCTGGACCTGCCGCGTTCCTACTGATAGCGCAAGTGCGTTTAAGGGGATAGAAACCGAGGGCGTTTCATGGCGCAAAGCGGCCTTTGGCCGCTTTGCGCCGCGAACCGCCACTGACGATCCATGCCGTCAATTGCGAATGGGCATCCGCGGCTCGACGATGAAGCGTTGCACACCCAGTGCGCAGCGTGCCGGTTGAAAGACGACCAGGCCGGTCGTCACGATGCACCGCGGCTCAGCGGCGTCTACGCAGGATGCCGCCGAAGTAGGCCGCCAACTCGTCACGGGCATTCAACGGCAGCACATGGCCCACGTACTGGTCGGGGCGCACGATGACGACGCAGCCGGCGCTGCGGTCGATGCCACGCAGCGCGAAGATGTCCTCGCCGCGCTTCGGGTCAGCGCAGAAGACCTTTTCGTAGTCGCGCAGGCCGTAGCGGCCGACGGACGGGCGCAGCAGCTGGGGCATGGCCGCGAAGTCGAGATCGCGGAAGCCCTGCTGGAAGACCGCGCGGGTGTCGATCACGGCATCCACGTCCTCGCCCGGCGCGGTGTGGTGGCGCAGCGGCGAGGCCGCGTCGCCCTCGAGCCAGTCGCAGAGCATGGCCACCGCGCCGCCGGGCGCGCCGGCATCACCTGCCGGGGCGAACACGAACAGGCGGAAGCGCGCATCCGCATCGATGCAATGGCCGAGCTGCATCGGCTTGGCGTCGGCCAGGCGCACGACCGGCGCGGAGTGGAAGCGCTTGCCGATGTCGAAGCCGGTGGCGAGCCGCTGGTACGTGTCGGCGCCGGTCAGCGCGCCGGTTTCGTACCGTATCGTGAGGCCGCAGGTGAATGGCAGGTTGGCAACGAACTCCCGCGCCACCGTCGGCAGGCCATCGTTCGGGTCGACTTCGGCACGGCCGCCGACCACGCGCGACCACTTGTGATCGAACTCCACCAGGCCCTTGGCGGCAGCGCGCCGTTCGCCCGAATAGCTGTGCAGCAGTGCCGGGTCGGCGCGTCCGCTCAGCACCGAGACCAGTTTCCAGCCGAGGTTGAAGCTGTCGCCCATCGACACGTTCATGCCCTGGCCGGCCTTCGGGCTGTGCGTGTGGCAGGCGTCGCCGGCCAGCATCACGCGCGGTGCGCGGGTCGCCACCTGGTCCTCGGGCACGTCGTCGAACTTGTCGGTCAGGCGGTGGCCGATCTCGTAGATCGACCACCAGACCACCTCCTTCACGTCCAGCGCGAACGGACTGAAGATGCGCCGCGCCTTGGCGATGATGTCCTCGGCGCCCATGCCGCGGTCGGCGGCCCGCTCGTGTTCGCCCAGGTTGTCCAGCTCGACATACAGCCGCACCAGGTGGCCGCCCTCCCGCGGCAGCACCATCAGGATGCCGTCGTGCTGCGAGCGCACGAAGGACTTCATGCGCCAGTCCGGGAAGTCGGTGACGGCGAGCACGTCCATCACGCCCCAGGCCTGGTGCGCCGCGTCGCCGTGCAGCGCGCCGCCGATGGCACCGCGCACCGCCGAGCGCGCACCGTCGCAGCCGATGACGTAGTTCGCGCGCACCGTCTCGGTCCGGCCTTCGCGGCCGGGGGCGGTGTGCTCGAGCGTCACGGTCACCGGGTGCTCGGTGGCCGCGGCGTCGATCGTCAGGCCGGCCACCTTCAGGCCATAGTCCGGCAGCAGCCGTGTCGGCGAGTGCCGCATCAGGTCGAGGAACATGTCGTGCACCCGGGCCTGGTTGATCAGCACGTGCGGCATCTCGGAGGTGCCGTCGGGCACGTCCTGCACGCGCGCCACGCGGGTCAGCGGCGCGCCTGCGCCCGGCGACCAGAAGGTGGTCTCGTTGATCCAGACCGACTCGCGCATGACCTTCTCGGCGAAGCCGAAGGCCTGGAACATCTCCATCGTGCGCACGCTGATGCCGTCGGCCTGACCTTTCTCCATCGGCGTCAGCTTCGGCTCGACCAGCATCGTGCGGATCTGCGGCACGCGGGCCAGCTGCGCGGCCAGGCACAGGCCGGCCGGCCCCGAGCCGGCAATCAGCACGTCCACCGTGTCGGGCAGAGGGTCGCCGGCGCGGCGGTGGCCCGGGGCCGCCGGGTGGAGATCCGGATCGCCGGGCCGAAAACCGTCGCGGTGGTACTGCACGCTAGCTCCTTCGGGGTCTGGTCGATTAATGTATGCTTGCATATGATATGTACACATACTAAACTCGTCAAGTGCAGTAACATTCCGCGCTGCCCAGCGGCGGAGGCCAAGGAACATGGACAGGATCGCGATGGCCGGGCACCTGATCCGGCGGCTGCATCAGCAGTCGACGCAGGTCTTCCAGGCGCGCATGCAGGCCGCGGGATTCGACCTGACTTCGGTGCAGTTCGCCGCCATGGACGCGGTGGCGCAGCAGCCCGGCATCGACCAGGCCAGCCTGGCGGCAATCATCAGCTTCGACCGCGCGACGATAGGCGGGGTGATCGATCGCCTGGAGCGCAAGGGCTTGGTGCGGCGCGCGGTCGATGCACACGACCGCCGCGCGCGCCAGCTTCACGTGACGGCCGAGGGCCGGAAGCTGCTGAAGGCCTGTCGCCCCGTGGTGGAAGCCCTGCAGGCCGAGATCCTGGCGCCCCTGTCCGAAGCGGAGCGCGCTGCCTTCGTGGCCCTGGCGCACAAGGCGCTCGGCCTGGAGTGAATGCGGCAGGGCGCCGCGCCGCGCGTCCGACCGGACGCGTGATCGCGGTGGAAGGCGGCTTCAGCACCGTGCGTCCCTTGCTAAAGTAAAGCGCCAAGGACGGAAGGGAGTCGCCATGTCCGCACTGAACCGCTTGCCCGGCTTCGAGCGCTCGCCGCCCGGACTCGAATGGGCGCTGCTCCGGCGGCTGCCCGTCATCCTGCTGATGGGTACCGTGCTGCCAATGCTGCTCGGGCTGGCGTTCTGGTGGCTGGCTCCCGAGGCGCCCACGCTGGCCGAGGAGCGCGACCTGCTGTTGACGACGTACCGGTTGATCGGTTTCGTGGTGCTGCACTGGACGCTGGTGTTCACCGTGGCGATCGGCTGCGCGATCGTGTGGCTGATGAAGGGGCCGGCCTTCGTGGCCGATGCCTATCCGCCGCCGGGCCGCGACTAGGGCCGACGCGCTGCGTGGTGGCCTCGCCCATGGCGGCTTGATTGGCAGCCGCGCCGCGCAGTGCGTGGCGCAACTCAGCCTGCGGCTTCCGGCGTTTCCAGGTACAGGCTCATCAGGCGCTCACGCGCCGCCGGCGACAAACCCAGCCGCTGCTCGAAGTAGCGTTCCAGCCCCCCTGGCGTGGCCTCGATGACATCGAGCGAGGCGTGCAGGAAGCGCGACTGCACGGTCCAGAGAACCTGCAGCGCCTCCTCCGGCACCAGGCCGCCGTGCCCCGACGAGGGTGGGCGGCGGAACACCTGGTTGCTGTAGAGGTAGTCCTGCTCGACGACCTCCCGCGGCACGCCCAGCGCCAGCAGCAACAGTGCGGCCGCGACGCCCGTGCGGTCCTTTCCGGCGGTGCAGTGGAAGACCAGCGGCGCATCGTCCTCGAGCAGATGGCCGAACCACTCGGCATAGCGCGGCGACTCCTCGTGCACCAGGCGGCGATAGAGTGCCTCCATCAGATCGGTCATGCGCGCGGCGGTCAGCGGCAGGCCGGCCTCCACCAGCGCGGCCATGTTCTGGGCCACGCTGGGCTCGATGCTCAAGGCATGCTGCCGCAAGCCCGGCAGGTGGTAGGGCTGTGCGGCGCGTTCCTCGATCCCGCGGAAGTCGAAGGCGCGGGTCACGCCCATCTCCCGCAACACCTGCCGGTCGGTGTCGGTCAGCCCGCCCAGGTGGTCCGAGCGGAACAGCCTTCGCCAGCGCAGCGGGCGGCCGTGTGCGCCCGGATAGCCACCCAGGTCACGGAAATTGCTGGCGCCCTGCAGGCCGGGCATGCGTCTCGGGTCGAGCATCGCCGAATTGTGCGGTGCGCAGATGGGTTCGCGTCGACCATCGTTCGTGGCCACACAGCCCGTCGGATTTGTGCCGCTGCGACGCGCTCCGGCCGGGCGGCCGGCGGCGGAGGACGCGGCCCCGCTGCGCCGGCTGCCGCACGAGGGGCCGTCGATAGAATCGACCCATGTCGTCCCCCCACAAAGAAGTAGCGGCCAAACCGGGCAATTTCCTGCGCGCCGTGATCGAGCGCGATCTCGAAGCCGGAACCTACGAGGGCCGCCGCTTTGCCGGTACGCCCGGCGATGCCGAGCATCAGGCCGCCGGCGCGCCCGACCTGGCGCGCATCCGCACCCGCTTCCCGCCCGAGCCCAATGGCTACCTGCACGTGGGCCATGCCAAGAGCATCTGGCTGAATTTCAGCCTGGCGCAGGACTACGGCGGCGTGTGCCACCTGCGCTTCGACGACACCAACCCCGAGAAGGAGGAGCAGGAGTACGTCGACGCCATCGTCGAGATGGTGCACTGGCTGGGCTACGACTGGCGCGCGTCCTACGATGCCGGCACGGTGCGCGAGCACCTGTACTACGCCAGCGACTATTTCGACTTTATGTACCGCGCGGCGGAGGCGCTGGTGCAGGCCGGCCTGGCCTACGTGGACGAGCAGAGCGCCGAGGAGATGCGCGTGAACCGCGGTGACTTCAACACGCCCGGTACGAACAGCCCCTTCCGCGACCGCAGCCCGGCCGAGAACTTGGCGCGCCTGCGCGAGATGCGCGACGGGCTGCATGCCGACGGCGCGATGGTGCTGCGCGCGAAGATCGACATGGCCTCGCCCAACATCAACCTGCGCGACCCGACGCTGTACCGCATCAAGCGCGCCACGCACCACAACACCGGCGACCGCTGGTGTATCTACCCGATGTACACCTACGCGCACCCGCTGGAGGACGCGCTGGAGCAGATCACGCACAGCATCTGCACGCTGGAGTTCGAGGACCAGCGCCCGTTCTACGACTGGGTGCTGGAGCGCCTGGCCGACCTGGGCCTGCTGACGCACCCGCTGCCCAAGCAGTACGAGTTCGCGCGCCTGAACCTGAGCTACATCGTCACCAGCAAGCGCAAGCTGCGGCAGATGGTCGAAGAAGGCATCGTCGACGGCTGGGACGACCCGCGCATGCCCACACTGGTGGGCATGCGCCGGCGCGGCTACACGCCGGGGAGCCTGCGCCTGCTGGCCGAGCGCAGCGGCGTCAGCAAGGCGGGCGGCTGGATCGACTATTCGGTGCTCGACGGCGCGTTGCGCGAAGACCTGGACCCGAAGGCACCGCGCGCGATGGCCGTGCTCGACCCGCTGAAGCTGCGGCTGACCAACTGGGACGCGGTCATCGGCCGCGGGCAGACGCTGCCCTGCACGGCGCCCAGCCTGCCCGGCCGCGCCGACAGCGGGCACCGCCACTTCACGCTCGGCCCCGAGGTGTGGATCGAGCGCGAGGACTTCCAGGTCGACCCCCCCAAGGGCTATCACCGCTTGAGCCCGCCGCGCCGCGATGTGTCCGGCAAGCCTGTCGAAGGCAGCGTGGTGCGCCTGAAGTACGGCTACGTGATCCGCTGCACCGGCTTCGTCGCCGACGCGGATGGGCAGGTCAGCGAAGTGCGCGCCGAATTGATCCCCGACACGCGCAGCGGCACGCCGGGCGCCGATGCCGTCAAGACCAAAGGCGTGCTCACCTGGGTGGCGGCGCACGACGCGCTGCGCGCCGAGGTGCGCCTGTACGACCGCCTGTTCACCGAGTCGCAGCCCGACGCGGCCGGGCGCGATTTCAGGGATTGCCTGAATGCCGACAGCCGGCGCGTGGTCACGGCCTGGCTCGAGCCCTCATTGGCCGGCATCCACGCCGATGACAAGTTCCAGTTCGAGCGCCACGGCTATTTCGTTGCCGATCGCAAGGACCATTCGGCCGCGGCACCGGTGTTCAACCGCATCACGACATTGAAGGATAGCTGGGCCAAGTAGGCCCGGCCGTTCGCCGCGGCTTCAGTTCGACGCGAAGCAGTACAGCCGGCCCGAGCCGCCGGTGCGCACCAGCGCTTCCTGGCTGCAGCCGGCGCTCTGGTGCGAGAAGTTCCAGCTCTTGGCCCAGTTCTCCGGCAGCGGGCCGATGCGGTCGTGGTGGCCAACGATGGCCGAGCCCTCGCCGCTGCTCGTCCAGCCCTTGCACGTGGTGTCGGTCTGCGGCGCGAAGGCGGTGCCGTCGGCGCGCGAGCCGGTCAAGATGTCGTGCTCGTTAGGCTGGTCGCCTCGGCCCCTGACCACGTTGCCCTTCTCGTCGAGCGCGGTGTTCTTGTTGATGTGATTGCCGTTGTGCAGGTGCGCCAGGTCGCGGGCGATCAACTCGCCCTTGGCGTTGTGCCAGGGGCCCGTGCCGATGCGGTCACGCGCATTGACCGAGGCCACGCCCTGCGGGTTGGCCTGCGACGGGAACGTACCGGGCAGGCTCAGATAGGCGCGCCAGGTCTTGTTGCCGGCGCCGGCCGCGGTGCCCAGGCGCTGGCACAGCGCGTCGGCGCCGGCCAAGCCGCCCAGGTCGGCCCCCTTGCCGCTGCCGGTGCTGCTGACGAAGAAGCTCATCGGCTCCTTGCCACCCATCGACGCGCAGGCGGCCAGCGTCAGTCCGCCGGCAGCTACCAGCGTGAGGGAAAAGGCGGTGCGCATCGGTGCTCTCCTCGGCTTGTTTCGACAGGCGTATTGCGTACCAAGCAAGGTGTTCCCCGCAAGAGGGTCTTCACGGAGCCCTGCCGGCCTGCCGCAGGCGCCAGCCACGCGGTGTGCGACAAGCTGCCGCGGCAGACTGTCGATCCGACGCAGGGGCAAGAGCGCTGCACCCCGCGGTCTGGCCCGCCTGGTGGCGGCAGAACGCGCGTGCATGGCGATGCGCGACTGGCTCGAGCCTGGCCTTCAGGACTTTCGCTGCAGCGCTGCAATGCGCTCCAGCAGCATCTCGCTGGAGCCGTCGACCAAGGATGCGACGCGCGCGCCGGCTTGGTGCCGGCCGAAGGGGTGGTCCTCGCGCAGGCCCTCGGCACCCATGGCCTGGGCCAGTGCCGGCAGCTGGCGTTCGGCCATGCGCGTGGCGAAGAGTTTGGACTGTGCGGCCATCAGTTGCGCGTCGGCGCCCGCTTCGATCTGCAGCGAGGCCTGCTCCACCAGCAGGCGCGAGGCCTGCAGTTCGGTGGCCACCTCGGCCAGACGCCAGCGCCAGCCCTGATGCTCGACCAGCGGTCGTCCGAAAGTCTGGCGCCGCGCGCCGTGGGCCTGCGCGACACGCAATGCCTCGCCGACCATGCCGTTGCACATGGCCGCGATGTAGACGCGAGCGCCGTTGATCGAGCGCATCGCCGACTTGAAGGCCTGCCCCGGCGGCTGCAGCAGTTCGTCGTCGCGAGCCAGGTAGCCCTCGAGCCGGAAAGCGCCTGTGCCGATCGCATGCTGGCCGGCAAGCGCGAAGAACGGCTCGCGCACGAAGCCCGCGCGCCGTCCATCGACCAGAAAGCTGGCGATGCCGCGTGCGCCACTTCCGGCCTCGGTCTGCGCATAGAGCACGATCACGTCCGCCGCCGCGGCGTTGGTGATCCACGCCTTGGCGCCATCGATGCGCCAGCCCTGCGGGGTGCGCAGCGCCAGCGTGCCGATGGCCGCGAAGTCCGATCCCGCACCCGGCTCGGTCAACGCGGTGCAGCCCAGGCGGCGCCCTGCAAGCAGGTCCGGCAGGTAGCGGCGGGCCAGCTGCGGTGTGTCGCGCGCCAGCTTGGCCGCCACGTTGTGCGTGTTCAGCAGCGACATCGTGAAGCCGAAGTCCGCCGCACTCAGCAACTCCGCCGCCCGTGCCTTGCTGCCGTAACCCAGGCCCAGGCCGCCCCATTCGCGCGGCACCTCGATGCCGGTCAGGCCGATCGTCGCTGCGGCCTCGATGGCCTCGACGGCGATGCGCCGCTCGGACTCCCAGCGCGCGGCGCCCGGTGCGACCACGTCGCGCGCGAAGGCGGCGACCCGTTGCAGAAACTCGTCGGCGTCGGTCATTGCGGCCACCCTTGCGTGATCGATGCCACAGGCTAGCGCAGAACCGGCGCCGCAAGGGCTTAGCATCGAATCCATGAAGATGACCTCCTTCGCCGTTGCCGCGCTGCTGAGCCTGGGCGCCACGCTGCCGGCCATGGCGCAGAACAACGCGCTCTCGCTCTATGGCGGTTATCGCGGCGGCGGCAGCTTCGAAGAGTTGAACAGCCCCTTCTCCCCGCTGGACCTGAAGAGCAGCGTCAGTGGCGCGCTGACGCTGAACATTGCCGTGGATGGCTCACGCCAGGTGCAGATCCTCGGCTCGTACCAGTCGACCGAGCTGGAGGCCACCTCCACGACGCCGACCATACCCCTGAGCGTGGGCTACCTGCACTTCGGTGGCACCAACTACTTCCAGGGGGCGATCGGGCAGGGGGCCTATGTCTCCGGCGGCTTCGGCGTGACGCGCCTGGCGCCGGACCTGGCGGGTCTGTCCTCGGAAATCTATCCGTCGCTGAACCTTGCGCTCGGATATCAATGGCCGATCACCGGCGCGCTGTCCTTCAAGGCCGAGGTGCGCGGCTACTTCACGCTGATCAACAGCAGCGGCGCGATCTTCTGCTCCGGTGGCTGCGCCGTGGCGATCAAGGGCGACGGCTTGACGCAGGTGGAAGGGCTGCTCGGCTTGTCGCTGGCCTTCTAGGCTGGCGCACCGCCTTCCGAAGACGGAGGCTGGGGCCACCATGCCGCATCGGCGGCGCCCGCCAGCGCGCCCGCCACCCCCGCGCGGACCACGCCTCACACGAAGGTGCGTTCAAGCGGCAAGAATCCTTTGGCCGCTTTGCGCCGGCAGCAGGCGGAGGCTCTTTCAGCGCCTCTGCAGAGTTCGTATTGGCAAGCGCTTCAGGTGCGCCATACGCGTGGCGGGTTCGCTTGCAGCGACCAGGCCAGATGGCGCCAGGCTGCGCGCACGTCTGCCAGCATCGCCATCGCCGGCTCCACGCGATCGGCCAGCACCCGCAACACCACGACGCGCTCGTGGACCGCAGTGACGCCCGCCCGCGGCGCCAGCGACGCGTGCTGGGCCAACTGCTTGCGGGCCGCCTCGAGCAGCGCGTCGAGCCGCGTCCTGGGCAGGGCGTTGCCAGCGCCAAACCAGAGCGTGCCCAGCACACGCTGCCCGGCCCAGCCCAGCGCCGAATCGAGCAACAACGCGTCCGCGGCATCGATGCGGCCTCGCTCCAGCCAGACGCCGGGCAGGCTCAGTTGCTGCAGGAAGCTGCCTCGCGTGAAGGCCTGGTCGGCCGCGGGCAGACCCAGTGCCAGCAGCTCCCAACCGATCATTTCGGCCCCCGGGGCCAGTTCGAAGCGCAACATGTTGTGCACCTGGCAGCCGGTGTAGGCGATGGTCTCCAGCGGCAGCCATTCCAGACGCGCGCCGCCGGCGACCTGCGCGTGCACTTGCTGCAGCGCCAGCGGCCCGGCGCTGCGATAGAAGCGCGTGGCGCCCGGCGTGGTGATCAGCGCGTGGCTGCCCTCGGTCAGCCGGGCGTCGATCTGCAGCGTGTCGCCGCCCACGATGCCACCGGGCGGATGCACCAGCACGTGGTGGCAGATGCCCGGCCCCTCGGGGTACAGCCGCTGCAGGACGCGCAGCGGACCCTCGTGGCGGTCACGCGCGCCAGTGGTGTGGCCGTCGTGCGTGTAGACGAGTTGCAGGTGGGCGTGCCAGGACATGGGCGCGATGCTAGTGCGGTGTCCCGTCGGCCCCGTCGTGCGGGCGCAAGCTCAGCGGCTGCGCCAGAAATCGCGATGCAGCGCCACGATCTCCTCTTCCACCTCCGCCACCGGCCCCCACACCTGGATCGCCTTCTGGCCGCGCGCGAACACTTCGCGGCAGGGCAGGTCCAGCGTCGGGTTCTCGGCATGGTTGCCGGTCAGCTGCAGCAGGCGCTGCTCGCTCATGCCGTACACCAGCTTGCCGATGTGCGCCCAGTACTGCGTGCCGGCACACATCGCGCAAGGCTCTGCGGTGGTCACCAGCGTGCAATCCCACAGGTACTGAGCCGGGTACTGCGCGGCGGCGCGGCGCGCCAGCACGGCCTCGGCATGGTTGACGCTGTCGACGTTGGCCTGCTCCAGCAGCACCGTGTCGCCGTCGGGCGCCACCAGCAGCGCGCCGAAGGGGTGATGCCCGGCTTCCATCGCGCGCCGCGCTACCTCGTTGGCGCGGCGCAGGTGGCGCAGCTGCTGTGCCAGCGTCGGCTCGGCCATCGGCTCAATGCCCCTGGCTGCCACGGTGTGCCCAGGCCGTGGTGCGCTTCTCGATCACCGAGAACAGCTCGTACATGGCCATGGCCATGATGCCCACCACCACCAGCCCGCTGAAGGCCAGGCCCATCTGCATGCTGCTGCCGGCGCTGATCAACAGGTAGCCGATGCCTTCGTTGGCGGCCGTCATTTCCGACACCGTGGTGCCGACGAAGGCCAGCGTGATGGCCACCTTCAGGCTGCCGTAGAAGTAGGGCATCGAGCGCGGCAGGCCGACCTTGGTGAGCACGTCCCAACGCTTGGCGCCGAGCACGCGCAGCACGTCTTCCAGCTCTGGCTCCAGCGTCGCCAGGCCGGTGGCGATGTTCACCATGATCGGGAAGAAGCTGATCAGGAAGGCGGTCAGGATGGCGGGGCCGGCGCCAATGCCGAACCAGACCACCAGGATCGGCACGAAGGCCGCCTTGGGCAGCGCGTTGAAGCCAGTCATCAGCGGGTACATGGCGTTGTAGGCCAGCTTGCTGCTGCCCATCAGGAAGCCCAGCAGCACGCCCACCACGATGGCGATGCCGAAGCCGACCATCGTCACCCAGAAGGTGCGCCAGGCGTGGCCCAGGATCGTCCAGCGGTGCTCCCAGGTCTGCTCGAGGACGCGCCAGGGGCTCGGAAAGATGAATTCGCTGACGTTGAAGACGGTGCAGATCAACTGCCACAGCAGCAGCGTGGCCACCAGCAGCACCAGCGGGGCGAAGCGTTCGAGGGTGGCTTTCATTGCGGCAGGCCTCCGCCGATCTGGCTCACGGGCTTGCGCATGGCGCCGATGTGGCCGCGCAGCTCGTGCACGATGTCGGTGAACTCGGGTGTGTAGGTGATCTCCAGGTCGCGCGGCCGCGGCAGGTCGATCTGCCGCTTGACGATGATGCGCCCGGGCCCCTTGCTCATCACGTACACCGTGTCGGCCAGGAACACGCTCTCGCGCAGGTCGTGGGTGACCAGGATGACATTGAACTTCTGCGCCGCCTGCAGGTCGCGCATCGCGCACCACAGTTCCTCGCGCGTGAACGCGTCCAGCGCGCCGAAGGGCTCGTCCAGCAGCAGCATCTTCGGCTCGTGCACCAGCGCGCGGCAGATGCTGGCGCGCTGCTGCATGCCGCCGGACAGCTGCCATGGGTACTTGTCCTCGTAGCCGCCCAGGCCCACGCTCTGCAACAGGCGGCGCGCCTTGGTCACGTATTCGTCGCGCTTGGCGCGGAAGCTAGAACGGTAGGGCTCGACGATCTCCAGCGGCAGCAGTACGTTGTCCAGCGTGCTGCGCCAGGGCAGCAGGCTGGGCGCCTGGAAGGCCATGCCGCTGATCTTCAGCGGCCCGGTCACCGGCTTGCCGTCGATGTGGATCGTGCCCTTGCTCGGCATGTTCAGGCCGGTGGTGAGCTTCATGAAGGTGCTCTTGCCGCAACCGGACGGGCCGACGATGGCGATGAACTCGCCGCGGTCCATCTGCAGCGTGATGTCCTCCACCGCGAAGTGGCCTTCGGCCAGCAGCTTCTTGTTGTAGGCCAGCCAGACGTTCTTGAAGTCGACGAAGTGGTTCATGGTGTGTGTGCTGCGGTACTTCCTCGTTGAGACGTGCGGCGGCTGGCCGGCGCCGGCCCCGCCGGGCATGGGCCTATGCCCGGGCGCGGATAATCCTTGCCTTCTTCCGCCCCAGGCTCGCGCCTGCAGACACTTCGATGCGCCCGATGAACCCCAAGTCGCTCGTGCTTGTGCTGACCCTGTCGGCGCTGCCGACCTGCGCTCTGGCCCAGGTCACCCAGACCGACAAGCCCGCCCCGGTGACCACGGATGTGTCGGCCCCGGCGACCTCGGACAAACCCGCCGACGCGCCTGCCAAGGCCGACAGCGGAGACTACTGGCGCCTGATGGCCTCGCCCTACACGGTCCACCGCAATTCGAGCCCGGAGCACGAGCCGATCTACATGGTCGGGCTGGAGCGGCAGCGTAGCGACGGCTGGGTGTGGGGTGGCGTGTACTTCAGCAATTCCTTCGGTCAGCCCAGCGCCTATGTCTACCTGGGCGAGAAGGTCATGAACTTCAGCCGCTGGGACAAGTTGTTCTTCCAGTGGACCGCGGGCATCCTCTACGGCTACAAGGAGCCCTACGAGGACAAGGTGCCGTTCAACGTCAACGGCTTTTCTCCCGGAGCCACTGTCAGCCTGGGATGGCAGTTCACCCGCACCTTCTCGGCGCAGGCCATCCTGCTGGGTGCGGCGGGCATGATGTTCCAGGTCGCAATCGACCTGCGCTGAACACTCGGCCCGCTCTGCCCGCATCACGGTCTCGCGCCGCCTACTTCTTCGCCACGGCGAAGATGTTGCGGTCGGCCTCCGGTGGCAGGAAGCTGCCGTTCCACACCGCGGTGGCGTTGATGCGCTCCTTCGTCGCGAAGGCGTCGGACACCTGGCTGGCCATCAGGCTCAGGCGCGGCGGCAGCGCGTTGCCGAAGCCTTCGGCCTTGGCGTCGGGCGTCAGCACGGTGGCGTCCAGCGCCAGCCGCAGGCGGCGCAGCTCCAGGTCCTCGTTGATGATGCCGTCGCGCGCCTTCACGGTGGCGATGCCCGCCTTCGGGTCGGCCACCACGTCCTTCACGCCCTTGCTGAAGGCCTTGAGGAAGCGCTTGACGGCCTCGGGGTTCTTCTTCAGGAACTCCTCGCCAACGATGATCGCGTTGCCGTAGAGCTTGACGCCGTACTGCGGGTAAGGCAGCACGACGATGTCCTCGGCCTTGACACCGCGCGCCTCCAGGTTCAGCAGCGAGGTAAAGGAGAAGCCAGTGATGGCGTCGATGTCGCCACGCACCAGCATGGTCTCGCGCAGCGGCGGGTCCATCGAGGTCCAGGCCACGGCGCCCACGTTGTTGGCCTTGGCGAAGATCGGGAAGGCCTTGCGCCCGGCATCGAACACCGGTGCGCCGAGCTTCTTGCCGTTGAGGTCGGCCGGGCCCTTGATGCCGCTCTTCTTCAGCGCCAGCACCGCGGCCGGGGTGTTGTTGTAGACCATCATCACCGCCACCGGCTTGTTCGGCGCGGTGGGGTTGTTGGCGTGGAACTCCATCAGCGCCGCCAGGTCGGCGAAGCCCATGTCGTAGGTGCCCGAGGCCACGCGCGTGACGGTGCCGCCCGAGCCGTTGCCGGCGTCGATGGTCACGTTCAGGCCCTCGGCCTTGAAGTAGCCCTTGGCGGCCGGCACCAGGAACAGCGCGGCCGGACCTTCGAAGCGCCAGTCGAGCTGGAACTTGATGTTGGTTTCCTGCGCCTGCGCGGCAGGCAGCAGGGCCGCGCCCAGCGTGGCGGCGGCCAGCGCGGCCAGGCCGCGGCGGGTGAATCGAGGCAGTTGCATCATGGCTCCAGGGTGGTGGGTTAGGGTGCTCTTTCGGGCGGTTGCCCGGGGTCTGGGGAATCCTCAGCAAATTCTGTGCGCAGGCGGTGCAGTGGCGAAATCGGGTTAAGCACCCATTTGGTGCGAACGAGACTGCAGCAGCTCGAACAAGGTGCGCGCCACCACCTTGGTGGCGCGGCGCAGGTCTTCGAGCTCGAGGCGCTCGTCGGCGCGTTTGGCATGGCTCTCCAGCACGGTGCGCGGGCCGGCGCCGTAGATAGCGGCCGGGATGCCGTGTTCGCCGTACAGCCGCACGTCGGTGTACAGCGGCGTGCCGCTGGTCGGGATGGGCTCGCCGAACACCGCCGCACCGTGCTTCTGCAGCGCCTCGACCAGCGGCTGGTTTCCGGGCAGCGGCTGCAACGCACGGGCCAGCAGCAGCCGCTTGATGTCCACCGTGATGCCCGGGCGGCTGGCTGCGGCTTCGGCAATGACGCGGCGGATCGTGGCCTCCACCTCGGCCGGGTCCTCCTCGGGGATCATGCGCCGGTCGAGCTTCAGCACCACCTTGCCCGGCACCACGTTGGTGTTGGTGCCGCCCTCGATGCGGCCGACGTTCAGGTACGGGTGAGTGATGCCTTCCACCTTGGAGCGCACCTGCTTGTACAGCGTGTTCTGCGCGTACAGCGCGTTCAGGATCGCGACCGCGCCCTGCAGCGCATCCACGCCGGTGTCGGGGATCGCCGCATGGGCCATCTTGCCGTGCACCGTCACCTCCATCTGCAGGCAGCCGTTGTGCGCCGTCACCACCTGGTAGCTGAAGCCGGCGGCCAGCAGGTAGTCGGGCTTGGTCAGCCCCTTCTGCAGCAGCCAGCCGGGGCCGAGTTCGCCGCCGAACTCCTCGTCGTAGGTGAAGTGCAGCTCGACGCCGCCCTTGAGCTTCTCACCCAGCGACTCCAGTGCACGCAGCGCGAAGGTGTAGGTGGCGAAGTCGCTCTTGCTGACCGCGGCCGCCCGACCGTAGAGCTGGCCATCGGCCACCTCGCCGCCATAGGGGTCGTGCGTCCAGCCTTCGCCGGGCGGCACCACGTCGCCGTGGGCATTCAACGCGATGACCGGCCCGTCGCCGAAGCGCCGGCGCACGATCAGGTTGGTGATCGACTGCAGGCCGTAGTCCTTCACCTGCTGCGCAGGCACCGGGTGCTTCTCGGCAGCGTAGCCGAAACCCTGCAGTAGCTCGGCGGTGCGCTCGGCATGCGGTGCGTTATCACCCGGCGGCGTGTCGGTCGGCACGCGCACCAGCGCCTGCAGGAATTGCACTTCCTCGTCGAAGTGGGCGTCGATCCAGGTGTCGAGGCGGTCGTAGGCGTGGCTCATGTTCATTCGCTTGCAAGCAGTTCGAGCAGGTGCTGGAAGGCCTGCACGCACAGCTCGGTATCGTCGTTGGTGATGGACTCCAGCGGGTTGTGGCTGATGCCGGCGTTCAGACCGCGCATGAACAGCATGGCCTGCGGCATCACCTCGTGCAGCTTCATCGCGTCGTGGCCGGCGCCGCTGGGCATGCGGAACAGCGGCAGCCCCAGCGCTTCGACCGCGCGCTCCCAGCGTTGCTGCCAGGCCGGGTCGCTGGGTGCGGCGGCGGCGCGGATGGTCTCTTCCAGCCTGAAATGCAGACCGCGGCGCTCGCAGATGCGTGCCAGTTCGGCGTGCACGTCGGCGATGCAGGCGTCGCGCACGGCATTGGTGGTGGCACGGATGTCCAGGCTGAACTTGCAGCGGCCCGGCACCACGTTGATCGAGCCGTTGGGCACCTCGAGCATGCCCATCGTCGCCACCAGGTCGGGCACGCTGCCGCCGCGCTTTTCCATATACAGCGCCAGTTCGGCGGCGGCGGTGGCGGCGTCGCGGCGGCGGTCCATCGGCGTGGTGCCGGCGTGGCTGGCCATGCCGACGATCTCGCCCACGAAGCGCGCGTTGCCGTTGATCGAGGTGACGATGCCCAGCGGCAGGTCCATCTCGTTCAGCACCGGACCCTGCTCGATGTGCACCTCGACGAAGCCCTGGTAGCGCGACGGGTCGCGCTGCAGCTTGGGGATGTCGTCCACGCACAGGCCGGCGCGCTGCATGGCGTCGCGCATCGGGATGCCGTCGGCGTCCTTCTGATCCAGCCAGTTCATTTCGAAATGCCCGGTCAGCGCACCCGAGCCCAGGAACACGGCCTTGTAGCGCTGGCCTTCCTCTTCGGCAAAGCCCACCACCTCGAAGTCGAATGGCAGGCGCCGGCCGGCGCGGTGCAGTTCGCGCACGCAGGCCATCGGCACCAAGATGCCCAGCCGCCCGTCGTACTTGCCGCCGTTGCGCACGGTGTCGTAGTGGCTGCCGGTGAGCAGGCGCCTGGCGTTGCGGTTGGTGCCGTGGTAGAGGCCGACCACGTTGCCGACGGCATCGATGTCCACCTCGTCGAAGCCGCAGTCGGCGCGCATCCAGTGCGCCAGCCGCTGCGCGCAGGCGCGGTGCGCGTCGCTCAGGTAGGTGACGGTCAGTTCGCCGCGCTCTGCATAGCCGGGGTCGCTGTGCTGCGCCAGCTTCTCGGCCCAGTCCCACACCAGGTTGCCGAGTTCGGGCACGTGACCGAACTTGTCGTTCAGCCGGATCTCGGCGATGCGGTGGATGTTGCGCAGGCTCTCGGCGCGCTCGTAGTCGGGGTGGTTGTCCAGCCGGCGCTCGAAGGTGGCGATGATCTCGGCCTTGGTGAGGCCCACGCCGCGCGGGCCTCGCACCGCCAGGATGAACGGGAAGCCGAACCTGGCGTTGTAGTCGGCATTGAGCTTCTGGATCTTCGCGAACTCCTCCGGCGTGCAATTGGTCAGGCCGGCCTTGCCCTGCTCGTTCGTCGATTCCGCGGTCAGCGTCTTGCTGACCATCGCCTTGCCGGCCAGTTCGGGGTGGGCGCGGATCAGCTTCAGCTGCGCCTCCAGCGAGGCCTCGCGCAGCACCTGCACCAGCGCAAGCTTCAGTGCCGCCAGGCTGGCGAAGGGCCGCTTCGCCCACGCGCCTGAAGCCACCCACGGCGAATGCTCGTAGGTGCCGTCCAGCAGCGCCGTGAACTCGGCCTGCGTCGCGGCGTTCAGTTGTTGCAGGGTCAGCGGCATGTCATCTCCAGACGAAGGCCGTTTTCGCGTCGAAAGGGTGCCTGGCCTTCCAGTGGCGGGCGATGTCCACCCGCCGGCAGACCCAGACCCGCTCGTGCTTCTGCACGTGGTCCAGGAAGCGCTGCAGCGAGCCGATGCGCCCCGGCTTGCCGAGCAGCCGGCAGTGCATGCCGATGGACATCATCTTCGGTGCGTGGTCGCCCTCGGCATACAGCGCATCGAAGCTGTCGCGCAGATAGTTGAAGAAGTGCTCGCCGGTGTTGAAGCCCTGCGCCTGCACGAAGCGCATGTCGTTGGTGTCCAGCGAATAGGGCACCACCAGGTGCGGCGCCAGCGTGCCGTCGGTCTTCTGCACCTGCAGCCAGAAGGGCAGGTCGTCGCCGTAGTAGTCGCTGTCGTATTCGTAGCCGCCCTGGTCGGCCACCAGGCGGCGCGTGTTGGGGCTGTCGCGGCCGGTGTACCAGCCAGCCGGCCAGGCGCCGCCGGTCATCTCCTTCAGCAGGTGCGTGGCCACGCCGACATGGCGCCGCTCGGTGGCCTCGGGCAGGTTCTGGTAGTGGATCCAGCGCAGGCCGTGGTTGGCGATCTCGTGGCCGGCGTCCATGAAGGTCTTCAGCAGCTCGGGGTAGCGCTCCAGCGCCGAGACCACTGCGAACACGGTGAGCGGCAGGCCGCGCTGCTCGAACTCGCGCAGGATGCGCCAGACGCCGACGCGCGAGCCGTATTCGTACATCGACTCCATCGTCATGTGGCGGTTCTCGTAGGCCTGCGCGGTCACCAGCTCGGACAGGAAGGTCTCGCTGGTCGGGTCGCCGTGCAGCACGTTGTTCTCGCCGCCCTCTTCGTAGTTCAGCACGAACTGCACGGCAATCTTCGCGTCGCCGGGCCAGCGCGCGTGCGGCACCTGGCGGCCGTAGCCGCGCAGGTCGCGGGCGTAGGGCAGGGCGGGTTCGGGAGCCTGTGAGGCCATCGGAGCAGTCCTTGTCTTTAGACGGGTTGCAGCACGGTGGCCAGGTCGGCCACGCGCGGGTTCAGGCGCAGGTTGCGTTCCACGTTGCCCAGGTGCGATTCCAGCAGCCGCACGGCGGCGCGCACGTCGCGCTTCTCCAGCGCGTCGACGATGGCCACGTGCTCGGCCTGCGAGTGTTCGGCCGAGTGCGACGATTGGTACATCAGCGCGATCAGCGAGCTGCGCGTCAGCAGGTCCTCCAGCAGCTCGGCCAGCACCTGGTTGCCGAGCATGCGCGCCAGCACCACGTGGAAGTCGGCCAGCAGTCGCGTGCGGCCCGACACATCGGTGCGGGCCACGGCCGCCGCTTCGGCCCTCAGGTGCTGTCGCAGCTCGGCGATCTGCACGTCGTCGATCGTCGCGCACAGCTGGCGCAGCATCGCCGCCTCGAGCATGGTGCGCACCTCGAACACCTCACGCGCCTCCTGCGGGCTGGGCCGCGCGACGAAGGCGCCGCGCGCCGGCTGCAGCGTGACCAGCCGGTCGCGGCTGAGCCGGTTCAGCGCCTGGCGCACGACGGTGCGCGAGACACCGAAGATGTCGGCGATCTGCTGCTCGGCCAGCTTGGTGCCTGGCATCAGCCGGCGCTCGACGATGGCGGTGGTGATGGAGTCGACGATGCGCTGCGTGCTGCCGCTGCCCGCGTCGGCGCTGCGCGCGGCGGCGGCGCGGCGCGGGGTCTTGGCAAGAGCGGCAGAGCGAGGCATCGTGGCGTGTACGGGGCCGGCGCGCGACCGGGGGTGGTGGCAAGCTGGGGCTTGCGTTGTATTCCCAAGTGTATACACTTTGCCCGTTCAAGCAAGCGGATCAACCCTGGCCTCGCCGCCGTCGCGCGGCCGGGCCGAATCAGGATGCCCCGATGGGAAAACTCACCACGCATGTGCTCGACACGATGAACGGCAGCCCTGCCGCCAGCATGGCGGTGGCGCTGTACCGCCTGGACGGTGCGCAGCCCGTGACGCTGAAGCAGATCCGGCTGAATCACGACGGCCGCGCCGACGCGCCGCTGCTGGCCGACGCCGAACTGCAGCCGGGCCGCTACCGGCTGGTGTTCCAGGTGGGGGCGTACTTCCGCGGCCGCGGCGTTGCGCTGCCCGAGCCGCCCTTTCTGGACGAGGTGCCGCTGGATTTCGGCATTGCCGACGCGGCGCTGCACTATCACGTGCCGCTGCTGGCTTCGCCCTGGAGCTATGCCACCTACCGCGGCAGCTGAACAGCGCCGAGGGCCGCTCGCGTCCTACAAATGGCCCTTCGTTCGATCCAAGCAGGCTTTGGCCGAATTGGCACGGGCATTGCATGCCGCACTCGTGTGCCCACCACCACGGAGAACCTGAAATGATGAAACCACTTTCGCGTCGAACGGCGCTGATCGCCGGCTTGGTGTCCGCCTGGGCCGTGGGCTCGGCCCAGGCGGCCTATCCCGACAAGCCGATCAAGATCGTCGTCACCTTCGCCGCCGGCGGGGCCAGCGACATCGTCGCACGCACCATCAGCGAGCCGCTGTCCAAGGCCCTGGGCCAGCCGGTGATCGTCGACAACAAGCCGGGCGCCGGTGGCACGCTGGGCGGGCTGGAGGTGGTGCGCGCGCCGGCCGACGGCTACACATTGATGCTGTCGAACAGCACGCCACTGTCGATCGGCCCCTTCACCGTGCCCAAGCAGCCCTACGACCCGATCAAGCAATTCACCCACGTGGCGCTGCTGGGCGTGGCGCCGGTGCTGATCATGGCCAACCCGAAGTCCGGCCCGGCCACGCTGAAGGACCTGCCCAAGGCTGCCGCGGCGCCGGGCTACAGCTTCGGCAGCGGCGGCCCGGGCTCCATCGGCCACATCGTCGGCGAGATGACCAAGGGCGCGATGAAGGTGCAGATGACGCACATCCCCTACAAGGGCGGCGCGCCGATGACTACCGACCTGATCGCCGGCACGATTCCCGTGGGCATCGATGTCATCACCGCCTACGTGCCGATGATGAAGAGCGGCCAGATCAAGGGCCTGGCGGTGACCTCCAAGACCCGCTCGCCGCTGGCGCCGGACGTGCCGACCGTGGTCGAACTCGGCCTGCCGACGCTGGTGGCTGAGAACTACTTCGGCGTCAGTGGCCCGGCCGGCATGCCCAAGGAAGTGACCGACAGGCTCTATGCCGCGCTGGAGAAGATCATTGCCGACCCGGCCATCGTCAAGCGCTTCGAGGAACTGGGCATCACGCCCGTCAAGGCCACGCCGGCGGAGTTCGTCGACTTGGTCGGCCGCCAGGTCAACGACTGGCAGCCGCTGATCAAGGCCATGGACCTGAAGTGAGCCTGGGCAGCCACGGCGACGCGCTGCTACATCGGCTGGCCCATGCGCCGGCGGTGCGCGTCGTCGTGGCGCGGGTGCAGGGCTCCGGCCCGCGCGAGCCGGGCGCCTGGATGGCGGTGTTCGACGACGCGCAGGTGGGCACCATCGGCGGCGGCCGGCTGGAATTCGACGCGGTGGCCGACGCCCGCGCGCTGCTGGCCGGGCAGGAGGTACCTGCCGAGCGCCGCTTCCCGCTGGGCCCAGCGCTCGGCCAGTGCTGCGGTGGCGTGGTCTGGCTGCGCTACGAGCTGCTGCAGCCCAGCGATCTGCAAGGCGTGCGCGAGCAGCTGCAGCAGGACGCCGGCGGTCAGATGTCGGTGGCGTTGTTCGGCGGCGGCCATGTCGGTGCGGCGATCGTCGGCCTGCTCGGCACCCTGCCGGTACGGACGCTGTGGTTCGACAGCCGTGACGAGGTCTTCCCGGAAGACCTGCCACTGAATGTGCAGGCCGAGCATTCCGACCCGGTGCAGGCGGCGGTGGCCACGCTTCCGCCGGGCACCCATGTACTGATCATGAGCTTCAGCCATGCCGAGGACTTGGACATCGTCGCCGCCTGCCTGCGTCGGCAGCGTGAGCGCGCCGACCTGCCCTTCATCGGCCTGATCGGCAGCAAGAGCAAGTGGGCAACGTTCCGCCACCGGCTCGAGGCGCGAGGCTTCGCCGAGCACGAGCTCGGCTGGGTGACCAGCCCGATCGGCGTGCCCGGCGTGCTCGGCAAGGAGCCCGAAGTGATCGCGGTGGCCGTCGCGGCGCAACTAATGCAGCAGCGCCCTGCGGGTTAACCCGAAACATGGGATCAGGTATCGTGTATACACTTTCGTGTACAAGTCGCAGCGGCGCAGTCCGGTTCCCGCCGGCCTTGTGCGCGACCCGGATTTCGCGGCTCAGAGCGCCCGCAGTGGTGAGACCGCAGGAGTAGACGATGGACGCGTATCTGCTCGACTGGGCCAACCTGCTGCTGCGCTGGGCGCATGTGATCACCGCGATCGCCTGGATCGGCTCGTCCTTCTACTTCGTGCTGCTCGACAACAGCCTGAGCAAGCCGCAGGAGCAGGACCTGAAGGACAAGGGCGTGGACGGCGAGATGTGGGCCGTGCACGGCGGCGGCTTCTACCACTCCAACAAGTACATGGTGGCGCCGCGCTGGAAGCCGCTGCCCGAGAACCTGCACTGGAGCTACTGGGAGAGCTACAGCACCTGGCTGACCGGCTTTGCGCTGTTCACGGTGCTGTATCTGTTCAACGCCGGCAGCTTCCTCATCGACAAGAGCGTGTACGACTGGTCGCCGACCATGGCCATCGTCAGCTCGCTCGGCTTCCTGGTGGCGTTCTGGGTCATCTACGACCTGATCTGCCGCGCCTTCGGCCGGCGCAGCAACGGCGACCTGATCGTCGGTGCTCTGGTCTTCGTGTTCGTGGTCTTCGCCTCCTGGCTGGCCTGCCAGCTGTTCGCCGGGCGCGCCGCCTTCCTGCTGGTGGGCGCGATGCTGGCCACGACGATGAGCGCCAACGTCTTCTTCTGGATCATTCCCGGCCAGCGCACCGTGGTGGCCGATCTGCGCGCCGGCCGCAGCCCCGATCCGATCCACGGTCAGCGCGGCAAGCAGCGCAGCGTGCACAACACCTACTTCACGCTGCCGGTCATCATCGCCATGCTGTCCAACCACTATGGTTGGCTGTACCAGGGGCCGAACAACTGGCTGGTGCTGGTGCTGCTGATGCTGGCCGGCGCGCTGATCCGCCACAGCTTCGTCGCGCGCCACAAGGCGCATGTGGAGCACCGGCGCGCGCCTTGGGAGCACGCGGTGGTCGGCACGCTGGTGCTGGTGGGCATGGCCATCTGGCTGGCGCCGGCGCCGCCGAGCGCCGAACAGCTGGCTGCGGCCAAGGCGGCTGCGGCCAAGCCGGCCGGCTATGCCGACGTGCGCGTGGTCATCGACCAGCGCTGCGCTATCTGCCACAACGCGCAGGTGCAGCAGAAGAACGTGGCGCTGCACACGCCCGAGCTGCTTAAGCAGCATGCGCAGACGGTCTACCAGCAGGTGAGCGTGCTCAAGCTGATGCCGTTGAACAACGCGACGCAGATCACCGACGCCGAGCGCGAGCTGGTCAAGCGCTGGTACGAGGCCGGCGCACCGATTCAATAAGAGCCCACCCCCCCCACGACCTTCGGTCGCCCCCGGGAGGGGGTGCCACCTGCGGCCCGTCCAAGCCGGTTCCGCAGCGGCCGCGGGAGGGAGCGCTACTACCAGGAGGAGACAAGTTCATGAACACCGCCACCGCCGCGTCTTCGGACGTGCATCCCGTCGACGAGACACTGCCGCTCGGCCGCGTCACCGCGCTTGGCCTGCAGCATGTGCTGGTGATGTATGCCGGCGCCATCGCCGTGCCGCTGATCGTCGGCCGCGCGCTCAAGCTCACGCCCGAGCAGGTGGCGCTGCTGATCAGCGCCGACCTGTTCGCCTGCGGCATCGTCACGTTGATCCAGAGCTACGGCATGACGCGCTGGTTCGGCATCAAGCTGCCGGTGATGATGGGCGTGACCTTCGCCGCCGTCGGGCCCATGGTGGCCTTCGCCAATGCGCAGCCCGGCGTCGACGGCGCGCGTGCGATCTTCGGCGCGATCATCGGCGCGGGGGTGATCTCGATCTTCCTCGCGCCGCTGATGAGTCGGCTGCTGCGCTTCTTTCCGCCGGTGGTCACCGGCACCATCATCACCATCATCGGCGTCAGCCTGATGCGCGTGGGCGTGGGCTGGGCGATGGGCGGGCCGGCCTTCCTGGCGCAGCGTACCGACGTGCCCAAGCTGGTGGAGATGGTCGATCAGGCCAAGGCCGCGGCCGCGGCGGCCTCGGCGCCGGTCAAGCTCGGCCCGATCCCGATGGTCGACAACCCGGCCTACGGCGCGCTGGACAACATGGCGATTGCCGCCTTCGTGCTGGTGGTGGTACTGCTGCTGGTGAAGTACGCCAGGGGCTTCATCGCCAATATTTCGGTGCTGCTGGGCATCGTCGCCGGCTGCGTGCTGGCCATCGCTCTGGGCAAGATGAGCTTCGCCCATGTCGAGAAGGCCAAGTGGTTCGACATCGTCACGCCCTTCGCCTTCGGCATGCCCACCTTCGACATCGTGATGATCCTGACGATGACGCTGGTGATGATCGTGGTGATGATCGAATCCACCGGCATGTTCCTGGCGCTGTCGGACATCACCGGCAAGAAGATCGGCCAGGCGGAACTGGCGGCCGGCCTGCGCACCGACGGCCTGGGCACGGTGATCGGCGGCGTCTTCAACACCTTCCCCTATACCAGCTTCAGCCAGAACGTCGGCCTGGTGGGCGTGACCGGCGTGCGCAGCCGCTGGGTGTGCGTGGCCGGCGGCATCATCATGCTGGGGCTGGGCATGCTGCCCAAGATGGCGGCCTTCGTCGAGGCCATTCCGCAGTTCGTGCTGGGCGGCGCCGGGCTGGTGATGTTCGGCATGGTGGCGGCCACCGGCATCCGCATCCTCAGCACCGTGGACTACAAGAACAACCGCCACAACCTGTACATCGTGGCGCTGGCGATCGGCTTCGGGCTGATCCCGCTGGTGGCGCCGCGCTGGACGCAGCAGATGCCGCACGGCCTGCACCCGCTGCTGGAGTCCGGCATCCTGCTCACCGCCATCGCCGCGGTGCTGCTGAACCTGTTCTTCAACGGCGCCAAGGGCGACACCGCAGGCGCGATCGAGGCCGCCAAGACCGCCGAAGCGCATTGACACCATGAGCACACTGCTGATCCGCCATGCCACGCTGCTCGTCACGATGGACGCGCAGCGGCGCGAGATCGTCGACGGCGCGGTGTTCGCGCGCGACGGCGTGATCGAAGCGGTGGGCTCGTCCGCGCAACTGCCGGCCACGGCCGACGAGGTGATCGAGGCCAGCGGCCAGGTGGTGATCCCCGGCCTGGTCAACACGCACCACCACTTCTATCAGACGCTGACGCGCGCGGTGCCGGCGGCGCAGGACGCCGAGCTCTTCACCTGGCTGAAGACGCTGTACCCGATCTGGGCCCGGCTGACACCGGAGATGGCCCATGTCAGCACGCAGACGGCGATGACCGAGCTGCTGCTGTCGGGCTGCACCACCAGCAGCGACCACCTGTACCTGTTCCCGAACGGCACACGGCTGGACGACACCATCGAGGCGGCGCGCGCGATCGGCATGCGCTTTCATGCGGCGCGCGGCGCGATGAGCGTGGGCGAAAGCAAGGGCGGGCTGCCGCCGGACCGCGTAGTCGAGGACGAGGCCGCGATCCTGGCCGACACGCAGCGCCTGATCGACACCTGGCACGACCCGGCGCGCCATGCGATGACGCGCATTGTGGTCGCGCCCTGCTCGCCGTTCTCGGTGAGCCGCGAGCTGATGCGCGACGCCGCGCTGCTGGCGCGCGAGAAGGGCGTGTCGCTGCACACCCACCTTGCCGAGAACGACAACGACATCGCCTACACCCGCGAGAAGTTCAACTGCACGCCGGCCGAATACGCCGAAGCGCTGGGCTGGGTGGGCCCCGACGTCTGGCATGCGCACTGCGTCAAGCTCGACGAGGCCGGCATCGCGCTGTTCGCCCGCACCGGCACCGGGGTGGCCCACTGCCCGGGCAGCAACATGCGGCTGGCCTCCGGCACCGCGCCGATCCGCGCGATGCGCGATGCCGGCGTGCCGGTGTCGATCGCGGTCGACGGCTCGGCCAGCAACGACTCCGGCCACATGCTCGGCGAAGCCCGGCTTGCGCTGCTGCTGCAGCGGGTGGCCCATGGCCCCGTCAAGGGTCCATCGGCGCTGACCGCGCGCGAGGTGCTGGAGATCGCCACGCTGGGCGGGGCCCGGGTGCTGAACCGCGACGACATCGGCGCGCTGGCACCGGGCATGAGTGCCGACATCGTGACCGTGCCGCTGGACGACATCGGCGTGGCCGGTGCGCTGCACGACCCGCTGGCGGCGCTGTTCTTCTGCCATGTGCCGCGCGTGCGGCACACGGTGGTCAACGGCCGCGTGGTGGTGCGCGACGGGCAGCTGGCGACGATCGACCTGCCGCGCCACCTGGAGCGGCACAACCGTCTGGCGGCCGGCCTGCTGGCCGGCTGAGGCCGCAGGTTCCGCAGGCCGCCTGGTGGTACCTGCTGCACACGCCGCACCCGGTGGAGGAGATCGCAGCGCGCCTGGGCTACCAGGACACGCGCAACTTCAGCCGCAGCTTCCGCTGCTGGCACGGCAGCACGCCGAGTGCGTTGCGGCGGCTGCAGGGCGGATGAAGCTGCCGCGCGCGTTCAGCGCTCCGACGTGAGCGTCGGCAGCACGTCGGCATACCAGGCGCAGTTGAGGCCCAGCGATTCGTCCTGGTTCTGGTCGCGCGTGCGCATGTCCATGCGCGTCGAATGCACGCCCAGCAGTTGCCAGGACGGCACCGCCGGCACCGCCCCGTCGCGAAGGCGCCGCCGCACCACCGGCGAGCCGCTGCTGCCGCGGTGCGTGCGCGCGTCGGTCAGGAAGCAGCCTTGGCGCTGAAAGCGCAGGCCGTAGGCCGATGCGATGGACGCGCTGCGCGCCACCGCCAGGTGGTGCACCGTGTCGTGAAAGCCGAGCGGAAAGCCCGCGATGGTCAGCGCATCGCCGACCGTGATCTGTTCGTTGCGCGCATCGAGGTGGCTTGCATCGAAGGCCTGCAGCGCGGCGCCGGCCGGCAACTGCCCGGCGGGGATCGGCAACGCGGCCACGTCGATCGCCCCGCCGCTGTCGGTGGCTTCACGCCACAGGCTCAGGCCCTCGCGGTACAGTGGCAGCGAGACCACGGCGTGCCGGCTCAGGTCCTGCGTGTCGGTATGGATCACGATCTCGACGCGGTCGGGGTGATGCGCACTCTCTGCATCGGCGAACACGTGGCGGTTGCTCACCAGGAACAGCCGGTCACCTTCGCGGAAGAAGAAGCCGCTGGCGTGCGTTAGCGCCTGGTGGCCAACGAAGGTGGCGATGCGCGTCGTTGTCAGCAGCAGCGCGTCGACGGGTGCGACCGGCGACCCGGCAGGAGCAGGCCTGCGGCCGCCCTGCAGCAAGGCCCGGTAGCGCACCACGTCGCGCTCGAAGGCCGCCAGCACGAGGTCGGAGATGTCGGTGTGCAGCAGCACCGTGCGCGCCGCCTCGGCGTGGGCGTCGAAGGACTCGATCAGCCTCGTCAGCGTCGATGCGGAGAGCGCCCCGATGACCGCCGGCACCAGCGCATCGAGCGCGACTTGGCTGCCCTTGAGGTCGCAGATGCGCTCGGTGGCTTCTTGCAGGTTTTTCAACGGGCATTCCCTTCGGCGCAAAGAAAAAAGCGCGGCCGGGCCGCGCTTCGATCGTGGAATGCCGGGGCTTGGCCCGGCATCCGCCGTTTCCGCCGGGGTCAGCCCAGCGTGCGGATGTTCGATGCCTGCGGGCCCTTCTGGCCCTGGGTCACCTCGAACTGCACGCGCTGGTTCTCGCTCAGCGTCTTGAAGCCGCTGCCCTGGATTTCCTTGAAGTGGGCGAACAGGTCCTTGCCGCCGCCATCGGGGGCAATGAAGCCGAAGCCCTTGCCTTCGTTGAACCACTTCACGGTGCCGGTTTCAGTCGTCATATCGATTTCCTTTCGAAGTTGCAGGGCGCAACAGCGCGCCCAGCGAAGAGACGCCAAGAAAATCTTCAAGAGGGGATTCGACTCGACCGCCGGCAGAACACCGGAGCGGGAAGAAAGACCTAAGAGCAGATGGTCTTGTGCATTTCAGCGGTTGGATGGTACACGAAAGCCGCGCCCCGTGTTTGCATTCCTGAGACGCGCGGCCACGGGCCTGTGCCACACTGGCCCATGACACAACCCTTGCTGCAAGCCGCCGATCTGCGCGGCGCCGCCCGCCTGACCACCGATGCGGTGGCCGGTCTGGCCGGCCTGGTGGAGGCGATGCACGCGCGCATCGCCAGCCTGCCCCGGCTGCCGGGCTTCGGTGAAGGCGTGCAGGCGGGCGAGCGCACCCGCGGCATCACGGGCTTCGTCTACAAGACCGTTCGCGGCGTCACGCACCTGGTCGGCGGCAGCACCGAGGCCTTGCTCGGCTGGCTCGCGCCCGCGCTGGTCGCTGCGGATCCGGACCAACCGCCGCGTCCGGAACGCGAGGCCATCGTGGCCGCGCTCAACGGCGTGCTCGGCGACCACCTGGCCTCGACGGACAACCCGCTGGCGATCACGATGGCGTTTCGCCGCTCGGGCCAGGCCTTGCCTCTGGAACGTCTTGCGCTGCGCTCGCGCCTGGCTGGCGCGACGCCGAAACTGCTGGTGTTGCTGCACGGCCTGTGCATGAACGACCTGCAGTGGCAACGCGCGGGCCACGATCACGGCGAGGCGCTGGCGCGCGAGCTGGGTTACACGCCGGTCTACCTGCACTACAACAGCGGGCTGAGCGTGTCGACCAACGGCCGCATCCTGGCGCAGCTGATGGAGCGGCTGTACGACGCCTGGCCAGTGCCGATCGAACGCCTGGTGATGCTGGGCCACAGCATGGGCGGGCTGGTGGCGCGCAGTGCCGTCTACCACGGTGCGCTGATGCAGCGCGGTGGGCTGCGCTGGCCGGCGCGCATTGACGATCTGGTCTGCCTGGGCACGCCGCACCAGGGTGCGCCGCTCGAGCGCGCAGGTCACGGCGTCGACCTGCTGCTCGGCGCCGCGCCCTATGCGGCGCCGTTGGCGCGCTTGGGCAAGGTGCGCAGTGCCGGCATCAACGACCTGCGGCTGGGTAACATCGTCAGCGCCCCCTCCGGCGACGATGGCACGCACCGCTGTGCGCAGGTCCGCCTGCCGGACGGGACCCGCTGCTTCTCCATCGCCGCCAGCCTGGGGCCGCCGTCCCGCAAGCTGAAGTCCCGGCTGCTGGGCGATGGCCTGGTGCCGGTGGCCAGCGCACTGGGCCAGCACCACGACCGCGACCGCCGGCTCGCCTTCGCTCCGGACCGCCAGGCGGTGGTGCACGACACCAATCATCTCGATCTGCTGTCGAGCGCCGAGGTCTACCGCCTGCTGCGGCAGTGGCTGGGCTGATCGGGCCAGGACGCGCGAGGCCTCGGGCGCTTGCCGGGCCTATGCGGGGCGGGCCTGCGGACGCAGCCGCCCGGCCAGGCGCATCCCGTCGCGCAGGTTCAGCCCCATCAGCGTTAGGTTCAGTGCGCCGGCCGCCAGCTCCAGCCCCTGCAGCGCGCAGAAGCGCGCGTCGAAGGCGCCGGCGCCGGCCGAGCGGTCGAGCAGCAGCGCGCACGGCACCAGCACCAGCAGGCCGTTGGCGGCGATGAACGGCATGCGCTTCTTCTTCGCGTCGACCAGCCGGCCCCGGCGCGTGCGGCCCAGGAACATGCCGCTGCCACCGGTCGCGGCGATGGCCGGGATCAGGATCCACAGCCCCGGCGTGACGATCAGCGACTTCAGCCGCGCCACCGCGTCGGGCGAGCCGAACAGCTCGGTCAGCACGGTGGCGGTGAAGAAGGTGGCGACGCAGAGCATGGCGAGCAGGCCGGCGAGCCGATGCACGAGCTTGGGCATGGTGTCCTCTTCGGTGTGGCGGTCGATGCCCGTCACGCTAGGCACCGACTGCCGCTGCGCCTAGCCCGCCGCGGCGAACACACTGTCGGGCCGCGGCAGACAATCGCCGCCACAACCGCGGAGGGGACCATGGACCGATTCGATGCGATGCGCGCCTTCGTACAGGTGGTCGACGCCGGCAGCGTCACCCGCGCCGCGCAGCAGCTGGGCCTGCACAAGGCCACGGTGAGCCAGCAGATCCAGCAGCTGGAAGCGCGGCTCAGCGCGCGGCTGCTGACCCGCACCACGCGTTCCATCGCGCCCACCGCCGAGGGCCTGGCCTACTACCCGCAGGCCCTCGCGATCCTGCAGCAGGTCGACGAGGCCGAAGCACTGCTGCGCTCCGGCGCTGGTGCGCCGTCGGGGCAGCTGCGCGTGAACGTGCCGGTGGCGATGGGGCGGCTGGTGTTCGCGCCGGAAATGCGTGCCTTCCTCGAACGCCACCCGCGGTTGAGCGTCGAGCTGGGCTGCAGCGACTGCGCCGTCGACCTGGTGCGCGAAGGCGTGGACGTGGCGCTGCGCGGCGGCGAACTGCCCGATTCGCAGCTCGCGGCGCGGCCGGTGGGCGCGCTGCGCTTCGTGCTTTGCGCCGCGCCGCACTACATCGACCGGCACGGCCTGCCCGACAGCCCCGCCGAGCTGGCGCGACACCAGCAGGTGGGCTACCTGGCGGCCTCCACCGGCCGGCTGCGGCCGCTGGTGCTGCAGCGCGACGGCCAGGTCGCCGAGCACGAGCTGCCGGCACGCTTCGTCACCACCGACAGCGCCGCGGCGCTGAGCGCCGGGCTGGACGGGCTGGGCCTGATTGTGCTGGCTGAGTTCGTCGCCGCGCACCACGTGGCCAGCGGCGCGCTGGTGCCGGTGCTGCCGGGCTGGCGCTGCCCGTCGCTGCCGCTGCATCTGGTGACGCCGAGCGCACGCCGTCGCGCGGCGCGGGTGCAGGTGTTCATGGACTGGGCGCACGCACTGCTGCGCCGGCGCCTCGGGCCGCATCTGGAGGCCCGCTGAACATGCGGCCTTCGATGGGCATCAAGCCTGCGCAAGTCGCTGCCGCGCAGAATGCGGTCATGGCCACGCACGACCACGCCCGCTGGCGCCACGAGCATGTGTTCGACACCGGCAACGCCGCCGGCGAGCGCGGCACGCGGCTGGTGCTGTGGATCACGCTGCTAGCGATGGTGGCCGAGATTGCCGCCGGCTGGGTCTTCAACTCGATGGCGCTGCTGGCCGACGGCCTGCACATGAGCAGCCACGCGCTGGCCATCGGCCTGAGCGCCTTCGCCTACGCGGCCGCGCGCCTGCATGCGCGCGACCCGCGCTTCGCCTTCGGCACCTGGAAGATCGAGGTCCTGGCCGGCTTCGCCAGCGCCGTGATGCTGCTGGGCGTGGCGGCGCTGATGGCCTGGGCCTCGGTCGAACGGCTGATCGACCCGGTGCCGATCCGCTACCGCGAGGCGATGCTGGTCGCCGTGCTGGGGCTTGCCGTCAACCTGGTGTCGGCGCGCATCCTGGGCGCGGCGCACCGGCATGGCCACGATCACGGGCACGACCACGGCCACGGCCACGGACACGGGCATGGGCATGGGCATGGGCATGGGCATGGCCACGACCTGAACCTGAAGTCGGCCTACATGCACGTGCTGGCGGACGCCGCCACGTCGGTGGCGGCCATCGTCGCGCTGGCCGGCGGCTGGTGGCTGGGCTGGGCCTGGCTGGACCCGGCGATGGGCATCGCCGGCGCGGTGCTGATCGCCCTATGGGCACGCGGACTGCTGGCCGACGCGGCCAAGGTGCTGCTCGACCGCGAGATGGACCACCCGGTAGTGGACGAGATCCGCGAGGTGATCGCCGCGCGCGGCGCGGCCAGCGACACGCTGGTGATGGACCTGCATGTCTGGCGCGTGGGCCGCGCCACCTATGCCTGCGCGCTGACGCTGGTCACGCACGACGACCGGCTGACGCCGGCCACGGTGCGCGACTGGCTGGCGGTGCACGAGGAGATCGTGCACTCCACCATCGAGATCCACCTTTGCCCGGACCGCTGAACGACGCGGCACCCGAGGTCGTCGCCAATCCGCGTGAGTTGTTCCCTCGGGCGATCGATCGACGACGATGCCCGCGGCCCCACCTATGATCCGCGCCGATGCAGCCGGAATCGACCTACAGCGATACCCCAGACGCTGAAGCCTTCATCACCCGCTGGCGCCATGCCGGCGGCAGCGAGCGCGCCAACTACCAGCTGTTCATCGGCGAGCTGTGCGCGCTGCTGGGCCTGCCGGCGCCGCAGCCGGCGCTGGACGACGAGCGCGACAACGCCTATGTGTTCGAGCGGCGCATCAGCTTCGCGCACGGCGACGGCAGCAGCAGCCCTGGCTTCATCGACTGCTACAAGCGCGGCGCCTTCGTGCTGGAAGCCAAGCGGCTGAAGGCCGGCGCCCACACCAAGGGATTCGACGACGCGCTGCTGCGCGCCCGCGCGCAGGCCGAAAGCTACGCCCGCGCCCTGCCCGCGGCCGAAGGGCGGCCGCCCTTCCTGGTGGTGGTGGACGTGGGCCATGTGATCGAGCTGTATGCCGAGTTCACGCGCAGCGGCGCCACCTACACGCCGTTCCCCGACGCGCGCAGCCACCGCATCGCGCTGGCCGATCTGCAGCGCCCGGAAGTGCGCGAACGCCTGCGCACGCTGTGGCTGGAGCCGATGGCACTGGACCCGTCGCGCGCCAGCGCCAAGGTCACGCGCCAGGTGGCCGTGCAGCTGGCCGCACTGGCGCGCAGCCTGGAGGCGGCCGGCCACCCGGCCGAGGCGGTGGCCGCGTTCCTGACGCGCTGCCTGTTCAGCATGTTCGCCGAGGACGTGGGCCTGCTGCACAAGACCGGCGACGGCCAGGGCGGCTTCGTCGGCCTGCTGAAGCGCCACCGCGACGAGCCCGCCACGATGTAGAAGATGATCGCCGTGCTGTGGGCCGACATGGACCGCGGCGGCTTCAGCGCCGCGCTGGCGCAGGACCTGCTGCGCTTCAACGGCAAGCTGTTCAAGGGCTGGCAGGCCGCCGACTACGTGCTGCCGCTGCAGCGCGAGCAGATCGACGGCCTGCTGGCCGCCGCATCGGCCAATTGGCGCGAGGTGGAACCCGCCATCTTCGGCACGCTGCTGGAACGCGCGCTGGACCCGGCCGAACGCCACGCGCTGGGCGCGCACTACACGCCGCGGGCCTATGTGGAACGGCTGGTGCTGCCCACCGTGGTGGAGCCGCTGCGCGCCGACTGGGCCGACGCGCAGGCCGCGGCGCTGCTGCTGGCCAACGAGGCCAATGCCTTGGAAGGCCGCAAGCGCGACGACAGATTGGCCGAGGCGCGAGCCGAAATCCGCCGCTTCCACCACCGGCTGTGCACCGTGCGCGTGCTGGCCCCGGCCTGCGGCAGCGGCAATTTCCTGTACGTGACGCTGGAGCACCTGAAGCGGCTGGAAGCCGAGGTGCTGGCGCACGCCGAAGCGCTGGGCGACACGCAGGGCAAGCTGGGGCTGGAAGGCGAGACCGTCACGCTGCAGCAGCTGCGCGGCATCGAGATCAACGAGCGCGCCGCCGCGCTGGCCGAGCTGGTGCTGTGGATCGGCTGGCTGCAGTGGCACATCCGCAGCTTGGGGCAGGCCAGCCTGGCCGAGCCGGTGATCCACGACTACGGCAACATCGAGCACCGCGACGCGGTGCTGGCCTGGGACGGCCAGGAGCGGATGCGCGATGCGCACGGCGCGCTGGTCACGCGCTGGGACGGCAAGAGCTTCAAGACCCACCCGGCCACTGGCGATCCTGTCCCCGACGAGACCGCGCTGGTGCCGCAGTGGCGTTACCTGAACCCTCGGCCGGCCGAGTGGTCGCAGGCGGATTTCATCGTCGGGAATCCGCCGTTCATCGGCAAGTTGAAGATGCGAGAGAGCCTCGGCGATGGCTATGTAGAGGCGCTGCGCTCGGCTCACAGCGAAGTTCCGGACAGCGCCGACTTCGTCATGTACTGGTGGAGTCACGCCGCCGGAATTCTGCGACGTGGCGAAGCTCGACGCTTCGGACTGATCACGACGAACAGTCTGACGATGGTCTACAACCGTCGCGTCGTCGAACAGTATTTGTCCGGCCCCGAACCGCTGTCGCTGGTGTGGGCAGTGCCGGATCATCCTTGGGTAGACGGTGCCGGAAATGCAGCGGTCCGGATCGCCATGACCGTGGCAAGCAAGGGTGGCGGTGCCGGACGTTTGCTACAGACGTCCAAGGAAACGTCCGGACCGAACGGCGAATGCGCTGTCGAGTTTGTGCAGTCGAATGGCATCGTTCACTCAAACCTTCGCATCGGTGCGAGCCTCGCGCAGGCAGTACCCCTGCGATCGAACGCACAGCTGTCGCATATGGGTGTGATCCTGGTCGGTGCGGGCTTCGTGGTCGACGCGGGGGACGCCCTGCGCACGATCGAGCCTGAGCGCATACGCCGGTATATGAACGGCCGCGACCTCACCCAGCATCCGCGTGGCGTCTTCGCGATAGATATGGCGGGATTGTCAGAACGGGAAGTCCGAGAACGCTTCCCTGCCTGCTGGCAGCGACTGCATGACACGGTGCGTCCAGAACGCGCAGTTAGCAAAGATCCGTACCTGCGCGACAACTGGTGGCTGTTCAGACGAACGAACGAGCGTCTTCGCTCCGGACTCAAGGGCCTACCCCGGTTCATCGGCACCACGGAGACGGCAAAGCACCGCACGTTTGTCTTCATCGACGGCGATGTGTTGCCCGACCAAAAAATTCGCGTGATCACAGTGAACGACGCGCTCGTTCACGGTGTGCTGTCGAGTGAGCCCCACGTCGAATGGGCGCTGGCTACGGGGGGAACGCTCGAGGATCGTCCTGTTTACAACAATACGACTTGCTTCGAGACCTTCCCCTTCCCCTCCGACGACACCGGCCTCACCCCCGCGCTCGCCGACCGCATCCGCAGCGTCGCCGAGCAGATCGACGCGCACCGCAAGGCGCGGCAGGCGGCGCACGAGGACATGACGCTCACCGGCCTCTACAACGTGCTGGCCAAGCTGCGCGCCGAGCAGCCGCTGTCGGCCAAGGAGAAGCTGCTGCACGAGCATGGCCTGGTGGCGGTGCTGCGCAGCCTGCACGACGAACTCGATGCCGCGGTGCTGCAGGCCTATGGCTGGGCGGATCTGCAATCCGCGCTGGCCGACCACCGGCCGGCCGGGACGCAAGCGCGCGCCGCGGCGGTGGAGACGCTGCTCGAACGCCTGGTGGCGCTGAACGCGAAGCGCGCGGCCGAGGAGGCCGCCGGCACGGTGCGCTGGCTGCGGCCGGAGTTCCAGGCGCGCAGCGCAGGGACACAGGCCGGGCTGGACGTGGCGCCCGAAGACGAAGCCGTCATCGGCGAGCCAGCCGCCACGCCGGCCGCGCCGGTGGCCCGGCGGCCGTGGCCGGCCGGCCTGCCCGAGCAAATCAAGGCGGTGGCCGAGCTGCTGGCCGCCAGCCCGCAGCCGCTGGCGCTGGCCGATCTGGAGGCACGCTTTCAGGCGCGCGGCCGCTGGCGCGAAGGGCTGCCGGTGATCCTGGACACGCTGGCCGCGCTGGGCCGCGTGCTCCGGCTGCCGGGCGAGCCGGCGCGCTGGGCCCCGGCCTGAGCAGGCGGGGACGCGACGCCGCGCCGGATCAGCGCCAGCGGGCGGTCGGCGTGCGCTTGCGGCCGCTGAGCTCGGTGGCGGCCTCGCGGCCCTGGACACCTGCCCCGTGCGTCCTCGGGTCCATGGGTCGGCGCCCGCCGCTGCGGTGGCGGAGTGGCCGTCAGCGCAGGTTGCCGGTGTGCCCCAGGTTGTAGCGGCCGGGCTGCGGCCACACCGCCAGCCCATGCGGCTGCTTGCCCACGGCGACGAAATCGACGTTGCCGCTGGTCGTGTCGAAGCGGTAGACCACGTCGTCGAAGCGGCCCGACAGCCACAGGTGCTTGCCGTCGTTGCTGACGCCGCCCATGTCGGGGCTGCCGCCGCCGGGCACCGGCCAGGTCTTCAGCACCTTGCCGGTGGCGAAGTCGATCACCGACACGCTGCCCTTGCCCTTGGGCTTGCCGTGCACGTAGTTGCTGCCGCGGTTGGCCACGTACAGCAGCTTGGCGTCACGGCTGGGGTACAGGCCATGCGCGCCGACGCCGGTGGGGATGAACGCGTACTGCTTGAAGCTCTCGGGGTCGACCACGTGCACGCCGTCGGCCATCATGTCGGCCACGTACAGTGTCTTGCCGTCGGGCGAGAAGCGCACGTCCTGCGGCATGCCGGGGGTGATGCAGATCTCGCTGCCCGGCTGCTTCGGGTCGGGCACGAACTTCGGCGTCTTCAACCCCGTCTTCACCAGCGCGAGCGCGTCGGGCCGGTCGAAGTAACGGCTCAGCGGGATGGTGCCCAGCACCTTGCGGTTGGCCAGGTCGATCTTGGTGATCGAGCCGTTGAACTCGCAGGTGAAGAAGGCGGTGCGGCTGTCGATGCTGAAGTCGGCGTGGTTGATGCCGTTGCAGCCCGGCGTCTCGATGCTGAACTCCAGCTTCATGGTCTGCGCGTCGCGGAAATCCAGCCGCTTGAAGGCCTCGGCCACGACGATCGCGTACTTGCCGTCGGGCGACCAGTACATGTTGTACGGGTCGTCCACCGGGATGGTCTTGCCCGGCTTGCCGGTCTTCGGGTCGACCACCGTCAGGCTGCCCTTGTCGCTGTTCTCGGCGTTGTTGGCCACATACAGCGTCTTCAGGTCCCAGCTGGGCACCACGTGCTGCGGGTACAGGCCCACCTTGAAGCTGTGCGTCACCTTCAGCGTCGCCGGGTCGATCACCGACACGGTGTGCGCCTTGTGGTTGGGCACGTAGATGCGCTCCAGCGCGCCGGCCACGTTGGGGCTGAACTTGCCCGCGGCGGTTTCGCTGTACAGGTTGTTGGGGTCGGGCACCGGCATCACGCCCGGTGGGGTCTGGATGGAAACCGCAGCGCGCGGCGCCGACGCCGTCGGGCTGGACTGGGCCATGGCGGCAAGCCCAGCCAGCGTCAGCGAAGTCAACACCAGGAATGCGGCGGGCAGGGTCGGGGTCATGGGCTGTGGGGCGCTCGGGTAGGTGGTCGAAGGGGCCTACAGGCCCGCGGGGCGATGCTCGCGGCGGATTGTCGCGTGGTTCAGCGTGGCGCGGCCGTGGCCTGGCGGATGGCAGCCACGGATTTCTGCACGATCAGATCGGTGCCCAGCCGGCCGAGTTCGGCGCTGGCGCGCCGCGGGTCGCCCGACACGCCGGCCGCCTGGGCCGTCGCCTTGTCGGGCCAGACCCGCGACGGGTCCACCGCCAGCATCAGCGAGGTGTCGGCCGCGCCCGCATGGCTGCCGATCTGCGCGTCGGCCAGCCCGTGTTCGCGCAGCCGCGCAACGTAAGGTGCCTGCGCCGCGTCGTAGTAGGCGGCGATGTGGTGCGCGCGCGCCGGCTTGCCCTGCCAGTCGCGGTTGAGACGCGCGGCCACCGCCTGCAGGCTGGCCTGGTAGTTGCCGCTGTCGCCGAGCAGCACGATGTCGGTGAAGCCGTGCTGCGCCAGCGAACGCGCCGCGCCGTCGAGCACTGCGCGGAAGGCCTCGTCGGGGATGCTGATGGTGCCGGCGTAGCGCATGTGCTCGGTGGGCGGGCTGATGCGGCCTTCGGGCACGTAGGCCACCACCGGCGCCACCAGCGCATTGCCCAACTGCTGGGCGATGCGCTCGGCCAGCCACTGCACGCGGAAGTTGTGCTTGCCCAGCGCCATGTGCGGGCCGTTCTGCTCCACGCCGCCCACCGGGATCAGGATGGTGCGCCGGCCGTCGCGCAGCGCCTGCTGCACGTCGGCGCTGCTCAGCTCCTGCAGCTGCAGGCTGGCCGTCGTGGCAGCCCACAGTGGCCCTTGCAGGCCCAGGCACAGCAGGGCAAGGGTCAGGGCAAGGGTGGGGCGCATCGTCTGGGGCGGCGCCGGCCGAGCGGCGCGCCGCGCAATCTACCGCAAGTCCTGCCGGACGGTCCCGGGCGCCGGCTGCGTACCATCGCAGCATGTCACAAGGCCCCGACTCCGCCCCGCCGCCCGTCAGCGTGCGTCGCCCCGCGGCGCAGGCGCTGCCGATCGTCATCGACTCGCCGCACAGCGGCACCTGGTACCCACCGGACTTCGGCCATGCGGCGCCCTTCGAGCTGCTGCGCCGCGGCGAGGACCTGTACGTCGATCGGCTGTACGAGCATGCGCCGCAGTTCGGTGCCACCTTCATCGCCGCCAACTTCCCGCGCGCCTACATCGACCCCAACCGGCTGCCCACCGACATCGACGAGGCGCTGCTCGACGCACCGTGGCCGGGCGAGGTGCGGCCCGGGCCGAAGACCAAGCTGGGCATCGGGCTGATCTGGCGTCTGCTGGGTGAGGTGCCGGTGTACGGCCGCAAGTTGTCGGTGGCCGAGATGCAGCAGCGCATCGAGCGCTGCTACGCACCGTATCACGCGGCACTGGACGAGGCCGTTGACGGTGCCTACCGGCAGCACGGTGCGGTCTGGCACCTGAACGTGCATTCGATGCCCGACGATTCCTACGAGCGGCTGAAGCTGCCGGTCAAGCCGCTGGCCGACTTCGTGCTGGGCGACCTGGACGGCCGCACCGCCGGCGAGCCGCTGATGGGGCTGATCGAGGGCGTGCTGCGCGACCAGGGCTACAGCGTGGCGCGCAACGACCCGTTCAAGGGCGTGGAGATCATCGCGCGCAACGGCCGGCCGGCCGAGAAGCGGCACTCGCTGCAGATCGAGGTCAAGCGCTCGTGTTACGCCGATGTGGCGCGCCACGAGCCGAACGCCGGCTTCAGCCGCGTGCAGCGCGCGCTGGACGCGATGATGGCGGCGCTGGCCGACCACGTGCGCCGCGAATGCGGACTGCCGCGGACTGACCTGCAGTGAGGCCGGCGTTGCCCGCCCCGCTCTCTGTGCCCAGGCGCCTGCTGGCGAGCTTTCTTCTCGCGCTGGGCAGCCTGTTGGCGGCGGGTTGCGCCAGTCTGCCGCCGCCGCAGGGGCGGGTCGATTCCAATGCCTTCGCCGATACTGCCAGCACCCGTCTCGGGCGAGAGGTGGCGCCGCAGCTGGCCGCCCATCCGGGCTTGTCGGGCATCCATGCCATGCCCGATCCGTACGACGCCTTCGCCGCGCGCATGGCGCTGTCGGCCGCGGCCGAACGTTCGCTCGACCTGCAGTACTTCATCTGGCACGACGACCAGGTCGGGTGGTTGATGTTCGAGGCGCTGTGGCAGGCGGCCGAGCGCGGCGTGCGCGTGCGCCTGCTGCTCGACGATGGCGGCACCACCGGCATCGACGCGGTGCTGGCGGCGCTGGATGCCCACCCTCGGATCGAGGTGCGCCTGTACAACCCCTTTGCGCAGCGCACGTCGCGCACGCTGGGTTACCTGGGCGACTTCCGGCGCCTGAACCGGCGCATGCACAACAAGTCGTTCACGGCCGACAACCAGGTCAGCGTGGTCGGCGGCCGCAACATCGCCAACGAGTACTTCGGTGCATCCGCGACGATAGGCTTTGCCGACCTGGGTGTGCTGATGATCGGGCCGGTGGTGCAGCAGGTGTCGGCGCATTTCGACCTGTACTGGAACAGCGCCTCGGCCTATCCGGCGGCCGCGTTCGTCGGGCCACCTCCGCCCAACGCGGCCGCCATGCTGCAGGCGCGCTTTGCCGCCAACCGCGCCGATCCGGTCTCGGCGGACTTCATCAAGGCGGTGCGCGAGGCGACGCTCCTGCGCGAACTGCAGCAGCAGCAACTGTCGCTGGACTGGACCACGGCGCAAGTGCTGGCCGACGTTCCGGCCAAGACGCTGGACCACGAGGACCGCACGGATGTGCTGTTGTTCCCGGCGATGATGCAGCGCCTGGGCAAGCCGAAGAAGAGCTTCGACATCGTGTCGCCGTACTTCGTCCCCGGCGATGAAGGCACCGCGATGCTTGCCGAACTGGCCCGCAACGGCGTGCAGGTGCGGGTGCTGACCAACTCCCTGGCCTCGTCCGACGAACGCGTCGTGCATGCCGGCTATCTCAAGCGCAGGCAGGACCTGCTTCGGGCCGGCGTGCGCCTGTACGAACTGAAGCCCGACGCCCACCACAGGAAGCTGCAGGTCCGCGGCCGCTTCGGCCCGGGCAAGGTGGCCGGTCTGCATGCCAAGGTCTACACGGTGGACGGCGAGCGGCTGTTCGTCGGATCGTTCAACTTCGACCAGCGCTCGGCGAAGCTGAACACCGAGATGGGCGTGGTCATCGACAGCCCGTTGGGCGCCGCGGAGGTGGCCGAGGTGCTCGACCTCGGCGCGCAGGTGCTGGCCTACGAACTGCGCCTGGCGCCCGACGGCCAGAACCTGGTCTGGATCGACCGCGACGATGCGGGCAACGTGCGGGAGCACACGGTCGATCCGCAAACCGACTGGAGCCAGCGCCTGGTCGTGGGCTTCCTGGCGGGCCTGCCGATCGACTGGCTGCTCTAGCGCCGATCACGGTCCGCGCAGGGCACCTGCGGCGTTGGCCAGGCCGGGGCGGTCGGGCAGCCGGCCTCAGGCGCGTACCGCCCGCGGTCGGCGCGCGGCCACCGTCCGCGCCGTGGGCCTGGCCGCGCTGTCCGAGGCCGCATGCGATCCTTTCGATGCGCTGCGGCTGCGCTGCGCGCTGCGGCCAAAGCTGGCGGCATGCCAGCGCGAAAACGCGCTTGGTGCGGCAAAGCCCAGCAGCGCGGCGATCTCGGTCAGCGGCCGGTCCGTGCCGGCGACGTAGCGGCTGGCCAAGGCGCGGCGCTCGGCTTCCAGCAGCGCGCTGAAGCTGGTGCCTTCGTCCTGCAGCTTGCGGTGCACGGTGCGCCGGTCCACGCCCAGGTGCTGCGCCACCACCTCCACGCGGCACAGCCCGCGCGGCAGCAGCAGCACGATCAGCTGGCGTACCCGGTCCGACAGGCGCGCGCTGCGCGCCAGCGCCGGCTGCAGCAGCCGCTGGCTGTAGCGCGCCAGCACCGGGTCGGCGCCGGGGTTCGGTGCGTCCAGGTCGGCGGCATTGCAGACGATGCCGTTGAACTCATGGCCGAACTCCACTGCCGGCCCCAGCACGCGGCGGTGCACCGCCAGGTTCGGTGGGGCCGAGTGCGTGAAGCACACCAGCCGCGGGCGCCAGGCCGCACCCATCAGCACCTGCAGCACGCGGCAAGTGGTGCCGACGACCAGTTCGGTCGCCTGGCGCAGCGATCCGCTGCCGTCGGACGCCAGCTCGGTGCGGATCGCCACCAGCCCGCCATGTTCGTCGACCTGCACGGCCACCGCTTCGTTGTGCACGTGGATGTGGTGCATCAGCGTCTCGAGCGCGCGCCGCAGCGTCGGCGCGTCGCGCACCAGCAGCGCCAGCGGCCCCAGGTTCGAAAGCCGGCGCGATTCGGCCAGCCTCAGGCCGAACGCCGGCTCGTGCCCCTGCTCGGCCGCGATCTCGAGCAGCCGGCCCACCCGATGGGCCGCCACCTTCAGGTCCGGGTCGGTCAAGCAGCGCAGCGGCAGCCCGACCGACGTGACGAGCGCCCGCGGATCCAGGCCGCAGGCTGTGGCCAGCTCGGCGAAATGCGTGAGGGCGGCGCTGCGCAGCAGGGCAGTCATGGCATGTCCCGAAATGCTAAGGCAATGTCCCGGATCGTCAAGTGCCAAGAGCTTGTCGAATGAACAATGCCGGTCATCGAACAGCACCAAAGCAAGGAGACAAACCATGAAGCCCCAGGCTCCCTCGACCCCGATGTGCGACCGGCTTCGCGCCGCCGGCGAATGGAATCCGAACTGGGAGCCGTTCTACCAGCTCGACCCGGCCTGGACCGAGGCCTTCATCGCGATGGGCCTGAGGCCGATGCTCGGCGGCGCGCTCGACCCGAAGGTGATCGAGTTCATCGCCATCGCAGTCGACGCGTCGTGCACGCACATGTACGGGCCCGGTGTGCGCCGCCACATCCGCAAGGCGCTCGAGCTCGGCGCCACCCAGGAAGAGATCACCGCCGTGCTGCAGTGCGTCAGCGTGCTCGGCATCCACACGATGAGCCTGGGCGCGCCGATCCTGCAGGAAGAGCTCGCTGCCCGTCAACCCGTTACCAATCCCGCGGCGCTCTAAATCCCCGCGCTATCCCCACCCCCACGACCCACGAACCGGAGACCCCCATGCAATTCCTCGACGATTCCCTGCTGCCCGAGAACCAGCAACCGCTGGTGATCCAGGCCGCGCCCTACGGCCCCGGGCTGCTGCCCGGCGACTCCGACGACATCCCGGTCACGATGGCCGAGCAGGTGCAGAAGGCCGTCGACTGCTGGAACGCCGGCGCCACCGTGCTGCACGTGCATGTGCGCGAAGCCGACGGCAAGGGCAGCAAGCGCATCTCGATGTTCAACGAGATGCTCGACCGGCTGCGCAGCGCGGTGCCGAAGATGCTGCTGCAGGTCGGCGGCTCTATTTCCTTCGCCCCCGAAGGCGAGGGCGCCGAGGCCAAATGGCTGAACGACGACACGCGCCACATGCTGGCGGAGCTGAAACCGAAGCCCGACCAGGTGACGATCGCCATCAACACCAACCAGATGAACATCTGCGAACTGCTGACCGACGACGACGTCGCCGGCACCTCGCTGGCCGATCCGGTGATGCAGGCGGCGTATCGCGAAATGTGGATCCCGTCGGGGCCGGCCTTCGTTGCCGAGCACCTGAAGCGGTTGCAGGCCAACGGCATCCAGCCGCACTTCATGCTCGCTGACGCCGGGCAACTGGAGACGGTCGAGCGGCTGATCCGCCGCGGCGTCTACACCGGCCCGCTGGTATTGAACTGGGTCGCCATCGGCGGCGGCGCCGACGGCCCCAACCCGCGCAATCTGATGGAGTTCATCAACCGCTGCCCCGACAACGCTGTGCTTACCGTCGAAGCCTTGATGCGCAACGTGCTGCCGCTGACCACGATGGCCATTGCGATGGGCCTGCACGTGCGTTGCGGCATCGAGGACAACCTGTGGGGCAGGAAGGGCGAACGCATGACCAGCGTGCAGCAGATCGAGCAGCTGGTGCGCATCTCGCGCGAGCTGTACCGTGAAGTTGCCACCGGCGAGCAGGCCAAGCAGATCTACCAGATCGGCACCCACTACAAGACCGCTGACGAGACGTTGGCCAAGCTCGGCTGGGCGCCCAACCGCAGGCCCGGCGAGCGCGGCGCGCCGCTGCGCCTGGCGGCCTGACCGAAATACTACCTACACAGGAGACAAACGATGCAAACTTTGTTCAAGACCACCCGCCGCGCCGCCCTCGGCGCCCTGGCCGGCGCCGCGCTGCTGGCCGCCGCCCCCGCCGCCTTCGCGCAGGCCTGGCCGGCCAAGCCGGTGCGCATCCTGATCGGCGCGCCGCCGGGCGGCACGGCCGACATCGTGGCCCGCCTGCTGGCCGAAGGCCTGCAGAAGGAATGGGGCCAGCCGGTGATCGTCGAGCCCAAGCCCGGCGCGGCCGGCATGATCGCGATGCAGGATTTCCTGTCGCAGCCGGCCGATGGCCACACGCTGCTGGTGTCGGTGAACGCGCTGGTCACCGAGATCCCGCACGTCATCAAGGTGCGCTTCGACCCCTTCAAGGACGTCAAGCCGGTGGCCGAGCTGGCGCGCAGCGGGTTGGTCTTCGTCGCCAACGGCGCGTTGCCGGCGAAGAACGTGCCCGAGCTGGTGGCCTATGCCAAGGCCAACCCGGGCAAGCTGTCCTATGCCTCGTACAGCGCGGGTACGATCTCGCACACCATGGGCCTGGAGCTGAACAAGGCCGCCGGCATCGACCTGAACCATGTGCCCTACAAGGGTTCGCCGCCGGCGCTGCAAGACCTGGCCGGCGGCCACGTGCAGCTGATGTTCGACGGCCCGGCCACGTCGATCCCGATGATCAAGGGCGGCAAGATCAAGGCACTGGCGGTCAGCGGCCCGAAGCGCAACCCGGCGCTGCCGGAGGTGCCCACCTTCGCCGAGCAGGGCTACCCGATGCTCGACGAAGTGGCCTGGATGGGCCTGTGGATCAAGCCCGACGTGCCGGCCGAGGTTCAGGCCAAGATCAGGCAGGCCACGCTGAAGGTGATGTCGCAGCCGGCGGTGCAGACGCGGCTGGCCGAGCTGGGTAACGATCTGGGTAGCGGCGCCACGCCGGACGAACTGGCCAAGTCGCTGCGTGCAGCCTCGGACAAGCAGGGCACCACGCTGCGCGCGCTGGGCGTCAAGCCACAAGAGTTGGGCAGCTGAGCTAGGCCAGTCGAGGTCTGCCATGAACGCTTCGAGCACCCACCACCCGGGCCGCCTGGACGGCCGGGTCGCGCTGGTCACCGGCGCCGGCGCCGGCCTGGGCGGGGCCATCGCGCTGGCACTGGCCCGGGAAGGCGCCCGGCTCGTCGTCTGCGACCTCGATCCGCAGGCGCTGCAGGGCACCGCGGCGCGGCTCGATGCGCTGGGCACGGAACACCTGGCGCTGCGCTGCGATGTGGCCGACCGCGCCGCGGTGGACAAGATGTTCGCCGAGGCGGCGGCCACGTTCGGCAGCGTGGACGTGCTGGTCAACAACGCCGCGCGCATTCCCAACTCGCCGGCCGAGACCGAGCGCCGCAACCGCCACTACGCCCATGCCACCACTCCGCAGCCGCGGCAGTCGCTGGGCATCGTCAGCGGCCTGAGCGACGACGACTGGCTGAAGTGGTGGGACGTCAACCTGCACGGCGTGTTCTGGTGCACCCGTGCGGCGCTGCGGCTGATGGAGCCGCGGCGCTGGGGCCGCATCGTCAACATCGCCTCGATCGCCGGGCTGGGCGCGGCCAGCATGCACAGCCCCGGCTATTCGGCCACCAAGGCCGCGGTCATCAGCCTGACGCGCACTACCGCCTACGACGTGGCCGGCGCGAACATCTACGTCAATGCCATCGCCTGCGGCGGCGTCATGACGCCGCCGTTCCGCGCCTACCTGGACGCCGCCACCGAGGCACAGCGCCTGAGTCTGCTGCAGATGGTGCCGGCGGGCCGGCTGGGCGAGCCGGAGGAATACGCCGCACTCGCCGTTTTCCTGGCGGCGCAGGACCACTACCTGGTGGGCCAGGTGATCAGCCCGAACGGCGGCGTGGTCATCTGATGCCGTCCGCGCGGGCGCCCGCCGCCTCGCTCGGCCAAACTCGAGCGCGATGGCGCCCGGGGCTTCCTGCAATTCAAGGGACTTGCCGGCTGAGGCAAACTCCCGCCTTCGCGCCGACGGCAGGCGGCCGTGCGGCGCACCTACAGAAAGGAACAACATGAACGGCCTGATGCAATCGCACCCGCTGCTGATTTCCAACCTGCTGGTCCACGCCGAACGTCACCACGGCGAGCAGCAGATCGTCTCGCGCCGCGTCGAAGGCGACCTCCACCGCACCACCTACAAGGACCTGGCGGCGCGCGCGCGCAAGGTGGCCAAGGCGCTGGCTGCGCTGGGCGTGAAGGCCGGGCAGACGGTAGGCACGCTGGCCTGGAACGGCTACCGCCACATGGAGCTGTACTACGGCGTCTCCGGCTCGGGCGCGGTGCTGCACACGCTGAACCCGCGCCTGCACCCGGACCAGGTGGTCTACATCGCCGACCATGCCGAGGACCAGGTGCTGTGCTTCGACGCCACATTCCTGCCGCTGGTGGAGGCGGTAGCCGCGCGGCTGAAGACGGTGAAGCACTTCGTGCTGATGACCGACCGCGCGCATATGCCGGCGCAGACCAAGGTGCCCAACCTGCTGTGCTACGAAGAGCTGCTCGAGGCGCAGGACGACCACTACGATTGGCCGCAGTTCGACGAGAACTCGGCTTCATCGCTGTGCTACACCAGCGGCACCACCGGCAACCCGAAGGGCGTGCTCTACAGCCACCGCTCGACGGTGCTGCACGCCTTTGCCGGTGCGCTGCCGGACACGCTGAATGTCTCGGCGCGCGACGTGGTGCTGCCGGTGGTGCCGATGTTCCACGTCAACGCTTGGGGGCTGGTCTACGTGGCCTGCATGGTGGGCACGAAGCTGGTCTTCCCCGGCGCGGCGCTGGACGGCAAGAGCCTGTACGAGCTGTTCGAGGGCGAGGGCGTCACAATGTCCGCCGGCGTGCCCACCGTCTGGCAGGGACTGCTGGCCTACACCGAGGCCAACAACCTGAAGTTCAGCACGATGAACCGCACCGTCATCGGCGGCTCGGCCTGCCCGCCGGCGATGATGCAGGCCTTCCAGCAGAAGTACGGCGTGAACGTGCTGCACGCCTGGGGCATGACCGAGATGAGCCCGCTGGGCACGGTGTGCACGCTCAAGCCCAAGCACCTGAAAATGAGCCCGCAGGAACAGATGGCCGTGCAGGCCAAGCAGGGCCGCGCAGTCTTCGGCGTCGACCTGAAGATCATCGACGCCGACGGCAAGGAACTGCCGCACGACGGCAAGGCCAGCGGCGAACTGCTGGTCAAGGGCCCGTGGATCGTCTCGCAGTACTTCAAGGGCGAGGGCGGCAACCCGCTGGTGGACGGCTGGTTCCCCACCGGCGACGTCAGCACCATCGACGCCGACGGCTACATGCAGATCACCGACCGCAGCAAGGACGTCATCAAGTCCGGCGGCGAGTGGATCGGCTCGATCGACATCGAGAACATCGCGATGGCGCACCCGGCGGTGGCCATGGCGGCCTGCATCGCCGCCTTCCATCCCAAGTGGGACGAGCGGCCGCTGCTGGTGGTGGTGAAGAAGCCGGGCGCCGAGGTCAGCCGCGACGAGATGCTGAAGTTCTTCGAAGGCAAGATCGCCAAGTGGTGGACGCCCGACGACGTGGTTTTCGCCGACGCCATCCCGCTGGGTGCCACCGGCAAGATGCAGAAGAACAAGCTGCGCGAGACCTACAAGGACCACAAGCTGCCCACCGCCTGACCCGGAGCCGATCATGCCGACCGTTCGAGTGGAAATGTTCGCCGGTCGCACGGTGGAGCAGAAGCGCGCACTGGCGCGCGAATTGACCGACGCCACGGTGCGCGCGCTGGGCGTGCCGGCCAGCGCGGTGGAGGTGCTGTTCTACGACATCGAGAAGCACGACTGGGCGACGGCCGGCCGGCTGTGCAGCGATGCGCCCGCATTGCCGCCGCCGCAGACCTGATACGCAAGCGCGTTCAAGCGGCAAGTGGCTTCGGCTGTTTGCGGCCGACAGCAACGCACCATGAAATGCCCGCGGTTTCTATCTCTCAGCCCGCGTAGGGGGCGCGCTGATCGTGCAGGGCGTGCTGCCGCTCGGGCAGCCGCGCCCTGCGTCGCGCCGTCAGCCTACTGCCTGGCCGGCTGGGCGGGGGTCTCGGCGGGCTTGGGGGCCTTGCGCGTGGACGCCTTCTCCGCTGTCGCGTTGGCGGCGTAGCTTGCGGAATTGACCGTCAGCCCGGCCTGCGAGAAACGTGCGGCGTTGCCCGGGCCGATGCCGCCGACGCGATCGACCAGGTCGCTCCAATCCTTGAACGCGCCCGCCTTGCGGGCGTCGAGGATCTTGTTCGACAAACCGGGGCCGATGCCCTTGACGGTTTCGAGTTCGGCCTGGCTGGCCTTGTTGGCGTCGACGGCGGCCTGCGCGGCAAAGGCAAAGGCGGCGATGACGAGGGCCAAGAGGGTGCGGATCATGACGAAGCTACTTCAGGTTGGGGTTTGGGAACCGGCCCGGCAATCTGCCGGGCTGAGGGAGATTCTGCAAATCGACCCAAGCGGCGTGAATCCGCCAAAGGGTGGTGTCGAAGGGGGCCCCCGCATGGGGGATGCGCCGGGCGAGCGAGGCTGCCGCGGGCGACCGGGCTCAGGTAGACGGCCTGCGTCGCAGCGGCGTACGGCCCCGGGTGCGTGCCACGTCGCGCAGGCTGCGCTGTCGTCGACTGGCCGCCGGAGCTGCGGCGAACAAGCTCTCTAGGCCGTCCACTGCTCCGCCACCCAGGGCGAGGGCAGCAGGAAACGGCCGCGCGCGGTGCGCCCGCCGCGAATCGCATCGGGCGGGTTGATCTCGCCGTGGAAGACGACGATGCGGGTGTCCGGCGGCATCGCCGACACGCGCCAGTGGTTCAGTGGCCAGCGCGGCAGGCAGTGGTACTTGAAGCTGCAGCACCAGCCTCGCGGCCAGTAGGCCAGACGGCCCTGTTCGTGAAGCGCATGCGACAGGTACTCCTGCTCGTTGCGGTAGCGCTTGCGTACCTCGGCCTGATGGTCGACAAAGCGCTGCAGCACGTCGGCATGTGCACCGATGCGGAAACGGTACACCGAAGAGTTGCCGGTGACGCGCCACGGTCGCTTCCAGTCCTTGATGATGAAGAACTCGCCGGGCAGCTCGAAGAAATCGTCCAGCGGGCCGACGACGACGATGTCCAGGTCGAGGAACAGCGCGCGCCCCTGCAGCCCGTGCAGGTCGGTCTTGAAGGTGGTGAGCTTGGGCCAGCCACGGTCGGCACCGGGCGCAAGCTCCATGGTCGGCAGCGGCAGGCACTGCACCTCGGCGCGTACGCCACTGGCATCGTCGGTCAGGCAGACGAAGCGGAAGTCGCCGCGCAGGTGTCGTCGCACCATGCCGTAGAGGCGGTCGACGTATTCCGGCCCGTACTTCGTGCCCCACTTCATGCACAGCACGATGCGTTCGTCGGCGTTGCTCATGTGGATTCGATGCGTCTGGGCGGGAAGGTGTCCCAGCCCTGGCAGCCCGGGCACTGCCAGAAGTAGTGGTGGGCCTCGAAGCCGCAGCCGGCGCAGCGGTAGCGCTGCAGCGGCCGCGCTGCGGCGGCCACGGTCTGCCGCAGCCGGGCCGGCGTCTGCGCGTCCCATTGCGACGTCGGCAGTTCGAGCACCAGCGCCGCCGCGCCCAGCGACGGCTGCCGCGCCAAGTGCTCCTGCAGCAGTTGCTGCCGCTGCGCGCCATCGCCCGCAATTTCAAGCCGCGCTTGCAGCAGGTCCAGGTCGGGATCGGCTTCGCAGGCCTTGCGCAGATGCTCGCGTGCCGATGCGCTTTCGGGCGAGGCCAGCGCGCTGCGCGCATAGTCGCGCGCAAGCAGCGGCCAGGCGTCCGGGTGCAGGGCCAGCAGCTCGTCCCAGCACTGCAGCGCATGCGCATGGTCGCCGGCCCTTGCCATCCGCTGGCCGGCAAGCAGGCGCGGCCGCACGGCTTGCGGAGCGGCGTCAAGCGCCTGCTGCAGCGCCTGGTCGGCCTGCTGCGGCTGCTGCCGGGCGTCGGCCTCGAGTGCCAGTTCGCAGGCGTGGTGCGCGATGCGTGTTGCGAAGGAGCCGACGCCGCGCTGTTCGAGCTCGCGGGCCACCTCGCTCGCGGCACGCCAGTCCCGCGCCCGCTCGTGCAGCGCCAGCAGCGCCAGGCGGGCCTCGCTGTCGAAGGCGCTGCCCTGCAGTGCCTTGTAGGCGCTTTCGGCCCGGTCGAACAGACCGGCCTTCATGAAATCGTCGGCCAACGCGTACTGCGCGCGCTGCCGGTCCACGGCCTTCAGGTCGCTGCGCTCGAGCAGATGCTGGTGCACGCGCACCGCGCGTTCGAAGTCGCCGCGGCGCCGAAACAGGTTGCCCAGCCCGAAGTGCAGTTCGGTGGTGTCGGGATCGTGCTGCACGGCCTCGATGAAGGCATCGATGGCCTTGTCCTGCTGGTCGTTGAGCAGCAGGTTCAGGCCCTTGAAGTAGGCCTTCGGCGCGTCGCGGCCGTCGCGCCGCACCTGGCGCAGGTCGAAGCGCGAGGCCACCCAGCCGAGCGCGAAGACCACCGGCAAGGCGATCAGCAGCCACTGCAGATCGAAGTCCATCGCGTTACAGCCCGTCGCGCGGCGGATGCTCGGTGACGGACTCGGCGGCCGGCACGGCGGCCGGCGGCACCAGCCGCAACGCGTCACGCCGGTGGCGCCACCAGGCCGGGACCATCGCCAGCACGCCCAGCGCGCAGCCTGCGGCGAACACGATCAGCACCACGATCACCATCGGTGCCTGCCATTCGACGCCGAAGAACCAGCGCACGGTGGCCGTCTGCTGGTTGTTCAGCGCGAAGGCGAAGAGCGTGAAGAAGATCAGCGCTCTGAAGATCCAGACGAGGACTCGCATGCCGGGCGCATTCTAGGAGAGCGCCTTGCGGCGCCTGCGCACGCCGGGCCTGCAGAGCGATTCAGCGGGGGTCGGCGGGCGGTGTGTCCTCGGCCGAAGCCTGGGCGTCGACGGCCTCGCGCAGCGCCTTGCCGGGCTTGAAGTGCGGCACCAGCTTCTCCGGGATCGTCACCTGCTCGCCGCTGCGCGGGTTGCGCCCGACGCGCGGCGGACGGCGATTGATCGAGAAGCTGCCGAAGCCGCGGATCTCGATGCGATGGCCGCGCGCGAGCGCATCGGCCATGGCATCGAGGATGGTCTTGACCGCGAACTCGGTGTCCCGCTGCGTGAGCTGCGGGAAACGTTCGGCCAGCCGGGCCACCAGATCGGAACGGGTCATCGGAGGTGCACGCTGCGGAGGGTTCGGACGAAGCGGCGCACGGCAAGTGCGCGGGCTGCAGCCGGCCGCGGGCGGCCGGCTGCGTGCGGGCCCGGCGGCTTACTCGGGCTTGCTGTCGAGCTTGGCGCGCAGCAGCGCGCCCAGGCTGGTGGTGCCGGCCGTTTCGCGCTCGTTGCTCTGGCTCAGGCGCTGCATCGCCTCCTGCTGGTCGGCGTTGTCCTTGGCCTTGATCGACAGCTGGATCGAACGCGTCTTGCGGTCGACGTTGATGATCATGGCCGAGACCTCGTCGCCTTCCTTCAGCACGTTGCGCGCGTCCTCGACGCGGTCGCGGCTGATCTCGCTGGCGCGCAGGTAGCCGGTGACGTCCTCGTTCAGCTGGATCTCGGCGCCGCGCGGGTCGACGGTCTTGACCTTGCCGCTGACCACCGCGCCGCGGTCGTTGACCGTGACGAAGCTGGTGAACGGGTCGGTGTCGAGCTGCTTGATGCCCAGCGAGATGCGCTCGCGTTCCACGTCCACGGCGAGCACGATGGCCTCGACTTCCTGGCCCTTCTTGTAGTTGCGCACCGCGCTCTCGCCGGGCTCGTTCCAGCTCAGGTCGGACAGGTGCACCAGGCCGTCGATGCCGGCGGCCAGCCCGATGAAGATGCCGAAGTCGGTGATTGACTTGACCGGGCCCTTGACGCGGTCGCCGCGGTTGACGGTGCCGGCGAACTCCTCCCAGGGGTTCGGCTTGCACTGCTTCATGCCCAGGCTGATGCGGCGCTTGTCCTCGTCGATCTCGAGGACCATGACCTCGACCTCTTCGCCGAGCGTGACCACCTTGCTCGGGGCGACGTTCTTGTTGGTCCAGTCCATCTCGGAGACGTGCACCAGGCCCTCGATGCCCGGCTCGATCT
>ERZ1645186.2-NODE-2-length-60748-cov-8.598520_pt1 | contig 60748 bp, 56 predicted proteins | sample MGYA00575349_ERZ1645186 | MGnify/ENA primary metagenome ERZ1645186 (study PRJEB40839, sample SAMN11282943) | freshwater sediment metagenome | isolation source: river sediment | host: Sediment | place: India: Nawabganj, Kanpur | collected 2015-12-17 ...
ACGCCCAGGTCGTAGCTGTTGAGCTTGAGCTTGTAGCCGGGGCGCAGGCCGCCGTTCTCGTCGAAGTCGGCGGCCAGCGTGGCCACCGGACCCTCGAACTTGAGCTTCCAGTGTTTGTACTGGGACGGGTGGGTCTGGTATTCGACGCGGGGGGCAGTGCTCATGCGGGGTCTCCTTGCTTGAATGTCATCGCTCAACGAGACGCATGATACTGCATGTTCGATCGATGTCAATCAAAAAATGCATTTTTATGCATGTTCGTCAAAGGGGTATCTGCAACACCTGGCGCACCGCGTCGCGCAGGCGCAACCAGGTCTCCTCCAGCGGCTGCGCGCTGGTGTCCAGCCGCAGGTCGGCCTTCGAATAGAACGCCGCGCGCCCGGCCAGGATGCCTTTCAGGTCGTCCATCGCCTCGCGGCTGGAGGCCATCGGACGCAGGTCGCCCTGAGCGATGACACGCTTCATATGGTCTTCGGGGCTGGCCTGCAGCCACACGGTCGTGCAGTGTGAAAGCAGAAGGTTGAAAGTGGCTGCGTCCGACACCAGCCCACCGGGCGTGGCGATCACCGCCTCGGGGTGGATCTGGATCGCCTCCTCCAGCGCGCGGCGCTCGTAGCGACGGTAGGCGTTCTGGCCGTAAAGCGCCTGGATCTCGTTGACGCTGCAGCCGGCGAACTGCTCGATCTCGTGGCTCAGCTCGACGAAGGGGAAGCCCAGGTCCTCGGCCAGCCGCCGCCCCAGCGTGGTCTTGCCGGCGCCGCGCAGGCCGATCAGCGCGATGCGCGGGCTGCGCGCACCGGGTCCCTCGCCCTTGGTGCCACCCAGGCCCAGCAACTCGCCGACGGAAATGCGCACGCGTTTCAACGTGGCCTCGTCGCGGTGCTCAAGCATCTCGCGCAGCAGCAGCCACTCGGGCGAGCGCGTGGTGACGTCCCCGATCAGTTCGGCCAGCGAGCACTGCAGCGCGCCGGCCACCTGCAGCAGCACGAGCACCGACACGTTGCCGATGCCGTACTCCAGATTCGCCAGGTGGCGCTCGGACACGTCCGCGGCCAATGCCACCGCGCGCCGCGTCATGCCGCGGCGCGAGCGCAGCGCGCGCACGCGCTCGCCCAGACCGACGAGGAAAGGGTTTTTCTCCCCTTCCAGTTCGTGCCGCGCCTCACTAGGATGCAGTATTGTGCTTGACATGGGGGTGTAGCTGATCTATCGTGCGATTAAGCACAATAATGCATCCCGTTGCAACAAGCAAGCCCTTCGGAGACGAACCCGTGACCCTTCCCGACCACATCGCCGCGCCGCCCGAGCGCTTCAACTTCGCCGCCCACCTGCTGCAGACCAACGCCGCGCGAGCGGACAAGCCGGCATTCATCGACGATCACGGCAGCCTCAGCTATGGCGAACTGGACGAGCGCGTGCGTCGCGTGGCCGCCGGGTTGCGCGCGCTGGGCCTGCGGCGCGAGGAACGCGTGCTGCTGCTGATGCTCGACGACCGGCACTGGCCTCTGAGCTTCCTGGGCGCGCTCTACGCCGGCCTGGTGCCGGTGGCGGTGAACACCATGCTCACCGCCGACGACTATGCCTACATGCTGGAGCATTCGCGCGCTCAAGCCGTGCTGGTGTCCGGCGCGCTGCTGCCCGGCTTGAGTGCGGCGATGGTCAAGTCGGATCACGAGGTGGGCAAGGTGATCGTGTCGCGGCCGATCGCACCGCTGCACGCCAACGAGCTCGATTTCGAGGCCTTCGTCGCTGCGCACGCTCCGGCCGCGAAGCCGGCCGCCACGGGACCGGACGACCCGGCCTTCTGGCTCTACTCGTCGGGTTCGACCGGAAGGCCCAAGGGCACGGTGCATTCGCATGCCAACCCCTACTGGACCAGCGAGCTCTACGGCAAGGGCGTGCTGGCCTTGAGCGAGGACGACGTCTGCTTCTCCGCCGCCAAGCTGTACTTCGCCTACGGCCTGGGCAACGCGCTCACCTTTCCGATGAGCGTCGGCGCGACCACGCTGCTGATGGCCGAGCGGCCCACGCCCGACGCGGTGTTCAAGCGCTGGACCGGCGGTGTGGGCAACGTCAAGCCCACCGTCTTCTTCGGCGCGCCCACGGGCTTTGCCGGCATGCTGGCGCACCCCGCCCTGCCGACACGGGAGCAAGCGGCGCTGCGCCTGGTGTCCTCGGCCGGCGAGGCGCTGCCGGCCGAACTGGGCGAGCGTTTCAAGCGCCACTTCGGCGTGGACATCATCGACGGCATCGGCTCGACCGAGATGCTGCACATCTTCATTTCGAACAAGCCGGGCCAGGTGCGCTACGGCAGCACCGGATGGCCGGTGCCGGGCTACGACATCGAGCTGCGCGGCGACGACGGCCAGCCCGTGCCCGACGGCGAGCCGGGCGACCTGTACATTCGCGGCCCGTCGGCGGCGATGATGTACTGGGGCAACCGCGCGAAGACGCGCGAAACCTTCCAGGGCGGCTGGACCAAGAGCGGGGACAAGTACATCCACAACGAGGACGGCAGCTACACCTACGGCGGCCGCAGCGACGACATGCTCAAGGTCAGCGGCATCTACGTCAGCCCCTTCGAGGTCGAAGCCACGCTGGTGCAGCATCCGGCCGTGCTCGAGGCAGCGGTGATCGGCATCGTCGACGCCGACGGCCTGACCAAGACCAAGGCCTTCGTGGTACTGAAGCCGGGCGGCTCGGCCGACGAAGCCGAGCTGAAGGCCTTCGTCAAGGACAAGCTGGCGCCCTACAAGTACCCGCGGCAGATCGCCTTCGTGCCCGACCTGCCCAAGACCGCCACGGGGAAGATCCAGCGCTTCAAGCTGCGCGAGCAGGAGACCCGGCCGACATGACCGTGGCCTTCGTCGACATCGACTGGGAGGGTCGGCGGGTACGCATCGAACACGAATGGATCGGCATCGAGCGCAATGACCGGCCGCTGCTGCTGTTCCTGCACGAGGGGTTGGGCTCGCGTTCGATGTGGCGCGAGTTTCCGCGGGCACTCTGCGACGCGGCCGGACTGCGTGGGCTGGTGTACTCGCGGCCTGGCTATGGTCGATCGACGCCGCGCCCCGCCGACGAACGCTGGCGGCCCGACTTCATGCACCGCCAGGCCGACCAGGTACTGCCGGCGCTGCGCCGGGCGCTGGGCATCGAGCAGCCGGCATGGCTGCTGGGCCACAGCGACGGTGGCTCGATCGCGCTGCTGCATGCGGCGCACCATCCTGACGCGGTGGCCGGGCTGGTGGTGATGGCGCCACATGTGTTCGTCGAGAACCTATCCATCGACAGCATCCGCCGCACCCGCGAGACGTTCCTTTCCACCGACCTGCGCGATCGCCTGGCGCGGCACCACGAGGACGTGGATTCGGCCTTCTGGGGCTGGAACGACATCTGGCTCGACCCGGCCTTCCGCAACTGGAACATCGAGGCCGAGGTGGCCTGCATCCGCTGCCCGGTGCTGGCCATTCAAGGCATCGACGACGAGTACGGCACGATGGAACAGATCCACCGCATCCGCAGCCAACTGCCCTCGGCGCAACTGCTGGAGCTCGCCGACTGCGGCCATTCGCCGCATCGCGACCAGCCGGATCGGGTGGTGGCGGCCGGCGCCGGCTTCGTCGCGGCCGCCTCCGCGGCCTGATCAAGACTGCGCGATCGTCGCGAAGCCGCCGTAGATCATGCGTTTGCCGTCGAAGGGCATCGAGGCATCCTTCATGCGCGGGTCGGCCATCACCGCCGCCCACGCCACATCGCGGGCCTCGCGCGACGGCCAGGCGATCCAGCCGAATGCCACGGTCTCGTGCGGCTCGCACTTCACCGCCATCGGAAACGAGGTGAGCTTGCCTTCGGGCACGTCGTCGCCCCAGCAATCGACGACGGCCAGCGCTCCATGTTCCTTGAACACCGCGCCCATCTGCTCGCAGTGGCGCTGGTAGGCCCGCTTGTCGGCCGTGGGCACGGCGGCGACGAATCCATCGATGTAGTTCATTGGCACGCTCCAGTGGGGTTGACAAGAAGGGCGCAGCACACGGCCTCACTGTCACGACGAACAGCAGGGGCTGGAACCGATAGCCTGCGCGTGGCTGTTCTTCGGACATTCGGCCCAAGCCACCGGGCACATTCTCCGGTGCCGCCTTCCAGGAGAGAAGTCACGTCCCAACTGAATCGTGTCATCGACGAGGCGGTCTCCCGCCAGGACCTGCCCTTCGCCGTTGCCATGACAGACAACGCCGCCGGCGTCGCCGGCATGCTGTTGTCAAGGCTTGTGCAACATCTGCCCGGACGCAGCGAGGGCGTGCGACCAACTGCGCGCGAGGGCAGGTGTCACACAAGCCCTAACAAAAGCCGAACTCACTCCGGCGCTCGAACCTTGTCCAGGTACTGCTCGCGCAGCACGCGCTTGAGGATCTTGCCGCTGGGGTTGCGCGGGATCTCGGTCACCACCACCGCCGCCTTCGGCAGCTTAAAGGTGGCCAGCCGCCCCTTGCACCAGGCCAGCAGCTCGGCCGGCTCCAGCGTGCTGTCCTTCCTCGGCACCACCACCGCCAGCGGCACTTCGCCCCATTTCGGCGACGGCAGGCCGATCACCGCCGCATCGGCGACGGCGGGGTGGCCGAGCAGCATGTTCTCCACCTCGGCGGGGTAGATGTTCTCGCCGCCGGAGATCAGCATGTCCTTGATGCGGTCGCGGATGGTGACGAAGCCCTCGGGGTCCATCGTGCCCACGTCGCCGGTGTGCAGCCAGCCGTCGCGCAGCGCCTGCGCGGTGGCGTCGGGCCGGTTCCAGTAGCCCACCATGTTGTGCGGCCCGCGCAGGACGATCTCGCCAGGCTCGCCGGGCGGGCAGTCACGGCCGTCGATGTCGACCACGCGCACCTCGGTGTAGAAGTAGGCGCGACCGGTGGAGCCGGCGCGGGTCAGCGCGTCCTCGCCCATGATCAGGCAGCCGGGGCCGCAGCTTTCGGTCAGGCCGTAGAGCTGGTGCACCTCCACGCCCATCTCGGCGTAGGCCTTGACCAGCGTCACCGGCACCGGGGCGGCACCGCACAGCACCCAGCGCAGCGTGCGCGCATCGTGCGCCTGCGGGTCGTACACCGCCTGCATGAACTGCAGCATCGCCGGCACCAGCAACGTGGTGGTGATCTGCTCGTCGCGGATCAGCTCCCACGCCAGCCTGGGGTCGAAAGCCTTCAGGATGACCTGCGTGCAGCCGCGGTACACGCAGCACAGCGAAGGCATCAACGCGCCCACGTGAAACAGCGGCAGAGCGGTCAGGAAGCGGTCCTTGTAGTGGAAGTCGGCCGATGCGACGACGTTCATCGCCGACCACAGCACCGTGCGGTGGCTGTGCATCACCCCCTTGGGCAGCCCGGTGGTGCCCGAGGTGTACATGATGAACAGCAGGTCGTCGTCGGCGCCGGCAGGTTCGGGTTCGTCGGCCGGCATGCCGCCCGTCCACGCCGCATAGTCGACCGCGAAGGGCTGCAGCGTGCCGCCCAGCTGTACCCAGGTGCGCAGGTCGGTCTTGTCGCCGCGGTGCTGCAGTTCGGCAACCACTGGCGCAAAGCTCTGGTCGTACAGCAGCACGGTGGCGCCGGCGTCCTTGAGGATGAACTCCAGCTCGTCGGCCAGCAGCCGCCAGTTCAGCGGCACGTTGACCGCGCCGATCTTGGCCACGGCGAAGAAGGACTCCATGAACTCTGCGCCGTTCATCAGCAGCAGCGCGACCCGGTCGCCCGGCCTCACGCCGCTGGCGCGCAGCGCATGTGCGACGCGGTTGCAGCGCTCGTTCAGCGCGCGGAAGTCGAGACGCCGGTTGCCGGCCGCCGGTTCCACCACCGCCTCCACCGTCGGGCTGAGGAAGGCGCGGCGGGCAAGGAACTGTCCGATGTTCATCTGCATGACTTGGCTTTCAACGGTGGCGCAGCGGGCGGAAGCAGGTGCGGATCTCGTCGACCAGCGTGTCCGGCCGCTCCAGCGCGGCGAAATGGCCACCGCGGTCGAACTCGCGCCAGTGGACGATGTTGCGGAAACGCCGCTCTGCCCAACGGCGCGAACAACGAAAGATCTCCTTCGGGAACAAGCTGATGCCGGTGGGGACGTTCACCGGCTCGCGGTTCGGCTGCGCGAAGCTCTCCCAGTACAGCCGCGCCGACGAAGTGGCAGCGTTCGGCAGCCAGTACAGCATCACCTGGTCGAGCAGCTCGTCGCGCGTCAGCACCGTCTCCGGGTGGCCGTCGCAGTCCATCCACTGCTGATACTTTTCCACGATCCAGGCCGCCTGCCCCGCGGGTGAGTCGGCCAGGCCATAGCCCAGCGTCTGCGGCCGCGTGCCCTGCTGGCGCGCATAGCCCGAACCTTCGGCGCGATAGCGCTTCATGCCGGCCAGCGCCACCTTCTCGGCCGGCGTCAGGTCGGCCATCGTCGCCGGGTCGGGCGCGACGATCGGCATCGTCAGATGGATGCCGGCGCAACCCTCGCGGTCCTGCAAGCCGATCGCCGTGGTGACCATCGAACCCCAGTCGCCGCCCTGCGCCACGTAGCGCGCATAGCCCAGCCGGCGCATCAGCACGCCCCAGGCACGCGCGATGCGTTCCACGTTCCAGCCGGCTTCGGCGGGCTTGCCCGAAAAGCCGTAACCCGGCAGTGCCGGGCACACCAGGTGGAAAGCATCGGCTGCCTGGCCGCCGTGCGCGGTGGGGTCGGTCAAGGGCTCGATCACCTTGTGGAACTCGGCGATCGAGCCGGGCCAACCATGCGTCATCACCAGCGGCAGCGCGTCATCATGCCTGGAGCGCACGTGGAAGAAGTGGATCGACACGCCGTCGACCTCGGACTGGAACTGATCGAAGCGGTTGAGCCGGGCTTCGCGGGCACGCCAGTCGTAGCCATGCGCCCAGTAGTCGCACAGCTCCTGCGTGTAGGCCAGCGGCATGCCCTGCGACCAGTCGGCCACCGGCTCCTTGTCCGGCCAGCGCGTGGCGAGCAGCCGGCGCTTCAGGTCGGCCAGCTGCTCGTCGGTGGCGTGAATGCGAAATGACGTGACGGCCGCGCTCATGGCGGGGCTCAGAGGGCCGTGAAGCGCTTGCCCTCCTCCGCCATCTGCCGCAGCAGCGGCGCGATGGCAAAGCCGTCGCCCAGGCGCGGCATGTGCTTCTCCAGCGCCGCCAGCACATTCGCAGCGCCGACGGTGTCGGCATAGAACATCGGCCCGCCGCGGTACACCGGCCAGCCGTAGCCGTAGATCCACACCACGTCGATGTCGCTGGCGCGCTGTGCGATGCCCTCGGCGAGGATCTTCGCGCCCTCGTTGATCATCGGGTAGACCAAGCGCTCCAGGATCTCCTGGTCGTCGATCTTGCGGCGCTGGATGCCCTTCTCGGCCGCGAAGTCGAGGATCAGCTTTTCAACCAGCGCGGAGTTGCTGCGGTTGCGCTTGGCGTCGTAGTCGTAGAAGCCGGCCCCCGTCTTTTGGCCGCGGCGGTCCAGTTCGCACAGCCGCTCGCGGATGGTGGCGCCCTTGCTGGTCTCCTTCGACCAGCCGATGTCCAGCCCGGCCAGGTCGCTCATCTGGAACGGCCCCATAGGCCAGCCGAAGTCGTAGGCCACGCGGTCCACGTCCCAGGGCATCGCGCCTTCCAGGATCAGCGCCGTGGCCTGCGCCTGGCGCTGCGCCAGCATGCGGTTGCCGATGAAGCCATGGCACACGCCCGAGACCACTGCCACCTTGCCGATGGTCTTGCCGATCTCCATCGCGGTGGCCAGCACATCGGGCGCCGTCTTGGCGCCGCGCACCACCTCCAGCAGCTTCATCACGTTGGCCGGGCTGAAGAAGTGCATGCCGACCACGTCCTGCGGCCGCTTCGTGGCCGAGGCGATCTCGTCCACGTTCAAATAGCTGGTGTTGCTGGCCAGTACCGCGCCGGGCTTGACGATGGCGTCGAGCTTGGAAAACAGCTCCTTCTTGATCGCCATGTTCTCGAACACGGCTTCGATCACCAGGTCCACGTCGCCCAGCGCCGACAGGTCCAAGGTGGGCGACAGTGCGGCCATTCGCTTTTCCACGTCGTCCTGCGTCATGCGGCCCTTGGCCGCGGTGTTCTCGTAGTTCTTGCGGATGGTCGCAGTGCCGCGCTGCAACGCCGCGTCCTGCGTCTCGACGATGGTCACCGGGATGCCACGGTTCAGGAAGTTCATCGCGATGCCGCCGCCCATGGTGCCGGCTCCGATGATGCCCACCTTCTTCACCGGCCGCACCGCCGTGCCTTCGGGCAGGCCGTCGATCTTGGCCGCCTGGCGCTCGGCAAAGAACATATAGCGCTGTGCCTGGCTCTGCACACCCGAGACCAGCTTCATGAACTCGGTGCGCTCGAACTTCAGGCCCTCGTCCATCGGCAGCCGCGCCGCCGCCTCCACGCACTTGATGCTGGCCTCGGGCGCCTCGAAGCCGCGGAAGGCCTTGGCGTTCTTCGCGCGGAACTCGGCAAACAGCTCCGGCGTGGCGCCGGCCACCGTCAGGTCGCGCACCTTCTTCAGCGGCCGCTTCTCGGCCAGCAACTTGCGCGCAAAGGCCACGCCCGCCGCGCGCAGATCACCCCCTTCGGGCACCAGTTCGTCCACCAACCCTGCCGCCAGTGCCGCTTTGCCGCCGATAGGCACGCCGCTGGTCACCATCTCCAGCGCCTTGGCGGCGCCGACGATGCGTGGCAGTCGCTGCGTGCCGCCGGCGCCCGCCAGCAGGCCCAGCTTGACTTCCGGCAGGCCCACCTTGGCCGAGGGCACGGCCACACGGTAGTGGCACACCAGCGCGGTCTCGAAGCCGCCACCGAGCGAGGTGCCGTGGATGGCGGCGACGATCGGCTTGTCGGCGTTCTCCATCTTGTCGAACAACGCATGCAGCGACGCGCCCTTGGGCGGCTTGCCGAACTCGCTGATGTCGGCTCCGGCAAAGAAGGTGCGGCCGGCGCAGGTGAGCACGACGGCCTTGACGGCGTCGTCGGCCAGCGCCCGGTCGAAGGCCGCGGTCAGGCCGTCGCGCACGATGGCCGACAGCGCATTCACCGGCGGGTGGTTCGAGGTGATGACGGCCACGCCATCGTCGATGCTCAGGTCAATTACGTCATTGATGGCGGCCATCGGGCTTCCTTGGTCGATTTGTTGCGGGTGGCTTCAGGCGGCCGCCGCGGACCGGCTGCGCCAGTCCGCCAGCGGCGCCCCTCGAGGGGGAGCGCCGAAGGCGCTTCGGGGGTGTGCCTTGTTCAGGCTTGCTTTGGCGCGTAACCGAGCACGGCCTTCACTTCCAGGAACTCGGCGAAGGCATGATCCCCCCACTCGCGGCCGTTGCCCGACTGCTTGAAGCCGCCGAAGGGCGCCATCAGGTCGGTGGGCGCGCTGTTGATGTTGACCTGCCCTGTGCGCAAGCGCGAGGCCACCTTGCGCGCGGCGTCGAGATCGCCGCCCGACACATAGGCTGCCAGCCCGTAGGGCGTGTCGTTGGCGATGGCCACCGCCTCGTCCACCGTGTCGTAGCCGATGATCGTCAGCACCGGGCCGAAGATCTCCTCGCGTGCGATGGTCTTGTCGTTGCTCACCGGGCCGAGCACAGTGGGCTTGACGTAGTAGCCAGTCTCCAGGCCTGCGGGCTTGCCCGGCCCGCCGGCCACCACCTTGGCGCCCTCTTCGATGCCGCGGTTGATCAGCGTCTGGATCTTGTCCCACTGCGTGGCCGAGATCACCGGGCCGATGGCGGCCCCGCTGTCGGGCGCGCCTACCGTCGTCGCTTCGGCCACCTCCTTGGCCACGGCCAGCGCCTCGGCCATCCTGGCGTTGGGCACCAGCATGCGCGTGGGCGCGTTGCAGCTCTGGCCGCTGTTCTGCATCACGCCGCGCACACCGGCCGTCACTGCCTTCTTGATGTCGGCATCGGGCAGGATGATATTGGGCGACTTTCCGCCCAGTTCCTGGTGCACGCGCTTGACGGTGGGCGCGGCATTGCGCGCCACCTCGACACCCGCGCGCGTGCTGCCGGTAAAGGACACCATGTCCACGCCCGGGTGGCTGGAAATCGCCGCGCCGACCGTCGGGCCATCGCCGTTGACCAGGTTGAACACGCCGGCCGGCACCCCGGCGGCATGCATGATCTCGGTCCAGATCTGCGCCGAGAAGGGCGCAATCTCGCTGGGCTTCAGCACCATCGTGCAGCCCACCGCCAGCGCCGGCGCCACCTTGCAGGCGATCTGGTTCACCGGCCAGTTCCACGGCGTGATCAGGCCGCACACGCCGATCGGCTCCTTGACGATCATCGTCGTGCCACGCGGCTCGCTGAAGTGGTAGTTCTTCAGCACGCCCAAGGCCGACTGCAGGTGGCCGATGCCCATCGCCGCCTGCGCCTTCTGCGACAGCATGGCCGGTGCGCCCATCTCTTCGGTGATGGCGGCGGCCATGTCGGCGTAGCGCTTCTTGTACTCCTCAATCAGCCGCTCGAACAGCGCGATGCGCTCGTCCAGGCTGCTTTGCGACCAGGTCTCGAAGGCGGCGCGCGCCGCCTTCACTGCCTTGTCCACGTCGGCGGCCGAGCCCATCGAGATGCGACCGGCCACGGCCTCGGTGGCGGGGTTGATGACATCCAGCGTCTTCGGCGTGACCGGATCGACCCAGGCACCGTTGATGTAGAACTTCAGGTAGTCGCGCATGTGACAGTCTCCAAAGAGGGGCGGCCTGCGGGCCGAGGGACAGGCATTCTAGGCACCGCGTCATGTTCCGGTAAGCTGGGGCGAATGCGCCCGCGCGACGTGCTCGAACTGCTGTTGCTCAGCGTGCTGTGGGGCGGCGCCTATCTCTTCACGCGCGCCGCCGTGCCGGCCTTCGGGCCGGCGCCGCTGGTGTCGATGCGCCTGGGCATCGCCGCGCTGATCCTGCTGCCCATCGTCTTCTACCGCGGCGGCGCGGTGCAGCTGCGCGCCCACCCGGGCGCACTGTTCATGGTGGGCGTGCCCTTCACCGCCCTGCCCTTCATGCTGATGACCTGGGGCGCGCTGCACATCACCGCCGGGCTGTCGGCGGTGCTCAACGCCACGGCGCCGATGTTCGCCGCGCTGGTGGGCCACTTCGTGCTGAAGGAGCGGCTCGGTGCCTGGCGTGCCGGCGGTCTGGTGCTGGGTTTCGTCGGCGTGCTGGTGCTGATGAGCAGCGGCAACGTCTCGCTGAAGACCGCGGAAGGCCCGCTGGCCGTGCTGGCGGTGCTGGCCACGGCGATGATCTGGAGCGTCGGCGCCAACTACACACGGCGCAAGATGGCCGGCGTCGACCCGCTGGTCACCACCGCGGGCAGCCTGGCGCTGGCCAGTCTGTGTCTGGCACCGCTGGCCTGGGCAACCTGGCCGAGCACGCCGCCCAGCGCGCGTGCCTGGGCCGAGATGGCTTTCCTGGGCATCGCCAGTTCCGGACTGGGCATGTGGATGTACTTCCGCCTGCTCGGCCGCATCGGCGCCGTGCGCGCGATGTCGGTCACGTTCTTGAGCCCGCTGGTGGCGATGGTCTCGGGCGCGCTGTACCTGGGCGAGGCGCTGACGCTGCAGATGCTGCTGGGCTGCGCCGTGGTGCTGCTGGGCACGGCGCTCAGCCTGGGGCTGATCGGTCCCCGCCCGAGCGCAGCGGCACCCGGCCCGGGCCGCTGATCACTTGCCGCCCGCCGCGGCCGCGCGCTGCGCGCAGAGCTGCTTGGCGAAGCTCTCGGTGTCGATGCGGTCGGCCGGCGTCGGATAAGGCTCCTGGCTGTTGACGATGTCGCGCACGCACCGGTACTGCTGAACCTGGCTGCAGGCCGTCAGCGTCCAAAGTGCGCAGCAGATGAGCAAGACTCGCATCATGTCGATTCCCGATTGAACAGGCCCCACCCTGAGGGTCAATCGAAGTTCAGCAGCACCTTCATCGCCTGCGATCGATCGGCCGCCAGCGCGAAGGCCTTGCCGGCATCGCGGTAAGGCAGGGTAGCCGAGATCAGCGGCTTCAGGTCCACCAGCCGCTGGTTCAGCAGCTGCACGGCGGTGGCGAACTCGGCATGGAAGCGGAAGGTGCCGCGCAGTTCGAATTCCTTGGCGACGAGGGTGTTCACCGGCAGCGTCATCTCGCCGCCCAGGCCCATCTGCACGATGATGCCGCGCGGCCGCAGCGCATCGAAGGCGCCGATCAAGGCGCGGGCGTTACCGCTGGCTTCGAACAACACGTCGAACTGCCCCTTGTCGGCAGTGAAGGCGCGTAACGCGTCCGGCTCGTCCTTGATGTCGATGGCCCTGTCGGCGCCGATCTTCAACGCGGTGCGTAGCGGCTGCGCCGCCATGTCGGTGACGACGATAAAAGTGGCGCCGGCGCGCCGGGCCGCGATCACCGCCATCGCGCCGATCGGCCCGCAGCCGGTGACCAGCACGCTCTTGCCCAGCAGCGGCCCGGCGCGGTTGACCGCGTGCAGCGCCACCGCCAGCGGCTCGGCCATCGCGCCCTCGGCATCGCTGACATGCTCGGCCAGCTTGTACGCCTGGCTGGCGTCGCATACGATGCGCTGGCGAAACGCGCCCTGCACATGCGGCATGCGCATCGCACTGCCGTAGTAGCGCATGTCCAGGCAATGGTTGTGCAGCCCCTGCTGGCAGTAGCGGCACTGGCCGCAGGGCCGGCTGGGGCTGATGGCGACGCGCTCGCCGGGTGCGAAGCCCGGCGCGTCGGCACCCACCGCCTCGATGCTGCCGGCCACCTCGTGGCCCAGCACCATCGGCTGCTGGATGCGCACCGTGCCGAAGCCGCCATGCTGGAAGTAGTGCAGGTCCGAGCCGCAGATGCCGCCGCAGCGCACCCGCACCTGCAGCTGCTGCGGCAGCAGCTCGGGCGTCTCGACCCGCTCGACCCGCAGGTCGCCGGGGGCGTGAATGACCAGGGCTTCCATCGATCGGGTCCTTTCAGGGGTTCTTCGGCGGCCGGGGCTGCCAGGGCCAGCGGCCATCGATCTCCACCGCCAGTGTCCAGGCGAGGAAGGTTCGCACCAGCACCAGCAGGCCCAGCACTGCCACGTTGTTCAGCGTGGGCTCCAGGGCCACCGTGCGTACCACGTCGCCGGCCACCAGGAACTCCAGCCCCAGCAGCAGCGAGCGGCCGATCTGGTGCTTGTAGCTCTCGTAGGCGCCGGGTTCGTCCACCTTCAGCAGGAAGCGCACCGTGCCGCGCGTGATGGCCACGCGCAGCACGCCGACGATGATGACCAGGGCGCCCAGCATCTCGATGCCCAGCGCCGCCCATTCGATGATCGTGCGGATCGTGGTGATGGTCTCGTCGGCATGCATGGCAGTACTCACAGCGTGGCGGTGACGCCGCCGTCGACATAGAGGATGTGGCCGTTGACGAAGCGCGAGGCATCGCTGGCCAGAAACACCGCCGCGCCCACCAGGTCGTCCACGTCGCCCCAGCGGCGCGACGGCGTGCGGCCGATCAGCCAGGCGCTGAACTCCGGGTTGTCGACCAGTGCCTGGTTCAGCTCGGTCTTGAAGTAACCCGGCCCCAGGCCGTTGACCTGCAGGCCGTGCGGCCCCCAGTCGATGGCCATGCCCTTGGTCAGCATCTTCACCGCGCCCTTGGTGGCGGTGTAGGGGGCGATGCCCGGCCGGCCGAGTTCGCTCTGCACCGAGCAGATGTTGATGATCTTGCCGCGGCCGCGCGGGATCATGCGCCGCGCCACGGCCTGGCCGACGATGAACACGCTGTCGAGGTTGGTGCGCATCAGCAGCTGCCAGTCGGCCTGCTCGAAATCCTGCAGTGGCGCACGCTTCTGCATGCCGGCGTTGTTCACCAGGATGTCGATCGCACCGATCTCGGCCTCGATGCGCGCCACCGCGTCCGCCACCGCAGTCGCGTCGGTGACATCGAAGGCGCTGGTGTGCACCCGTGCGCCGGTGCTGCGCAGCTGGGCCGCCGTCTGCTCCAGCCGCGCCGCGTTGCGCGCATTCAACACCACCGCCGCGCCGGCACCGGCCAGGCCCTGGGCCAGGCTGCGGCCGATGCCGGTGCTCGAACCGGTGATCAGCGCCAGCTTGCCGCTCAGATCGAACTGCTTCAACACGGATTGCATGGCTTGGCCCCGGATAGTCCGGCCCGCAGCATAGCCCCTGCGTGCCGCGTTGGGGACAACCCGCAGCGTGGGCCTCTGCTACCGTTTTGCATCGCCACAAGGGTGTGGCCAGCCTGCAAGGAGACCCCATGGATTTCTCGATGTCTGAAAAGCAGACCTATTGGCGCAACCGCGTGGTCGAGTTCATGCAGCAGCATGTCTATCCCGCCGAGGCTACCTACGACGCGCAAATGGACGCCTTCGGCACCCAGCGTTGGCAGGTGGTGCCGGTGCTGGAGGAGCTGAAGGCCAAGGCCAAGAAGGCCGGGCTGTGGAACCTGTTCCTGCCGCACGACTCCCTGCCCGCCGGCAGCCCCTACCAGGGCGCCGGGCTGACGAACCTCGAATACGCGCTGTGCGCCGAGGAGATGGGCAAGGTCAGCTTCGGTTCCGAGGTCTTCAACTGCTCGGCGCCGGACACCGGCAACATGGAGGTGCTGGCGCGCTATGCCAACGACGAGCAGAAGAAGCGCTGGATGGAGCCGCTGCTGGCCGGCGAGATCCGCTCGGCCTTCCTGATGACCGAGCCGGCGGTGGCCTCGTCGGACGCCACCAACATCGAAACGTCCATAACGCGCGACGGCGACCACTACGTGATCAACGGCCGCAAGTGGTGGTCCTCCGGCGTGGGCGACCCGCGCTGCAAGATCGCCATCGTCATGGGCAAGACCGACCCGAACGCACCGCGGCACGCGCAGCAGTCGCAGATCCTGGTGCCGCTGGACGCGCCGGGCATCGAGATCGTGCGCATGCTGCCGGTGTTCGGCTTCGACGACGCGCCCCATGGCCATGCCGAAGTGATCCTGAAGGACGTGCGCGTGCCGGCGTCGAACCTGCTGCTCGGCGAAGGCCGCGGCTTCGAGATTGCCCAGGGCCGCCTCGGCCCGGGGCGCATCCACCACTGCATGCGCACCATCGGCACCGCCGAGGTCGCGCTGGAGAAGATGGTCAGGCGTCTGCAGTCGCGCGTGGCTTTCGGCAAGCGCATTGCCGATCAGTCGGTATGGGAGGAGCGTATCGCCGACGCGCGCATCGACATCGAGATGACGCGTCTGCTGTGCCTGAAGGCGGCCGACATGATGGACAAGGTGGGCAACAAGGTGGCGCAACTGGAGATTGCCATGATCAAGGTGCAGGCGCCGAACATGGCGCTGCGCATCATCGACGACGCGATCCAGGCCTTCGGCGGCGCCGGGGTCACGACCGACCCGGGCCTGGCCAAAGCGTATGCGCACCAGCGCACGCTGCGCCTGGCCGACGGGCCCGACGAGGTGCACCGCCGCGCCATCGCGCGCCTGGAGTTCGGCCGCTATCGGGCCGCCCCCGCTGGCTGACTCTGCGCCGAAGCGCTATCGTCATGGCGCCGCCGTGGCTTGCGGCGGCGCACTTGACGGAGGCAGCATGAAGCTCGCAGGGTTCTTCGTACTCAATGGCCTGCTCGGCCTGGTCTTCGGCCTGGAGTTCCTGCTCATGCCGGAACTGGCGCTTTCCCAGTACGGCGTGCCGACCGAGGCGCACAACCTGATGCAGGCACGCTACTTTGGCGCCACGCTAGCTGCCTTCGGCCTGATCTACTGGCTCTGCCGCGGCACGCGCGATGATGCGACCCGCCGCGCCTTGCTCATTGCTGGCGTGTTCGGCAATGCCGCCGGGCTCGCCCTGAGCCTGTGGGCACGCACGAGCGGTCTGCAGGGCCCGCTGGCGTGGTTGTCGGTGGCCATCTACGCCGCGCTGCTGATCGGTTCGCTGTATTTCCTGCTGCGCCCCGCACGCCGAGACTGAGTCCTCGGCGGTCGCGGCCGCGTCCGCTGCGCTGCCTCTATGCTGCGCGGCATGCGCCTGTTCTCCAACCGCCACCGCCCGGTGCACCTGGGCCCTTACCCGCTCGAACGGCTGCCGCGGCGCGCCGCGCTACCCGATCTGGCGCGCGTGGCGCCGATGCGCGCGCTGTCCTTCGAGCGTGCCGATCCGCTGTCGCTGAGCCATGCGATGGCGCGCTACATGGCGATGTTCGACCTGGTCCGCGACGGCCCGGTGCAGGCGGCCGAGGCCGAGATCCCAGCCGACCCGGCCGAGCGCAGCCGCCACCTGAAGGCCGCGGCCGCCTACTTCGACGTGCCGATGACCGGCATCTGCGCGCTGCCGCGCGAGGCCCGGCTGCCGGTACCGATCCGCAACCCGGCCGTGGCCGCGCTGGGCGAGGAGCTGGAGCGCAGCCAGCCGAAGAGCTTTGCCGCCGGCATGGACATGATCCTGGCCGACGTGCTGGATTCGGCGCGCCAGCAGCACGGGCCGATCCCGCAGCACGGCCATGCGATCGTGCTGCTGGTGCCTTTCACCCGCGAGCCGCAGCCCGGCGAACCCGGCTGCGACTGGCTGCACGGCGCGCAGGCGCAGCGCGCCGCGTTGCTCGCGGCGCAGGCCGCCGTGCTGCTGTCCACCTACCTGCGGCTGCTGGGCCACGAGGCGCGCGCGCACAGCGCCAGCTGCAGCGAGCTGGACCTGAACGCGCTGGCCGTGGCCGCCGGGCTGGCCACGCCCGACCTGCACAACCCCTTCACCGGCACACGCTACGGGCTGGCCGCGGTCAGCACCACGCTGGCGCTGGCCGTCGATGCGCCGCTGTCGGACGACGCCGCGCCCGGCGTGGCCTGGTGGCTGGGCTGGGGCGGCACGAAGAGCGCGCTCGATGCCGACCCCTTCGCGCGGCGCGAATTCCGCCAGGGCCCGCTGCCCTTCGAGACGCTGCCGCGCCGCGACACGCCGACCACCTTCATCGACCATGAACGCGTGCCGCGTTTCCCCAAGCGCGCCGACTTCTTCGCCCGCGCGCTGTTCGGCGACCTGGGCAAGAGCGTGCAGGACAGCGCGCGCAATGCCTACTACGTGATGAAGAGCCCAATCGGCGCCTGCGCGCGGCGGGCGCTGGGGGCCTTGCTGCTGCTGCAGTTCGGCGAGGCACGTGGCCCGGTCTCGCCCAGCACCGCCGACCCGCAGCGCAATGCCGACAACCTGAAGGCCGCCAGCTACTGGCTGGGCATCGACGCCGCCGGCGCCTGTGCCGTACCCGAATGGGCCTGGTATTCGCACGATGCCGGCGGCAACCCGCTGCCGGCCTACCACGCGAACGCGCTGAACCTGCTGGTGGACCAGGGCCACGAAACGATGGAAGGCGCCAGCGGCGACGACTGGATCAGCGTGGCGCAGAGCATGCGCGCCTACCTGCGCTTCTCGCTGCTGGGCGGCGTGGTGGCCGAGCAGATCCGCCGCCTGGGCTACGGCGCCCGCGTGCACTCGGTGTTGGACGGCGACGTGCTGCAGCCGCCGCTGCTGCTGCTGAGCGGCCTGGGCGAGGTCAGCCGCATCGGCGAGGTGATCCTGAACCCCTTCCTCGGGCCGCGGCTGAAGAGCGGCAGCGTCACCACCGACCTGCCGCTGGCGCCCGACCGCCCCATCGACTTCGGCCTGCAGCGCTTCTGCGAAAGCTGCAACAAGTGCGCCCGCGAATGCCCGAGTGGCGCGATCACCGCCGGTCCGAAGCTCATGTACAACGGCTACGAGATCTGGAAGAGCGACGCCGAGAAATGCGCGCGCTACCGCATCACCAACGCCGGCGGCGGCATGTGCGGGCGCTGCATGAAGACCTGCCCGTGGAACCTGGAGGGCCTGTTCGCCGAAAGCGGCGTGCGCTGGCTGGCGATGAACTTCCCCGGCAGCGCGCGCTGGCTGGCAGCGCTGGACGACAAGCTCGACCGCGGCAGCATCAACCCGGTGAAGAAGTGGTGGTGGGACATCGAGCTCGACCGCGCCTCGGGCCGCTACGTGCGCGCCGCGCAGACGCACACGCGCGGCCTGCAGAAGCACCTGGCGCTGCGCTACGAGGAGCAGACGCTGGCCGTCTACCCGGCCGACACGATGCCGCCGCCGTACCCGGTGCCCTTCCCGGTGAACCGCGAAGAAGGCATCCGCCGCTACCGCGCACTGCTCACGCCGGCCCAGTACCGCGCCCGCCTGGCGGCCGGCGACGCCGCGGGTCTGGCGCCGGGGCCGAGGCCGCTGCAGGGTGACCCGCCGGTGTTCCCGGTGCGGCTGCAGCGGCGCGAGGCGATGGCAACCGACGTGGCGCGCTTCGAGTTCAGCGCACTGGACGGCGGCGCGTTGCCGCCCTTCGAGGCCGGCGCACACATCGACGTGGTCATCGCGCCGGAGTACCAGCGCGCCTACAGCCTGGCCGGCGACCCGGCCGACCGCAGCCGCTACGTGCTGGGCGTGCTCAACGAGCGGCAGGGGCGCGGCGGCTCGGCGCTGATGCACCGCGCCTTTCGCGAAGGCCGGCAGGTCTTCATCGGCAAGCCGGTGAACCACTTTCCGCTGGACGAACACGCGCCCTACACGCTGCTCTTCGCCGGCGGCATCGGCGTCACGCCGCTGATCGCGATGGCCCATCGGCTGCATGCACTGGGCCGGGACTTCCTGCTGCACTACAGCGCCGCCGGCCGCGCCAGCGCCGGCTTCCTGGACGAGCTGGCGCGGGTGCCGTGGCGCCACCGCGTGCAGCTGCACCTGAAGGACGAAGGCGGCCGCGCCGACCTGGCGGCCCTGCTGCCGCGGCACCAGCCGGGCTGGCAGCTCTACACCTGCGGATCGCCGCGCTACATGGACGCGGTCTTCGCCGCCGCCACCGCGGTGGGTTGGCCCGAGGCAGCGCTGCACCGCGAGTACTTCCAGCTGCCCGAGGCGCCCGAGCGCGTGAACCGGCCCTTCAGCCTGCAGCTGGCGCGCAGCGGCCGCGTGCTGCCGGTGCCGGCCGAGCGCAGCGCCACCGAGGTGCTGGCCGAGGCCGGCATCGCCGTGCCCACCAAGTGCAGCGACGGCCTGTGCGGCGTCTGCGCGGTGGCGTACGACGCCGCGGCCAGCGGCGCGGTGGAGCACCGCGACGTGGTGCTGGGCGCGGCCGAGCGGCAGCGGCGCGTGATCCTGTGCTGCTCGCGCGCGGCCGACGAAGACGGGTTGCTGGTGGTGGACCTGTAGCCGCGCGCGGCCCAGGCCGGCCGCCTATTTCGCCTCGTCCGGCAGCGCCACGGCGCCGAACAACGCCGGCTTGACCACGCCGAGCGACTCCTTGAACAGCAGCGGCGGCGCCGCCGCCTTGGCCTGCGCCTGCAGCTTGGCCTGCAAACGCGCCACGCGCTCGGGCTCCTTCGCGGCCAGGTTGTTCTTCTCGCCCGGGTCGGCCTTCAGGTCGTACAGCTCCACGCGCGACGGCAGCGTGGCCGCCCAGACGAGCTTCCAGTCACCCTCGCGCAGCGCGGCGCGGAAGGGCTCGACGTCGATCACCACCTCGCTGCGCGCCGAAGGCTGGCCTTCGGCGATGGCGGCCCACTGGTTCACGCCATCCAGCGGCTGGGTGCCGGCCAGCGGCGCGCCGGCCAGCGCGGCAAAGGTGGGCAGCAGGTCCACCGCATGCATCGGTGCGTCGACCACCGTGCCGGCCGGGATGCGGCCCGGCCAGTTGGCCAGCGCCACCACGCGCACGCCGCCTTCGTACAGCGAGCCCTTGCCGTCGCGCCAGGGGCCGTTGTCGGCCGGCATGGTGGCGCCGGACATGTCCACCTCGCCGGTGAAGCGCGCGTCGCGGGTGCCGCCGTTGTCGCTCTGGAAGACGATCAGCGTGTTTTCGCGCAGGCCCTGGGCCTGAAGCGTGGCGACGACGCGGCCGATCTGCTCGTCCATCGAGCTGATCATCGCCGCGTAGGCGCGCCGCGACGGATCGGCGATGTGCTCGTAGCGTTGCAGCAGCCGCTTCGGCGCCTGGTAGGGCGCGTGCGGCGCGGTGAAGGCCAGGTACATGAAGAAGGGCTGCCCCGCCCGCTGCTGGCGCAGCCAGCCCACCGCCTCGTCGCCGATCAGCTCGGTGGCGTAGCCGGTCTGCTTGAGCGGCTTTTCCTGGCGGAACCAGTCGCGCACGCCGTGCGCGCTGTGGGTGAAGTAGTCGATCTCGCCGAGCAGCGCGCCGTACTGCCGGTCGAAGCCGCGCTGCAGCGGCCAGTACTTGCGATCGGCGTGACCCAGGTGCCACTTGCCGAAGATGGCGCTGCGGTAGCCAGCTTCGCGCAGCACCGCGGGCAGCAGCTTCTCGTCGGTGGGGAGCCCGTACCGGGCGTTGGATGGGATCACCAGCGTCTGCAGCCCGTAGCGGTGCGGGTAGCGGCCGGTCATCAGCGCCGCCCGCGTGGGCGTGCACATCGGCTGCGCATAGAAGGCCTCGAGCCGCGCGCCGCCGGCGGCCAGCTTGTCCAGGTGCGGCGTGGCGATGTCCGAACCGTGGAAGCCCACGTCCTTCCAGCCCTGGTCGTCGGAGACGATCAGCACGATGTTGGGGCGTGGCGCGGTCTGGGCGGCCGCGGGCCAGGCCGCCACCCAAGCCAGCAGAAGGCAAAGGGTACGAAGCAGCAGGTTGTTCATGTGCTCATTCTCGGTCACGGCCCACTTCAGGCCCCGCGCCACAACACCCCCGGCCCGGGCAGGAAGCTGCCGTCGTCGACGCCGATCTCGCGCTCGATCAGCCGGTCGAGCTTGGCGTTCATCGCCAGCAGCGTGTCCTTGACGGCGGCAGGGTCGGCGGCCAGGTTCTTCGTCTCGCCCGGATCGGCCTGCAGCTCGTACAGCTCCAGGTCATTGCGTGTCGTCAGCGTGGCCCAGTCGCGCGGGCGGTGGTGGTCGGTGGGCTTGAAGTAGCGCGCGAACTTCCAGCGGCCGTCGTTCACGCAGCGCATCTGGCCGCGGCGCTGCATGCCGTCACGCACCTCCTTCTGCAGGAAGGTCAGCGGCGTGACGCCGCCGCTGCGCCGTGCCAGGTCGATGGCCAGCAGGCTGTCGTGGTCCTGCGCAGCCAGGCTGGTCCAATGCAGCAGGATGCCGTCGCCCTGGCCGGCTCGCGGATCGGCCTCGGCCGGCTTCGCCGCATGCACGCACAGGTCGCGGCCGGCCAGCACCGGTAGTTCGTTGGCCACCGCATCGTCGGGCAGTCCGGCGGCGGCCAGCAGCGTGGGCGCCAGGTCCACGTGCGAGGCCAGCGCCTGCGTCGTCGCGCCGCGCGCACCGTCGGGCAGGCGCAGCAGCAGCGGCACGCGCACCGCCTCGCGGTAGGGCACCGTGCCCTTGCCGCGTAGGCCGTGCGCGCCCAGCAGCTCGCCGTGGTCGGAGGTGAAGACGATGATCGTGCGCTGGTCCTGGCCGCTCGCCTGCAGCGCTTGCAGCACCTGCATCAAGTAGCGGTCGGTGTCGCGGATGCAGTGGTAGTAGTAGTTCTGGAACTCTCGGCCGGTGCGCTCGTCGGCATAGTCCAGCACGCCCAGCGTGGTGTCCATCGCGCGACCGTACTCGTAGGCGGCTTCGGGCCGCTGCACCAGCGTCTTCGGGCCGTAGTGGGGCAGCAGGCCATAGCCCAGGTCGGCGGCATAGAAGGGGTCGGCCGGCGGGCGCGCCAGTGCGTCGGGGAAGTCCATCTTGCGCGACTTCGTCATCGCCTCGCCCGAGGTGTAGTACATGATGTCGTGCGGGTTCAGCAGGTTCAGCGCGGCGAACCAGGGCTTGGCCGCACGCTCGGGCGAGCGCAGGAAGGCCAGAGCGCGCTGGGTGGTGTCGCCGTCGGTCTGGAAGCCGCCCAGCGGGCCGTCCAGCTCGTGCTGCGTGCCGACTTCGGCAAAGCCGTAGCTCTGCAGCTCGGCACGCACCTGCTCGGGCGTGAAGCTCACGCGCTGCTTGTCGTGCAGCCGACTCAGGTGCCACTTGCCGAAGTAGGCGGTGTGGTAGCCGGCGGCGCCGAACATCGTGCCCAGCGTGGGCGTGGCGCGCTTCAGGTTGGTGGCATAGGGCAGCGGGATGTTCTCCCACAGGCCGTTGCGCTGCGGGTGCTGGCCGGTGTAGATGGCCGAGCGCGCCATCGAGCAGAAGGGGCTGGGCGTGTGCGCGTGGTCGAAGCTGACGCTCTGTGCCATCAGCTGGCTGCGTGCAGGGCAGTGCTTGTCGATGAAACCGGCGGGCAGCAGGTCCCAGCCGCGCTCCTGGTCGGTGACGATCAGCAGCACGTTGGGCGCGCCGGCCTTGGCCTTCGGCAGCGTCAGCTGCGCCGGCTGGTGGGCCTGGTGGCGGCGCCAGGCGATGCCGGCACCGGCCAGACCAGCCGCGCCGGCCACAGCACCGGCACCCACGAGCAGTTTGCGACGAGACAGGGTCATGATGGATCCTCGATGTGTTCAGGCGGCACGCGCGCCGATGGGCGCGGGCAGGCTCGCGGGGGCCGGTGCGGCGCTGCCCAGCAGCGCGAGCGCGCGCTGCACCAGCGCCGGGGCGTCGTCCGCAGGGCCGTCGATCAGCACCGTGCGGTCGGGCCGCACGATCGCCACCCAGCCCGGGGGCGCGGCGCCGGGCAGCAGCGTGCCGTTGAGGTCTTCCCAGGCGTTGGCGGGCACGTCGGCCGGGCGGCCGCGCGGCGCGATCTGCAGCGCCTGGCCGCCCGCGGCGCGCCAGCGTGCGCGCAGGTCGGCGTCGAGAGCGGTTTGCGGGTCGGTGCCGAAGCCGATCAGCGTCAGCTGCGGGCCGATCGCGTCGTCGCTGAGCACGATGCGGCCGTCGGCTACCGAACGCACCCAGCCCTGCGGCAGCAGGCCGCCGCGGTCCAGCCGCGCGCCGCGTTCGCGCTTTGCGAACAGGCCCTGCGAAAAGCGGTTCTGCGGCTTGATCTCCAGCTCTTCGAACACGCGCTTCAGCCGCGGCACCAGACCCAGCGTGCGCATCAGGCCGTGCGTCAGGAAGGCGGCGATGCGGTTGCTGGGCATGACCAGCTTGCCCATGAACAGGGCCAGGTTGATGATGGCCTTGGCATGCGGCCGGCGCTCGACGTCGTAGCTGTCGAGGATGCGCAGGTCCGCCCGGCCCTGCGCCACCCAAGCCAGCTTCCAGCTCAGGTTGGCCACGTCGCGCAGCCCGGCCACCAGGCCCTGGCCGGCAAAGGGCGGCGTGATGTGCGCGGCATCGCCGACCAGGAACACGCGCCCCTGGCTGAAGCGGTCGGCCACGCGGGCGTGGAAGCGGTAGACGGCCACGCGCTCGATTTCGATGTCCTCGGTGCGCGCCCACGGCGCCAGCAGCTGGCGCACCACTTCGGGCCGCTCCATCTGCTCGCGGGTCTCGCCGGGGCGCAGCATGAACTCCCAGCGCTGGCGGTCGCCGGGCGCCACCATGTGCGGCACCGGCCGGGCTGGGTCGCAGATGAACTCGATGTCGTGGATCGGATTCGGCACGCGCTTCGCGTCCACCACCAGCCAGTCCTGCGCAAAGGTGCGGCCACCGAAACCCAGGCCCAGGTCCTGCCGCACCTTGCTGTTGGCGCCGTCGGCACCGACCAGGAAGCGTGCCGAGACCTTGGCCGTGGCGCCGTCGGCCAGCTTCAGCTTCACGGTCACGCCCTCGGCCTGCGGCTCGAAGCCCAACAGCTCCACGCCGGTCATCGCCTGCACGCTGTCGTACCGTGCGAGCCGCTCGCGCAGCACCGCCTCCAGCTGCGGCTGGAAGAAGGTGACGAGTTTCGGATGGCCGTCGATCTGGCCGGCCGCGGCGATGCGCGCGTAGTCGCCGAACATCGGCGAGCGCATGTGCACTGCGGGGATGGCGACGGTGTCGAAGGCGCCTTCCTCCAACCCGGCCATCTGCAGGATCCGCAATGCCTCGTTGTCGAGCGCGATGGCGCGCGGCGCGCGGAAGATCTCGGTGGCCTTGTCCACCACCAACGTGCGCACGCCATAGCGCCCAAGCAGGTTGGCCAGCGTCGCGCCGACCGGGCCGTAGCCGACGATCAGCACGTCGACGGCGGGCAGGTTGATCTCTTGCATGACTTGTCGCCTTGGTCTTGTGGCGTGGCTCAGGCGGCGACGATGCGGTTGCGCTGCTCGCCCAGGTCCAGCGCGCCGTCGTCGGTGCGGATCGAGGCCGTCATCTGGTCGCCAGGCTTCAGGTACAGCGGGTTGGCCAGCCCCTTCTGGATGAACAGCTTCCATTTCGTCGCCGGCGACAGCAGGTGGTTCATCACGAAGTACACGAGCTTGTTCGGCGCCTTGGCGGCGCAGCCGGCCGGTGTGCCGGTGGCGATCAGGTCGCCGGCATGCAGGTCCTGCAGCGCGCTCAGCTCGGTCAGCGTCTGGTGCGGCGCGAACAGCATGTCGCCGCACAGCGTCTCCTGGCGCACCTGGCCGTTCACGGTCAGGCGCATGCGCAGCTCGGGCCAGCGCTTCCATTCGGAGGCGTCCAGCAGCAGCAGCACCGGGCCGGCCGGGCCGAAGCTGCGATAGCTCTTGCCCTTGTAGAACTGCATCTGCGGCAGCTGCACGTCGCGCGCGCTGACGTCGTTGACGATGGTCACGCCCGCCAGCACCTCGTGCAGGTTGTCCGGCGTGATGGCGCGCGCCTTCGTCACGCTGCGCTTCATCACCAGGCCGAGCTCAATCTCGTAGTCGAGCAGCTGCACGTGCGCGGGCCGCACCACGTCGTCGTGCGGGCCGGCCAGGCAGGACGAAGCCTTGGTGAAGATGGTGTTGAAGGGGATCTTCGCCGGGTCCATGCCCGACTCGCGCACGTGGCTGGCGTAATTGATGCCCTGGCAGACGAACTGCTGGTTCGTCGTGATGGGCGACAGCAGCCGCACGCCGGCCAGCGGCAGCGTGGCCTGCGCGGCGGTCAGCGCGCGCAGCGCGGGAATGGCGTGTTCGATCAGGTCGCCGGTCGTGGCGGCGTGTTGGGCGAGCGGCGCGATGCGATCGTTGAAAAGCACGCCCCAGCCGGTATGGCCGGAATCTTCGTAGCGGACGACGGGCAAAGCCATGGGCTTCCTCCAGTGAATCGAGGGTCAAGACAAGGGTTCGGTGCCGGCATCACGCTGCCGGCGGGCGAAGAGTTCGGCAGCTACATCCAGGGCCGCGCCGGGATGCCGATGGCCTGGCCGAAGAGCTTCAGCCGCTGCGGCGCCAGCTTCTTGGCCAGCACCAGCTTCAGCACGCGCCACAGCACGGCCGGCGACAAACGCGGCTTCATGGCGGGCGGGATGTCCACCCCCCAGGCCCAGATGCTGCCGAGGTCGAACTCGGAGTAGTGCGTCTCGAAGTCGGCGGTGAACACGTCGCCGTCGGTGTAGTGCTCGAACTGCAGGCCGTTCGGGTCGAACCAGTAGTCGAAGATCTGGCTGCCCAGCACGTGCCGGCCGATGCCCCACAGGTGCTTGTGGCCCTTGGCGCGCAGCACCTGCTGGCCCTGGCCCACGGCGTCCAGGTCCACCACCTCGTAGGCGCTGTGCTCGTACCTGTCCTCCAGCCCGCCGACGATGACGAAGGTGTGGTGGTCGGCCGGCTCGTCGCCCAGGTCCAGGCGGAAGAAGGTCAAGGCCGGCGAGCCGTCGGACAGGTACTGCACGTCGGTCGGGATCAGCCCCAGGTGGCGCATGTACCACTGCGCCATGGTGGGGAAGTCCGCCGTCTGGATCGCCACGTGGCCGAGCCGCACCACCGCGGCCGGCTCCACCGGCGCGCGCACGCCGGCATTGACACGCGGCTTGTGCTGCACGGTATTGGTCATGGGCAGCAGCGGCTCGCGCACCGGCAGCGGCTCCAGCGCCGGGCGGTCGCTCAGCAGCCACACGCTGTGGCCGGCGGGGTCGGTGAGCTCGATACCCTGCCCGCCGCCGGGAATCGTCTTCGGGTCCAGGCGGCGGCCGCCGGACCTTTCAGCCAGCCGGTCCAGGTCGGTGCCAGCGGGCACGGTGAAGGCGCTGCCGACGAAGCGCGCCTTCGGGCCGCGCGTCGCGGAGTAGATGCACGGCGACGACCCGGTGCCGCGCATCACCAGACTTTCAGCGGTGCGCTCGGTGCGCTGCATGCCGAAGTCGAGCATGAAGGCTTCGGTGGCGTCCAGGTCGGGCACCTCGAAGCGCAGGAAGGCCAGTTCGCAGGCCTTCACCAGCGGCTGCGGCCGCTGCAGCAACTGCACATGGGCCGGACGGTGCGATTGCGGGAGGCTGGGCGGTGTGCGCAGCGGCGTGGCGGTGGCGGGCATGCGGTGTCTCCGATGTGGCGCCCGGGCGTCAAGCGGGCTTGTGCGGTGACGCGATGGGCAGCATCATATCGCCATAAATGTCATTTTGACAAGTATGGCGATATGAATTTCTCAGACACCCTCGTGGAAACCCCGACTGCGACAATGCCGCCCATGCCGAAGAAGCCCGAAGACCACCGCATCCGCGTCGCCGCCGACCGCCGCGAAAAGATGCGCGCCCGACTGATCGAAAGCGCGATGCTGGTCTTTGCGCGGCGCGGCGCCGAGGGCTCGGTGATCGACGAGGTGATCACCACCGCAGAGGTCTCGCGCGGCACCTTCTATCACTACTTCCGCACCAACGAGGAGCTGCTGGCGGCGGTGGCGGCCGAAGTCGGCAACCAGCTGCTGCAGATCGTCGACCCGGTAATCCGCGAACTGCCCGACCCCGCGGCGCGCGTGGCCTGCGGGATCCGCCTGGCGCTGACGGTGGCGCGCGCGCACCCGTGCCTGGCGGGCTTCATGGCCCGCGTGGGCCCGCCTGCGCTGGGCGCGCAGAGCCTGGCCACGGTCTACCTGCCGCGCGACATCGAGGCCGGCATCGCCAGCGGCCGCTTTGCGCCGCTGCCGCCGCGCCTGGCCTTCGACCTGATCACCGGGCCGGTGCTGGCGGCCTTCCACACGTTGCTGAGCGAGAAAGTGCCACAGGACTACCCGCAGCAGATGGCGCAGGCGGTGCTACTGGCGCTCGGCGTTACCAAGGCGGCAGCGGCCAAGGCCGCGGCGCTGCCGCTGCCGCCGCTGCAGTTGCCGGACGACGCGCTGCTGGTGCGCGCGCAGGCGCGGGCGACGCCGGTCGGTTGAAATACGGTTCAGATCTGTGCCAGAGGCACGCCAGCCGCACGGCGGTCGGCGTGCAGCATTTCGATCAGGCGTCCGAGGTCGGTTTCCAGGCGCTGCAGCGTCTCAGCATCAAGACCGGCCAGCGCCACCGGCACCACGCCGCTGAACGGCGGCGGCGCCTTGCGCAGCACGGCCTGGCCGGCCGGCAGGATGCGCAGTTCCACGCGGCGGCGGTCGGCGCCGTTGCGCTGCGCGACCACCAGCGATGCAGCCGCCAGCGTCCGAACCAGGTTGCTGGCGGTGGTCTGCCGGATGTCCATCGCGCGCGCCAGCGCGTTGACGCCCAGGCCCGGCTGCGCATCGATCAGGCTCAGCGCCCAGAGCTGCGCGCCACCGACCCCGGCACGCTTCTCGACCTCGCGGAAATGCGACCTGACAGCGCTGAAGACGATGCGGAACTGGCGCAGCACGCGCACCGCCGCATCGGGAAGCGCACCCGGCACGGCGTCAGCCACCGCATCCACCGGGGGCCGCGCGGCGTCAGCCGGTGTGCCGGGTGTCGAGCTCATCGATCATTGCCTGCAGCGCCAGTGCCATCTCGGCAGGGCTGTCGAGGAAGAAGCGGGCGCGCGAGCGCGGGTCGTCGCGGCCGACGCGCAGCGTCAGCCAATCCGACGGCGCGGCGGCGAAGACCGGCTCGTCGTTGACGTCGTCGCCGGCGAAGAATGCCCGGTCGGCACCGCAGCGCGCAACCAGCGCGATCACCGCCTGCGCCTTGTCTGCAGCGTCGGCTGCCACCACGTTCTCGACCATCTTGCCGCCGAAAACCTTCAACGCCGGCGTGGCGCCGGCGAGCAGCCTGCGGATCAGCGCCAGCGCTGTGGCACGGTCCGGCGCGAGCCGGTAATGCAGCGCGATCGACTGGCCCTTGTCCTCGACCGTGACGCCCGCGCCGCGGATCACCGCGGCCTCGCGTGCCAGACGCGAGCGCAGCGCGTCGAGGGCGCGCGCGCGGGATTCGGCGGCGTCGCGGTCGAGGCCGTCCTCGGCGCCGTGGTTGCCGATCACGAACTGCGGCTCGAAGCCGAGCCGGCCGCGCACATCGGCTGCCGCGCGGCCTGTGACGATCGCCACCGGCAGCCGTACCGCAAGGCGCCGCAACCTCGAGGCCACCGCCTCGCCAATGCGCGCCTCGCCCGGCGTGGCGACGATCGGAGCGAGCGTGCCGTCGAAGTCGAAGGCCAGCAGCGGCCGGCCGTGCATCAGCGCCACGAGGGCCGCCCTTCCGGCCGGAGCGAGCAGGTACTGCATCACCGCGGCGCACCCTTCAGGTTCAGACCGACCGGTAGCGCCGCACGCGCGCCTCGATGCGCGCGCGCAGCCGCCAGCGGCCGGCATCGGCAAGCATGCGCCCGGCCCAGCGGTAGACGTTGAATTCGCGCACTGTGCTGCGCAGGCTGGCCATGCGCTCGCGCTGCTCGGCTTCGGGCATCGTCGCCGCGCGCTGCAGTGCGTCGGCGGTCTCCTCGACATGGTACGGGTTGACGATCAGCGCCTCGGGCAGCTCGCGCGCGGCGCCTGCGAAGCGGCTGAGCACGAGCACGCCGCGCAGGTCGTCCCGCGCGGCGACGAACTCCTTGCACACCAGGTTCATGCCGTCGTGAAGGCTGGTGACGATGCAGATGTCGGCGGCGCGGAACAGCTCGGTCACTGCGTCGCGCTCATGGTGCTGGGCGAGCAGGTGTACCGGCTGGTAACCGGCGCGGCCGAAGCGCTGGTTGATGCGGTCGGTCAGACGCTGCACACGCTCTTGGAAGCTGCGGTACTCGTCGAGCGCGCTGCGCGTCGGCGCGGCGACCTGCACGAAGACGAAGCGGCCGACCCACTCCGGCCATTTCTCGAGCATGCGCTCGACCGCGTTCAGCCTCTCCAGGATGCCCTTGGTGTAGTCGAAGCGGTCCACGCCCACCGCCAGGCACAGGTCCTCAGGCAGCCCGAGGCGCTGCACGACGCGCTGCCGGCATTGCGCCACCGGCAGCCATGCGGCGGCGGCGGCCGGCCCGGGCCACTCGATCGAGATCGGGTAGCTCTCGACCAGCGTCTCCTTCTCCTGGAACGAGATCGTCGAGTGCTCGTGTTCGATGCGCGCTTCGAGGTAGCGGTCCACGGTTTCGATGAAGTTCTTACAGTGATAGCGGGTGTGGAAGCCGAGGATCGTACTGCCGAGCATGCCCTGCAGGATCTCACGCCTCCACGGGCAGATTCCGAAGGATTCCGGGTTCGGCCACGGGATGTGCCAGAAGGTGAGGATCGTCGCCTGCGGCAGCTTCTCGCGCACCATCGCCGGCAGCAATGCGAAGTGATAGTCCTGCACCAGCACGACCGGGTCGTCGCTGCGCGCCTCGGCGACCACCGCGTCGGCGAAGCGCTGGTTGACCGCGCGGTACGCCTCCCAGTCGGACTCGCGGAACACTGGGCGCACGTGCGCCACGTGGCACAGCGGCCACAGGCCTTCGTTGGCGAAACCGTAGTAGAAGCCCTGCTCCTCGACCTCGGTCAGCCAGATGCGGCGCAGCCGGTATTCCTCGTGTCCCGGCGGCACGCCGACGCGGTCGCCGGCGTCGACCACCTCGCGGTCTGCGCTGCCGCTGCCGTGCGCGATCCAGGTGCCGCTGCAGGCGCGCATCACCGGTTCCACCGCGGTCACCAGCCCGCTCGCCGGGCGTCGAACGAACACGCCTTCGGCGCCGCGCTCGTGGATGTAGGGCTCTCGGTTCGAGACCACGATCACCTGGTCGCCGCTGAGCTGGGTGCGCAGCAGCGTGCGCAGCCGGTCGGCGGTCCACTCAGCCTCGGGTCCTTGCGCCCGGCGGTACTCGTCCTCCAGGTCGCGCAGCCGGGCGCGCAGTTCGGTGGCCAGCGGCGCCAGTTCTGGCGCCGGAAGCAGCGGGCTCAGGATGCCTTCGCCGCGCATCAGCGCGCGCGCACCGTTGACCCAGCCGCGCCAGCTGAGCTGCGCGACGACCATCGTCACGAACGCGATCACCAGCCCGAGGGCAGTGATCAAACCGATCAGATAGCGGCGCGTGTCCTGGCTGCGGCGGTCGATGAAGCTCAGGTCGTGGACCAGCACGAGCCGGCCGATGAGCACCGGCGGCGCTGACGCTGCCGGTGCAGGCGCGACGGCCGCAGGGGGCTCGCCGAGCATGCCGACGATGAAGTCGGGCGGTGCCGGCGCCGGTGGCGGCGGCGCCGGCGGGGTCAGGGGTGGCGGTGCCGGGCCGTACACGTCATGCACGCCGACGTGGACCGCACCGCCGGCGAGCGCCACCCGCGGCTCGGTGCGCTCGGCGAGCGCGAACACCGCGCCGCAACCCAGTTCGGCGGGGTAGCGGTCGGTGGCCTGCAGCATCTGGCTTGCCGGGCTGCACAGTCCGATCGCATACAGCCGCTCGTCCTGCGCGGCACGCTCGAACAGCGCCCGCAGCCGCGGCGTTCGGCCGGAGACGATGGCGTCGGCCACCGAGTCGGAAAGCGCGTTAGCGACGAGCACCCCGCGCGCGTTGAGGTCGCGGCTGAACCAGCGCAGCGTCACCTGGTCCAACATCGGCACCGCGAAGTAGGCGGCGAGCGCTAGCGTAGCCAGCAGTGGCAGCAGGAAGCGCAGTTGCAGGCGCAGCGTCTTCAGCACCGTGTTTCTCCCGACCTTCGTCTCGGGTGGCGTGGCAGGTCTGGAAGCTCTGGAGTCACTGCGCTATTATATTTGCGCAAATGTATTTGGCTTCGGCGGGCTCACCGTCCGCGATCCGGTCCGCCTTGTCGACGAAAGATCCCACGATGCGAACGCCCTCCCCGCCTGGCCGCCCCGCGGCGAGCCTGGACCTTGCGCTGATCGGCAACTGCACAGTCGGCGCGCTGCTCGATGCCACCGGCTCGATCGTCTGGTGCTGCATGCCGCGCTTCGACAGCACGCCGGTGTTCGACGCGCTGCTGCATAGCGCCGAGAAACTGCCGCTGGACGGCACGATGAGCGTCGAGCTGGAGGACCTGGCGCGCTCGGAGCAGGCCTACGACCCAGGCACCGCGATCGTGCGCACGCGGCTATGGGACGCGCAGGGCCAGGGCATCGAGCTGGCGGACTTCGCGCCGCGCTTCATCAACCGCGACCGCATCTTCCGCCCGGTGCAGCTGGTACGGCGAATCCGCCCACTGACCGGGCATCCGCGCATCCGCATCACCGTCGCGCCTCATGGCGACTGGGGCGCCGCCAAACCGACGGTGACACGCGGCAGCCACCACCTGCGCTACCTGATGCCGGAAGTGACGCTGCGGCTCAACACCTCGGCGCCGCTGACCTATGTCGCCGATGGCACCTGGTTCTCGCTACACGGACCGGTGAGCCTGCTGCTCGGGCCGGACGAGACGCTGGTCGGCGGCATCGACGAGACCGCGCGCGAATTCGAGGAGCAGACCGCGCTGTACTGGCGCCACTGGTCGCGCCGGCTGGCGGTGCCTCTGCAATGGCAGGACGCAGTGATCCGCGCCGCGATCACGCTCAAGCTGTGCCAATACGAGGACACCGGCGCGATCGTCGCCGCGCTGACGACCAGCATCCCCGAGGCGGCGCACAGTGGCCGCAACTGGGACTACCGCTACTGCTGGCTACGCGACGCGTTCTTCGTCGTGCGTGCGCTCAACGGCCTGGCCGAGGTCGGCACGATGGAGAGCTACCTGCAGTGGCTCTACAACGTCGTGCGCTTCGCCGACAACGGTCACGTGCAGCCGCTCTACGGCATCGGCCTGGAGCGCGAGCTGCCCGAGGCCATCGTCGCCCATGTACCCGGCTACCGCGGCATGGGGCCGGTGCGCGTGGGCAACCAGGCGCAGGAGCACTTCCAGCATGACGTCTACGGCAGCGTGGTCCTCGGCGCGGCGCAGGCCTTCCACGACCACCGGCTGCTGCGCCGCGGCGACGATTCGGACTTCGCCGCGCTCGAAGTCATGGGTGAGCAGGCCTGGCGGCTGCACGACCAGCCCGACGCGGGCATCTGGGAGCTGCGCACGCGTGCGCGAGTGCACACCTCGTCGGCGCTGATGTGCTGGGCGGCCTGCGACCGGCTGGCGCGCATCGCCGACGTGCTCGCGCAGCCACAGCGCGCGGCGCTGTGGCGCGAGCGCGCGATGCAGATCCGAGATCTGATCCTGAAGCGCGCGTGGAGCGACAAGCGCCAGGCCTTCGTCGAGAGCCTCGACGGCGAGCACCTGGATGCCAGCGTGCTGCTGATGGCCGAGGTTGGCTTCCTTCCACCGCAGGACCCGCGCTTCGTCGCCACCGTCGACGCCATGGAGCGCACGCTGTGCGACGGCCCGTTCATGCGCCGCTACGAGGCCGCCGACGACTTCGGCACGCCGGAGGTGGCGTTCAACGTCTGCTCGTTCTGGCGAATCGACGCACTGGCGCGCATCGGCCGGCGCGAGCAGGCGCTCGAGTCCTTCGAGGCGCTGCTTGCGCGGCGCAATCCGGTCGGCCTGCTGAGCGAGGACCTGGCGCCGGACAGCGGCGAGCTTTGGGGCAACTTCCCGCAGACCTACTCGATGGTCGGCATCGTCAACGGCGCGGTGCGGCTGTCGGCACCTTGGGAGGGAGTGGTCTGATGGCGGATTGGCAGGGGCAGGCCTTCGACCGGATGCAGGGTCTGGGTGGCGCGGCCGGCGCCGGCCTGCGAATCATCGCCATCGTCGCCGCCACTTGGATCGCGGTCGCCGTCGGCCAGCGAGCGGTGCGCACACTGCGCATGCGCATCGCCGGTCGGCTCGACGACCGCGAGGTAGTGCAGCGTGCCGAGACGCTCGGCCGCGTCATGCGCTAGCTGATCGCGGTCGCCCTCTCGATCGTCGCCGGCATGCTGGTGCTCGGCGAACTGAGCGTCAACGTCGCGCCGATCCTGGGGGCGGCCGGCGTCGTCGGCCTGGCCATGGGCTTCGGCGCGCAGAGCCTGGTCAAGGACTACTTCACCGGCTTCTTCCTGCTACTGGAGAACCAGATCCGCCAGGGCGACGTAGTGAAGATCGGCGAGCACGCTGGCCTGGTCAAGGAGCTCACGCTGCGCTACGTGCGGCTGCGAGACTATGACGACAATGTGCACTTCGTGCCCAACGGCATGGTCGGCAGCGTGGTCGACATGTCGCGCGGCTTCGCAAAGGCGGTGATCGATGCGAGCGTCGCCTACGCCACCGATATCGATGCGGCGATGGGAGTGATGCGCGAGGTCGCTGCCGACCTGCGCCGCGACCCGGTGTTCGCCGAACGAATCCTCGACGACCTGGAGATGGCCGGCGTCGACCGCTGGGCCGATTCGGCGGTGATCATCCGCGCGAGATTCCGGGTCAAGCCGCTCGAGCAGTGGGCCGTGCGGCGCGAATGCCTGCTCCGGCTGAAGGCCACCTTCGACCGCGCCGGCATCGAAATCCCGTTCCCGCAGATGCGGCTGCGCCTGCCAGCCTGAGGACGGCCGCGCCGCTCGAAACATCGGCGGTGGCAGCCGCCCTGGTGGACGGGGGCGGTCGCGCGCCGCCGGCGCCCTGGTCGGCCAGCAAGAGCCAACTGCCGCCCATGGCATTGCAGATGTTTAGCGCCGAGGCGACGACCTGGGTGCGGGTCGACGCCCGGTTCAAATTCGGTGGGAACGGCGCCTGCTCGGCCTGCAGCCCCGGCAGTCCGCGAACTGCCCGACTCCGCCGTTCGCGTGGACCGCGACATCCGAATGGCGTTAACGGTGTCGCGCGCACATCCGCTCCGGGCCGACTTTGCAGGTAGCGCGTGGGAAGGTGACCGCCCTGCCCCTGCCACCTCTGCAGCTGCCGGAGGACGCGCTGCTGGTGCGGGCCCAGGCCCGTGCAGCCCTGGTGGCAGCCGAACTGGCAACTTGACTTTACGGCAAGTAAAGTTAACATGCCCTACTGGCAACCGGAGGAGCATGCGATGGAAGCCTTGAGTCTGAAGAACCCGGTGTTCGCCGCCTACATGGTGTGCGCCGCGCTGCTGGTGCTGAAGATGGCAGCCATGTCCTGGCTGACGGTCTACCGCATGCTGCGCATCAACGGTGGCATGCGCAATCCGGAGGACGCCAACCCCGGCCGCGCCAACCCACACCCGCGCCCTGGCCAGCTGGACCCGGTGGACTACGTGGAACGCATCCGCCGCATCCACCAGAACGATCAGGAAAACCTGCTGCCCTTCCTGGCCATCGGCTGGTTGTACGTGCTGACCGCGCCCAGCCCCGCGGTGGCCCTGGTGCTGCTCTACGGCTACGTGTTGTCGCGGCTGTTGCACTTTGCAGCGTACCTCGGCGCCAGGCCGCACGAATGGCGTGCCGCGCTGTGGACTATCGGCTCGCTGATCCTGATCGGCATGGCCTTGGCGACGCTGTGGGCCGGCCTGCGCGCCTGAAGGCGGCCAGCCCGCGCGAGCAGCACCGCGAGCGGCTGCGGGCGCTGACGCGCGAGTCCATCCTGCGCTCGGCCGAAGCCGTGCTGCTGCGCGACGGGCTGGACGCGTTGACGCTGGACGCTATCGCCGCCGAGCTCGGACTGACCAAGCAGGGCCTGTATTACCACTACCCTTCCAAGGAGGTGCTGCTGGCCGAGCTGGCACTGCAGGAATGGACGGCGGCGGCCGATGCCACGCATGCCGCCACCAAGGCCGCCGCCACAGCGGCCGATGCGCTGGAGGCGCTGGTGCGCAGCTATGTGGCCCGCTATGCGCAGCGCCTGCCGATGTTCCGCCTGGCCACGCAAGGTAGCTTGCTGTCGCCGCAGGCGGCTCGGCTGGCGCGCCAGCAGCTGGACGCCATCCGCCCGCTGAACGACCTCATGTACGGCCCCACCGAGCGCAAGCTGCGCGCGGCGCAGCGCGCCGGCCGGGCCGATGCGGCGCTGGACCCCCGCCGCCTGGCCTTCATCGCGCACACCTCGGCGATGGGTTTGCTGACGATGCAGCTGATGGTCAGCAGTGTCGACGACCCGCTTCGCCACCCGCCGAAGGCGCTGGTGGACGAGCTGTGCCGAACGCTGCGTTCGGCCGTCGGCGGCCCGGGCTGACTCCCATGGCCTGTCCCGGCCACGCGGGTGTCACGGCCGGGCGGCGAAGCGGCAGCATCGCAGTACGGGCCGTCAGCGCAGCGCCAACCAGATCTCGTTGCGGCGCAGGAACCACGGCGTGAACGGTGCGTTGTAGCGTGCCAGCAAAGGCTCGCCTTGCGTCGCCACGCCGGCCTGGTCGAGCGTGGCTTTCAGCTGCGCCAGATGCTCGTCATAGTTGGCCTGCGACCAGGTGCCGGAGTAGCGGATCACTGCCCACTGGCCGCCCGGCACCTGGCGCACTTGCACTCGCGGGTCCAGTGGCTCGGGGGCAGAGTCCAGCGTCACGCCCTTGGGCAGCACGAACTGCACACGCATGCCACCCGGCGTGGCGGACTGAGTCACCGGGGCGGTCATCGGCATCTTCGCCGGCACGGCAGTCTGCGTCACCGGCGCGGTCATCGCGAATCTGCGCTCGCCCTTGTTCTTGCCGAAGATGTAGCCGGCCAGGATCGGGAAGGCCTGGCTGCCCGCGTCGTCGGCCGTGGCCTGCAGCACTACCTCGGCCACCACATGCGGCGCGTACTGGCGCAACTCGATGCGCTCGCCGAGCTGGCGCATCACTTCATAGTCGGGCTCTTCGATGGCGTGGCTCCACAGGGGCAGGACCACCATCGCCAGGCCCAGCAGGCGGCGCAGGACAGGGGCAATCAGCATAGGCTTCATGTGCCGGGTTTGCCGAAGCTCGCGATGTAGTTGACCGACTGGTAACGCGTCCACCAGGCGCGGTGCACGGCGGGCAGGTACGCCATGCCGCGGCGCTCGAGCGGGCTCAGCCCGCACGCCATGGCGGCTTGCTCCAGTTCTTCGGGCCGCACGAACTGCGCCCACTGGTGCGTGCCGCGCGGCAGCACCCGAAACACCCTCTCCGCGGCAACGATCGCGGTCAGCCAGCTTATCGGCGTGCGGTTGATGGTCGAGGCCAGCAGCAGCCCGCCGGGCGCCAGATGGGCCACTGCGTCGCGCACGAAGGCCGGCATGTCGGCCACGTGTTCGACCACTTCCAACAACAGCAGCACGTCGAAGCGCTCGTCGGCGCGCAACGCGGCACTCGGCTCGCCGACGCGGTAGTCGATACGCGGGCCGCTGCTTTGTGCATGTAGCCGCGCGGCGGCAATGTTGTTCGGGGCGGCGTCGATGCCGACGACGGACGCGCCGCGCTGCGCCAACGGCTCGCACATCAGGCCGGCGCCGCAGCCGATGTCGGCGATGCGCAGCGACTGCAGCGCATCCGGCGCCAGCCCGAAGCGCCGGGCGATCTGCTCCAGCACGTAGCCGATCCGCAAGTTGTTGACGACATGCAGCGGCCGCATCGGCCCGCTGCGGTCCCACCAGGTCGCGGCCAGACGCTCGAAGCGGCTGACTTCGTCGGCGCGAACGGTGCTCATTGGACGGCCCTCCGTACAACGTGGTCGGGGATGAGCGCTTTGCAAAGGTCCGGCGCGCTCATGGCTGCGCCTTCGCCGCCGGCGGCAGGATCAGCCCCTCGTGCAGCGCCACGTGTTCCAGCGCCTGCTCGAAGCGCGCGCGCGCCGTGCCCGCCACCTGCTGCAGGTAGGCATGCAGTTCGGCGTCGGCGGCATTGCGGTGCCGGCACTCGGCGCTGTAGGCCTCGAAGTGCGACAGCTGCATCAGCAACTCGGCCACATGCCGCGGGCATTCGCAGGCGATCGTCGACGACAGGCCGGCGAAGTCGGCCAACGCGGCATCGTCCCAGCGGCGCGGCGGCACCGCGGGCTCGGGCGGCCGTGCGGCCTCCGCAGTCGGGCGCGCCGGCCCGTCCGCCGGCAGCGCGCCTTGCAACCATTGGCCGATCACGGTGTCGTTCTGCGGCTCGCGCAGCAGAGCGGTGCCGCTGCCGGCCAGCGCGGTGCAGGTCGATTCGGCGCCGAAGCGGTACAGCACCGCCCTGGGCAAAGCGGCCAGCGCCGGTGCGGCGGCCTGCAGCGAGGCCAGCCAGCCGTCGTGCAGGCGCGGTTCATGCACCAGCAGCGCGTCGACCGCCGCGCCCTGCAGCCCTGCCACAGCAGCTGCCGCGTCGGCAAAGGGCCCCAGCACCTGCAGCGGACGCGACAGCTGCCGCCGCAGACCGGGACGCTGCAGCCGCGCCGCCAATGCCGTGCCGATGACCGCCACGCGCCAGGGCAGCGCCGGCTCCGGCTGCGGCCGGCCCTCGCTGGCCCGCGCAGCCAGCACGCTGGCATGCGTGCTGGCCACCCGCTGCAGCTGCGCCATGTCCAGCCCGGCCAGGCTGCCGATGGCATGGCCCAGATCGGTCAGTTGCTTCAGCAGGGCCAGGCGCAGCACGTCGTCTTCGGAGTACAGCCGCTGGCCGCTGGCCGACAGCAGCGGCTGCGTCAGGCCGTAGCGCCGTTCCCAGACGCGCAGCGTGGCCACGGGCATGCGCAGCATGCGGGCCACGGCCCCGCTGCGATGTCGCGCCGCGGAGGCCATGCCGGCGGATGCGTGGGAAGCCTGAGGACTTTGCAGGTGAACTCTCATTGACACGTGTTTGACGCCGAATACCAGCAAGTGACGCGTGGTGTTGGCCGAATGGACGCGATTATGAATCCGAAATCAATATCCTCGCGGTCATGAGTCTTGTCGTTTCCTCGTCAAAGGTGGCGGTCATTGGTGCCGGATTGGCCGGGGCCTCCTGTGCCCGCGCGCTGACGCAGGCTGGCTGCACCGTGCACGTCATCGACAAGTCCCGCGGCGTCGGCGGCCGTCTGGCCACGCGGCGGCTGGAGTGGCTGGATGCTCAAGGCGATCGCCATACGGCCCGGCTCGACCACGGCACGCCGGCCATCTCAGCCTGCGGCACGGAGTTCCGCCAGTTCCTGGCCCACGGCGCGCAAGCGGGCTTGGTGGCGCCTTGGCAGCCGGCATTGGCGGCCGGTAGCCGGCCGCTCGACGACGCCGGGTCGCTCTATCTGCCGACACAGGACATGCCGTCGCTGTGCCGGTGGCTGTTGCGCGACATTCCCATCACCTTGAACTTTGCCGTGGATAGTCTGCGGCGCGACCCGCGGGGTTGGCGGATCGACGCGGGTGGATCGACCCTGCCCGGGCATTTCGACGCCGTGGTGCTGGCGCTGCCGCCGGCCCAGGCGGCCACGCTGCTGGGGCCGCAGCGCAGCGATTGGACGCAGCGCGCCTCGATCGCGTGGATGCAGCCGTGTTGGACGCTGATGGGCGTGGCGCGCCCTCCGGCCAGGCCGATAGCCTGGGACGTCGCACGGCCCGAACAGGGGCCGCTCGCCTGGGTCATGCGCAACGACGCCCGGCCCGGGCGCGAGCCCGCGGCCGACGCTGCCTACTGGGTGGCACACGCCCGCGGCGGCTGGAGCCGCCAACAGCTAGAGCAGCCGGCCGACTGGGTGCTGGGCCAGCTGCAGGCCGCGCTGCAGGACTGTCTGGGCGAGCCCATCGAATGGCGGCACGCCGTCGTGCACCGCTGGCGCTACGCGAAGCCGCAGCCTTCGGGCGCCGCCCCCGCGCGCCTGGGCTGGTGGGACGAGGTGCTGGGCCTGGGCGTGTGCGGCGATTTTCTCGGCGGCACCGGCGCCGAAGGTGCCTGGCTGTCGGCGCAGGCGCTCAGCGAGGCCATGCTGGAACACGTGCGACCGTCTGTCGCGACGCCGGCCACCCTGGCGCCGCAGTGCTTCGCCGCGTGATTGGCTTTCAACCCCCTCTCACCCTCTCTCAACCCACCGAAGAATGAGTTCCCCATGGCCCATTCGATGCCACGCCGCGTGTTCCTGATGACCGTGGCCACCGCTTCCGCCGGCGCCGGCACCTTGGCCCACGCGCAGGCCATGGTCGACGAGAAAGTCCCCCAGGCCGTGGCGCTGGGCTACGTGGCCGACGCCAAGCGCGTGGACACCAAGAGGTTTCCCAAGTTCGCGGCCGGCCAGGTGTGCAGCAACTGCTCGCTGTGGCAGGGCAAGCCGACCGACAAGGCGGCGGCATGCGCGCTGTTTCCCGGCAAGCTGGTCGCCGGGCCGGGCTGGTGCAGCGCCTGGGTCAAGAAGGGTTGAACGCGTCCGCCGCGGCGTGCCTGCCATGACCCAGCTGACCCACCGGCCCGGCTTTCGCGGCAACAAGGCGTCGTTGCCGAGCAAGCCCTGCGTGGCCTGCGGCCGGGCCATGACTTGGCGCCGCCACTGGGCGCCGAACTGGGCCGAAGTGAAGTACTGCAGCGACGCCTGCCGGCGCACGAGGGCCCGCCGTGGCTGAGTTGCGCTCTTTGGTGCTGGTGCTGGGCGACCAGCTCGACCTGGAGGCCGCGGCTTTCGACGGCTTCGACCCCGCGCGCGACGCGGTGTGGATGGCCGAGGTGGCGCAAGAGTCGACCCACGTGGCCTCGAGCCGGCCGCGCATCGCGATGTTCCTGGCGGCGATGCGGCACTTTGCCCTGGCGCTGCAGGCGCTGGGCCGGCCGCTGCACTACACGCGACTCGACGCAGCCACCAACCACGGCAGCCTGGCGGCGCAGCTGCGCGCCGACATCGATCGGCTGAGACCCGCGCAGCTGGTGATGACCGCACCCGGCGACTGGCGGGTGCTGCAGGCGCTGAAGAGCGTGGCCGAGGCCTGCGGGCTGCCCCTGGAGATTCGCGAGGACCGCCACTTCTTCGTCAGCGTGCGCGAGTTCGCAGCGCATGCGCGCGGCCGCAAGTCGCTGCGCATGGAGTTCTTTTATCGCGAGCAGCGCAAGCGCCAGCGGGTGCTGATGGACCCGCAGGACGAAGAGGCACCGCTCGGCGGGCAGTGGAACTTCGATGCCGAGAACCGCGAGGCCTTCACATCCGACGGCCCGGGCCCGGTGCCGCCACGATGCCGCTTCGATCCCGACGCGGTAACGCGCGAGGTCATCGCCCTGGTCGAGCAGCGCTTTGCCGAGCATCCCGGCCGCCTGGACAGCTTCGCCTGGCCGGTGACGCGCGCCCAGGCGCTGCAGGCCTTGCAGGCCTTCATTCAGCAGCGCCTGCCGCTGTTCGGCCGCTACCAGGATGCGATGTGGCCGGGCGACCCGTGGCTGTACCACGCGCACCTGTCGGCCGCGCTTAACCTGAAGCTGCTGAACCCGCGCGAGGTGGCGGCCGCGGCCGTGACGGCCTACGAAGCCGGGCATGCGCCGCTGGCCAGCGTCGAAGGCTTCGTGCGCCAGATCCTCGGCTGGCGCGAATACGTGCGCGGCATCTACTGGACGCAGATGCCCGGCTACCTGGAGCGCAACCAACTCGGCGCCGAGGCCGACCTGCCCGACTGGTACTGGAGCGGCGCCACCGACATGGCCTGCCTGCGCGACGCGCTCGAGCAGACCCTGACGCACGGCTACGCCAACCACATTCAGCGCCTGATGGTCACCGGCCTGTACGCGCTGATGCTGGGCGTACACCCGAAGCAGGTACATGCCTGGTACCTGGCGGTGTATGTCGACGCAGTGGAATGGGTGGAGCTGCCCAACACGCTGGGCATGAGCCAGTACGCCGACGGCGGCCTGATGGGCAGCAAACCCTACGTGGCCACCGGCAAGTACATCCAGCGCATGAGCCCGCACTGCAAGGGCTGCCGCTACGACCCGGCCGAGCGCAGCGGCGACAAGGCCTGTCCGTTCACAACCTTGTACTGGGACTTCCTGATGCGCCACGAGGCGGCGCTGGCACGCAACCCGCGCATGGCGCTGCAGGTGAAGAACGTGGCGCGGTTGACCGACACCCAGAAGCAGGCGGTGGGCGAACGCGCGGCGGCGATACGCCGTGGCGAGGTGGGGGTGGCGCAGCATGCATGAAGCCGTGGCCCCCACGCTGGCCGCAGCGCGGGCGCGCATTGCCGCTGTGCGTCCCATCGCCTATGCCCGCACCCGCAACGCACTCGACGGGGCCGTGAGCGGCCTGTCGCCCTACATCACACACGACTTCGTGTCGCTGGCCGAGGTGCTGGCGGGCGTGGCCGCGCGCCATGCGTTGTCGGTGCAGCACAAGTTCGTCTTCGAGCTCGGCTGGCGGGCCTACTTCCGCCATGTGTGGCAGCACCGCGGCGACGCCATCCTGCGCTCGCTGCACGCGGGCCTGTTGCCGGACGGTGCCTACACGCGCGAACTGCCGGCCGATGTCCGCCGCGCCTGCACCAGGGTTCCGGTGATAGACCAGGCCGTGCGCACGCTGTACACCACCGGCACGCTGCACAACCACGCGCGCATGTGGCTGGCCAGCTATGTGGTGCACGTGCGCAAGGTGCATTGGCGCGCGGGTGCCGACTGGCTGTACGGCCATCTGCTCGACGGCGATCTGGCCAGCAACCATCTCAGCTGGCAGTGGGTGGCCGGCACCGGCAGCCGCAAGCCGTACCTCTTCAATGCCGAGAACGTGGCCCGCTATGCGCCTGCGTCGTGGCACAGCCCCGGCAGCGTGATCGACACCAGCTACGAGGCGCTCGACCGGCTATCGCGCCAGCGCGCGCAGCCGCCAGCGTCAGCCGACGTGAAGCTCGACGCCCCTTCGCTGGTCGAGCCCCGCCTGGGCGCCGAGCCGCCCGGTGACCTCGGCCTGACCGCGCCGCAGAGTGCGGACGCCACCGGCCGCGACATCTGGCTGGTGCACCCCTGGAGCCTGGGCGAACTGCCCGCGGCACTGCCTGCCGACACGCAGGTGGTCGGCGTGTTCTTTGCCGACTTCCATCGCGCCTGGCCCTGGAGCGAACGACGCTGGCGCTTCGTCGGCAGCCGCATGGCGCAACTCGCGACGGTGCGCTGGTACGGGGGCGCGGCGGCCATCGGCGCCGCACTGGCAGGCGCGCGCAGCGTGCGCAGCATCGAAGAACCGCACCTTGCGCCGTGGCTCACGCGCTGGGCCGAGTGCGAGGCCGCACCGGCGTTGTTTCCCCCAGTCGACCGCTGCTGCGACTCGTTCTCGCAATGGTGGGCCCGCAGCACGCGCGGCCTGGACTCGGCCGCCGACCTGCTGGCCGTGAACGAGTTGCCCGCATGGTGAGCGAGGCCCCGAACCCGGCCACCCGCGACACACCGCAGCTGACAGTGCTGTACGACGGCGCGTGCCCGTTGTGCCGGCGCGAGATCGGCGTCTACAGCGGCCTGCGGCCGGACACGCCGCTGTGCTTTGCCGACGTCAGCGACGCGGCGCTGCCGCTGCCGCCCGGCACCACGCGCGAGCAACTGCTGGCGCGGTTCCACGTGCGCCGTGCCGACGGCGAGCTGCTCAGCGGTGCGCAGGCCTTTCTGGCGCTGTGGACCGTATTGCCCGGCTGGCGCTGGCTGGCCCGGGCCGGGCAGCTGCCCGGCGCCGCCTGGGCCATGGAGCGCGTCTACCGGCTCTTCCTGCGCTGGCGGCCGGCCCTGCAGCGCTGGGCCTCGCGCCTGGAACGCCTCCAAGCAAGCCTCTGATCCACAGACTTCCAACCTCGAGACACACCATGACTTCGATTGTCCTGATCACCGGTGCCAGCGGCGGCATCGGACGCGCCTTGGCGGGCCAGTTGCACGCCCGCGGCGACCGCGTGGCCGCGGTGGGCCGCGATGCCGGCCGCCTGGCCGACGTCGACGCGGCGGTGCGCATTGCCGCCGACACCACCACGCCCGAAGGCGCAGCACTCGCCATCGCCGCCTGCCAGGAGGCGCTCGGCGCACCGCCGACCCTGCTGGCGCACTGCGTGGGCAGCACGCTGATCGCGCCGCTGCACCGCACCCGCCTGGAGGCCTACCGCGAGGTCATGCGCGTCAACCTGGACAGCGCGGTGTTCATGCTCCAGGCCTGGATCGCGGCCCTGCAGGGCGGGCCTGGCGCGGCGGTGTTCGCCAGTTCGGTGGTGGCGCGCATCGGCGTGGCCAACCACGAGGCGATCGCCGCGGCCAAGGGTGGCGTCGAAGCGCTGGTGCGCAGCGCCGCGGCGTCCTATGCGGCGCAGGGCCTGCGCGTCAACGCCGTCGCGCCGGGCATGACTGCCACCCCGATGACGGCGGGCATGCTGAAGATGCCGGCCATGCGCGAAGGCGCCGCGCGCCAGTACCCGCTGGGCGGCGTGCAGAGCGCCGATCAGGTGGCTGGCGTGATGGCCTGGCTGCTTGGCGACGGCGCGGCGCGGCTGACCGGTCAGGTGATCGCGGTGGACGGCGGCTTCACCACCGTGCGGCCGCTGGTGAAGTAGCCACGGCACGGATCGCAACGACTTGAAACCTCAACCCAGGAGAAGCCCATGAACGACGACCCGCGCTGCTGCGGCAGCGGCACCTGCATCATCGACGCCAAGGGCCGCTGCTGGTGCGGCCAGCAGTGGGACTGCCAGAAGATGTGCCATGCGCCTCTGTCGCGGACGGCCAGCCCGGCTCCGACCGACGCGGTGAAGCCGCACCATGCAAGCGAAAGGAGCGACTCATGAGCGCCCGCCCCCTCGCTATTGACCCCCGGCAGGGTGGTTTGCGCCGCGCACTCGGCTGGCTGGGCTTGCTCGGGCTCGTGCTGCTGCTCTTGCCGCTGATGGCCGGTGCGACGCGCCTGGCCGAACCCGATGCCCGCGCCGTGCGCGAGGTGGTGCAGGCCCAGCTCGATGCCTTCGCGGCAGATGACGCCGAGCGCGCGTTCGCGTATGCCTCGCCGGCCATCCGCGCCCGCTTCGGCAGCGCCAACCGCTTCATGTCCATGGTGCAGGGCAGCTACCCGATGGTGGTGCGGCCGACCGCCGCGCTGTTCTTCCTGCCTCAGCTGGACCACGACAGCCGAGGCGCCCCGTCGACTGTGACCCAGGCCGTGCAGCTGCAGGACGATCAGGGCCGGCTCTGGATGGCCACCTACCTGCTGGAGCGGCAGAAGGGCAGCGGCTGGCGCATCAGCAGCTGCGTGGTGGCGCCCGACAACGCCAACTCCTTGACCTGAGAGGACCGGACCTTGTCGCAAAGCCCAGCCAGCTCGACAGGCACCAGCGCGCTGGTCTGGTTCAAGCGCGACCTGCGCCTGCGCGACCACGCCGCGCTGGCCGAGGCGCTGCATTTCGAAAACGCGCTTGGCCTGGTGGTCATCGAGCCGCAATGGCTTAACAGCCCCGAGTGCGACCCCCGGCACGTGGGCTTTCTGCTCGACTGCGTGGCCGAACTGCGCGGCGAACTGGCGGCGCGCGGCCTGCCGCTGCGCGTGCGCATCGGCGCGATGCCCGAGGTGCTGCACACCCTGCGGCACGAGTTCCACTTCAGCCACCTCTTCAGCCACGAAGAGACCGGGCCGGGCTGGAGCTGGACACGCGACCGCGCCGCGGCCGACTGGTGCCGCAGCCAAGGCGTGCACTGGACGGAGCTGCCGCAGGCCGGGGTGGTGCGGTGTCTGCGCTCGCGCACCGGATGGGCCGGCCGGTGGGCACAGCGCATGAATGCGCCCGAGGCGCCTGCAGTTCGCAGCTTCAAGTCGACGGCCGGCTTGGAAGTTTGTGCGTTGCCCACGCTGCGCGATCTGGGCCTGCCCGCCTTGAATGCAGCGCTGCCGGCAGCCGGCGAACGCGCGGCCTGGGCGGTGCTGGACGGGTTCCTGGCCGGACGCGGCCGCGACTACCGCCGCGCGATGTCCAGCCCGTTCACCGCTGCCGAGCGCTGCAGCCGGCTCAGCGCGCATCTGGCCTTCGGCACCGTGTCGATGCGCTGCGTGCACCAGGCCACCGAGGCGCGCATCGCCGCCACGCCCGATCGCGGCCTGGCCGATGGCCTGCGCGGGTTCGCCAGCCGCTTGCGCTGGCACTGCCATTTCATGCAGAAGCTGGAAGACGAACCGGCCATCGAGTGGCGCAACGTGGCGCGTTCGGTGGACGGGCTGCGGGCCGGCGACGGCGTGAACCCAAGCCCCATCGATCGGGAAAGGCTGCAGGCCTGGTGCGAAGGCTGCACCGGCTACCCGATGGTGGATGCCTGCATGCGCCAGCTGCGCGCCACCGGCTGGCTGAACTTCCGCATGCGGGCGATGCTGGTCAGCTTTGCGGCCTATCACCTGGGGCTGCACTGGCGCGAGCCGGGGCTGTTTCTGGCACGTCAGTTCCTCGATTTCGAGCCCGGCATCCACTGGAGCCAGATGCAGATGCAGTCGGGCACCTCCGGCATCAATACGCTGCGCATCTACTCGCCGGCCAAGCAGGCCCGCGACCAGGATCCGCAGGGCCTGTACATCCGCCTGTGGGTGCCGGAGATGGGCACCGCGGCCTATCCGCCCCCGATCGTCGACGAGCGCAAGGCCCTGGCCGCGGCCAAGGAAGCGCTGTACGGACTGCGCCGGACCCGCGAGGCGCGGGCCGAAGCCGACGCCATCCAGAAAATGCACGGCTCGCGCAAGAGCGGCCTGCCCCCGACGGCGACCCGGGCGCGCCGCGTTCGCGCGACGCCGCAGGGTCAAGGCCAGTTGTTCTGATCACAGCACTCTGCCGAGATTCCCATGAACCTGTTCAACAAGCTACCCGGTTTCGAGCGCTCGCCACCTGGGCTGGAGCAGCGCATCTGGCGGCGCCTGCCGGCCATCCTGCTGTCGGGCACGCTGTTGCCGCTGCTGTTGACGGGCGTGAACCGCGTGCTGGCGCCCTCCTCGCCATTGACGGGTAGCGAAGAACGCGCGTTGCTGCTGTGGGACTACACGATGGTCGGCGTCGTCGTGCTGCACTGGACGCTGGTGCTGACGCTTGCCCTGGGCTGCTTCATCGTCAGGGTGATGAAGGGGCCGGCGTACGTGGCGGATGCCTATGAGCTGCCGCTGCGGCCCGACGACGCGGCAGAGCGTGGGCCTGCGGCGCATGGCGCTCCATAGCGGCCTGGGCGCGCACAGTGCGCCACCCTGCACGAGCCGCTCAGGGCGGCGGGGCTTTTGCCACCCTGCCCTGGGCGATGAGTTCGTCGATGCGCGCCATGACCTGCAGGCCGCTCGGCGAGTACGGGTCGAAATCAGGCCAGTCGATCTTCGTCTGCGGGTCCACGTCGGACAGACGGACATGCGCCATCGACCAATCGCCGTAGCGCCGCTCGGTGATGCTCTCGCAATGGATCAGCTCCAGGTCGGCGTGGCGAGGATCGGCGTGGATGCGCGCATACAGGCCCGTCACGGTGCGGCGCTCTGGAGGTACACGCCCTGCCCCTGGCAGAGCACGCCGGTGATGCCGTTCTGTGTGTTCCAGGCATGGGCCTTGCGCAGGATCGAGTCGGTCAGTGCGCCGGTCTGCGGTTCGACCGCTTTGCTCAGGTAGATCAGGCGAATCAGCATGGTGAAGAAGCGTAGCGAATCCCGGCCTGTTGCACCGTGCCAAGGCATCGAGAACGTCGGACCATGAACGACACCCTTGAACCGCCGTCGTCGCGGACCGTTCCGCTCGCGCTGTGGCTCGGCTATGGCGGACTGATCCCCTTCGTCGCTGGCGCGGCGCTGGCCTGGCTGTTGCCCGCCGGATCGCGGGCGTTCGTGGCCCTGGCGCTTTCGGCCTATGCGGCGGTGATCGTCTCCTTTCTTGGCGGCATCCACTGGGGCATCGGCTTTCGTGAGCGCACGCCCGGGCTGTTCGTGTGGGGCGTGGTGCCGTCGCTGGTGGCGGCACTGGCACTGCTGCTGCCGCCACGTTACGGGCTGGTGATGCACGCCGCGATGCTGCTGCTGTGTTACGCGGTCGACCGGCGCGTCTATGCGGCGCACCGGCTGCAGGCGTGGCTCAGCCTGCGCTGGCGCTTGAGCCTGGTGGCGGCCACGAGTTGTCTGCTCGCCGCGGCGCGTGTCTGATTCTGGTTCGCGACCAGCCGCATAGAAGATCGCGGTTGGCGAACGGCGCTTCGCAGTCATCTATGACGCCAGATCGGATGAAAGCAGAAGAATGGTTGCGGCCGGTCGCCTCGCGCAGGCGAGTGGTGGCGGAGCCCCGGGGCCGGCAGCAATCCGACATCTGCCCCGGCGGGTGACTGCTATGCATCAGGAAGCTGCCGCACGCCGTGCACACGATGCCGGCCGACGCCATGCTTACCGGTGCGCGGCTACGTCAGCTCTCTACGGTCACCTTGTGGCGGTATCGACCCGACGCGTCGGTCGAGGCCCTCGGGCCGCCGCTGCAACAGCCGAATGGACGCGATGAACGACGTGGCGCGCGTTCTCATCAACTTGTGGGATTTACAAAGGTCTGGATGCGCGCAGTATCGATGCTGCTTGGCTGAGCCAGGCCACCATGTCTACCACCCCAAAGACCGGACTTCTCGGTCCCCTGCTCAGTGCCGCCGGCTGCGACGCCGCCCTGCTGCGCCGTTACCCGAAACTGCTGTGGTCTGCACTCGGCGCGGTGCTGGTGCCGGCGCTCTATGCACTGATCGTGCTGTCCAGTATCTGGGATCCGAATGCGCGCACAGCGCAGTTGCCGGTCGGGCTGGTGAACCAGGACATCGGACTGCGCTACGGTTCGCGCGAGGTGAGGCTCGGCGTCGAGGTCATGCAGGCGCTGCGCACCCAGGGCCTATTCGGATACCGCGAGTTCGATGATGCCGACGCGGCCCGCCTGGCCGTGCGGCAGGGGCGGCTGGCGTTCGCGGTCTTGCTGCCGCCCGACTTCAGCCACCAGGCAGTGCTCGGCGCCGAGCCCGGCGCTGGGCGGTTGATTCTCTACCTGGCCGAGGGCAACAACCACGCCGCTGCGGGCTTGGCCCGGCGCTTCGCGCCGGAGCTGGCGCACGGGGTGAACGAGACACTGAACGAGCGCCGCTGGGCGTTGGTGTTCGACGCCACCGCCGGCTCTCGGCGTGACCTGACATCGCTGCGTCAGGGGGTTGACCGTCTGGTCGACGGCGCGACGCGGACTGCGGCGGGGGCGCACCGCGCCCGCGAGGGCAGCCAGGCCCTTCTCGGAGGGCTGGCCAACGCCAGCGATGCCGGCCAACGCCTGCAAACCGCCACGGACCAGCTCGCCGATGGTGCGGCACAGTTCGACAGCGGACTGCGCCAACTCGGCGCTGGCCTGCGCGCGATCGATGCCCATATGCCCCAGGCACACGATCTCCAGGCCTTGCACCAGGGTGGTCTGGCGCTGCAGCAGGGCCAAGCTGAATTGGCCGCGGGGCTGCAGCAGTTGCAGGATGGATCGGCCAGGCTGAGCGACGGTGTGAACGCCTACCGGCTCCAAGTTGGCGAATTGCCGTTCATCGGCGAAAGGTATGCACGGGCGGCAGGCCCACTGCAGTCAGGCGCCGAACAGCTCGAGCGCGGAATGGCAATGGCCCGCGACGCGCAGGCTCGGATGGCCGAGGGCACTGGCCGCTTCGCCGCCGCGACCGACCAGCTCGCCGATGGCCTGCTGCGCCAGGGCACGGCAATCGGCCAGCTCGTCGCCCACCTGCCCGAAGACGCCCAGGCGGTCAGCTTCGTGGCCGGTGCCGCCGAGACCGCCCGAGCAACGGCGGCCTTGGCCGACGGCCTGCGCCGGCTGCACGAAGGTCAGGAACGTCTTGTGCAAGGTCTGGCGCAGCTCGACGACGGCAGCGCTGCGCTCGCGGACATGCTGCAGCTGCTGAAGTCGTCCCTGCCAGCCGACCCCGCGTCGCCAGACGGTACCCCGGCGGGTCTGGCACATTCGGTGCAGCCGGTGCTGGAGGTGGTCGCCACGGTGGCCAGCGACGGCGCCGGCTTCTCGCCGAACTTCGTGCCGCTGGCACTGTGGATGGGCGCGGTGATGACGGCGTTCTTGTTCCACTTCCGCCGCCTGCCGGTCGAGCTGATGGCCGCACCCCGCGCAGTGACCCTCGCCGGCCGTCTCGTGTTCCCGGCGCTGGTGGTGGCCGGGCAATCACTGGTGATGCTGGCCATGCTGGTGTGGGTGCTGCAGGTGCAGGTGCCACGCATTCTGCCGGTCGCTGCTACGTTGCTGGCGGCCTCGCTGTTGTTCCTCAGCCTGGTCTTCGCATTGGTGCACCTGTTCGGCGACGTCGGCAAGTTGGTCACGGTGCTGCTGCTCGTGGTGCAGATGTCGGCGGCCGGCGCGCTGTTGCCGGTCGAACTGACGGCACCGGTGTTCCAGGCCCTGCACCCCTGGCTGCCGTTGACCTGGGTCGTTCGCGCCTACCGCGCCAGCCTGTTCGGTGCCTACGATGGTGCGAGCAGCGACGCCTGGCTGGCCATGCTGGTCACCGGTGTAGCCGCACTTGCGCTCGCCGTTAGCCTTGGCCGATGGCGAGCGGTGCCAACAGCAGCCTACCGGCCGACCATGGAGGTCGATTGACGCGCCACCCGTGGCGGCCGATCGCTCGATCCATCACCTGCCGGCGACGACACGGGGCGAATGTCGGTCGGATGGCTGCTGTGCGCCGTTCGCCGTCACTGAAAACTAGACGGTTGATTGCAAATCGGCATGAGCCGGCACGACCCGACGGCTCGGAGCCGGGCCGTCGAGGCTCTGGCGGATCGTGCCAAGCAGCGGCGTTTCAGGCCGCACTGCCCGGGTTGTCTCCTCGTCTTCCTGAACACTTGATGGCGGGTCGGCCTCAACGCCCAGCCACACCAGTCCGCCCGCTGCGCAGCAGCCGGCCCGGCAGCGCGCCGGTGGGCGCGCCGCGCTCGTGCGTGGGCACGCCGGCCACCACGGTGGCCAGGTAGCCCTGTGCCTTCTGCAGCAGCCGCTTGCCCCCGCCCGGCAGGTCGTAGGCCATGTAGGGCGCATCCACGCTCAGGTGGGCGTAGTCGACGACGTTCAGGTCGGCCTTGTAGCCGGGCTTGAGCAGGCCGCGGTCGTGCAGGCCGTAGATGCCGGCGGTGTGGCTGGTCTGCCGGCGCACGATGTCCTCCAGCGGCAGCGTCGGCCCGCGCGAGCGGTCGCGCGTCCAGTGCGTCAGCATGAAGGTCGGCAGGCCGGCGTCGGTGATGTAGCCGACATGCGCGCCGCCGTCGCCCAGGCTCAGCATCGTCTGGCCGTGCTGCAGCAGCCGGTGCAGGTGCGAGAAGTCGCCGTAGCTGTAGTTGAAGATCGGGAAGTAGATGATCCCGCTGCCGCCCTCGGCCATCATCCACTCGTACACCACCTCGAAGGGGCTGATGCCGCGCGCGCGGGCCAACGCCGCGGCGCTGCGCTCGGGCGCCGGCTCGTAGTCGGGCGCGGCCGGGTCGATGCGGTACATCTTGTCGAAGCTGCGCAGCATGAAGGCCGCGCGCTCGTCGGGGATCGGCACGTTCTCTGCCAGCAGCCGGGCACGCACGGCGGGATCGCGCAGCCGCTCGATGCGCTGCTCGATAGTCAGCGCCTGCGTTTCGCGCCACGCGGCGTGGAAATGGAAGGGCTGGGTCGACGCGCGCCAGCCGTAGAGCACACCCGCCGGCCGGCCGGGGATGCAGCCGATCAGCGGCACGCCCTCGGCCTGGGCGGCGTCCAGCTTGGCCAGCAGTTGCTTCCACAACTCGGGCGCCTGGTCGATCTGCTGCAGGTTGAACAGCACCGGGCGTTTGGTCTCACGCGCCAGCTCGGCCATCCATTGCGCTTCGGCCGGCATGTCGATGTGGTTGCTGGTCATCTGGAACACGCCGTGGCCCACCTCGCCCAGCACGCGTCCAATGCCGAAGACCTCTTCGCGGCCGGCGAAGGTGCCGGGCACCAGCTTGCCATCAGCGCCTTTGTGGATCAACGTGCGCGAGGTGGAAAAGCCGAAGGCGCCAGCTTGCATCGATTCACGCAGCTGCTGCGCCATGGCGGCAATGTCGGCGGGCGTGGCCACCGAATCGTCGGGTACGCCGCGCTCGCCCATCACGTAGACGCGCAGCGCGCCGTGCGGCACCTGCGCGCCTACGTCCAGCGCCAGCGGCTTGGCGGCCAGCGCGTCCAGGTACTGCGGGAAGGTCTCCCACTGCCACTGGATGCCCTCGGCCAGCGCCGCGCCGGGGATGTCTTCCACGCCTTCCATCAGGCCGATCAGCCAGTCGTGCCGGTCGGGCTTGACCGGCGCGAAGCCCACGCCGCAGCAGCCCATGACCAGGCTGGTCACGCCGTGCCAGGACGAGGGCGTGCAGTACGGATCCCAGGTGACCTGGCCGTCGTAGTGGGTATGCACGTCCACCCAGCCGGGCGTCACCAGCGCGCCGGCGGCGTCGATCGTGCGGCGCGCCGCACCGGCCGTGCCGCCCACCTGGGTGATGACGGCGCCATCGATGGCGACATCGCCGCTGAAGCGTGGTGCGCCGCTGCCGTCGACGACAGTGCCGCCGCGGATGACCAGGTCGTGCATGGCTGTCTCCTTGTGGGTTTCGAGTGTGAAGCTCGAACCTTAGCCGATCGCGTCGCCTGCGTGACATGGCTTGCGCCGATGGTGCACGCCTGCCCGCTCTGCTATGGTCCCCGGCCAACCGATCAAGGAGGTGCCTGATGAACCTGTTCTCTCTCACCGGCAAGGTGGCCATCGTCACCGGCTCGTCACGCGGCATCGGCAAGGCCATCGCCGAACGGCTGGCCGAACACGGTGCCAAGGTGGCGATCTCGTCGCGCAAGCTGGAGCCCTGCCAGCACGTGGCCGACGCCCTGAATGCCAAGCACGGCGCCGGCACGGCCATCGCCGTGGCGGCCAACATCTCGCAGAAGGAGGCGCTGCAGCAGCTGGTGGACCAGACGGTGCAGCAGCTTGGGCCTGTGGATGTGCTGGTGTGCAACGCCGCGTCCAACCCCTACTACGGGCCGATGGCTGGCATCAGCGACGAGCAGTTCCGCAAGGTGCTGGACAACAACATCGTCTCCAACCACTGGCTGATCAACATGGTGGCGCCGGGCATGATGCAGCGCCGGAACGGCTCGATCGTCATCGTCTCGTCGATCGGCGGGCTGCGCGGCTCGCCGATCATCGGCGCCTACTGCATCAGCAAGGCCGCCGACATGCAGCTGGCGCGCAACCTGGCGGTGGAGTTCGGGCCGCACAACGTGCGCGTCAACTGCATCGCGCCGGGGCTGATCAAGACCGACTTCGCCCGCGCGCTGTGGGAAGACCCCAAGCTGCTGGAGGCGCGCAATGCCGAGACGCCGCTGCGCCGCATCGGCGAACCCGACGAGATCGCCGGCGCCGCGGTGTACCTGGCCGCGCCGGCCAGTGCCTTCATGACCGGGCAGACTATCGTCGTCGACGGCGGCGTCACCATTTGAGCCTGCCCATGAGCGAGACGAGCACGCTGCAAGACTTCCGCGCCGAGACGCGCGCCTGGCTGGAGGACCACTGCCCGGCCGAGATGCGCCAGCCGTTGCGCGGCGAGGAAGACTATTGCTGGGGCGGGCGCCGCGCCCGCTTCCAGAGCGAGGCGCAGCGGCTGTGGCTGCAACGCATGGGCGAGCGCGGCTGGACCGTGCCGACTTGGCCGCGCGAGTACGGCGGCGGGGGCCTGAGCCCGCAGCAGGCCGTGGTGCTGCAGCAGGAGATGCGGCGCTTAAGTTGCCGGCCGGCGCTGTGGAGCTTCGGCATCTGGATGCTGGGCCCGGCGCTGCTGAAGTTCGGCAACGAGGCGCAGAAGCGCGAGCACCTGCCGAAGATCGCGCGCGGCGAGATCCGCTGGTGCCAGGGCTATTCCGAGCCCAATGCCGGTTCGGACCTGGCCTCGCTGGCCACCCGGGCCGAGGACAAGGGCGACCACTACCTGGTCAATGGCCAGAAGATCTGGACCAGCTATGCCGACCAGGCGGACTGGATCTTCTGCCTGGTGCGCACCGACACCGCGGCGAAGAAGCACACCGGCATCAGCTTCGTGCTCTTCGACATGGCCAGCCCCGGGGTCAGCACCAAGCCGATCACGCTGATCTCGGGCAAGTCGCCGTTCTGCGAGACCTTCTTCGACAACGTGCGCGTCGAGAAGCACAACCTGGTGGGCCAGCCCGGCGGCGGCTGGGACGTGGCCAAGTACCTGCTGACGCACGAGCGCGAGATGATCGGCGGCATCGGCGACCGTACACAGAAGCAGCCACTGGGCGCGATGGCCGCACAGCACGTGGGCCGCGATGCGCTCGGCCGGCTCGACGATCCCGTCCTGCGCGGACGCATCGCCGAGTTCGAGGTAGACGAGGCCGCCTTCCGCGCGCTGATGCAGCGCTTCGGCGAGCAAGCGCGGGCGAAAGAGGCGCACGGCGCCTTCTCGTCGGCGCTGAAGTACTACGGCGCCGAGCTGAACAAACGCCGACAGGAACTGATCATGGCCGCGCTGGGCAGTGCCGGGCTGGAATGGGAAGGCGCGGCGTCGAATGACGGCGAGGTGGCGCGCGACTGGTTGCGCAGCAAGGCCAACTCGATCGAAGGCGGCACCAGTGAAGTGCAGCTGAACGTGATCGCCAAGCGCATCCTCGAACTTCCGGGAGCTTGAGCATGGCGCTGTTGCTGAACGAAGAACAGAGCATGCTGCGCGACAGCGCGCGCAGCTTCCTGTCCGAGAACGCACCCGTGGCGCAGCTGCGCCAGCTGCGCGACAGCCGTGACGCCGCCGGCTTTGCCGGCAGCACCTGGGCGGCCTTTGCCGAGCTGGGCTTTGCCGGCGTGGCCATCGCCGAAGCCCATGGCGGCGCGGGGCTGGGCGCGGTGGAGACCGGCGTGCTGATGGAGCAGATCGGCCGCCACTTGAGCGCACTGCCCTTTCTGGCCAGCGGCGTGGTCGCGGCCCGCGCGCTGCAACTCGCCGGCAGCCCAGCGCAGCAGGCGCAGTGGCTGCCGCGCATCGCACGAGGAGAGGCGATCGCCACGCTGGCCGTGGACGAAGGCGCCAAGCACCGGCCCGAGGCCATCGGGCTGCCCGCCACGCGGCACGGCGACGGCTGGCGACTGGCCGGCAGCAAGCATTTCGTGCCCGACGGGCACGTGGCCTCGCTGCTGCTGGTGGCTACCCGCGCCGACGACGGCGTAGCCCTGTTCGCGGTGCCGCGCAATGCACCCGGCGTGCAGGTGGAGCGCACGGTGATGGCCGATGCGCACAACGCCGCGCGCGTGCTGCTGGTCGACGTGGACCTGCCGGCCGACGCCCGCCTGCCCGGCGACGGCGCCGCGGCGCTGCAGCAGGCGTTGGACTTCGGTCGCGCGGCCGTGGCGGCCGAGCTGCTGGGCATCGCCGACGAGGTGTTCGAGCGCACGCTGGACTACCTGAAGCAACGCCAGCAGTTTGGCCGGCTGATCGGCGAATTCCAGGCGTTGCAGCACCGCGCCGCGACGCTGTACGTCGAGATCGAACTGGCCCGCGCGGTCTTGGCCAAGGCATTGCACGCGCTGGACACCACACCGGCAGAGGCGGCCGAGGCGGTGGCCGTGGCCAAGGCCAAGTGCGGCAGCGCGGCCACGCTGGCGGTGCAGGAAGCCGTGCAGATGCACGGAGGCATGGGCATGACCGACCAGCTGGACTTCGGCCTGTTCATGAAGCGCGCGCGGGTGCTGCAGGAGCTGTACGGCGACAGCGGCCTGCACATGGACCGGCTGGCCCGGATGCGCGGCTATTGAAGGTCGCCGCAGGCCAGGCGACCTGAACCACTGCGGCCCGGCTCGAATGACCGCGGCTCGTCCGGATCCGCGACCGACCCTGCATAAGCGCGCAGTTGCTGCCGGTGCAATGGTCTCGCATGTCGGTCCGAACGACGCGCACGCCCTTCCTCGGTGGGGATGGCCCGTCCGGTCCAGCCTATCGCACCGTGGCCGGCATCAGGTGATCGGTGCGGGATTGAACAGCGTCAGATCGTTCGCCAGGCCGTGCTGCTCGGCCCAGGTCCGTTGGCCCGAGGCCACTGCCAGCAGCTGGTGAAACAGCTTCCAGCCCATCTCCTCGATGCTCGCCTCGCCGCTGGCGATCGGCCCGGCGTCCAGGTCGATCAGGTCGTGCCAGCGTCGTGCCAGTTCGGTGCGCGTGGCCACCTTCAGCACCGGGCACATCGACAGCCCGTAGGGCGTGCCACGCCCGGTGGTGAAGACGTGCAGGTTCATGCCGGCGGCCAGCTGCAAGGTGCCGCAGACGAAGTCGCTCGCCGGGGTTGCCGCGTAGATCAGGCCCTTGCGGCCGTGCAGGTGTTCGCCGGGCTCCAGCGCCGCGGCGATCGGCATCGAGCCGCTCTTGACGATCGAACCCATCGCCTTCTCGACGATGTTGGACAGCCCCCCGGCCTTGTTGCCGGGCGTGGTGTTGGCGCTGCGGTCGACGCCGCCTCGGGCCAGATAGGCGTCGTACCAAGCCATCTGCTCGACGATGCGCGCCGCCACCTCGGGCGTGGCAGCACGCGCGGTGAGCTGCTCGACCGCGTCGCGCACCTCGGTGGTCTCGCTGAACAGCACGGTGGCCCCGGCCCGCACCAGCAGGTCGGCACAGGCGCCGACCGCCGGATTGGCGGTGACGCCGCTGAACGCGTCGCTGCCGCCGCATTGCACGCCGACCACCAGTTCGCTGGCCGGGACGGTTTCGCGGCGGCGCCGATTCAGACGTTCCAGGTGCGTTTCGGCCTGCTGCAGGATGGCCGCGATCATCGCTCCGAAGCCGACATGCTGCTCGTCCTGCAGGCGCACGTGGCCGAGTGTGGCGCCGGCATGCAATGCGATGCTGCCCTCGGGCAGCAGCCGCTCGGGTTGCAGCTTTTCGCAGCCGAGCGAAAGCAACATCACCTCGCCGCCGAAGTTCGGGTTGCGCGCCAGATGCCGCAATGTGCGGATCGGGATCTCTGCGCCGGGCGCATCGATCGCCACGCCGCAACCATAGGCATGCTCGAGTCCGACGACACCGTCGACGTTCGAATAGCGCGGCAGCAGTTCGCGCCGAATCCGCTCGAGCGCCACCTCAAGCACACCGGTGACGCATTGAACCGTGGTGCTGATGGCCAGCAGGTTGCGCGTGCCCACCGAGCCGTCGGCGTTGCGATAGCCGTCGAAGTGGAAGCCTTGCAGCGGATCGGCCGCGGGGCGCCGCGCGGTGGCCAGCGGCAGCCCATCCAGGCTGCGCGCCTCGGGCAGGCGCAGCCGGCGCTCGTGCACCCAGCTTCCCGCCGGAACGTCGGCAAGTGCGTAGCCGATGACCACGCCGTAGCGGCGTACCGCCTCACCGGCCTGCAGGTCGACCAGCAGCACCTTGTGCGCCTGCGGCACCCGCTCGCGCAACTGCAGCCCACCGGGCAGCCGGGTGCCCGCCGGCAGGCCGCCCTCGTTGCCGACGATCGCGACGTTGTCTTGCTCGTGCATGCGCAGGACCACCGGGGTCGAACCAGCGGTCATCGGGCGCTCCTCACTCGACCTTGACGTTGCCGTCCTTGACGATCTTCGCCCACTTCGCCATTTCGGCCCGCTGGAAATCGGCGAACTGCGCGGGCGTCATCGGCACGTTCTCCACGCCCATGGTGTACAGCCGCGCGGCCACCTCGGTGGTGGCGGCCATCTTCGTCAACTCGTCGTTCAGGCGCCTGACCACGGCTGCAGGCGTGCCCGCCGGGGCGAACAGCGCCTGCCACGACGCCACGTCGAAGCCCTTGAGCCCGGATTCGGCCAGGGTCGGCACTTCGGGCAGCACCTTGGCGCGCTTGCCCGAGGTGACGGCCAGCGCGCGGATCTTGCCGCTGGTGATGAACGGCAGCGCGGTGAGCGCGGTGTCGAAACTCATCGGTATCTGCCCCGCCACCAGGTCCTGCATCGACGGGCCGCTGCCCTTGTAGGGCACGTGGATCAGCCGCACGCCGGCATCGAGCATGAACTTCTCACCGGAAAGGTGCTGCGAAGTGCCCGCGCCCGCGCTGCCGAAGGCGATCGTGCCAGGCTTGGCCTTGGCCGCGGCAATCAGCTCCTTCACGTTCTTGTACGGCTGCGCGGCCCCGACCAGCAGCACGTTGGAGATGTTGCCGATGAAGAACACCGGCGCGAAGTCCTTGGCCGCGTCGTAGGGGATCTTCGGCTGCAGCGCCGGGTTGATGGCGTGGGTGGAGATCGTGCCCAGCAGCAGCGTGTAGCCATCGGGTGCCGACTTGGCGACCAGGTCCGCACCGACCACGCCACCGGCACCGGGCTTGTTCTCCACCACCACCGGTTGCTTCAGCACCTCCTGCAAGCGGGGCGCGAGGAGTCGTGCCAGGGCGTCGCTGGTGCCTCCCGGCGCGAAGGGCACGACGATCCTGATCGACTTTGCCGGCCAGGCGTCCTGTGCGAGAGCCGGCCAGACGGCGGCGGCCGCGGACAGTGCGGCCAGGGTTTGAAGTGCATGGCGACGTTGCATCGGGGCATCTCCTGCCGCCTCAGGCGGCTCCTTGGGTGTTCACATGAAGCGCATACAGCGAATGGCTGGCGGCCATGAACAGACGGTTGCGGTGCCGGCCACCGAAGCACAGGTTGGCGCAACGCTCGGGCAGGTGAATGTGGCCGATGGCCTGCCCCGCGGGGTCGTAGACGCGCACGCCGTCGAGTTCGGCCGACTTTGCACCGGTGCTGCAGCCGAAGCCGCACCAGACGTTGCCGCGCACGTCGACGGCCATGCCGTCGTAGGCGCCCGAGCCCTGCGCGTCGACGAAAAGGCGCTTGTTCGCGAGGCCGCCGTCGGCCGCATGATCGTACTGCCAGATCCTGCGGTGCGGCGTGGCCCGGCTCTCGACGACGTAGAGCAGCCGTTCATCCGGCGAGAAGGCCAGCCCGTTCGGCGCCAACAACTCGTCGGTCTTGCACTGCAACTCGCCAGTGACTGGGTCGATGCGGTAGACGGCCCAGGGCGTCTCGCTGTCCGCCGGCGCGCCTTCCCACCAGCCGGCAATGCCGAACAGCGGGTCGGTGAACCAGATGGCGCCGTCGCGCGTGCAGACGATGTCGTTGGGCGAGTTGAGTCGCTTGCCTTGATAGCGGTCGGCCAGCACGGTGATCGAGCCGTCGTACTCGGTGCGTGTCACGCGCCGCGTCAGGTGCTCGCAGGCCAGCAGGCGGCCCTGGCGGTCGCGTGCCAGACCGTTGGCGTGGTTCGATGGCGCGCGGAACACGGCCGTGGCCCCGGTGCATTCGTCCCAGCGCAGGATGCGGTCGTTGGGGATGTCGCTGAACAGCAGGTAGCGCCCGTCGCCGAACCACTGCGGGCCTTCGGCCCAGCGCAGGCCGCTGACCAGCTGCTCGACCTGCGCGGAGTAAAGGCGCAAGCCCAGGAAGCGCTCGTGCAGTACCTCCACCGCCGGGTCGGGGAAGCGTGCGCTGGGCGTGAAGGGCACGCCGGGGCCTTCGGCCGGGGGGAGTGGTAATGCAGTCACTTCAGCAGTCCGGGTAGCCAGAGCGAGAACGCCGGCACGTAGGTCACCAGCAGCAGCGTCACGCCCAAGGCGCCATAGAAAGGCCAGATGGTACGCATGACCTGGCCCACCGAGACCTCGCCGATCGCGCAGCCGACGAACTGCACGGTGCCCACCGGCGGCGTGTTCAGCCCGAGCGCGCAGTTGATCAGCATCACCACACCGAATTGCAGCGGGTCCATGCCGAACTGCATCGCGATCGGCATGAAGATCGGCGTGCAGATCAGGATCGTCGGCGCCATGTCGAGGAAGGTGCCGAGCACGAACAGCAGCACGTTGATCATCAGGAAGATGACCCAGGGCGTGTCCGACACCGACTTCATCAGCGCCCCCGTCTTTTGCGGCACCTCGTAAAGCGCGAGGAAGTAGCCGAACGCGGCCGAGATGCCGATCAGCAGCAGCACCACGCCGGTGGTCTTGCAGGCCTTGGCACAGGCCTTGATGAAGTTCTGCCACGACAACGACCGGTACACGAGCACCGTGATCAGCAGCGCCCAGGCCACGGCGATGGACGCAGACTCGGTGGCCGTGAACGCGCCCGACAGGATGCCGCCGACGATGATGATGACAACGAGCAACCCGGGCAGGGCCGCCGCGAAAGCCAGCGCCACCGCATGCCAGCCGGGGAAGGCGCCGTGCGTGGGATAGCCGCGCCGCCGTGCCACCCAATAGGCGGCGGCGAGGTTGGCCAGCGTGAGGATCAGCGCCGGCACGAGCCCGGCGAGGATCAGCCCGAGCACGCTGACCGAAGCCAGCCCCGAGGTGGCGAGCGTGAACAGGATCAGGTTGTGCGAGGTCGGCATCAGCGCGCCGACCAGCGCCGCATGCGTCGTCACGTTGACCGCGTAGTCTGCGTCGTAGCCTTCCTTCTTCATCAGCGGGATCATCACGCTGCCCATCGCCGACACGTCGGCCACCGGTGAACCGACGATGCCGCCGAACAGCGTGCAGCCCAGCACGTTGCTCATGCCCAGGCCGCCGCGCACATGGCCGACCAGGCTGTTGGCGAAGCGCACGATGCGCTCGGCAATGCCGCCGTGCAGCATCAACTCGCCGGCAAAGATGAAGAAGGGGATGGCGAGGAAGCTGAAGATCTGCATCCCGCCAACCATCTTCTGGAACACGACGGCCACCGGCAATCCGGCCACGAGGATGGTGGCGATGGACGACAGACCGATGGCGAACGCCACCGGCACGCCGATGAGCAGCAGCAGCGTGAAGCTGACGCACAGGACGGTCAGTTCCATGCCGGCTCCACCACCCTGCCCCGCAGCAGCGCCAGAACATGCTCGATCGAGAACAGCACGATCAGCACGCCGGCGATGATCAGCGGCACATAGTCGATGCCGTCGGGCACCGGCAACATCGGCTTCTTCTCGGCCCACTTGGCGCGGGCCCAGATCCAGCCGCCGTAGACCATGAAGCCGCCAAACACGCCGACCAGCGTGTGGATCAGCAACTCGACGCGCTTGCGCCACGCCTCGGGCAGCAACGCGACCATCGATTCCAGGCCGATGTGCCCCGAATCACGCACGCCCACTGCAAGGCCAAAGGCGGTGACGAACAGCACCAGCAGCAGCGCCAGCGCCTCGGCCCAGGTGGGCGTGTCGTTGAGCACGTAGCGGCCGAAGACCTGCCACTGCACGCACAGGATCACCGCGATCAGACCGACCACGGCGATCATCAGGCTCAGCTTGGACAGCCCGGCGCAGAACTTGGTGTACATCCAGATGCAGTCCTTCAAGCGGCCGCCGCGGCGCCGGCTTCGCCGGCCCACAAGCAGTACCCCCTTCAAGGGGCGCACGCTAGCGCTCCGAGGGAGGTCCTATTTCGTGTCCTGGGCCGTCTTGACCAGGCGCTTCATGTCCGGCGTGACCATGAACTTGTCGTACACCGGGCCCATCACCGCCTGGAAGCTTTTCTTGTCGACCTCGACGATCTCGGCGCCCTGCGCCTTGACGTTGGCCAGCGACTTGGCCTCCTGCTCGTCCCACTTCTGCCGCTGGAAGGCCACCGACTCCTTGGCGGCCTCGCGGATCCAGGCCTGCTCGTTGGGCGGCAGCTTGTCCCACACGACCTTGCTCATCACCAGGATTTCGGGCGCCATCGAGTGCTCGGTCTTCGAATAAATCTTGACGGCCTCGACGTGCTTGGCCGTGTCGTACGAAGGGATGTTGTTCTCGGCGGCATCGATCAGGCCGGTCTTCAGGCCCGTGTAGACCTCGCCGTAGGGCATCGGCGTGGCGTTGGCCCCCATCGCGCTGACCAGCGCCACCCACAGGTCGCTCTGCTGCACGCGGATCTTCA
>ERZ1645186.3-NODE-3-length-50408-cov-8.780152_pt1 | contig 50408 bp, 41 predicted proteins | sample MGYA00575349_ERZ1645186 | MGnify/ENA primary metagenome ERZ1645186 (study PRJEB40839, sample SAMN11282943) | freshwater sediment metagenome | isolation source: river sediment | host: Sediment | place: India: Nawabganj, Kanpur | collected 2015-12-17 ...
TGCTTGCTCTCGCCGGGGCCGTTGACGATGCAGCCCATCACCGCGACCTTCATGTTCTCGACGCCGGGATAGCGCTCGCGCCAGGTCGGCATCATCGCGCGCAGGTGATCGTCGATGCGCTTGGCCAGCACCTGGAAGGTCTCGCTGGTGGTGCGGCCGCAGCCCGGGCAGGCGGTGACGCTGGGGTTGAAGTTGCGCAGGCCCAGCGCCTGCAGGATCTCGAGCGCCACCACCACTTCCTGCGTGCGCGCCTCGCCGGGCTGCGGCGTCAGGCTGACGCGGATGGTGTCGCCGATGCCTTCCTGCAGCAGCACCGACAGCGCCGCGGTCGAGGCCACCGTGCCCTTGGCGCCCATGCCGGCCTCCGTCAGGCCCAGGTGCAGCGCGTAGTCGCAGCGGGCATGCAGCGCGCGGTAGACGGTGATTAGGTCCTGCACACCGCTGACCTTGCAGCTGATGATGATGTTGTCCGGGTTCATGCCCAGCTCGCGGGCGTACTCGGCCGAGCCCAGCGCGCTTTGCACCAGCGCCTGGTACATCACCGACTTCGCATCCCAGGGCTCGGCACGGGCGGCGTTCTCGTCCATCAGGCCGGCCAGCAGCTCCTGGTCCAGGCTGCCCCAGTTGACGCCGATGCGCACCACCTTGTCGTAGCGCATCGCCGCCTCGACCATCATCGCGAACTGGCGGTCGCGCTTGTCGCCCTTGCCGACGTTGCCGGGGTTGATGCGGTACTTGCTGAGCGCCTGGGCCATCGCCGGGTATTCGGTCAGCAGGCGGTGGCCGTTGTAGTGGAAGTCGCCGATCAGCGGCACCACGATGCCCATGCGGTCGAGCTGCTCGCGGATGTGCGGCACGGCCTCGGCAGCCTCGGGCGTGTTCACGGTGATACGCACCAGCTCCGAGCCGGCTTGGGCCAGCTCCTTCACCTGGATGGCGGTGCCGATCACGTCCACCGTGTCGGTGTTGGTCATGGCCTGCACGCGCACCGGTGCGTCGCCACCGATGGTCAGCGCATGGCTGCCCCAGCGCACCACCGCCTGGCGCGTGCGCCGCGGCGGCGGGCTGCTCGGGGCGATCGCCTCGGCCAACGGGCTCCTGTCGATGCTCATCGGCACATCACTTCAGTTCGAGCCGGGCGATGTTGTCGCGCGTCAGCGGTGCCAGGTCCACCGGCTGGCCGCGAAACGCCAGTTCCGTGCCCGCCGCGTTGCCGATCTTCAGCCTGAAGGGCAGCCTGCCGTCCAGGCCCACGCTCTCCCCGGCCTGCAGCGTGCGCTGCACCAGCACCTGGCCGCCAGCGTCGATGACCTCGACCCAGCTGGCGTCCACGGCGCGCAGCACGGCCACGCCGGACGGCAAGTCCGTACGCGCCACGGCTGCGGCACCGGCCTCGGCCGAAGGCGCCGAATGCACCACCTCCACTGCCGGCGCCGAACCGGCCGCCAGTGGCGCCGACGCGGCCTCGGCCACTTGCGAGGCCGGCGAAGCGGCGGCGGCCACCGATGCGGGTGGCGCCACCGGAACCACCACCGAGGTGGGCGCGGGCGCAGCGTTGCCGCGCCATGCGGGCCACCATTCGCGCGGCAGCAGGAACACCGCCGCCGCCGCCGCGAGTACGGCCAGTGCCGCCCAGGCCAGCGGATGCCGCCGGGTTCCGGACTCGCCCGATTCGGTGCGGCCGGGTCGCTCGCGGAACGGCGTGCTCAAGCCCCCCTTGGCCGCGGACAGGCCCGTGCCGGGCGCCTGCGGCAGCTGCGCCAGCACGGCAGCGGCATCGATCTTCAGCGTGCGGCACACGGTCATGGCCAGCGCTCGAGTGAAGGTCGCATCGGGCAGTTCGTCGAAACGATCCGCCTCCAGGGCCTCGAGCTTGCGCTGCGGAATCTTGATCATCGCGGCCAGCGCGGCGATGTGCAGCCCCTGCTTCTCGCGGGCCGCGCGCAGCAGCGAACCCGCGCTACCGACGCCCGGCGTGTGGACCGGTTCAGTCATTGAAGCGCCCCTGCTGGAAGGCCAAGGCCTCGGGCGACTGCGGATAGCGCCGCGCCAGCTGTTCGCCCAGGCTGCGCGCCAGCGGCAGGTTGCCAAGCTTGTATTCGATCCGCGAACCGAGCCACAGCGTCTGCGCGTTGGACTGCTCGGCCGACTTGTTGATGCGGTCGATGTAGAAGCGCGCGCGCTCGTACTCGCCCCGGCGGTACTGCACCTCGGCCAGCGTGAAGGCGGTTTCGCCGCTGGTCGGGTCGATCTGGTACGAGCGCACCAGCGAAGCCTCGGCCTCGGCCAGACGCCCGTCGCGTGACTGGCAGATGCCCATCACGCGCAGCGTTCGCGCCGCGCCACGGTAGTTGGGCTGGCCCAGTGCCTGCTGGAACTGCGCCTCGGCCTCGCGGTAGCGCTGGTTCTGGCACAGGAACCAGCCGTAGTTGTTCATCGTGTCGGCGTCGGCCGGGTTGATCTGCAGCGCGCGCCGGAACGCGGCCTCGGCCTGCGCGTTGTTGCCCAGCGCGGCGTAGATCAGCCCCATCAGGTTGTGCGCAGGACCATTGTTCGGGTCCGCCTGGACGGCTTGCTTGATCTCGTCGAGTGCGGTGGTGAACTGCCCGCGGCTGAAGTACAGCGAAGCCAGCTCCACCCGCGTGGCGGCGGCACGCCTGATCTGCTGCGGATCGGGGGCCACCTTGACCTCGGGCGCGGTTTCCTTGCCGTCGCGCACCACGGTGCTGGTGCATCCCGCCGCCGACAGCAAGGCCGCACAAGCTGCGGCGTGCCATGCCCAGGCCCTCATGACAGCCCTCCGGCGGTGCTGTGGATGCGGATCGGCGCACGTGTCATGCGCTGCTGCACCTGGGTGCGGTCCTGCACCTCGCCGGCCAGCTGGCCACAGGCCGCGGCGATGTCGTCGCCGCGTGTCTTGCGCACCGTGGTCACGATGCCGGCCTGGCGCAACACCTCGGCAAAAGCCGCCACCCGCGCCGCCGAAGAACGCTGCAGCCCGGACGCGGGGAAGGGATTGAAGGGAATCAGGTTCAGCTTGCAGCGCAGCGCCGGCGCGTCACCCTCCAGACCGCGCACCAGCCGCACCAGTTGCTGGGCCAGTTCCGGCGTGTCGTTCACATCCTGCAGCATGCAGTACTCCAGCGTGATGAAGTCGCGCGGCGCGGCTTCCAGATAGCGCACACAGGCCTGCAGCAGTTCGGCCAGCGGGTACTTGCGGTTCAACGGCACCAGTGCGCTGCGCAGCGCATCGTTCGGTGCGTGCAGCGACACGGCCAGGGCCACCGGGCAATCGTCGCGCAGCCGGTCGATCATCGGCACCACGCCCGAGGTGGATACCGTCACCCGGCGGCGCGACAGGCCGTAACCGTGGTCGTCGAGCATCACACGCAAAGCCGGCAGCAGCGCGGCGTAGTTCTGCAGCGGCTCGCCCATGCCCATCATGACGACGTTGCTGATCGCCCGTTCGCCCTCGGGCAGGGCCAGCCGCTCGCGCAGCCGGCGTTCGGCGAACCACAGCTGGCCGACGATCTCGCCCGTGCCCAGGTTGCGGCTGAAGCCCTGGTGGCCGGTGGAACAGAAGCGGCAGCCCACCGCGCAACCGGCCTGCGAGGACACGCACAAGGTGCCACGGTCGTCCTCGGGGATGAAGACCGTCTCGACGGCGTTGCCCTGGCCGACGTCGAACAGCCACTTGATCGTGCCGTCGGCCGAGGCCTGCTCGCTGAGCAGCGCCGGCGCCTGCACCACGGCGGCGCCTGCCAGCTTGTCGCGCAGCGTGCGCGCCAGGTCGGACATTCGAGCAAAGTCGGCTTCGCCCTTCTGGTGAATCCAACGAAACAGCTGCTGCGCGCGAAAGCGCTTCTCGCCAAGGCCTGCGCAATAGGCCGCCAAGCCGTCGAGGTCGAAGTCGAGCAGGTTGACGGCACCCATGCGCGGCAGGCGGACGGCAGTGCAGACAGCCGTCAGCGGCTGTAGATGCCCATCGCGGGGAAGAAGAAGGCCACTTCCACGGCGGCCGTGGCCGCCGCGTCGGACCCGTGCACCGCGTTGGCGTCGATGCTGTCGGCGAAATCGGCACGGATCGTGCCCTTTTCGGCCTTCTTCGGATCGGTCGCGCCCATCAGCTCGCGGTTGCGGGCGATTGCGTTCTCGCCTTCGAGTACCTGGATCATCACCGGGCCAGAGATCATGAAGCTGACCAGGTCGTTGAAGAACGGCCGCTCCTTGTGCACCGCGTAGAAGGCCTCCGCTTCGCCACGCGACAGGTGCGCCATGCGCGCCGCCACGATCTTCAGGCCGGCCGCCTCGAAGCGGGCGTAGATCTGGCCGATCACGTTCTTCGCTACGGCATCGGGCTTGATGATCGACAGGGTACGTTCGATGGACATGAAAAAACTCTCCTGAATCAATGACTTGGCAAAGCTTTGCATTGTATCCCGGCAGCCGGGCGGCACGCCGCCTCGTGGCTTTCGGGCCTCAGCGGCCGCGGCCTCCGCGGCCCGGCGGCTTGCCGCGGCCACCGCGGCCCTGGCGGCTGGCAGCCTTGCGCACGAAGGCATCTGCCCCGATGTAGCCCACCGCGGTCTGCATCGGATCGGGCTGCCCGGGCACGGCCGCCTTCCGCTTCGCGCCGCGGCCAAGGTTCAGCCCCTGGGACTTCTGCACGAAGCGTTTGTCGTAGGTCTGTTGCAGCGGATTCGGAATCGGTCCGTCCTCGCTGGGTTCGTTGCGGCGAGCGCGCTCCTGCTGCAGCGCGCGCTTGTCGAAGGTCTGCTGCAGCGGGTTGGGGATCGGCCCGTCATCGCTGTACTCGGCGCGGCGCGCGCGGTCCTGCTGAAATGCCCGCTTGTCGAAGTTCTGCTGCAACGGGTTCGGGATCGGGCCGCCTTCGCCGCCGTCGCCGCGCGGGGCACGCTCGACGCCCTCCGCACGCCGTTCGCCCGGGCGGCCGCGCCGGCCGCCTCGGCGACCGCGGCGCTCGCCTTCGCTGCGTGCAGCCGCTGCGTCCGCGCCGCCGGTCGCGGGGCCACCCGGGCGCCCGCTTGGCCGCGCCATCTGGCGCAGCGCGCGCACGTCGCCTTCTTCGAGGTCGACCCAGACGCCGCGCCTCAGCCCGCGCGGCAGCACCACCGAGCCGTAACGTACCCGGATCAGCCGACTCACCGCATGGCCCACGGCCTCGAACAGCTTGCGCACCTCGCGATTGCGCCCCTCGGTGATGACCACCCGGTACCAGCGGTTCGCGCCCTCGCCACCGGCGTCCTCGATGCTCTTGAAGGCTGCCGGCTGCCCGTCGATGTCGATGCCCTGCAGCAGCCGCTCGCGCTCGGCTTCGTCGACCACGCCGAGCACGCGCACCGCGTACTCGCGCTCGACGCCGAAGCGGGGATGCATCAGCTGGTTGGCGAGTTCGCCGGAATTCGTGAACAGCAGCAGCCCTTCGGTGTTGATGTCCAGCCGGCCCACCGACTGCCACTTGCCCTGCGACAGGCGCGGCAGGCGACGGAACACCGTCGGGCGATGTTGCGGATCATCGTGGGTGACCACCTCGCCGGCCGGCTTGTGATAAGCCAGCACACGCGGCGGCGGCGGTGCGATGCGCACCTTGATCGGCCGGCCATCGATGCGCAGCTGGTCGCCGAAGGAAATGCGCTGCCCGACATGCGCCGGCTGGCCGTTGACGGTGATGCGCCCCTCCTGCACCAGTTGCTCCATGTCGCGGCGCGAGCCGATGCCGGACTGCGCCAGCACCTTGTGCAGTTTCGGCGCGTCGGGCTCGGGCGCCAGCACGCGCTTGGCAGGCTGCTCCGACGCCACAGCGCCCGGCTCGCCGGCGTCTGCAGGCTCCACGTCGAAGGCCCCCGATATCACATTGGCCAGCACCTCACCCACTTCGGGCTGCGGCAGGCTCAGTCGCTCTTCAGCGTGGCGTCCGGGCCTTTGGCCGCGTTCCGGGCCGCCATCCGCCTCGCCAGCGTCGGCCGCACGCGCAGCGTCGCCGCCGCGACGGCCGCGGCGCCGGTTGCGTTGTCGCTTGGCGTTGCCGCCCGCATTCGGCAGGCCCTGGGTCGCAGGAGCCACGGCCTCTTCGGCACCTGCGGTGGGCGCGCCAGATCCCGCAGCCGAGTCCGCGTCGGGCACGTGCTCCGGCCGCGGCCCGGGCGCCGCGGCGATCACCTCGGTCGCCAAGGACATCGCGTCGTCGGGCGTCGCTTGCGCAACGGCGGCCGGCTTCTTGCGCGGTGCCCGGCGCCGGGTCTTGCCAGCCCCTGCCACGTCCGAAGACGCGGCGTCGCCCTGCTGGCTGCTCGCAACGGCATCGGCCTTAGGCGGGGTCGCCTCGGGAAGATCGTGATCGGAAACGTTCATGCGTTGGCAGGTTGTGAGGCGGACGGCGCCTCGCCGGTGACGGGGTCTTCGCCGCCCGCAGCGACGGTGTCCTGTTCGGCGCCCGTGGGCCCGGTTGAGTCTTCGGACTGGGCGCCTGTCACGGTGGCGTCGGCCTCTCCGGCCGCCTCGGCTTCGTCGATCGGCGCGGCGGTTGCCGTATCGCCAGGCTCGATCAGCGAGGGCTGCAGGTTCGCCACCGCGGCCGGCAGCGCATCGCCATCGACAGCCATGATCGCTGGCAGTTCGTCCAGGCTGGCAAGTCCCAGGTCGTCCAGGAAGTGCTTCGTGGTGGCGTAGAGCGCCGGCCGGCCGGCCGTCTCGCGATGACCAATGGTCTCGATCCAGCCACGGTCCTCGAGCGACTTGACGATCTGCGTGGTGACGGCCACGCCACGAATGTCCTCGATGTCTCCACGCGTCACCGGTTGGCGGTACGCGATGATGGCCAGCGTCTCCATCGCGGCGCGCGAGTATCGGGGCGGCTTCTCCGGGTTCAGCCGGTCCAGGTGCTCGCGCATCTCGGGCCGGCTTTGGAAACGCCAGCCCGAGGACAGGCAAACCAGTTCGCAGCCCCGGCCCTGCCACTCGGTGGCCAGTTCGTCGAGCAGGCCACGCAACGTGTCGGGGCCCACCTGTTCGTCGAACAATGTGAGCATGTCGCGCAACGGCAGCGGCGCCTGCGCACAGATCAGCGCGGTCTCGAGGACGCGTTTCGCATCCTGGGTGTTCATGGAATTGAGCAGTAGAGGGAAATCGGGACCCGTCGGCCCATCACATCGGAAAGCATTGACGCACTTGACGGTGCGCGAAGCACCGTGAGGGACTCAAAGCTTGGCGTCGGCGGCCGGACGGTGGAGTTCTTTCGACCATTCCGCGCACCGAGAACACTTGAGGGCACATCGGCGCCGCCAGCATCCACGAGCCGCTCAGCCTGAGCATGCCCGCGCGCTGCATCGGATTTCACTCATTGTAGCGCCGCGGCCGCAGCCGGGGATGCCGGCTCCTTCATTTCTGGGTGACCTTTTTCCAGGCTGCTGCGAAATCATCCGGCGGCGGGCAATCGAAGCTCAGCCACCGATGGTCATGCGGGTGCGTAAAGTTCAGCTGGGCCGCGTGCAGCGCCTGCCGAGTCAGGCCGAGTGCGGCGTCGCCGCCGTACAGCGCGTCGGCCACCAGTGGGTGGCCCAGCCAGGCCATGTGCACCCGGATCTGGTGGGTGCGCCCCGTGTGCAGCTTGCACTCGACGGCGCTGAAGTCACCGTTAGAGGCCACGCGTTGCACGTCCGTGCGCGCCGGCTTGCCACTGTTCACCACGGCCATGCGCAGCCTCGAAGCCGGGTCGCGGCCTATGGGCGCATCGACCTGCTTGGCCGCCCAGCCAAGCTCGCCGTGCACCAGGGCGAGGTAGTGGCGTTGCACCTCGCGCGCGGCAATGGCACGCGTGAGTGCCGTCACCGCCTCGAGCGTCTTGCCGGCCACCATCAGCCCCGAGGTGTCCTTGTCCAGCCGGTGCACGATGCCGGCGCGTGGCAGGCCAGCGGCCGCGGCATGATGTGCCAGCAGCCCGTTGAGCAGCGTGCCCGACCAGTTTCCCGGTGCCGGGTGGACGACCAGGCCGGCGGGCTTGTTCAGCACCATCAGGTGCATGTCCTCGTATACGATGTCCAGCGGCAAGGGCTGCGGCCGGTAGGCGCGGCTTTCGGCCGTGGGCACCAGCTCCAGCCACAAGCGCTGCCCGGCGCGCAGGCGGCGCGACGACACCGTCGCCGGACTGCCGTCGACGCGCACATGCCCGCCCTCGATCAGCGATTGAAGGTGGTTGCGCGAGAACTCGGGCGCCAGGCGAACCAGCGCCTTGTCAAGCCGCTCGCCATGCGCAATGGCGTCGACGATGCTGTCCCGCGTGTCGAATTCACTGGCAGCGATGTCACTCGGATCGGCAGCCTCGTCGCCCAGAGGCTCCGGGGGCGGCTCCCTATAATCGAACCCATTCTCACTCGGCTTCGATTCGGGCGCCTTTGTTGCCGCCATGTTCATGACGCTCTTACATGTGGTGCGGCTGAGCGCCGCGATGCTGGCACTGGCCGTCACTCTGGCGGGCTGCAGCAGTTCGAAGACCACGCCGTTGCCGGAGGCGCAGACCGGCGCGCCTGCGGCGGTGAATCAATTGTATGCGCAGGCCAAAGCGGAGATGGCTTCCGGCAGCTGGGACGCGGCCATCAAGACGCTCGAGCGTATCGAAGGCCGTGCAGCGGGCACGGTGCTGGCGCAGCAGGCACAGCTCGATTTGGCCTACTCCTACTGGCGCAGCGGCGAGCGGGCGCAGGCTCTGGCGACGATCGAACGCTTCATCAAGCTCAATCCGTCCAGCCCGGCGCTCGACTATGCGCTGTACCTGCGCGGCGTGATCAACTTCAACGACGACATCGGCGTCATGGGCAGCCTCGCCGGACAGGATCTGACCGAGCGCGACCAGCGCGCGATGCGCGATTCCTACCTGGCATTCAAGCAGCTCGTCGAGCAGTTCCCCGCGTCGGACTATGCCGAGGACGCGCGCGCGCGCATGGACTACATCAGCAACGCGCTCGCCCTGTACGAACTGCACGTGGCACGCTACTACTTCCGCCGCGGTGCGTACGTGGCGGCCGCCAATCGCGCACAACAGGCGGTGACCGACTACCAGGGCGCGCCGGCCACGGAGGAGGCGCTGTACATCATGGTGCTCAGCTACGAGCGTCTGGGCCTGCAGGACCTGCGGGACAGCGCGAACCGGGTGCTGATGAAGAACTTCCCCAACACCACCTTCCCCAGCCAGGGCCTGAGCCGCACCGGCAAGGCCTGGTGGCATGTCTGGAACTGACGCGTAGCGCGGTCGCGGCCGGCACCGCGGCGCGCCCGGTCGGTTGTGGCGTCAGTGCGCCGCAGCCAGTTCCTCCAGCCAGTCGAACACAAGGCCCTCGTCTTCCAGCCAGCTCATCGGCGGCAGCGCAGCCCGCAGCCGCGCGCCATAAGGCATCTGCCGCAGCCGCGGATCGCACATCACCAGCAGCCCGCGGTCGGTCTCACTGCGGATCAGCCGGCCGGCACCCTGCTTCAACGACACGGCGGCTTCGGCCACGAAGTACTCGTTGAAGGCGTTCCCGCCGCGCGCCTCGATGCGGCGCACGCGTGCCTGCACCAGCGGGTCGTTCGGCGGCGGGAAAGGCAGTTTGTCGATGATGACGCACTGCAGCGCGTCGCCGGGCACGTCGATGCCCTCCCAGAAGCTCTGCGAGCCGACGAGTACGCAATCGCGTCCGTCACCGAAGCGTTGCAACAACGCGCGCTTCGGTTCGCTGCCCTGCACCAGCACCTCGAAGGCACTGCCGCTGCGGGCCAAAGCCTCGCGCAGCGCCTCGGCGATCAGCGGCAGCACGCGCAGCGTGGTCGTGAGCACGAAACAACGCCCGCGAAGGGCCTGCGCACAGCGTGCTGCCAACCGGCCCACGGCCTGCGGATGCGCGGCATCGTTGGGCCGGGGAAAGGGCAGCGGCACCCACTGCCGTGCGTGTGCCGGGTAGTCGAAGGGGCTGCCCACACGCAGTGCGGTGGCGTCCTCCAGCCCGGTGGCCGATGTGAACCAACTCAGCGCCGCATCGTCGCCCAGCGTGGCCGAGGTGAAAACCCAGCCCTTGGCCGACGCCTGCCGCTGTTCGCCGAGCATGGCACGGATGTCCAACGGCGACTGCTGCAGCCGCGCCTGCTGCGGTGAGACGTCGATCCAACGGACCTGATCGTCGGGTGGGGCTTGCGCGAACAGCGCCGTGAGCGCGCCCAGTTCGACGGCACGCTGCTGCAGCTTGGCCAGGTCCGGGCCGGTGGCAGCCGGTTCAACCAGCGCTTCGGCGGCGGCCTGCAAGGCGTCACCCAGGGCCTGCAACCCCGCGTCCCAGGCCTCGCCACGGGCACGCTCATCCCAAGCCAGCTTGATGGTGCCGCGCAAGTCGCGCAGCGGGCCGGCGCACATCAGGCGCAATTGCCGCGTCCCCTGCTCCACTGCCGCCGCCAGCGCGTGCCAGTCACGCAGGCCACGCGCGCGCTGCAGACCCAGTGCCAGCAGGTCGCGCGAAAAATCCAGCAACTGTGCACTGCCGAGGCTGGTGCCGAGAAACTGCACGCCCGCTTCCACCAGCTGGTGCGCCTCGTCGAACACCGCCACGTCCACCGTCGGCAAGAGCTCGGCCACGCCGCTGTCGCGCAGCGCCAGGTCGGCGAAGAACAGGTGGTGGTTGACCACCACCACGTCGGCGGCCATCGCCTCGCGCCGTGCTTGCATCACGTGGCAGGCCTTGAACTGCGGGCAGTCGCTGCCCAGGCAGTTGTCCCGGGTGGAACTGACCAGCGGGATCACCGGCGAGCGTTCGTCCAGGCCGTCGATCTCGGCCAGGTCGCCGCTGCGCGTGGCCTGCGCCCAGGTCTCCACGCGCGCCAGCGTACGCAGGGACCAGCGGTCGGGCAGTTCGGCGCCCTGCCGGGCGGTCTGTAAACGATGCAGGCAAAGGTAGCTGGAACGGCCCTTGAGCAAGGCCAGGCTCACGGGCAGGCCCAGAGCCTCGACCAGCCAGGGCAGGTCGCGCTGGAAGAGCTGGTCCTGCAGGCTCTTGGTGGCCGTGCTGACCAGCGCACGCCGCCCCGACAACAGCAGCGGCACCAGGTAGGCGAAGGTCTTGCCCACGCCCGTGCCGGCCTCGGCCACCAGTGCGCTGCGCTGCTCGATGGCCTGCACCACTGCCGCGGCCAACCGCTGCTGGGCCTCGCGCTGGGCGAGCGACGGGGCCTTGCGTACCAGCGCACCTTGCGCGGAAAAGGCCAGCGCCACCTGGTCGGCCAAGCCGTCCGAGATTTCACCCGGGACCGCACCGGGGCCGGCGTGGGGCATGTTCAAGCCGGCGTCGGCGGTTCGAGTTCCATCTCCAGGCGGGAGATCTGGTCGCGCAGCAGCAGCCGGCGCTTCTTCAACCGGCGCAGCGCGAGGTCATCCAGGGGCTGGCTGCCGGCCAGCCGATCGATCATGTCGTCCATGTCCGCGTGTTCCATGCGAAGTTCGATCAACTGGCGCTGCACGGAGTGCAAGTTGTCATTGATTTGCGGACTTTCGCTCATGCCTGCGAGTTTATATTCGCGGCCATGCGTGCACCAGAACAGGCATTCCGGATCTCGGCCGCCACGGGCATGCACCGCGGCGACCGGGCCTACCAGCAGGACCAGGTCGAGATCATCACCCACGACCGTGTACCGGGTTGCGCGCTGGCGGTGGTGGCCGACGGCATGGGCGGCAAGACCGGTGGACGCAAGGCCGCCGACCAGGTGATGTTGACCGCGCGCCAGATCTTCGAGCGCTACGTGCCGTCCAAGGACGACGCCGCGGCCACGCTGCGCCAGTTAATCACCGAGTCGCACCTGATGATCAAGCTGACCGCGCTTACCGCCGAGGAAGAGCCGCACAGCACGCTGGCCGCCTTCCTGGTGAACCCCACGCTGGACTGCGCCATCGCGCATGCTGGCGATTCCCGCGTCTACCACTTCCGGGGCGCGGAGATGGTGTCGCGGACGAAGGACCATTCCTTCGTGCAGCGTCTGGTCGACGAAGGCCGGCTCACCGAAGAGGAAGCGCTGACGCACCCGCAGGGCAACCTGCTGACCGGCTGCCTGGGCACGCACAACGATCCGCCCATCACGGTCGGGTTGATCGACCGGTTGCAGTTCGGCGATGCGCTGCTGGCCTGCAGCGACGGCCTGTGGCACTACTTCACGCCGCGCGAGCTCGGGGCGATCCTGCACGCGCTGCCTCCGCGCGAAGCCAGCGAGATGCTGGTCAACAAGGCGCGGCAACGCGCTCGCGGCGGCGGCGACAACCTGTCTCTGGCCATCCTGCGCATCGAAGCGCTGGCCTAAAAGCTTGTGAAGAAATGAATCGCGCCGACGCGATTCATTTCTTCACAAGCTCTAGGCGCCGTCAGCGCGGCGCGCTCGCCACCGCCGCCGAGGTGGCGGCCACGCTGGCGGCGGACGGCACCGGCAAGGGCTTGGATGTCTTGCCACGCGCGGCGCGCTCGGCGTTGCGCCGCTCGACCTCCTCGCGGTGCGCAGCCGCTTCGCTGGCGCGCTGCTGCTGCGCGGCCACACGAGCAGCGGCCTCCGCGGCATCGTCGGCCGTCTTGGAACGACCGCCGGCAGGAGCCCGAGTCGCGGGTGCACTGGCTGCCAAGTCGGCGGACGCGCTGGCCGCTTTGGCGGCACGCGGTTCGGGGGGGGGCTGGCGCTGCGCTTCCGCTTGCTTGGCCTGCTGCCGCAGGCGCGCCTGCTCGGCCTCGGACTTGCGGCGCGCCTCGTCCAGGACCAGCTCGCGCTGGCGCAGATCCGCCAACGCCGTCCGGCGCTGCATCTGCGCCGCCTCGATGCAGCCGGATACGGCAAAGCGCTGCTTGCAAACTGCCTCGGCCTGCTGGTAGCGCTGTTCAACCTCGGCGCGTTCCCGCCGGATCTGTTCAAGCTCCACCTGAGCCTGCGGCGGGTCGGCGGCGAATGCGGCGAAGGACAGGCCCGCGGCCAGCCCCACCAGTGCGAGCGCTGCGCGCCTCACGTGAGCGCGGTGTCCACGTCGCGCCGCGTCAGCGACAGGTACGCGGCCGTCTGCATCTCGCGCAGGCGCGATGCGGTCCGGGGGAACTCGTGGCAAAGCGGACCTTCGGTGTAGAGCAACTCGGGTTCGACCTCGGCCGAGAGAATCAGTTTCACGCGCCGGTCGTAGAGCACATCCACCAGCCAGGTGAAGCGGCGCGCCTCGCTGGCCAGACGCGGCGACATCGCCGGCACGTCCGACAGCAGCACGGTGTGGAAGCGTGCCGCAAGCTCGAGGTAGTCGTTCTGCGAGCGCGGTCCGCCGCACAGCTGCGCGAAGTCGAACCAGACCACGCCGCCGGCCCGCTTCCGCGCGCGCAGCTCGCGTTGCTCGATGCGCAGCACCGGTTCCTCTTCGGCGGCCTCGGCCAGCTGGTCGAACGTGGCCTGCATCTGCACGGCCGCACGGGCATCCAGCGGCGTGTGGAAGACCTTCACCTGGTCGAGCGTGCGCAGCCGGTAGTCGGTGCCGGCGTCGACATCCAACACCTCCAGGTGCTGCTTCAGCAACTCGATGGCCGGCAGGATGCGGTCGCGGTGCAGCCCGTTCGGATACAGGCCATCGGGGTGGAAGTTCGAGGTGGTGACGATGCTCACGCGGTTGTTGAACAAGGCCTGCAGCAGCCGGTGCAGGATCATCGCGTCGGTGACGTCGGCGATGTGGAACTCGTCGAAGCAGATGAGCCGGAAGCGACGCGCAATGCGCCGGCCGAGCTCGTCCAGCGGATCGGCTATGCCGCGCAGCTCGTGCAACTCGCGGTGCACCTCGCGCATGAACTCGTGAAAGTGCAGGCGCGTCTTGCGCTTCAGCGGCACGGACTGGTAGAAGCAGTCCATCAGGAAGCTCTTGCCGCGGCCGACCCCGCCGTACATGTACACGCCGCGCGGAATCGGCGGCCGGTTGATCATCTTCGCCAGCGCGTTGCTGCGCCTGCGCAGGTAGGCGAGCCAGTCGTTCTCGCAGCGCTCCAGCGCCGCCACCGCGCGCAGCTGTGCGTCATCGGCGTGGTAGCCGCGTTCCCGCAACGTGCGTTCGTACAGCGCGCGGACGGCCATCCGGAAGTCAGAAATTGAGCGTGCGCTTGTCCACCGCCAGCGCCGCTTCCTTGGTGGCTTCGCTCAGGCTCGGATGCGCGTGGCAGATGCGCGCAATGTCCTCGCTGCTGGCCTTGAACTCCATCGCCATCACGGCTTCCGCAATCAGCTCGCTGGCCATCGGGCCGACGATGTGCACGCCCAGGATCTCGTCGGTGGCCGCGTCGGCCAGCATCTTCACCATGCCGGTGGTGTCGCCCAGCGCGCGCGCTCGGCCGTTGGCCATGAACGGGAAGCTGCCGGCCTTGTAGGCGCGCCCTGATGCCTTGAGCTGCTGTTCGGTCTGGCCCACCCAGGCGATCTCCGGGCTGGTGTAGATCACCCAGGGGATGGTGTCGAAGTTGACGTGCCCGTGCTGGCCGGCGATGCGTTCGGCCACGGCCACGCCCTCCTCCTCGGCCTTGTGCGCGAGCATCGGGCCGCGCACGACGTCGCCCACCGCCCACACGCCGGGCAGGTTGGTGCGGCACTCGGCATCCACGGCGACGAACCCGCGCTCGTCGAGCTTCAGCCCGACCGCCTCGGCATTCAAACCGATGGTGTTGGGCACGCGGCCGATGGAGACAATCAGCCGCTCGCATTCCAGCGACTGCGCTGCGCCGGAGGCGTCGGTGTAGGCCACCGTGACGCCCTTCTTGCCGGTCTTGACCTCGTCGATCTTCACGCCCAGCTGGATCTTCAGCCCCTGCTTGGTGAAGACCTTGTGCGCCTCCTTGGCGATCTGCTCGTCCACCGCGCCCAGGAACACCGGCAGCGCCTCGAGCACGGTGACCTGCGCGCCCAGGCGCCGCCACACCGAGCCCATCTCCAGGCCGATGACGCCCGAGCCGATCACGCCCAGCGTCTTCGGCACCGCGCCGATGCGCAAGGCACCGTCGTTCGACAGGATGCGCTCCTCGTCGAAGGCCGCTCCCGGCAGGGCACGGGCGTTCGAGCCGGTGGCCACGATCACCTGCTTGGCCAGCAGCGTCTCGGGCTTGTCGCCGGCCACGGCGATCTCGTAGCCACCGTCCGCCGCCTTGACGAAGGAGCCGCGGCCGTGGAAGAAGCTGACCTTGTTCTTCTTGAACAGGTAGAGGATGCCGTCGTTGTTCTGCTTTACCACCAGGTCCTTGCGCGCCAGCATCTTCGACACGTCGATGCGCAGGTTCTCCAGCCCGATGCCGTGGTCTGCGAACGCATGGCCGGCATGCTCGAAGTGCTCGCTCGACTGAAGCAAGGCCTTGCTGGGGATGCAGCCCACGTTGGTGCAGGTGCCTCCAGGCGCCGGGCCGCCCTTGGCGTTCTTCCACTCGTCGACGCAAGCGGTATTCAGGCCCAGTTGCGCCGCGCGGATGGCAGCGATGTAGCCGCCGGGGCCGCCGCCGATGACGACGACGTCGAAGTTCTTGGACATGGTTGAGGACAAGGTTAGGCCGTCATTCGAGCGGCACGAAGATCCACAGCAGCAGATAGGCCAGCAGGCCCGTGCCGCCGAAAAGGAACAACAGGACGAACAGCAGCCGCCAGATCCAGGCATCGATGCCGCTGGCACGGCCGATGCCGGCGCACACGCCCCCGAGCCACTTGTCGCTGCGGCTGCGGCGCAAGCGGTTCAGGGCCGATGCCGGGGCCGCCGACGCGGCCGGCTGCGGCTCGAGAAGCTGCGCCTTGGCGCGCTGGAACTCGTCTTCGGTGAGCGTGCCGCGGGCGCGCATCTCCTCCAGGCGGGCGAGTTCGTCGACCAGACTCATCGGTGCACCCCGGATCGGTCGGCCTTCAGATGTCGAACAGCAGGCGCGCCGGGTCTTCCAGCGCTTCCTTCATCGCCACCAGGCCGAGCACGGCCTCGCGGCCGTCGATGATGCGGTGGTCGTAGCTCATCGCCAGGTAGTTCATCGGCCGGACCACGACCTGGCCGTTCTCGACCACCGCGCGGTCCTTCGTGGCATGCACGCCTAGGATCGCGCTCTGCGGCGGGTTGATGATCGGCGTGCTGAGCATCGAGCCGAACACGCCGCCGTTGCTGATCGAGAAGGTTCCGCCGCTCAGCTCGTCCATCGACAGCTTCCCGTCGCGGGCCTTGACGCCGTACTCGGCGATCTTCTTCTCGATGTCGGCAAAGCTCATCTGGTCGGCGTTGCGCAGGATCGGCACCACCAGGCCGCGCGGCGAGCCCACCGCGATGCCGATGTCGAAGTAGCCGTGGTAGACGATGTCGTTGCCGTCCACCGAGGCGTTGAGCACCGGGTACTTCTTCAGCGCCGCCACCGCGGCCTTCACGAAGAAGCTCATGAAGCCGATCTTGACGCCGTGCTCCTTCTCGAACTTCTCCTGGAAGCGCTTGCGCATCTCCATCACCGGGGCCATGTTGACCTCGTTGAAGGTGGTCAGGATGGCGTTGGTGGCCTGCGACTGCAGCAGCCGCTCCGCCACGCGCGCGCGCAGCCGGCTCATCGGCACGCGCTGCTCCGGGCGCTCACCCAGGCTGGGCATCGGTGGCGGCGCCACGGCCTGCAGCGCGGCGGGCGCCAAAGGTGCGGCAGCGGCCTTCGGCGCAGCCGGCTTCGGCGCGGCCAACGCGCCGAGCACGTCGCCCTTGGTGACGCGGCCGTCCTTGCCCGTGCCCGGCACCGAACCCGCCGCGACCTGGTGATCGGCCATCAGCTTGGCCGCCGCCGGCATCGCCACGCCGGCCTTGGATGCCGCGGCCGGGGCCGCTGCAGCGGGCGTCGCGGTGGGCGCCGGCGCGGGTGCGGATGCCGCTGCCGCAGCGCCGGCCTTGGCTTCGGTGTCGATGCGCGCAATCACCTGCTCGGCCGTGACGGTGGCACCGTCGGCAGCCACCTGCTCGGCGAGCACGCCGCTGGCCGGCGCCGGCACCTCGAGCACCACCTTGTCGGTTTCGATCTCGATCAGGATCTCGTCCATCTCGACCGCTTCACCGGGCTTCTTCTTCCATTGCAGCAAGGTGGCCTCGGCCACCGATTCGGACAACTGGGGAACCTTGACGTCGACAATTGACATGATTGAACTCGTTGGACTTTCGAATGGCGCGCGGACCGGCTGGAGCGTCTGGCCTGGCGGCCCGGCAGGCAAGGCAGGCGGCGCCACGGGGCGCCGCCGGGCGCCTTACTTGGTGAGCACGAACCCCTTCAGCTTGCCGAAGGCCTGGTCGAGCAGCGCCTTCTGCTGCTCCTGGTGCAGGTGGGCGTAGCCGACCGCCGGCGAAGCCGACGCCGGCCGGCCGGCATAGCCCAGCCGCTGGCCCTCGGTCATGTTCTCGTGCACGTAGTGCTGCACGAAGAACCAGGCACCCTGGTTCTGCGGCTCGTCCTGGCACCAGACGATCTCGGTGGCGTTGGGGAAACGCTTCAGCTCCGCGGCGAAGGCCTTGTGCGGGAACGGATAGAGCTGCTCCACGCGCAGCACGGCCACGTCCCAGGCCTTCTTCTCGTCGCGACGGCGGATCAGGTCGTAGGCCACCTTGCCCGAGCAGGCGATGACGCGGCGCACCTTGTCCGGCTCCACCTCGGCCCGGCTGGCGCCGATGACGGTGCGGAACTCGCCCTTGGTGAACTCGGACAGCGGGCTGGTGGCGTCCTTCGCGCGCAGCAGGCTCTTCGGCGTGAAGATGATCAGCGGCTTGCGGAACTGGCGCACCATCTGCCGACGCAGCAGGTGGAAGATCTGGCTGGCGCTGGTGGGCTGGCAGATCTGCATGTTGTTGTCGGCCGCCAGCTGCATGAAGCGCTCGATGCGCGCCGAACTGTGCTCGGGGCCTTGGCCCTCGTAGCCGTGCGGCAGCATCAGCGTCAGCCCGTTGACGCGGCCCCACTTGACCTCGCCCGAGGCGATGAACTGGTCGATCACCACCTGCGCGCCGTTGACGAAGTCGCCGAACTGCGCCTCCCAGATGACCAGCGTGTTCGGCTCGGCGCTGGCGTAGCCGTACTCGAAGCCGAGCACCGCCTCTTCGGAAAGCAGCGAATCGATGACGACGAACGGCGCCTGCTTGTCGGCCACGTTCTGCAGCGGCACGTAGGTTCCGGTGTCCCACTTCTCGCGATTCTGGTCGTGCAGCACGGCGTGGCGGTGGGTGAAGGTGCCGCGCCCGCAGTCCTCACCGGACAGGCGCACGGCATAGCCGCTGGCCACCAGCGACGCATAGGCCAGGTGCTCGCCCATGCCCCAGTCGACGTTGATCTCGCCACGGCCCATTGCCGCGCGGTCGGCCAGCACCTTCTCGACCAGCGGGTGTACCTTGAAACTGCCGGGCACGGTGGTGATGCGTTCGGACAGACGGCGGATCTCCGCCAGCGGCAACGCCGTGTCGGCGGAGTCGGTCCACTTCTTGCCGAGGAAAGGCGCCCAGTCGACCGCGTACTTGCTCTTGAAGTTGGTCAGCACCGGGTCGGCGGTGTGGCGGCCTTCGTCGAGCGCGGCACGCAGCGCCTTGACCATCTGGTCCGGCCCGTCGGCCGGCAGCACGCCCTGCGCCACGAGCTTCTCGCCGTAGAGCTTGCGCGTGCCGGGATGCGCCGCGATCTTCTTGTACATCAGCGGCTGCGTCAGGCTCGGCGTGTCCTGCTCGTTGTGGCCCAGCTTGCGGAAGCAGACGATGTCGACGACCACGTCCTTGTTGAACTCCTGGCGGTAGTCGAGCGCGAGCTGGGTGCAGAACACCACGGCCTCGGGGTCGTCGCCGTTCACGTGCAGCACCGGCGCCTCGATCATCTTGACGACGTCGGTGCAGTACAGCGTCGAGCGGCTGTCGCGCGGGTCGCTGGTGGTGAAGCCGATCTGGTTGTTGATGACGATGTGCACCGTGCCGCCGGTGTAGTAGCCGCGCGTCTGCGCCAGCGCCAGCGTCTCCATCACCACGCCCTGGCCGGCGAAGGCGGCGTCGCCGTGCACCAGCACCGGCAGCACCTGGTCGCCTGCGGTGTCGCCACGGCGGTCGAGCCGCGCCTTCACCGAGCCTTCGACCACCGGGTTGACGATCTCCAGGTGCGAGGGGTTAAAGGCCAGGCTCAGGTGCACTGCGCCACCCGGCGTGCTGACGTCGCTGGAGAAGCCCTGGTGGTACTTGACGTCGCCGGCCGGCAGGTCTTCCGGCGCGGTGTGCTCGAACTCGGCAAACAGGTCCTTGGGCATCTTGCCCAGCGTGTTCACCAGCACGTTCAGCCGACCACGGTGGGCCATGCCGATGACGATCTCCTGCACGCCGCTCTTGCCGGCGCGCTGCACCGCCTCGTCCATGCTCGCGATGAAGCTCTCGCCACCTTCCAGGCTGAATCGCTTCTGGCCGACATAGCGGGTGTGCAAGTAGCGTTCCAGACCCTCGGCGGCCGTCAGCCGGTCCAGGATGTGCACCTTCTGCTCGGCGGTGAAGGCCGGCTTGCTGCGGATCGACTCCAGCCGTTCCTGCCACCAGCGCTTCTCCGCCGGGTCGGTGCAGTGCATGAACTCCGCGCCGATGGTGCCGCAGTAGGTGTCGCGCAGCGCCTGCATGATCTCGCGCAGTGTCATGTTCTCGGACTTGGTGAAATAGGTGTTCACCGCCGAGAAGGTGATGTCCAGGTCGGACTCGGTCAGGTCGTAGAAGGCCGGCTCGAGTTCCGGGATCTTCGGACGTTCGGTGCGCTTCAACGGGTCGAGGTCGGCCCAGCGGCTGCCCAGGAAGCGGTACGCCGCCACCAGCGACTGCACGTGCACCTGCTTGCGCGCCACCGCCAGGTCGGCCTCGCTGGCCTTGAGCGCGAAGGCGTTGGCCTTGGCGCGCTGCGCGAAGCTTTCGATCACCGGCGCGTGCGCCACGTCGCGGGCGTCGCTGCCGTCCACGGCGGCGACGTTCTGCAGCCGATCGAAGTATTCGCGCCAGTTGTCGGGCACGCTGCCCGGGTTGTCGAGGTAGGCCTCGTAGAGTTCCTCGACGTAGGGGGCGTTGCCGCCGAACAGGTACGAGCTGGACCTGTATTGCTGCATCATCTTGCGCTCACCTTTCGCCCCGGTTTCCAGGGCTTCGATGGGTTGATAAACCTTCCGCACTTCCGGCTGCACCGGACGGCGGATTGCGGCACGCGGCACCGGCATCGAATGCCGAACCCGCGCGCTGGCGCGCGTGGACCCCGCGCTCCCGAAGCCGGCACTGTAGCACCGCCCGATCCCGCCGCCAGCGCGCATTGGAACCCGGTCGCATTGCGTGTTGCTGACAACCGGACGCGCGCGGCGATCCGGCCGGTGGCCGGGACGGGGGCGGGGGCGGGCTTTCCCCGCTGCGGATCGGGTCGCGCATGGCCTAGCATTGAGGCCTTCGATTTCCCGTGGAGCAAACCATGAAACTGAAGTCCCTGCTGGCCGTTGCGGTGACCGTCGCGGCACTGGCCGGCCAGAGCGCCCAGGCCAACACGCTGCGCTGGGCCGCGCAGAACGACATCCTGACGCTGGATCCGCATTCGCAGAACCACGCGACGACCAACGCCATCCTGATGCACTCGTACGAGGGCCTGACCCGCTACAACGAGAAGTTCGAGGTCGAACCCGCGCTGGCCACCAAGTGGACGATGGTCAGCCCGACGCAGGTGCGCTTCGAGTTGCGCAAGGGCGTCAAGTTCGCGGACGGCAGCCCCTTTACCGCCGACGACGTGATCTTCTCCTTCGCCCGCATCAAGCAGCCGCAGGGCACGATGGGCATCTACGTGGCCGGCATCGCCGACATCAAGAAGGTCGACGACCACACCGTGGACTTCATGCTCAGCGGGCCGTCGCCGCTGCTGCTGCGCAACATCATCGACTTCCGCATCATGAGCAAGGCCTGGTCGGAGAAGAACAAGACCACCAACACCCAGGACTACAAGGCCAAGGAGGAGAACTTCGCCTCGCGCAACGTCAACGGGACCGGCCCGTACAAGATCACCGGCTGGACGCCCGACCAGCGCCTGACGATGACGATCAACAAGGAATGGTGGGGCAAGCACGGCGGCAACGTCACCGAGGTGATCTACACGCCCATCAAGAGCGACCCGACTCGGGTGGCCGCGCTGCTGTCCGGTGACGTCGACATGCTCACAGACCTGCCGGTGCAGGATGTGGCGCGGCTGCGCCAGGATCAGAAGCTGAAGATCGTCGACGGCCACGAGGTGCGTACCATCTTCGTCGCGCTCGACGAGCACAGCCCCGAGCTGAAGTACAGCGACGTCAAGGGAAAGAACCCCTTCAAGGACAAGCGCGTGCGCGAGGCGCTGTCGGTCGCCATCGACCGCGAGGCGATCAAACGCAACACGATGCGCGGGCTGTCGCTGCCGGCGGCCATCATGGTGGCGCCGGGCGTCAACGGCCACACGGCCGACATCGACGTGGCCCTCAAGGCCGACCCGGAGCGCGCGAAGAAGCTGCTGGCCGACGCCGGCTACCCGAACGGCTTCGAGTTCCAGCTGAACTGCCCGAACAACCGCTACGTCAACGACGAGGAGATCTGCCAGAACCTGGTGGCGATGTGGGCGCGCATCGGCATCAAGACCAAGCTGGTCGCTGAGTCGATGGCCACTTTCATCCAGAAGGTGCAGAACTTCGACACCTCGGCCTACCTGCTGGGCTGGGGCGTGGCCACCTTCGACGCACAGTACTCGCTGCAGTCGCTGGTGCGCACCCGCACCACCGGCGCCGACGGCAACTTCAACTTCGGCCGCATCAGCAACCCGAAGATCGACGCGCTGGTCGACGCGATGAAGACCGAGACAGACGTCGCCAAGCGCAATGCGCAGATCCGCGAGGCGCTGATCCTGACGCGCGACGAGGTGCACAACATCCCGCTGCACCACCAGCTGCGCCCCTGGGCGATGAAGAAGGGCGTGACCACCGTGCACCGCGCGGACGACCGGCCCGAGGCACGCTTCACCAGCGTGAACCCGGGCGGAAACTGATCGATGCACGATACGCCGCGGTGCAGGGCACCGCGGTCCGCTGCAAACGGGCCCGCCAGCGTGCGGGCCTTTTCTTTTGGGGAGGACCGGATGCGCATCGGCACTCTCATCGGGACGGCGCTGGGTGGCCTGGCCGTCGCAAGCGTTCAGGCGGCGTTGCCAGTGGCATCGGGAGCCGTACCGCCTGGCGCTGCGCCGGCGCGAGCCCGCGCGCTGCCCACGGCGTCGGCGGCCACACCCCGGCCGGAGGCCCTTCCGGCCGACTTTCGCATCGTCATCGACTGCCGCATCAGGCAGTTCATCGTCCTGCTCGCCGCCGACCGGCCGCTGCTGCTCGACGGCACGCAGGCGCTGCCATTGGTGGCCTCGGCCAGCGATCCGGGGCAACGCTTCGAGTCCATGACCGACCCGAGCACCTTCGTGCATGCCGAAGGCAGCCAGGCGACAGTGGCGCTGCGCGACGTGCGCTACGCCAACTGCAGCCTGTTGCGGTAGACGCGCCCGGCTTTCATCACCCAAAGCGGGCCGCGCTGCGGGTCGGACAGCATCGACAGCTCCTGCGTCGGGTCGCCGTCGACCAGCAGCAGGTCGGCAAAGGCACCGGGCACGATGCGGCCGATGTTCGACTCCTCGCGCATCAGGCGCGCCGCGACGATGGTCGCGCACTGCAGCACTTCCACCGCCGTCATCGCGCCGCGGCGCAAATCGAACTCGATGCCCTGCCGTGGGTGCATGTGGCCGAGCAGGTCGGTGCCGAAGGCGATCGGCACGCCTTCGGCCTTGGCGATGCGCAGCGACTCGATGCCGCGCGCATGCACCTTGGCCAGCTTGTCCAGCATCTCGGCCGACCAGCCCAGGCGCTCGCCCTCCTCCGCCAGCGCCACGTAGGTGGCCAGCGTGGGCACCAGGTAGGCACCGTGCGCCTTCATCACGCGCGCCGTGGCCTCGTCGATCAGGTTGCCGTGCTCGATCGAGCGCACGCCGGCCTGCACCGCCCGCGTCACCGCGCGCGGCGAGTAGGCATGGGCCATCGCGTACAGGTTGGCGGCCTCGGCCTCCTCGCAGGCGGCGCGCAGTTCCTCCACCGAGAACTGCGTGCCCTCCAGCGGGTCGCTGGGGCTGGCAATGCCGCCGCCGGCCATGATCTTGATCTGGTTGGCGCCGTTGCGCACCTGCTCGCGCACCGCGCGCCGCACCTCGCCGACGCCGTCGGCGATGGCGCCGATCAGTCCCAGGCCGGCGCAGCTGCAGAAGAACTCGCGCTGGCGCACGCCCTTGGGCCGCATGTCGGCATGGCCGCCAGTCTGGCTGATCGGGAAGCCGGCGATGAACAGCCGCGGCCCCTCGAACAGGCCGCGCGCCACCGCCTCCTGCAGCCCGTAGTCGGCGCCGGCGGCATCGCGCACCGTGGTGAAGCCGCGCTGCAGCATGCCGTGCAGGATGGCGCTGCTCTCGGCCGTCACCAGCGACGGCGGCTGCAGCGCCAGGCGGCTCAGGTCGTGCGACGCGGCCACCACGTGCACATGCGCGTCGATCAGCCCCGGCAGCAGCACGCGTCCGGCGGCGTCGATGGTCTGCGCCACGTCGTCCACCGGCACCGCGGCATCCAGCTCGGCGGCGATGCGCTCGCCCTCGACCACCACGCGCCGATCGCGCCGCAGTGCACCCGCCTCGCTGTCGAAGACTGTGGCCCGGTCGATGAGCAGGCGCGCGGCCATGGGTTTCAGCCGGTGCAGATGCGCTGCCGCGCCACGTCGTACTCGCGCTTCAGCCGCGCCACCATCTCGGCCACCGGCAGCACGGCCTTGACCGCGCCGATGCCCTGGCCGCAGCCCCAGATGTCCTTCCAGGCCTTCTTCGGCCCGCCGGCGCTGCCGAACTGCATGGTGCTGATGTCACCTTCGGGCAGGTGCTCGGGGTCGAGCCCGGCGTTGCGGATCGACGGCGCCAGGTAGTTGCCGTGCACGCCGGTGAACAGGTTGCTGTAGACAATGTCGTCGCTGTTGCTGTCGACGATCATCTGCTTGTAGCCTTCAGCAGCGCGCGCCTCCTCGGTGGCGATGAAGGCCGAGCCGATGTAGGCGAAATCCGCGCCGCAGGCCTGCGCCGCCAGCACGCCGGCGCCGGTGCCGATGGCGCCGGACAGCGCGATCGGGCCGTCGAACCATTCGCGGATCTCGGCCACGAGCGCGAACGGGCTCTTCACGCCGGCGTGCCCACCCGCGCCAGCGGCGACAGGAATCAACCCGTCGGCGCCCTTGTCGATGGCCTTGTGCGCGTGCGTGTTGTTGATGATGTCGTGCAGCACCACGCCGCCCCAGGCATGTGCCGCCTGGTTGATCTCGGGCCGCGCACCCAGCGAGCTGATGATGATCGGCACCTTGTACTTCTCGCACATCTGCATGTCGTGCTCGAGCCGGTCATTGCTCTTGTGCACGATCTGGTTGATGGCGAAGGGCGCGGCCGGCTTGTGCGGATTGGCGCGGTTGTAGGCGGCCAGCGTTTCGGTGATCTCGGCCAGCCACTCGTCCAGCTGCGCGGCCGGGCGCGCGTTCAGCGCCGGCATCGAACCGACGACGCCGGCCTTGCACTGCTCGATGACGAGCTTGGGGTGGCTGATGATGAACAGCGGCGCGCCGATGATCGGCAGCGGCAGCTTCGCAAGGGTCGGGGGCAAAGGCAAGGCGGTCTCCTGGGGTGGCGGCGACGGGCGCGCCGCAGTGTGCGTGCCCCGCAAGGGGGCGACTATCACGCCGGCGACAGCCGGCGTGAGGGATCAGAGCGCCTCGAGCGGCATGTCGCGCAGGCCCGCGGCACCCTCGACGATGCCATGGCGCAGCCCGGGCACCTTGCTCAGGATGTGGTCGCCGTAGAAGCGCGCCGTTGCGATCTTCGCGCGCATGAACGCCGGGTCCTCGCCTTCGCTCTGGCGCTGCTCGGCCACCAGCAGCGAGCGGGCCATCTGCCAGCCCGCCACCAGATTGCCGGCCAGCATCAGGTAGGGCACGCTGCCGGCATAGACGTCGTTGGGCGCGGCCTTCGACCGGCCGGCGATGAAATCGATCACGTCGAGAAACGCCTGGCGCGCCGCCGTCAGCGCCTTCAGCATGGCCCGGGCCGCTTCGCTGCCGCTGCGCTGCAGGTCGTCTTCGGTGGCCTGGATGCGTGCCGCGATGGCGCGCGCCACGGCGCCGCCGTCGCGCGCCGTCTTGCGGCCGACCAGGTCGTTGGCCTGAATCGCGGTGGTGCCCTCGTAGATCGGCAGGATGCGCGCGTCGCGGTAGTACTGCGCGGCGCCGGTTTCCTCGATGAAGCCCATGCCGCCGTGCACCTGCACGCCCAGGCTGGTGACCTCGACGCTCATCTCGGTGCTGAAGCCCTTGACCAGCGGCACCATGAATTCGTAGAAGGCCTGGTTCTGCTTGCGCGCCTCAGCGTCCGGGTGCGCATGCGCCGCGTCGTAGGCCGCTGCCGCCACGGCGGCCATCGCGCGGCACCCTTCGGTGTAGGCACGCATGGTCATCAGCATGCGCTGCACGTCCGGATGATGGAGGATCGGCGCCGCGCCGGGCATGGAGCCGTCCACCGGTCGGCTCTGCACGCGGTCGCGCGCGAAGCTCGAGGCTTTCTGATAGGCGCGCTCGGCCACGGCGATGCCCTGCACGCCGACGCCATAACGCGCCGCGTTCATCATCACGAACATGTAGGCCAGGCCCTGGTTCTCCTGGCCCACCAGGTAGCCGATGGCGCCGCCGTGGTCGCCGAACTGCAGCACCGCCGTCGGGCTGGCCTTGATGCCTAGCTTGTGCTCCAGGCTGACGCAATGCACGTCGTTGCGCGCCCCCAGCGACCCGTCGACATTCAGCAGAAACTTGGGCACGACGAACAGGCTGATGCCCTTGACCCCCTCCGGCGCGCCAGCGACGCGCGCCAGCACCAGGTGCACGATGTTCTCGGCCATGTCGTGCTCGCCGTAGGTGATGAAGATCTTCGTGCCAAAGATCCTGTAACTGCCATCGGGCTGCGGCTCGGCGCGGGTGCGCACTGCGGCGAGGTCGCTACCAGCCTGCGGCTCGGTCAGGTTCATCGTACCGGTCCATTGGCCTGACACCATATGCGGAATGTAGAGCTGCTGCTGCTCTGGCGATCCGGCGGTGAGCAGCGCCTCGATGGCGCCGTCGGTCAGCAGCGGGCACAGCGCAAAGCTCATGTTGGCGCTGTTGAGCATCTCGGAACAGGCCGCACCGATGGTCTTGGGCAAGCCCTGCCCGCCGAAGCCGACCGGGTGCTGCAGGCCCTGCCAGCCGCCGGCGCCGAACTCGGCAAAGGCCTGCTTGAAGCCCGGGGTGGTCCGCACGGCGCCGTCGTGCCAGGACGACGGATCCTTGTCGCCCTCCCAGTTCAACGGTGCGAGCACGCCTTCGGCGAATTTCGCGGCCTCCTCCAGCACCGCAGCCGCCGTGTCGTACCCGGCCTCCTCGAAGCCCGGCAGCTTGGCCACCGCGTCGATGTCGGCGAGTTCCTTGATTGCGAACAGCATGTCCTTGACGGGGGCGCGATAGCTCATGGGGGTCTCCAGTGACGAAGCGGGCTCCGCGAAGGGAGCCCTGTGCTTGGGTCGGCAACCGGTGGTCTACAGGCTCTTCACCAGTTCGGGCACGGCATTGAACAGGTCGGCTTCCAGGCCGTAGTCGGCCACGCTGAAGATCGGCGCCTCGGGGTCCTTGTTGATGGCCACGATGACCTTGCTGTCCTTCATGCCGGCCAGGTGCTGGATCGCGCCGCTGATACCGCAGGCCACGTACAGCTGCGGCGCGACAATCTTGCCCGTCTGCCCGACCTGCCAGTCGTTGGGTGCGTAGCCGGCGTCCACCGCCGCGCGGCTGGCGCCGAGCGCGGCGCCCAGCTTGTCGGCCAGCGGCGTCAGTACCTCGTTGAACTTCTCGCTGCTGCCCATCGCACGGCCACCGGAGACAATGACCTTGGCGGCCGTCAGTTCGGGGCGGTCGTTCTTGGCAATCTCGCTGCCGACGTACGCGGACAGGCCCGCGTCGGCGACGGCGGCCACGCTTTCCACCGCCGCCGAACCGCCGCTGGCCGCGGCGGCATCGAAGCCGGTGGTGCGCACGGTCATCACCTTGACGGCGTCGGCGCTCTGCACCGTGGCAATGGCATTGCCGGCATAGATCGGGCGCTCGAAGGTGTCGGGTGCATCCACCTTCATCACGTCGGAGATCTGGCTGACGTCGAGCTTGGCCGCCACGCGAGGCGCGGCGTTCTTGCCCGAGGCCGTGGCCGGGAACAGCACGTGGCTGTAGTTCGATGCCACGGCCAGCACCTGGGCGGCCAGGTTTTCCGCCAGGCCATGGGCCAGGGCTTCACCGTCGGCGTGCAGCACCTTGGCGACGCCGGCGATCTGCGCCGCGGCCTGCGCGGCCGCACCGGCATTGTGGCCGGCGACCAGCACGTGCACGTCGCCGCCGCAGGCCCGCGCCGCGGTGACGGTGTTGAGCGTGGCGCCCTTGATCGACTGGTTGTCGTGTTCAGCAATGACGAGTGCACTCATGTCAGATCACCTTGGAAACGTTCTTCAGCTTGTCCACCAGCGTGGCCACGTCGGGCACCTTGATGCCGGCCCCTCGCTTGGGCGGCTCGCTGACCTTCAGCGTCTTGAGCCGCGGCGCGACGTCCACGCCCAGGTCGGCAGGCTTGAGCACCTCCAGGGGCTTCTTCTTGGCCTTCATGATGTTGGGCAGCGTTACGTAGCGCGGCTCGTTCAGCCGCAGGTCGGTCGTGATCACGGCTGGCAGCTTGAGCTTCAGGTTCTCCGAGCCGCCGTCGATCTCGCGCGTGGCGTTCAGCGCGCCGTCGACCACCTCCACCTTGCTGGCGAAGGTCGCCTGCGGCAGGTTGGCCAGCGCCGCAAGCATCTGCCCGGTCTGGTTGCAGTCGTCGTCGATCGCCTGCTTGCCCAGGATCACCAGGCCCGGCTGTTCCTTGTCCACCAGCGCCTTCAGCAGCTTGGCCACGGCCAGCGGCTGCAACTCGTCCGCATGCTCGACCAGGATGGCGCGGTCGGCGCCGATGGCCATGGCCGTGCGCAGCGTCTCCTGGCAGGCGGTCGGGCCGCAGGACACGGCGATCACCTCGGTGGCCGCGCCCTTCTCCTTCAGCCGCACCGCTTCCTCGACGGCGATCTCGTCGAAGGGATTCATGCTCATCTTCACGTTGGCGATGTCCACGCCCGTGCCGTCGCTCTTGACGCGAACCTTGACGTTGTAGTCGACGACCCGCTTGACGGGTACCAGAACCTTCATGGTCGATTGCTCCTGTGCGGTGGCTGGTTAACCGATTCATTTTAGGCCGGTTGATCGACTGGCCCGAGAGAGCCCTCTCCATTGTCTGCACGTGCTGCGGCGACGCCGCGGGCCACGTTCACACGCGACAGCACCAACAGCCCGATGACGAAGAAGACCCCAGTGGACAGGATGGCCAGCCGGTGGTTGCCAGAGGTCAACAGCGTCACCAGCCCGTAGGTCATCGGGCCGATGATCGCCGCCAGCCGCACCGCGAAGGTCCAGAGCCCGAAGAACTCCGCAAGCCGGTGTTCCGGGGCGAAGGCACCGGCCATCGCCCGTCCGGCCGACTGGCTGGAGCCCATGCACAGGCCGGCCACCACGGCCGCAGCCCAGAACAAAGTGGCCTCGGTGGCCGCCACGGCCAGCAGCGTCATGATGATCCAGCCGACCAAGGTCACGGCCAGCGCCGGACGATGGCCGATGCGGTCCTGCCAGTAGCCGAAGGCGAAGGCGCCCAGCGCGGACGCGATGTTCACCAGGAAGATGAGCATCATGGTCTGGGTCTGCTTGAAGCCGAGCACCTGCTCGGCATACACGGCCGCAAGTGCGACGACCACGGAGATGCCCGCCTGATAGGCCACCGCGCAACCCAGCAACCAGACGAAATCACGATAGACCTGCGCATGCCGCCAGGTCTGCGCCAGCCGTGCCAGGGACGCGCGCAAGCCGTTGTCCTGGAACGCACCGGGCTGCGGCACCGCGCGCTCCTTCAGCAAGGCGAAGGTGACCAGCGACGCGACACCGTACACGCCTGCAGTGATGAGCATCGTCACCGGCACGAACTGCGTCGCGGGAATGCCCTGCGCCTGGGCCCACAGCACGTAGCCCAACGACAGCCCCAGCGTCAGCATGCCGCCGAAGTAACCGAAGCTCCAGCCCCAGCCGGAGACCTTGCCCAACGCGTCGCGGCGCGCCAGTTCCGGCAGGAAGGCGGCGGTCAGCGATTCGCCGTAGCTGTAGAAGAGGTTCGAGAGCACGATGGCCAACACGGCCCACCACAGATCCCCCGGACCGGCCCAGGCAAGCATGGCGGTGGCCAGGACGCAGCCCGCGGTGCTGAGCGCGAGCATGCGCTTCTTGATGGCCCGCAGGTCCGCCAGTGCACCCAGCGATGGCATGGTGATCATGACCAGCGCGCTCGAGAGCGCCAGGGCGCTGGTCCAGGCCAGCGTGGCCCAGGAGGCGTTGCCGGCGACGACGCCGACGAAATAGGCGTTGAACACCGCCGTCAGCACCACGGTCGTGTAGCCGGAGTTGGCAAAGTCGTACATCGCCCAGCCGAACACCTCGCGCTTGCGCACGCCAGGGTTTAATGCGGCGGAATCGAAGATCGGCATGGCGGACGCCTCGCTGCTGGTGGTGCCCGGGACCGGGATCGAACCGGTAAGCCCCCTTCCGGAGGCGGCGGAGTTTAAGTCCGCTGCGTCTGCCAATTTCGCCACCCGGGCAGGCGCAGCCATTATGTGGGGCGGTCTTGTACCGGCTGCGCAGCCTGCTTGACGGGGTTGCTAGACTGAAGCAGCCCACACCGACCGATGCACAAGCCCCTTTTGCCCAGACCACTCGGCCGGCCGTTGGCCGCGGTGCAGGCCGCGCTGCTGGCGCTGACCCTGCTGCTGGCGCAGGCACTGGGCCTGCTGCACCGCGTCGAGCACGTCATGGGCGCGCCGCTCGCCAAACATGAGCACCATGTTCACGGTCACGGTCACGGTCACGATAACGGGCACGGTCACGACGAGCATGCCCATCACGAGGCGGACGGTCTTTTCGGCAGTCATGACGACGCCGGTGACTGCCGGCTGTTCGACCAGGCAGCCACGGCAGAAGTCGTCGGCGCCGCACTGTCGCTTGTCTTTGCGCCGCCTGCAGAAGGTGCCTGGCGGGTCGAAGGCAGGCTTGCACCGCGCCACGGCGTAGCCCGCTGCTACCAGGCCCGCGCCCCGCCGCGCCGCGCCTGAGGCCGCACGCAGGTTCAAGGCCTGCCACCCCGCCCGAAACGTCGACGCTGCACCGGCCACGCCGGTGCAGCGCATTGGCGCATGGGCCTTTCCACGCCCCCACTTGCGGGGCAACCAGCGGATGCTCGAATGAAACAATCCTCCCACTCCCTCCGCCGCGGGCGGCAGGTGCGCTGCCTGGCCACCGCCGCCGCGGTGGCCCCGGCACTGTTACCGGCCGTCGGCCTTGGCCAGACCGCCGCGCCAAGGCCACCGGCCGTCGTCATCACCGGCAACCCACTGCGCTCGACCGACGTGTCGTCGCCGACCACGGTGCTGTCCGGAGAAAGCCTGGTGCTGCGCCGCGGCACCACGCTGGCCGAGACGCTCGACAGCCTGCCTGGCATGTCGTCCAGCTACTTCGGCCCCAACGCCAACCGGCCGATGATCCGAGGCCAGGACAGCGACCGCATCCGCATGCTCAGCAACTCCGGCGTGCCGCTGGATGCCTCGGCACTGAGCTACGACCACGCGGTGCCGATCGACCCACTGGTCATCGAGCGCGTGGAGGTGCTGCGCGGGCCGGCTGCGCTGCTGTACGGCGGCAGCGCCGTGGGCGGCGTGGTCAACGCCATCGACAACCGCATCCCCAAGGCCGCGATCCCCGGCCCGACAGGTGCGGCCGAACTGCGCTACGGCGGCCCGGCCACCGAGCGCGGCGCCGCCGCGCTGCTGGAGACCGGCGGCGGCGACTATGCGTGGCATGCCGACGCGTTCTGGCGTGCGACGAACAACACGCGCACGCCCTGGTATCCGCGGCCGGACGACAGCGGTGGCACGGTCAACACCAACCAGATTCTCAACTCCGCCAGCAGGAGCTACGGCGGTGCCTTCGGCGGATCGCGCGTCTGGAACAACGGCTTCCTGGGCGCTGCGGTGGACACCTTCCGCAGCGACTACGGTGTGGTCGCCGAGCCCGACGTGACCATCGACATGTTCCTGAACAAGCTGACACTGGCTGGCGAGGCGCGCGACCTGGGCGGGTCGATCAGCGCCGTCAGCGGCCAGTGGCTGGTGTCCGACTATCAGCACGAGGAGATCGAGGGCAGCGGCGAGGTGGCCACCACCTTCAAGAACCGCGGCTCGGACCTGCGGCTGCAGGCCGAACACCGCACGCTGTCGCTGGGAGGCGGACAGCTGCAGGGCGTGTTCGGCCTGCAGACCGAGAACTCGGACTTCTCGGCGCTGGGCGCCGAGGCCTTCGTGCCAAGCACCACCACGCGGCACCTGGCGCTGTTTGCGCTGGAGGAGTACCAGATCGGCGCCGGCAAGCTGGTGTTCGGCGGTCGGGTCGCGCACGCCCGGATCGAGTCGGAAGGCGACGGACCAGGGCAGTCGCAATTCGGCCCGGCGCAGTCGCGCAGCTTCACGCCCTTCAGTGCGGCGATCGGCGGCGTCTACAACCTGAACCCGCAGTGGCAGCTGCTGGGCAACCTGTCGTACACCGAGCGCGCGCCGAGCTTCTTCGAGCTCTATGCCAACGGCCTGCATGTAGCCACCGGTGCCTACGAGCAGGGCAACCCGGACCTGGCGATGGAGAAGGGCACCAACCTCGACGTGTCGCTGGCCTGGACGGAAGGCCCCAACAGCCTGACGCTGGGCGCGTTCGGCAGCGACTTCTCGAACTACATCGCGTTGCTGGCCACCGGCCAGGAGGTGCTCACCGACGACGGCCTGGTGCCCGTCTACGCCTTCACCGGCGTGCCGGTGCGCATGTACGGAGCCGAGCTGGCGGGCACCTGGCGACTGCTCGAGGGTACCCAGACGCTCGACCTCAACGGCAGCGTCGATGCGATGCGCAGCACCAACGAGGCCAGCGGCCAGCCGCTGCCGCGTATCCCGCCGACGCGGGTGACGCTGGGGCTGACCTGGCGCATGGGCGACTGGATGGCGCGCGCCGAGGGCATCTACGCCGCCGCACAGGACCGTGTACCCACCGACGACCCGCCAACGCCGGCCTACACCATCGTCAACCTGTCGGCCAGCTACCGACTGCGCCTGGCCGGTACCGACGGCATTGCCTTCCTGCGCATCAACAACGTCGGCAACGAGCTGGCCTACAACGCCACCACCATCGCCACCGTGCGGCCGCTGGCGCCGCTGCCGGGCCGGGGCGTGATGGTCGGCCTGCGCATGAACTTCTAGCGCGGCGCGGCGATCGGCGGGAGTGCGTGGGTGGCCCCGCCCAAGCTGGCCAGCAGTCGCTGGTATTCGGGGTTGTGGCGCAGCAGCTCGCGGCCGACGGCGATCAGCCGGTCGACCTGCTCGCCGCTGAGCGTCAGGCTGGTGGGGATCTCGTTCAGAAAGCGGCGCAGCGGGAGATCGGCCACGTCCTGGAAGCTCAGCCGCACGAAGAAGGGTTCCACCGGCCGCTGCGGGGTCGACAGCACGGCCGCCCAGCGCACCAGACTCTGCTGCATCGCCTGCAGCGTGTCGGTGTTGTAGCGGTAGAGCTGGATGTTCGTCACCGCATTCAGCGTCTGCTCGATCGTCGGCAGCCGGACGCTGGCATCGATGCCCTGGCGGGTATCGGCCGCCGCGTTGACCGAGATGACTACCAGCCGTCGCGGCGCAGGCAGATTCAGGCTGCGCAGTGTTGCCGGGGCGCCGCCCATGACCTCCGCCGTCTCGAGCAGTGCGCGCAGGCCCAGGTTGTCGGTGATGCCGCTGTCGACGAAGTGCGCGTAGCGATGGCCCGCATGGTCGCGGTAGGACAGGTCCTCCGCGGTGACCATGCGCAGGTTCGGGTCCGAGGGCTGACGGGCGCGCGCCTGGACCAGCCAGTCGGGCACACCCTTGCCGCAGCCGGCGAAGTTCTCAACCACCACCGCATCGAAGAGCACCGGGACTGCACTGGATGCGGTGACCGCGCCCGCCAGCGGGAAGTTCGACAGGTCCGAGCACAGCAGGTCGAAGTACTCCTGCACGAAGCTGAAGCGCACGCCCTGGCCGAGGTCGGAAGTGTTGATGAGCAACAGCGGCCCATCGCGCCGCATCAGGTCGGCGAACGTGGCGTCACCGAACAGCGACTGACGGTAGTAGTCCACCGCCATCTCGGTGCGGTCGCGGCTGCTGAACCAGCGCAGCGGGTCGAGCAGGCCGCGCACCAGCGCCCCTTCGATATCGCGGCGCAGGAAGCGCGCCTCGAAATCGACGAACACGCGGTCGCCCTACAGGCCGCAGTAGGCCGAGGTGAAGCTGCCGCCGGGCACCGAGCTGATCAGGCCGACGACGTCGAGCATGCGATTGTCCTGGCCGTCGATGCGCACGCGGGTGTCGCGCAACTCCAGCAGCACGCCACAGGACATCGCCGCCGCACGTGTGCCGCCGCCGGAGAAGGCCAGCATCAGGGAAAGCTCCTGCGAGTGGCTCCCCTGGCGCTTGGCAAAGCCGGCCATCGAGTAGCCGACAGCAGGCTGCGTGTCCTTCTGGGGCTGGTTCTGCACCTCACCGTAGGAGGTGCAGCCGGCCAGCAGGATCGGCGCCACCAGGGCGGCCAGTCTGCGGAAGACTGGAGGCGCGGAGCGGAGTCGAACCGCTCTAAACGGATTTGCAATCCGCTGCATAACCGCTTTGCTACCGCGCCGACAAAAAAGGGAAGCGCTGGCTTCCCTTTCAAGACCTGGAGCGGGAGAAGAGTCTCGAACTCTCGACCTCAACCTTGGCAAGGTTGCGCTCTACCAACTGAGCTACTCCCGCATGTCCGCTTTCGCGCCGCTTGAACGACTTGCGTGCTCAAGCGGAACCCGCATTATAGCCCGTGTTGCGACACGCTCGCAAACCTCGCGCCAGCAACCGTGCACCAGCCTCAATGAGGAAGCGCGTCCGAGGCCGATACCGGGGCGCCCTCGCCCGCCGCCTGCTGCGTCGGCCTGGGCGGCTCCTCATCGGGAAGGGCTTGCGGGACACGCTCGAGCGCGACCTCCAGCACCTTCTCGATCCACCGCACCGGCACGATCTCCAGGTTGTTCTTGGCGTTCTCAGGGATCTCCTGCAGGTCCTTGACGTTCTCCTCGGGGATCAACACGGTCTTCACACCGCCCCGGTGCGCGGCCAGCAGCTTCTCCTTCAGCCCCCCAATGGCCGTGACCTCCCCGCGCAGAGTGATCTCGCCCGTCATGGCCACGTCCGCGCGCACCGGGATGCCGGTCAGTGCGGACACGAAGGCCGTGGTCATCGCGATACCCGCGCTGGGCCCGTCCTTGGGGGTCGCACCGTCGGGCACGTGAATGTGGATGTCGCGCTTCTCGAACAACTCGTCCTTGATGCCCAGGCGTCCAGCGCGCGAGCGCACCACGGACCGAGCCGCCTCGACCGACTCCTTCATCACGTCGCCAAGCGAGCCGGTGCGAATGATGTTGCCCTTGCCCGGCATCACCGCCGCCTCGATGGTGAGCAGGTCGCCGCCGACCTCGGTCCAAGCGAGTCCGACGACCTGGCCGACCTGGTTCTTCTTGTCGGCGCGGCCGAAGTCGAACTTGCGTACGCCAAGGAACTCGTTCAAGTTTTCGGCAGTGACGACCACCTTCTGCGGATACTGCTTCAGCTGCAAGCCCTTGACCACCTTACGGCAGATCTTGCTGATCTCGCGCTCGAGCGAGCGCACGCCGGCCTCACGGGTGAAGTAGCGGATGATTCCGCGCAGCCCCTCGTCGGTGACTTCGAGCTCCTCGTCCTTGACGCCGTTGTTCTTCTGTTGCTTGGGCAGCAGGTAGCGGCGCGCGATGTTGAGCTTCTCTTCCTCGGTGTAGCCGGACAGGCGGATGACCTCCATCCGGTCGAGCAGCGCCGGCGGGATGTTCATCGAGTTGCTGGTGGCCACGAACATCACGTCCGACAGGTCGAAGTCGACCTCGACATAGTGGTCGCTGAAGCGGTGGTTCTGCTCGGGGTCGAGCACTTCCAACAGCGCCGACGACGGGTCGCCGCGGAAGTCCATGCCCAGCTTGTCGATCTCGTCCAGCAGGAACAGCGGGTTGCGCGCGCCCACCTTGGTCAGGCTCTGCAGCACCTTGCCCGGCATCGAGCCGATGTAGGTGCGGCGGTGGCCGCGGATCTCGGCCTCGTCGCGCACGCCGCCGAGCGACATGCGCACGAACTTGCGGTTGGTGGCGCGCGCGATCGACTGGCCGAGCGAGGTCTTGCCCACGCCGGGCGGGCCGACCAGGCACAGGATCGGCGCCTTGACCTTGTCGACGCGCTGCTGCACCGCGAGGTACTCGAGGATGCGGTCCTTGACCTTCTCCAGACCGTAGTGGTCCTCGTTCAGCACCTCCTCGGCATGGCCGAGGTCGTGCTTGATCTTGGTCTTCTTCGCCCACGGCAGGTTGACCAGCGTGTCGATGAAGTTGCGCACCACGGTGGCCTCGGCCGACATCGGCGACATCAGCTTCAGCTTCTTCAACTCGTTGTCGGCCTTCTTGCGCGCTTCCTTGCTCATGCGCGCGGCGGCGATCTTCTTCTCCAGCTCTTCCAGGTCGGCGCCTTCTTCGCCGTCGCCCAGTTCCTTCTGGATCGCCTTGACCTGCTCGTTCAGGTAGTACTCGCGCTGGCTCTTCTCCATCTGGCGCTTGACGCGGCCGCGGATGCGCTTCTCCACCTGCAGGATGTCGACCTCGTGCTCGAGCAGCTCAAGCAGCCGCTCCAGGCGCTTGGGCACCTGGAACAGATCCAGCACCGACTGCTTGGCCTCCAGCTTCAACGGCAGGTGGGCGGCAATCGTGTCGCCCAGCCGGCCTGGCTCGTCGATACCGGCGATCGAGGTCAGGATCTCCGGCGGGATCTTCTTGTTCAGCTTGACATAGCTGTCGAACTGCTGCGTCACCGCGCGACGCAGCGCCTCGATCTCCGGTGAGGCCTCGGGTGCCACGGGGATCGGCTCGACGTCGGCGACGAAATGCTCGCCGTTGTCGGAGATCTGCTTGGTGTTGGCACGCTGGATGCCCTCGACCAGCACCTTCACCGTGCCGTCGGGCAGTTTCAGCATCTGCAGGATGCTGGATACGCAACCGACTTCGAACATGTCGTCGGCCTTGGGCTCGTCCTTGCCGGCAGCCTTCTGCGCCACCAGCATGATCTGCCGGCCGGCCTCCATGGCTGCCTCAAGCGCCTTGATCGACTTGGGCCGACCCACGAACAGCGGGATGACCATGTGCGGAAACACCACCACGTCGCGCAGCGGAAGCAGCGGCAGCGTGATCGGGTCGGGCGGAAGGATGGGATGTCCGGACATAGGAACCTCTCTTTCTCAGACCGACGTGGGGCCCGACAAGGGAAATGCAAGGCAGCTGCTGCGCGAACGCGCCCGCTGCGGGGATCTCGGTGTTCGAGGGGCTGTCGGCAGGGTCAAGCGCTGGCCTTGGTCTTGGCCGGTTCGCGGTAGACCAGCAGCGGCTTGCTGCCCTCTTCGACGATGTGCTCGTCGACCACCACCTTGGCCACCCCGTCCAGATTCGGCAGGTCAAACATGGTGTCGATCAGCGCGAATTCAAGGATCGAACGCAGCCCGCGCGCGCCCGTCCTGCGGGCCAGCGCCTTGCGCGCGATGGCCTGCAACGCCGAAGGCCGGATCTCCAGTTCGACGCCGTCCATCTGGAACAGCTTCTGGTACTGCTTGATGAGCGCGTTGCGCGGCTCTGTGAGGATCTGCACCAGCGCGTCTTCGGTCAGCTCGCCCAGCGTGGCCACAACCGGAAGGCGCCCCACCAGTTCAGGGATCAGACCGAACTTGATCAGGTCCTCGGGCTCGACCTCGCGGAACAGGTCGGAAACCTTCTTCTCGCTCTTGCTGTGCACCGTCGCCGCGAAGCCGATGCCCGACTTCTCGGTGCGGTTCTGGATCACCTTCTCCAGCCCGTCGAAGGCGCCGCCGCAGATGAACAGGATGTTCGTCGTGTCGATCTGCAGGAAATCCTGGTTCGGGTGCTTGCGCCCGCCCTGCGGCGGTACGCTGGCCATCGTGCCCTCGATCAGCTTCAGCAGCGCCTGCTGCACGCCCTCGCCCGAGACGTCGCGGGTGATCGACGGGTTGTCGCTCTTGCGGCTGATCTTGTCGATCTCGTCGATGTAGACGATGCCGCGCTGCGCGCGCTCGACGTCGTAGTTGCAGTTCTGCAGCAGCTTCTGGATGATGTTCTCGACGTCCTCGCCTACGTATCCGGCTTCGGTAAGCGTGGTGGCGTCGGCGATGACGAAGGGCACGTTCAGCAGCTTGGCCAGCGTCTGCGCCAGCAGCGTCTTGCCGGAGCCGGTCGGCCCGATGAGCAGGATGTTGCTCTTCGTCAGCTCGACTTCGTCCTTCGTGCCGCCAGAGTGCTTCAGCCGCTTGTAGTGGTTGTAGACCGCCACCGACAACGTGCGCTTGGCCACGTCCTGACCGATCACGTAGGCGTCCAGGCTGGCCTTGATCTCGCTCGGGATCGGCAGTTCCGACTTCTGCGCCTTCGAGGCCGCGCCGCCGTCGGCCGGCACTTCATCACGGATGATGTCGTTGCACAGCTCGATGCACTCGTCGCAGATGAACACCGACGGGCCGGCGATGAGCTTCTTCACCTCATGCTGGCTCTTGCCGCAGAAGGAGCAGTACAGGACCTTCTCGCCGGACGCACCCTTCTTTTCGGCCATGGATATGCTTAAGCTGCGGGAGCCACGAAATCAATGCCAGCCATCATAGTGCATGCGTGGCACCCACGACGGCGCCGAAAAGACACCCCAAGCCGGGGTTTACCGCCGGTCGGATCCGCCCCGATCAGCCGCGGCGCTCGATGACCTTGTCCACCAGTCCGTAAGCCTGCGCTTCCGCCGCCGACATGAAGTAGTCCCGCTCACTGTCGGCGCGGATCTTTTCCAGCGTCTGCCCGGTGCGCTCGGCGAGGATCGAGTTCAGGCTTTCACGCAGCTTCAGGATCTCGCGCGCCTGTATCTCGATGTCCGTCGCCTGCCCCTGCGCTCCGCCTGACGGCTGATGGATCATGATGCGCGAGTTGGGCAGTGCATTGCGCTTGCCCTTCGCGCCCGCTGCCAGAAGGAACGCGCCCATGCTCGCCGCAAGCCCCATGCACAGCGTGGAAACGTCGGGCTTGATGAACTGCATCGTGTCGTAGATCGACAGCCCGGCGCTGACGCTGCCCCCCGGCGAATTGATGTAAAGCGAGATGTCCTTGTCGGGGTTCTCGCTTTCCAGGAACAACAGCTGGGCCACCACCAGGTTGGCCGTCTGGTCGTTGACCGGGCCGACCAGGAAGATCACGCGCTCGCGCAACAGGCGGCTGTAGATGTCATAGGCCCTCTCACCCCGCCCCGATTGCTCGATGACGATGGGCACCATGCCCAGGCCGACGGTATCAATTGCGCTCATCCAGGTCCTCGGGAAGTGTTCGCTGCGATCAATCCATTATGGGGCGGCTACCAGCGCCCCCCCGGCCATCAGGCGTTCATCAATTCGTCGAACGCCAGCGCCTTGGTGCTCACCTTGGCCTTCGACAGCACGAACTCGGTGACGTTCCGCTCGACCACCATGGCCTCGACCTCGGCCATGCGCGTGCGGTCGCTGAGGTACCAGCGCATCACTTCGGCCGGCTTCTCGTAGCTCTGGCTGAGCTCCTCGATGTGGGCTTGCAGCTGCTCCGGCTTGGCCTGCAACCCGTTGCCGCGCACCAGTTCGGCCACCACCAGACCCAGCCGCACCCGGCGTTCGGCCTGGGCCTGGAAAAGGTCCTGCGGCAGCGGCGCGGTTTCGGCATCCTTCAGGCCGCGCTGCTTCAGGTCCTCGCGGGCGGCGGCAATGAGGCGCTCGAGTTCGCCGTCGACCAGCGCCTTCGGCAGGTCCAGCGACGATGCGGCGATCAATGCATCCATCACCGCCGTCTTGTTGCGCGCCAGCACACGCGAGCGCACCTCGCGCTCCAGGTTCTTCTTCACGCTCTCGCGAAGGCCCTCGACGGTCGCGGGCTCGATGCCCAGCGCCTTTGCCAGCGATCCATCCACCTCGGGCAGCTTCTGAACCTCGATCTTGGTCACGCTGACACGGAAGTCGGCCTCCTTGCCGGCCACGTCCTTGCCGTGATAGTCGGCCGGAAACTGCAGTGGGAAGGTCTTGGACTCGCCCACCTTCATGCCGCGCACGGCCTTGTCGAACTGCTCCAGCATCTGGCCCTCGCCGACGATGAACTGGAAGCCCTCGGCCTTGCCGCCGGCGAAACCCTCGCCGTCGATCTTGCCCTCGAAGTCGATGGTCACACGGTCGCCCTCGGCCGCTCCTTCGCTTGCAGCGCGTTGCGCGAAGCTACGACGCTGCTTGCGCAGGATCTCGATGGTGCGGTCGATCGCCGCCTCGTCGACCTCGGCGGTGGCCGACTCGATCTCCGCGGCCGAAAGGTCACCGATCTGCACTTCGGGGTACACCTCGAAGGTGGCATCGAAGACCAGCTCGCCCTCGGGCGCGCCCTCCTTCTGGGTGATGCGCGGTGCCCCGGCCACGCGAAGCTTGGCCTCGGTCGCGGCGTCGCTGAAGGCGCGGCCGACCTGGTCGTTCATGACCTCGTAGTGCACCGAGTAGCCGTAACGCTGAGCCACCACCGACAACGGCACTTTCCCCGGGCGGAAACCGGCCGCCTTGACGGTACGGGACAGCTTCCTCAGGCGAGAATCGACCTCGCTGCTGATCTTTTCGGACGGCACGCTCAAAGTGATCCGGCGTTCCAGCTTGTCAAGGGTCTCGACGTTCACGGCCATGATGGGCTCTTTCCACTGAAGTTGTCTGGTGCGCGGGGCCGGACTCGAACCGGCACGCCGGTGAAGGCGTCAGGACCTAAACCTGGTGCGTCTACCAATTTCGCCACCCGCGCGGCTAACGCCAGAACGCAAGCGGGGCGCATCAGCAACCCCGCATCGAGTGCGGCGACAGGTCAAGCCCGAATTTTAGCTGCTGCGCCGCACCCGGCGCGGACTGGCCCGACAACGCCTATGCCGAGCTTTCGCCCGCCCACCGCGGCCCACCGTGGACAATGCCCAGGTGTCGGTCGAGCATTACGAGAATTTCCCAGTCGCCTCGCTGCTGTGCCCGGCGCCTTTGCGGCCCGCGGTGGTCGCGATCTACCACTTCGCGCGTACGGCCGACGACATCGCCGACGAGGGTGGCGCGACGGCGTCCGAGCGCCTGGCGCAGCTTGCCCGCTATCGCCTGGACCTGGACACTGCGCTCGCCGGGCGCCCGCACAGTGGCGCCTGGGCGGCCGTGTTCGAACCGCTGGCCGTGGCGGCCCGCGTCCATGCGTTGCCGCCACGGTGGCTGCACGCGTTGCTGGACGCTTTCGAACAGGACGCCACCAATCCGTTGCCCGCCGACCGCGCCGCGCTGCTGGACTACTGCTCGCGCTCTGCCAATCCGATCGGCCGCCTGCTGCTGCACATGTATCGCGTGGGGGACGCCGCGTCGCTTCGCCAGTCCGATGCGGTGTGCACGGCACTGCAACTGGCCAACTTCTGGCAGGACCTGAGCGTCGACCTGTCGCGCGGACGGGTGTACGTGCCGCTGGACGACCTGCAGCGTCACGGCATGGATCTGGCGCAGTTGCGCAGCCTGCAGGACACCCCGGCTTTGCGTGCCCTGGTGCGCGAACTGGTGGAATGGGCCGCGGCGCTGATGGCCGAGGGCGCACCACTGGCACTGCGCATGCCCGGACGCATCGGCTGGGAACTGCGCCTGGTGGTCCAGGGGGGGCTGCGGATTCTTGAGAAAATAAGGGCGATGGACTACACCAGCGTTCGTACACGGCCGGTGCTGCGCACATCGGACGCACCGGTTCTGGCGTGGCGCGCCCTGTGCATGAACCGATGAGCACGCCCGCCAGCCCGGCCGCGCTGAGCCCGCAGCAATACGTGCAGGACAAGGCCGCATCCAGCGGGTCTTCCTTCTACTACGCCTTTCTCTTCCTGCCGCCGCCGAGGCGCGCGGCCATCACCGCTTATTACGCCTTCTGCCGCGAGGTCGACGATGTGGTCGACGAAACCATCGACAGCGGCGTGGCCGCCGCCAAGCTGGCGTGGTGGCGCCAGGAAGTCCAGGCTGCGTTCGCTGGGCGGCCTTCACACCCGGTGACCAAGGCGTTGCTGCCGCTGGCGCCGCAGTTCGACATCCGGCCCTCGCACCTCCTCGACGTGATCGAAGGCTGCCAGACCGATCTGCAGCAGACCCGCTACCTGGACTATGCGGCGCTGGAACGCTATTGCCACCTGGTGGCCGGCGTGGTGGGCGAAGTGGCGTCCAACATCTTCGGCCGTACCGAAGCGAGCACCTTGAAGTACGCGCACGGCCTGGGCCTGGCGATGCAGCTGACGAACATCATCCGCGACGTGGGCGACGACGCCCGGCGCGGACGCATCTACCTGCCGATGGCGGAGTTGCAGCAGTTCGACGTCAAGGCCCACGAGATATTGAAGCGCGATGCTCCCTGGGGCTACAGCGAGCGCTTCGAGGCGCTGATGCGATTCCAGGCCGAGCGCGCCCATCGCCTGTACGACGAGGCGTTGGCGCTGCTGCCCGTGGCCGACCGCCAGGCGCAGAAGCCCGGGCTGATGATGGCCAACATCTATCGCACGCTGTTGCGCGAGATCGAGGCCGACGGCTTTCGGGTGTTGCACCAACGCACGTCGCTGACGCCCTTGCGCAAGCTTTGGATCGCGTGTCGCACGCACTGGCGCGGCCACTGAAGGCGCAGCGGGTCGCGGTGGTCGGTGCCGGCTGGGCCGGCATCGCGGCGGCCGTGCATGCGCGGCGTGCCGGCCACGAGGTGCTTGTCTTCGAGATGGCGCCGCTGCCGGGCGGACGCGCACGCAGCGTCCCGGTGGACGGGCTGGTCCTGGACAACGGCCAGCACATCCTGATCGGCGCCTACCGGGCGACGCTGGAACTGATGGCCGTGCTTGGGGTGGACGCCACCCGAGTGCTGCACCGCATGCCGTTGGCGCTATGCGGCCCCGACGGCCACGGCCTGCGGCTGCGCCCCGGTGCGCCGGTACCCGCTTTCGTACGCGGTGTGCTGGCGCACGCTGGCTGGCGCTGGCGCGACCGTCTGGCACTGCTGCGCATTGCCGCCGGCTGGGCCGTCACCGGGTTCCGCTGCGATGAGCAACTTAGCGTGGCCGCATTGTGTCGCAGCCTGCCTGCGACGCTGCGCGAACAACTGATCGAGCCGCTTTGCGTGGCGGCGCTGAACACGCCGGCCGAAGAGGCCAGCGGCCGGGTGTTCCTGCGCGTGCTCCGCGACGCCTTGTTCAGTGGCACGGGATCGTCCGACCTGCTGCTGCCGGCCGCGCCCCTGGGCGACCTGCTGCCGAATCCGGCGTTGCGCTGGTTCGAGGCGCATGACGTCACCTACAGGCACACGACACGCGTGCGGCAACTGCAGCGGCGCGAGGCCCGCTGGCAGATCGACGACCATGTATTCGATGCCGTGGTGCTGGCCTGCAGCGCACGCGAGGCCGCGCGACTCTGTGCAGACCTGCAGCCTGAATGGGCACGTCAGGCCGATGCGCTGCGCTACGAACCGATCATCACCGTCTACCTGCGCTGCCCGGGGGCAAGGCTGCCGCTGCCGATGGTCGCGCTGCCCACCGGGCCGCTGGCGCCGGCGCAGTTCGCCTTCGATCTCGGTGCGCTGGGCGTCGCCGACGGACTGTTCGGCTTCGTGATCAGCGGCGCGGCCGAATGGGTCGAACGGGGTCTGCAGGCCACGGCGGAGGCCACGCTGCATCAGGCGATGTCGGCGTTTCCAGACCTCACCAGGCCCGAGACACCGACCGTCGTGCACTTGGCCGCCGAGAAACGCGCCACGTTCCGCTGCACGCCGGGCCTGGACCGCCCTGCCGCCCGCATCGCCCCCGGACTGCTGGCCGCCGGTGACTATGTCGCCGGCCCGTATCCGGCGACGCTCGAGGGCGCTGTGCGCTCGGGCCGGGAAGCCGCGTTGACGCTGGCGAATTGATTCTCGTCGGTGCCTGGCGCACGGCGTGCGGCTTTCGTTCGACGACGCAAGCCTGCCAGGTCTTGTTGATCGCCGACTTCGTCTTGATAGTCATCTTGGCCTGACATCTTGAGCCGCAGCGCTCCGGCAAGAAGGAAGCTAATTCCTCAGCCATCCCGGATTCGCACAAATGCCGACATGCAAGCTGACATCCCGCAATGCAGAAGCGGGAGAAGCGCGCCAAAATACTCACGATGAAAACCAACGAGCCCCAAAAGCCTGCCATCCAGGTGCTGGAACGCAGCTTTGCGCTCTTCGAGGTGCTGGCATCGCACAAGGATCCGGTGTCGCTGAAGCAGATCAGTGCGCAGACGGGGCTGCACCCGTCGACTGCGCATCGCATCCTGAATGACCTGGCGCTGGGTGGGTTCGTCGACCGCCCGCAGGCCGGATCGTACCGACTGGGGATGCGCCTGCTGGAACTGGGCAACCTTGTCAAGGCGCGGCTGGATGTGCGCGAGGCCGCCCTGGGACCGATGCGCGAACTACACCGGCTGACACACCAGCCGGTGAACCTCTCGATGCGACAGGGAGACGAGATCGTCTACATCGAGCGCAGCTACAGCGAGCATTCAGGCATGCAGGTGGTGCGGGCCATTGGCGGCCGCGCGCCGCTGCACCTCACCTCGGTCGGCAAGCTCTTCCTGGCGGTGGACGATCCGCAGAAAGTCCGCGCCTATGCCACGCGCACCGGCCTGGCCGGCCAGACGCGCAACAGCATCACCTCGTTGCAGGCCCTGGAGCGGGAACTTGCCAACGTGCGACGCCTGGGTTGCGCGCGCGATGACGAGGAACTGGAGATCGGCGTGCGCTGCATGGCTGCCGGCATCTACGACGACCAGAACAAGCTGGTGGCCGGACTGTCGATCTCGGCACCGGCCGATCGGCTCGAGGAGGCCTGGCTCGAGCGCGTCAAATCCACGGCGGCGCAGATTTCGTCCTCGCTCGGGCACTCCGGCTAGGACACGCACCCGCCGCAACGCTGCCGGGCCGCCCAGAGTTCTTCAGAAGCGCGCGCTGCTGCCTGCCTGCGCAGTGGGTTGGCCTTGATCCAACCACTTGCGGATGCGCTCTGCATCGCCCATGCGCGAATAGCGGCCGGCGGAATCGAGCAGCACCATGATCAACTTGCGTCCGGCCAGTTCCGCCTGCATCACCAGGCAGCGCCCGGCCTCGGAGATGTACCCCGTCTTCTGCAAGCCGATATCCCAGCCGGGGGTGCGCACCAAGCCGTTGGTACTGCGGAACTGCAGCTGCCGGTGGCCGACGTCGACCTGCGCCTCGCGCGAAACCGACAGCTCGCGAATGATCTGGTGCGCGTAGGCCGCATCCACCAGCTTGACCAGGTCCACCGCGCTGGAGCGGTTCTGGCTCGACAGCCCCGTCGGCTCGACATAGCGCGTGTCGCGCATGTCCAGCAGCTTTGCCTTGGCGTTCATCGCCGCGACGAAGGCACCCATGCCCCCGGGATAGTGGCGGCCCAGCGCGTGGGCGGCACGGTTTTCCGACGCCATCAGGGCCAGCAGCAGCATTTCGCCGCGGGACAGCTGCGTGCCCACGTTCAGGCGCGAACGACTGCCCTTCTCGGTATCCACGTCGTCCTGCGAAATGGTCAGTGTTTCGTCCAACGGCAGACCTGCTTCGGTCACCACCAGCGCCGTCATCAGCTTGGTGATGGAGGCAATCGGCAGCACCGCCTGCGGATTCTTGCTGAACAGCACCTGCTGGGTGTCCTGGTCGATGACCAGTGCCACGCTGGATTTCAGGTCCAGCGGATCCTCAGTGGCATGCAGGCCATAGACCTGGCCGAGGGACGGCCTTGCCGGTACCACGGGGGCCGCCTTGACGCGTACGGCCCGCGTCCGCTCCACCTTGCGCTTCGCGCTCGCTGCCCGAACGCCGGGTTTGGCGACCGGCTTGGCCGCGGACTTGGCCGCCGGTTTGCCCGTGCGCGCTGCGCTTTGCGCGGCGTCCGCGGCAAGCGGGTGGGCGAAAACGAATGCGAGCCCGCAGGCGAGCAGCATCTGGCGTGGTGACGGCAACAGGGTCCAGCGCGGCACGACGGCTCCTTGAAGACTTCGCCACAGTATAGGCGATGGAAAAATACGTGCAAGATCAAAAACTTGCCAGATTTTCCTCAAGTCTTGCCTGCGCGTTCTCCGGCGCTGTCGCAAAAAAGCATCAACGCGAGCTCATCCTTGCGCCGCGACCTTCTCGCCCTTGCTTTGCAGCTTGTTCAGCGCCGACAGGTAGGCCTTGGCCGAGGCGACGATGATGTCCGGGTCGGCGCCGACGCCGTTGACCACGCGCCCGCCCAGTTGCAGGCGCACGGTGACTTCGCCCTGCGATTCTGTGCTCCCGGAAGTGATGGCATTCACTGAATAAAGCAGCAGTTCGGCGCCGCTCTTCACTTTCGACTCGATGGCCTTCAGGCTGGCGTCGACCGGGCCGTTGCCATCGCTCTCGGCATGGTGCTCGACGTCACCGGCCGCGAAGGCGACGCTCGCATGCGGCCGCTCGCCGGTCTCGGAGTGCTGAGCCAGCGACAGCAGCCGGTAGTGCTCGTGCTCGCTGGTCACGCTCTCGTCGCCCATCAGCGCGATGATGTCCTCGTCGAAGATGTCGCTCTTGCGGTCTGCCAGGTCCTTGAAGCGGGCGAAGGCAGCATTGATGTCGGCCTCGGACTCCGTCTCGATGCCCAGTTCCTGCAGCCGCTGCTTGAAGGCGTTGCGCCCGGACAGCTTGCCGAGCACGATCTTGTTGGCGCTCCAGCCCACGTCCTCGGCACGCATGATCTCGTAGGTGTCGCGCGCCTTGAGCACGCCGTCCTGGTGGATGCCCGAGGCATGCGCGAAGGCATTGGCGCCGACCACCGCCTTGTTCGGCTGCACCACGAAGCCGGTGGTCTGCGCCACCAGCCGCGAGGCCGGCACGATCTGCGAGGCATCGACGCGCAGGTTCAGGCCGAAGTAGTCGCGGCGCGTCTTCACCGCCATCACCACCTCTTCCAGCGAGCAGTTGCCCGCGCGCTCGCCCAGGCCGTTGATGGTGCACTCCACCTGGCGCGCTCCGCCGATCATCACCCCGGCCAGCGAGTTGGCCACCGCCATGCCCAGGTCGTTGTGGCAGTGCACCGACCAGATCGCCTTGTCGCTGTTGGGAATGCGCTCGCGCAGGTTGCGGATGAACTGACCGTACAGTTCCGGCACGGCATAGCCCACCGTGTCGGGGATGTTGATCGTGGTGGCGCCCTCCTGGATCACCGTCTCCAGCACGCGGCACAGGAAGTCGGGGTCGGAGCGGTAGCCGTCCTCGGGGGAGAACTCCACGTCGTTGCACAGGTTGCGGGCAAAGCGCACCGACAGCCTGGCCTGCTCGAACACCTCGTCAGCCGTCATGCGCAGCTTCTTCTGCATGTGCAGTTCGCTGGTGGCGATGAAAGTGTGGATGCGCGCCCGCGCCGCCGGCTTCAGCGCCTCGGCGGCACGCGAGATGTCGCGGTCGTTGGCGCGGGCCAGCGAACACACCGTCGAGTCCTTGATGTGCGCGGCGATGGTGCGCACGCACTCGAAGTCGCCGTTGCTGGACGCGGCAAAGCCAGCCTCGATGACGTCGACACGCAGCCGCTCGAGCTGGCGCGCGATGCGCAGCTTCTCGTCCTTGGTCATCGAGGCGCCAGGCGATTGTTCGCCGTCGCGCAGCGTGGTGTCGAAAATGATCAGTTGCTCGCTCATGTCCTGCTCCTCGATTCAGCCGGCAATCGCGCCGGCCAGTGTGTTGCGACGCAGTGCGCGTGCCCGCGCCATGCCGGACAGCAACGCCTTGAATGACGCCGCCACGATATCCGCATCGATGCCCACGCCGTGCAGCCGCTGCGTGCCGACTTGCATCTCGATGTAGGCCGCGGCACGCGCATCCGCGCCGCTGCCGATTGCATGCTCATGGTAGTCCAGCACCTGCAGCGGTGTGCCGAAGGCCGCCTGAAGCGCGGTGACGAACGCGTCCACCGGACCTTTGCCACGACCGCGCAGCGCCAGCGCGTGACCGTCGATGCGCAGCGTGGCCTGCAGCTGCACCTGGCGGTCGGTGACTTCGTCGAGGCGGTAGTGCTCGAGCAGCCGGCCGTCCAGCCGGTACTCGGCATCGAACACGTGCCACAGATCGGCCGCCGTCATTTCGCGGCCTTGCACGTCCATCACCGCCTGCACCACCTGGCTGAACTCGATCTGCAGGCGCCGCGGCAACTCGATGCCGTACTCGGCTTCCAGCAGGTAGGCGATGCCGCCCTTGCCCGACTGGCTGTTGACGCGGATCACCGCCTCGTAGCTGCGGCCCAGGTCCTTCGGGTCGATCGGCAGGTAGGGCATGTCCCAGATGTCGCCATCGCGCCGCGCGGCGAAGGCCTTCTTGATCGCATCCTGATGCGAGCCCGAGAACGAGGTGTAGACCAGTTCGCCCACATAGGGGTGACGCGGGTGCACCGGCAGCTGGTTGCAGTGCTCGACGCAGGCGCGGATCTCGTCAATGTGGGAGAAGTCCAGCCCTGGCGCCACGCCCTGGCTGTACAGGTTCAGCGCGACGTTGACCAGATCCAGGTTGCCGGTGCGCTCGCCGTTGCCGAACAGGCAGCCTTCGATGCGGTCGGCCCCGGCCATCAGCGCAAATTCGCCGGCCGCCGTGCCGGTGCCGCGGTCGTTGTGCGGGTGCACCGACAGCACGATCGCATCGCGCCGCGCCAGATGGCGGTGCATCCACTCCACCATGTCGGCAAAGATGTTCGGCGTGCTGTGCTCCACCGTCGACGGCAGGTTGATGATGCACTTGTGCTGCGGCGTCGGCTGCCATTGGTGCGTGACGGCATCGACGACACGCTTGCTGAACGCCAGCTCTGTGCCCGAGAACATTTCCGGCGAGTACTGGAAGGTCCAGTGCGTGTCCGGCTGCCCCGCTGCCAGCGTCTGCAGCAGCCGCGCGTGGCGCACCGCCAGGTCGACGATGCCGTCTTCGTCCAGCCCCAGCACCACCCGGCGCATCACCGGCGCGGTGGCGTTGTACAAGTGCACGATGGCGCGCGGCGCGTCCACCAGCGCTTCGAAAGTGCGCTGGATCAGTTCCTCGCGCGCCTGGGTCAGCACCTGGATGGTGACGTCGTCGGGGATCAGCTTGCGCTCGATGAGCAGGCGGACGAAGTCGAAATCGGCCTGCGAAGCCGAGGGAAAGCCGACTTCGATCTCCTTGAAGCCGATGCGCACCAGCATCTCGAACAGACGCAGCTTACGCGCCGGGTCCATCGGCTCGATCAGCGCCTGGTTGCCGTCGCGCAGGTCCACGCTGCACCACAGCGGCGGCCGGTCCAGCACCACGTCGGGCCAGCGGCGATCGGCCAGGCGCACCGGCGGGAAGCTACGGTACTTGGCAGCGGGTCGAGAGAGCATCGTCATGGTCGAACCTCGTGGGTGGGTGGTGCCACACGCAACCTCGAAAATGCAAACGGCCCGTTGCGTGAGCTGACGGGCCGTTGATCTGGGAAATGCGAAGGATATGGCTGATCAGCGCGCCCGGGGCACTCCTAGAAGCAGTAGCGAAAAAGCGGTGCGGCTGAACATGTCGGGCCGGATAGTAGCACGCTCAATGCAGGCCGCGCTCGTCGGGTTCGTCGGTGGAGATCGCGATCACGCTCACCGGCTTGCCCTTGGTCTTGCGCCACGCATAGACCGCGTAACCCGACAGGCCGTACAGGCAGAAGGCGCCGAACAGCACCAACGGCGGATGCAGGTTCACCGCGGCGATGCCGAGTGCGATCAGCACCAGCACGATGAAGGGCACCGAGCGCCGCTGGCCGATGTCCTTGAAACTGTAAAACGGCACGTTGGTGACCATCGTCAGCCCGGCGTACAGCGTCACCGCCAACGCCCCCCAGGCCAGCCAGTCGATGCGCCCCACCTGCTTGAAGCCGGCATCGTCGATGACCCAGATGAAGCCGGTCACCAGCGCCGCCGCCGCCGGGCTGGGCAGCCCCTGGAACCAGCGCTTGTCGACCACGCCGATGTTGGTGTTGAAACGCGCCAGCCGCAGTGCCGCCGACGCGCAATAGACGAAGGCCGCCACCCAGCCGAGCTTGCCCATGCCCTTCAGCGCCCACTCGTAGACGATCAGCGCCGGCGCGGCGCCGAAGCTGACCATGTCGGACAGGCTGTCCATCTGCTCGCCGAAGGCGCTCTGCGTGCGCGTCATGCGCGCGACGCGGCCGTCCAGGCTGTCGAGCACCATCGCGCAGAACACGCCGATCACGGCGTTCTCGAAGCGCCCGTTCATTGCCATGACGATCGCGTAGAAGCCGCCGAACAGCGCCGCCAGCGTGATCATGTTCGGCAGCACGTAGATCCCCCGGCGGCGCGGCCGCGGGGGGATCTCGACGCCGGAGGACGGCTCGAGCACCGGATCCGGATCGTGCGTCATCGACGGCGTACCTGGACCGCGCCGCTTGCGTGCCTCAGTTGCGGCTCTTGTCGACCAGCTTGTTGGCCTTGATCCACGGCATCATCGCGCGCAGCTTCTCGCCGACGACTTCAATCGAGTGCTCGGACATCAGGCGGCGCCGGCTGAGCAGTGTGGGCGCGCCCGCGCGGTTCTCGAGAATGAAGCTCTTGGCGTACTCGCCCGTCTGGATGTCGCGCAGCGCCTGGCGCATCGCATTGCGCGTCTCGTCGGTGACGATGCGCGGACCGGTCACATACTCGCCATACTCAGCGTTGTTGCTGATCGAGTAGTTCATGTTGGCGATGCCGCCCTCGTAGATCAGGTCGACGATCAGCTTCAGCTCGTGCAGGCACTCGAAGTAGGCCATCTCGGGTGCGTAGCCGGCTTCGACCAGCGTCTCGTAACCGGCCTTGATCAGCTCCACCGTTCCGCCGCAAAGCACCGCCTGCTCGCCGAACAGGTCGGTCTCGGTCTCCTCGCGGAAGTTGGTCTCGATGA
>ERZ1645186.4-NODE-4-length-49317-cov-9.518432_pt1 | contig 49317 bp, 48 predicted proteins | sample MGYA00575349_ERZ1645186 | MGnify/ENA primary metagenome ERZ1645186 (study PRJEB40839, sample SAMN11282943) | freshwater sediment metagenome | isolation source: river sediment | host: Sediment | place: India: Nawabganj, Kanpur | collected 2015-12-17 ...
GCAGCGTGCGGCCTTTTGCCAAGATGCAGGTGCAAGGCCTGAGCGCGGCCGAGCAGAGCGCAAGGCTGGGCCAGGACATGGTGGCGCGTTATGCTCGCTTCGGCCTGCAGGCCATCCAGCCGGCGCGGCCGATGGACGTGCTGCACGACCAATTGTTCCCGGGCCGCCCGCGCATGATCCGGCACTATGCGCAGATCGAGCGTCACCCCGGCCAGGTGGCGGCCATCGACGGCCGCCGCGTCACGCTGGCCGACGGCACGCGCCTGGAAGTAGATGCGATCCTGTGGGGCACCGGCTACGCCACCGACCTGCGCTGGTTCGACGCGCCCGCCATCGCCGGCATCCGCAGCGTCAACGAACTGTGCCGCCGCTGCGGCGGCATCTTCCGCAGCCTGGACGCGCCGGATCTGTACTTTCCCGGCGTGGGGCTGGACGGCATCGGCTCGGCGACCTGGGCCTACATGCTGATCGCGCGCTCGATCATGTCGCACATCCGCGGCAGCGCCCGGCTGGACATGCTGCAGCCCGGGCACAAGATCAATCACTTCGAGATCGTGCGCTACCTGAGCCAGCGCGACCCTGGCAGCTACCCGCCGGAGCGCGGCTGGGAGTGGTATCGCGCGCTGGCGCTGGACACGCCGGACGACCAGCCCTATCCGCTGCTGTAGCGGCGCGGCGGGCGCGGTGCCAACGGCTTGCCGGCCTGTTGAAGTGTGTCGCCGACCTTGACGTGAAGGACTTCCCCGGAAGCCGTCGTGCCGGCTCCTCGACGTCGCGCATGAAGTCGCCGACCAGAATGAGGGCAACGGCCGCAGTCTTCGTTCGCCGCAACGGGCTCACGAATGCGGCCCATCCTTCGATCCGGCAATCCGGCGCATCGTCTCCACGCTGACGCGCGTCAGGCGCGCCCGGCCCGGTCGACGCCTGGCTCAAGTCGGCTTGCTCCCGTGGCTGGGCGAAGCGATTTCAGCGCCGGCACGCAGGGCGTCAGTGCGTGATGACGATCAGCACGCTGCAGGGCGCGTATTCGATCAGGCTGCGCGACACCGAGCTGCCGCGCCACCAGCGCTCGGTCCAGCTGTCCAGGTGCTTGTGGCCCAGCACGATCAGGTTCGCCTGCACCGCCTTGGCGACGGAAACGATCTCGTCCACCGCGCTGCCGACGACCACCCGCCCTTCGGCCTGCAGCCCGGCATCGCGCAGCCTTTTCAGCCCGTCGTCCAGCACCGCCTGGAAGCGCTGCTTCTCGGCATCGTCGATGGCCGGGTTCACCACCCAGGCATCCGCTGCGACCATGGCGATGGGCGGCGCCATCACTGCCACCAGGTGCAGGCGCGCCTGGCTCCACTGGCCGATTTCCTGGCAGTCGAGCAGCGCACGCTGCCCGGCTTCCGAGCCGTCGTAGGCGAGCACGATGGTCTTGTACATGGGCACCACCTCCGGATGACGAATGTGCGCAAGTATCGGGCCGAAGGCGCGGCGCTGCGCAAGATGCTGCGGCTCGACGCGAAGCGCCGCTTGTCGGCCGTCGCTTGGACAGCATCTTGTTGACCAACCCCGAGACGGCATGGCTTGCGCCGGCCTCGAGGTGCAGGCCAATGAGGATGGCGGCCATCTGTGCGTCCGGCATCAGGCTCGTTCCGCGGTCATCGGCCGCCTGGCACGGTTGCAGACCGGCTGCGCCGACGAAAGGGGTGCCAAGAAGCGCATAAGCAACGACGAAATCGTTCGTTCGCCTGCGTGGGCGGACTTTCTAGCATGACGGGTATCCCATCCAACAAAGGACCATCTGCATGATCCGCTTCTCACTCCTGCGCCGCGCGGCTTTGCTGGGCAGCCTGGCACTGGTGGTCGCCGCCGCCGTTGCCAAGGACATCACGCTGCTTAATGTCAGCTACGACCCGACGCGCGAGCTGTACGTCGACTTCAACAAGGCCTTCGCCGCACACTGGAAGGCCAAGACCGGCGACAACGTCATCGTCAAACAGAGCCACGGCGGATCCGGCAAGCAGGCCCGGTCGGTGATCGACGGCCTGGACGCCGACGTGGTGACGCTGGCGCTGGCCTACGACATCGACGAGCTGCACGCCAAGGCCAAGCTGATCCCGGCCGACTGGCAGAAGCGCCTGCCGCAAAACAGCAGCCCCTACACCAGCACCATCGTCTTCCTGGTGCGCAAGGGGAATCCGAAGAACATCAAGGACTGGGACGACCTGGTCAAGCCCGGTGTCTCGGTCGTCACCCCCAACCCCAAGACCAGTGGCGGGGCGCGCTGGAACTACCTGGCGGCCTGGGGCTACGCGCTGAAGAAGAGCGGCGGCGACCAGAAGAAGGCGCAGGAGTTCGTGGCCAGGCTGTTCGCCAACGTGCCCGTACTCGACTCGGGGGCGCGCGGCTCGCTGATCACCTTCACCGAGCGTGGTGTCGGCGACGTGTTCCTGAGCTGGGAGAACGAAGCCTTCCTGGCCACCAAGGAGCTGGGCCCGGACAAGTTCCAGATCGTCGTGCCGAGTCTGAGCATCCTGGCCGAGCCGCCGGTGACGGTGGTCGACAAGAACGTCGACCGCAAGGGCACGCGCGAGGTGGCTACCGCCTACCTGCAGTACCTGTATACGCCCGAGGGTCAGGAGCTGGCTGCCAAGCACTTCTACCGCCCGGTCGACCCCAAGGTGGCGGCCAAGTACGACAAGCAATTCACCAAGGTGAGCCTGTTCGACATCGACGACGTCTTTGGCGGCTGGACGCAGGCGCAGAAGACGCACTTCAGCGACGGCGGGGTGTTCGATCAGATCTACACCAAGAAGTGAAACCCGCTAACTCGGTTTTCGAGCAAGCAAGTTCGAAACGCTTCCTTTCCCGATGCGGGAGCGCTGCCTAGCATGCGCGCCAGTCGTCGTAACTTGCGTACCGCCATGTCCCTTCCCGTACCTTTCCGCGGCCGTCGCGTGCTGCTGTTCGTGGCGCTGCTCGCCACGGCTGTGCCCGCGCTGGCCGCCGGGCCGACCTTGCTCAATGTGAGCTACGACGTGTCGCGCGAGTTCTACAAGGACTTCAACCTCGCCTTTGCCGCGCACTGGAAGAAGGGTACGGGCCAGGACATCACGCTGAACCAGAGCCACGGCGGTTCCAGCCGCCAGGCGCGCAGCGTGGTCGACGGCCTGGAGGCCGACGTCATCACGATGAACCAGCACAACGACATCGACATCCTGTACGAGCGGGGCAGGCTGGTGCCGCAGGACTGGGCCAAGCGCTTGCCCTACAACAGTGCGCCGACGACCTCGGTGTCGGTGATCCTGGTGCGCAAGGGCAACCCGAAGAAGATCAACGACTGGAGCGACCTGGGCCGCCCGGGCGTGAGCGTGATCATCCCCAACCCCAAGACCAGCGGCAACGGCCGCTACACCTACCTGGCGGCCTGGGGCGCGGGCATCAAGTCGGGCCTTCAGCCCGAGGCCGCCAAGGCGCTGGTGATGCGCATCTTCGCCAACGTGCCGGTGCTCGACGGCGGCGGCCGCGGCGCCACCACGACCTTCGCGCAGCGCAACCTGGGCGACGCGCTGGTCACCTTCGAGAGCGAGGTGCCATTGATCATCAGCGAGTTCGGCGACAACTTCGAGCTCATCTACCCGAGCCGCACGATCCTGGCCGAGAACCCGGTGAGCGTGGTCGACAAGGTGGTCGACAAGAAGGGCACGCGCAAGGCCGCCGAGGCCTACCTGCAGTACCTCTATACCGAGACCGGCCAGGAGATCGCCGCCAGGCACAACATCCGTCCGCGCAACGACAAGGTGCTGGCCAAGTACGCGAAGCAGTTCCCGAAGCTCGATACCTTCACCGTCGACGAAGTCTTCGGCGGCTGGACCAAGGCACAACGGGATCATTTCAACGACGGTGCGATGTACGACCAGGTGATCGCCGCGGCCAAGTCCCGCTGAAACGTCGCGTCCAGCGAAGCATCGTGATCCTGTCCCGCACCCTGCTCAAGCGCCATAGCGTGCTGCCCGGCTTCGACTTGGCGCTCGGATTCGCGCTGCTTTACATCAGCCTGATCGTGCTGGTGCCGCTGTCGGCGGCCTTCCTGAAGACCTTCACGATGACCTGGGCCTCGTTCTGGGACGCGGTGTCGTCGCCGCGTGTCGTTGCGTCCTACCGCCTGACCTTCGGCGCGTCCTTCGCTGCGGCGGCGCTGAACGCGGTGTTCGGGCTGGCCGTGGCCTGGGTGCTGGTGCGCTACGAGTTCCCGTTCAAGCGGCTTATCGACGCGCTGGTGGACCTGCCCTTCGCGCTGCCCACCGCGGTGGCCGGCATCGCGCTCACCGCCATCTATGCCGAGAACGGCTGGATCGGCCAGTTCCTGCCCTTCAAGGTGAGCTTCACGCCGCTGGGCGTGTTCGTCGCGCTGGTGTTCATCGGCGTGCCCTTCGTCGTGCGCACGGTGCAGCCGGTGCTGGAGGACGTGAACCGCGAGCTGGAAGAAGCCGCGGCCACGCTCGGTGCCAGCCGTTGGCAGACCTTCACCAAGGTGATCCTGCCGATCGTGCTGCCGGCGCTGCTGACCGGCTTCGCGCTGGCCTTCGCGCGCGCCTTGGGCGAATACGGCAGCGTGATCTTCATCGCCGGCAACATGCCGATGGTCAGCGAGATCACACCGCTGCTGATCATCACCAAGCTCGAGCAGTACGACTATGCCGGCGCCACGGCCATCGCCGTGGTGATGCTGGTCACCAGCTTTGCGCTGCTGCTGCTGATCAACAGCCTGCAGACCTGGGCGCGCAAGCGCCAGGGCGGCGTATGAACACGCTGGTGCTCTCGACCCACGATCGGCCTGCGGGCGGTGACCTGCCGGCGGCGCGGCGCTCGGCCACCACCGAGTCGCCCTGGGTGCGCCGGCTGCTGATCGGCGCGGCGCTGGCTTTCCTGACGCTGTTTCTCTTCGTGCCGCTGGTCACCGTGTTCTTCGAGGCCTTCAAGAAGGGCTGGGGCGTGTACTGGGCGGCAATCACCGAGCCCGACGCGCGTTCGGCCATCGCGTTGACACTGATCGCCGCCGGCATCAGCGTGCCCGCGAACCTGATCTTCGGCGTGTCTGCGGCCTGGGCGATTGCCAAGTTCGACTTTCGCGGCAAGAACGTGCTGCTGACGCTGATCGACTTGCCCTTCAGCGTCTCCCCAGTGATCGCCGGCCTGATCTACGTGCTGGTCTTCGGCCTGCAGGGCTGGTTCGGCAGCTGGTTCATCGACAACGACATGAAGATCATCTTCGCGGTGCCCGGCATCGTGCTGGCGACGATCTTCGTCACTTTCCCCTTCGTCGCGCGCGAGCTGATCCCGCTGATGCAGGCGCAGGGCCAGGAGCAGGAAGAGGCGGCGCGTGTGCTGGGCGCCAGCGGCTGGCAGATGTTCTGGCGCGTGACGCTGCCCAACGTGAAGTGGGCGCTGCTCTACGGCGTGATCCTGTGCAACGCGCGGGCGATGGGCGAGTTCGGCGCGGTCAGCGTGGTGTCCGGCCACATCCGCGGCCAGACCAACACCATGCCGCTGCACATCGAGATCGTCTACAACGAATACCAGTTCGCCGCGGCCTTCGCGGTGGCCTCGCTGCTGGCCTTCCTGGCGCTGGTGACACTGGGGCTGAAGTACGTGATCGAGCAGCGCGTGAAGGGCCAGAAGCGCGCCGTAGGCGACCGCTCGGAGTAAGCGATGAGCATCGAGATCCGCAACCTGAACAAGCGCTTCGGCGCCACCGTCGTCTGCGACGACCTGAACCTGCACATCCCGGCCGGCGAGCTGGTGGCGCTGCTCGGGCCCTCGGGCTCGGGCAAGACCACGCTGCTACGCATCATCGCCGGGCTGGACGTGCCGGACAGCGGCGAGGTGCGCTTCCACGGAGAGGATGCGACGAACACCTCGGTGCGCGAGCGCAACGTCGGCTTCGTGTTCCAGCACTACGCGCTGTTCAACCACATGTCGATCTTCGAGAACGTGGCCTTCGGTTTGCGCGTGCGGCCCAAGGAGCGCCGGCCGGCCGAGCGCGAGATCAAGTCCAAGGTGACGGAGCTGTTGAAGCTGGTGCAGCTGGACTGGGTGGCCGACCGCTACCCGCACCAGCTGTCCGGTGGGCAGCGCCAGCGCATCGCGCTGGCCCGCGCGCTGGCGGTGGAGCCGAAGGTGCTGCTGCTGGACGAACCCTTCGGTGCGCTCGACGCCAAGGTGCGTAAGGAGCTGCGCCGCTGGCTGCGCCGGCTGCACGACGAGATGCATGTCACCAGCGTCTTCGTCACGCACGACCAGGACGAGGCGATGGAGGTCGCCGACCGCGTCGTGGTCATGAACCACGGCCGCATCGAGCAGCAGGGCAGCCCGGATGAGGTCTACGACCATCCGGCCAGCCCCTTCGTGCTGCAGTTCCTGGGCGACGTCAACCTGTTCCACGGCCGGCTCGGTGCCAGCGGCCACGGCCCGGGCGGCGTCGACGCCGAGTCCGACACGGTCTACGTGCGCCCGCACGAGCTCGACATCGTTGGCGAGCCGCAGGCCGGTGCGCTGCCGGTCACGCTGTCGCAGGTGCTGACGGTCGGCGCGCAGACGCGCATCGAGTTCAAGCGCGACGACGACGGTTCCTATGTGGACGTGGAGATGCCGCGCAGCGACTTCGCCGCGCTGCGTGAGCGCCTGGGCCTGCGCAGCGGCAGCCGCGTGCACCTGCGCGCGCGTCGCATCACGCGCTTCGCGGTCGGCCCGGCGCCGCAGGAGGAGCTGCCCGACCCGGCGGCGATGATCTGAGCGTGGGCGTCGAGGCCGCGGTGCTCAGCGCTGGCGCGCAAGCCTTTCGCGCTGGCGCCTCAGCATCTTGCGCCGCACGCGCCAGTGCCAGACCAGGTTCACCAGCAGGTAGGCCAGCACCGAGAACACCACCGCGAAGACCAGCGCGCCCAGCAGCAGCGGCTTGCCCACGTCGCTCACGATCTGCCAGTAGCGCTGCCAGCTGCCGGGCGCTGCAGTGACGGTGCCCGGTACGTCGGCGTCTTGCGAGCGCAGGGCCGGTGGCGCGTCGGCCGCGTCCGTTTCTTCGCCCAGCAGCCAGCTTCCGGTGCGCCAGGCGGCGTAGTACACCGGCCCGAAGGTCGGCGGTGTGTTCACCAGCGTGGCGGCGATGGCGGTAGGGATGTTGGCGCGCAGCAGCACGCTCAACGCTGCCGACATCGGGATCTGCGCGATGGGCGTGATGAAGGCGAAGAACACGCCGACGGCCGCGCCCAGCGCCACGCCGCGCCGGCTCATGTGCCACAGGCTGCGGTGCAGCAGCGCCGGCCCCATCCAGCGCAGCCAGCGGTTGGCGGCGATGGATTCGTGGGACGGGAGCAGGCGCTTCAGACGCTCGAACATGGCATTGCGCAGCAGGAGTGGGTGGCCGTCCGCTGCATTCCGCGACCGGCCTGCATCAGATCTCGAAGCGGCTGCCGGGGGCCTCCGCCATCGCCCGCTCGACCCGCGTGCGCGTCAGCGGCGGCGCGAAGGCGGTGATGAAGGCGTAGGCATAGCCGCGCAGGAACGCGCCGCGCCGCACCGCCACCCGCGTCATGTTGCTGGCGAACAGGTGTCGTGCATCGATGGCCACCAGCGCGCTGTCGCGCTGCTCGTCGTAGGCCATCGCGGCAATGATGCCCACCCCCATGCCCAACTCGACATAGGTCTTGATGACGTCGGCATCCATCGCCGTCAGCACCAGGTTCGGCATCAGGCCGCGGCGCGCGAAGGCCTGGTCGATGTGCGTGCGGCCGGTGTAGCCGCTCTCGTAGGTGATCAGCGGCAGGGCGGCCAGCTGCTCCAGCGTCAACGCTTCGCTGCGGCCGGCCAGCGGCGCCAGCGCGTGGCGGCGCGGCACCACCACCAGGTGTGTCCAGCGCCAGCTCGGCAGTGCCACGAGCGCGGGGTATTCGGCCAGCGCCTCGGTGGCCACGCCGATATCGGCTTCGCCCGCCAGCAGCATCTCGGCCACCTGCTTTGGCGAACCCTGGTGCAGGCGCAACTGCACCTGCGGATGCGCGAGACTGAAGTCGCGCACCGCGGGGGGCAGCGCGTATCGCGCCTGCGAGTGCGTGGCGGCGATGGTCAAGGTGCCGCGGCCGCTGGCCACGAAGTCCTCGCCGGCGCGCTTCAGGTTGTCGGCCTCGAGTAGCAGCCGCTCGACGATGGGCAGCACCGCCGCGCCGGGTGCGGTCAGGCCGGTCAGGCGCTTGCCGGCACGCTCGAACAGCGTGATGCCGAGTTCGTCCTCGAGCTCGCGGATCTGCCGGCTGACGCCCGGCTGCGAGGTGTGCAGCGCCTCGGCCACGGTCGTCAGGTTGAAGCCCTGACGCACGGCTTCGCGCGCGGAGCGCAGCTGTTGGAAGTTCACTTCGGACTGCGCGCCGCGCAGCGTTGCTTATGCGATTTGCGGATTATCCGGCAGGGACAAGCTCGGCCACCGAATGAGGGCCTCCATGCATGACAAGGTGCCGCATATGCCCGCGGGACGGATTCAGCCGGCCGCGTACTTGACGCTGCAGCCGTAGGGCGTGGCGGTGGGCGTGCCGACCGGCTTGCCGGCCATCGCATCGGCCAGCGCGGCGCGCACGAAGTTCTTCGCCGTCTTCACGTCTTCGGGGTTGGCCGTACGCTTGTCATCGATGCCGCCGGCGAAGACCAGCACGCCCTTCGGGTCGATGACGTACATATGCGGCGTGGTGCGCGCGCCGTAGGCTCGGCCGACCTGGCCGGCATCGTCCATCAGGATGGCCGAGGGCGACGCTCCCCAGGCCTGGTACTGCGCCGCCAGCTTGGCCGGTGGCAGGTAGTCGGCATGGCCCGGCGCGGTGGAACTGATGCTCAGCCAGACCACGCCCTTGGCAGTGGCCTCCTTCTGCAGCGCCTGCATGTTCTGCGACCCGTAGTGCTTGACGACGAAGGGGCAGCCGGGGTTGGTCCACTCCAGCACCACGAACTTGCCCTGGAAGTCGGACAACTTCACCCCCTTGCCTTGCGCGTCGGGCAACTGGAAGGCCGGTGCCGGCTGACCGACGGTGGCCGTCTGGGCCCACGCCACGGGGGCGGCCAGCGCGGTTGCGGCGGCAGCGATCAGCATGCGGCGGCGGGCGTGCGCGAGGTGCGTCATGTTCAGCTCCATGGATGGGTGCCGCCGGCTGGCGGCCGTCCAGGCTCAGGGTTGAAGGGTGGACAAGGCTTCGCGGACGATACGCGGCGTCAGTATTTCTGGCAGCAGCAGGGGTTCCCGGCCCGGGCCCAGCAGCACGTACACCGGCACGCCGTTGCGTCCCAGCCGGCCCAGCGCCTGGGTGATCGCCGGGTCGCGCCGCGTCCAATCGGCGCGCACAAGCACCACGTTGGCCTGCACGAAGGCCGCGCGCATTTCGGCGGTGTCCAGCACCAGGCGCTTGTTCACCTGGCAGCTGACGCACCAGGCGGCGGTGAAATCGATGAACACCGGCCGGCCTTCGGCCTGCAGGCGCGCGATCATTTCCTCGTCGTAGGGCAGCCATTGCCCGGGGGCGCTGCTTGCCAGCGCGACGGCGCCGGACGCGGTCTTGGGCGCCGGCGGCGCCTCGCCCGGCCAGCTCCAGAACACGATGCCCGCCAGCGCCAGCAGGCCCAGGCCCCTGCCCAGCGCGCCGCGCAGGCCGCCCACGTGCGCCAGCCACAGCAGCAGCGCCACGCCGACCAGCGCCATCAGGACCCGTGCCATCGCGCTGACGCCCGATTGCTGGCCCAGCACCCACAGCAGCCACACCGCGGTGGCGAACATCGGGAAGGCGAGCGCCTGCTTGAGCCGCTCCATCCATACGCCGGGCCGCGGCAGATGGCGGCGCCAGCCGGGGGCGAGCACCAGCGTCATGTAGGGCACGGCCATGCCCAGGCCCAGCGCCGTGAACACGCCCAGCGACGCGGCCGGCGGTTGCGTCAGCGCAAAGCCCAGAGCGGCACCCATGAAGGGCGCGGTGCAGGGGCTGGCCGCCACCACCGCAAGCACGCCGCAACCGAAGGCATCGGCGGCCGGGTGCTGCGCACGCCAGCCGGCCGCGCGCTGCGGCAGCAGGTTGGCGATCTCGAAAGCGCCCATCAGGTTCAGCCCGATGGCGAAGAAGAGCAGCGCCAGCACGAGCACCAGGCCGGGCTCCTGCAACTGGAAACCCCAGCCGACCGCGTTGCCGGCCGACTGCAGCGCGATCAGCCCGAGCGCCAGCGCCAGGAAGCTGAGCAGCACGCCGGCGCCGTAGGCCAGCGCGTGGAGGCGCAGTGCGCGCGGTGCGGTCTGCCCCTGCTTGACCAGCGACAGCAGCTTGATCGACAGCACCGGGAACACGCAGGGCATCAGGTTGAGCAGCATGCCGCCGGCGAAGGCAAGCAGCAGGGCCAGCCCGAGCCCGGCACCGACGCCCGCGGCCGGCGCGGCCGGCCGGGCGACGCTGCCCAGCGGCTTGGCGCCGTCGGGCAGCACGATGCGCGGCACCTCGCGCAGCGGTGCCGCGAACTCCACCATCGCACTGCCGCCACCCCAAAGCGCGCCGCTGCCTGACGCGGCCACGACCACGCCGCGCATCTGCGATGGCGGCTGGGCATCGGGCATCAGCCGCATCTTCAGCGCATAGCCCTGCGGCGTGGCGTGCAGCTCGTGCACCGCGGTCTCGATCAGCTGTTCGGCGAAGGGAAACACCTCCACCGGTGGCCGCGGCGTTCCCTGGGCAAGCGGTCGATCGGACTGCAGCGTGAGCAGCAGCTCACGGCCGCTGCGCTGCAGTTCGGCCGTCCACCCCTGCAGTGGTTGCGCGCGCTGTGCGGCGGCGCGCTCGAACATCGGTGTCCAGGCCGTGGCGCCCGGCGTCGTAGCGGCGTCGACCACCGGCAGCCGCAACTCCAGCGTGGCGCTCTCGGGAATGCAGACGTCCTTGCAGACCAGCCAATCGGCCTTGCCGACGAGCCGCAACTCGGTGCCCGGTCGCGCATCGGCCGGCGCGGTGAAGCGCAGCGGCAGCAGCAACTCGCCTTCGAAGCCGTAGTTGACCAGCGGCCCGAGCGGCAGGCGTTTCGGCGCCGGCCACTCGATGTTGCCGACGCTGGCGCCGGCGGGCAGCGTCCAGGCGATCGTGGTCGGCAGGCCCGAATCGCCGGGGTTGCGCCAGTAGGTGTGCCAATGCGCCTCGTGCAGCATGCGCAACCCGATCTGCAGGCTGTCGCCGGGTCGGACCGCGCTGCGCTCGGCCACCAGCTCGGCCGTGACATGGTCGGTCTTGACCGGCTGGGCCTGCAGGGCGGGCGCCAGCAGGGCCAGCCACAGGCCCAGCGCGAGGAACCGGATCAAGGGCAACGCAAAGGCTCCGCTCGAGTGCAACTCACAAGCATAGCGCGCGCCTCTGGCACACTGCCGCGCATGGGGCCGATCACCTTGCTGCCTGGTCTGGCATGCGATGCCGAACTGTGGCGCGAGCAGTTGCGTGCGTTGTCGCCGCGTTGGTCGCTGCAGGTCAGCGATGTGCACACCCGGCATGAGACGCTGCCGCAGATGGCCGCGGCGCTGCTCGCCGAGCAGCCGGACGACCTGCTGCTCTGCGGTGCGTCGATGGGCGGCATGTTGGCGCTGGAAGTGCTGCGCCAGGCGCCGCAGCGCGTACGCGCGCTGGCGCTCCTGGGCAGCAGCGCTCGTGCGGACACGCCCGAGCTGATCCGGCTGCGCACCGAAGCCATCGCTCTGTTCAAGCAGGGGCGGATGCGCGAGGTGCTGCAGGCCAACCTGGCCTTTGCCTTCGACCCGGCGCATGCGGCTGCGCTGGCGCCGGCCTACCTGGCGATGGTCGAGCGGGCGGGGGCGGCGCAGCTCATTGCGCAGAACCGCGCCGTCATGGCGCGCGCCGACCAGCGGCCGCTGCTGCCGCAGATCGGCTGCCCGACGCTGGTGATGGCCGGCCGCTCCGACCTGCTGACCCCGCCCGAGCATGCGCAGGAAATGGCCGAGCGGATCCCGGGTGCACGCCTGGAACTGATCGATGAATGTGGGCACATGCTCACTTGGGAGCAGCCGCGGCGCGTGAATGAGCTACTTGCCGACTGGCTCGCGAGCCTCTGACACCGCGGCATCGGTGGCCCAGGGCTCGGCAGCCTGGATCACGCCGCCGCCGAGGCAGACCTCGCCGTCGTAGAGCACGGCCGACTGGCCCGGGGTGACGGCCCATTGCGGGGCGTCGAACTCCAGCCGGAAGCTGCCGTCGCGCTGCGGCACGAAGGCGCAGGCGGCGTCGGCCTGCCGGTAGCGTGACTTGGCCGCATGGCGGCCGGCCGCGGGGGGCGCGCCGGCCACCCAGCTGCAGTCGTCGGCGCGCAGCGCGCGCGACAGCAGCGCCGCATGGTCGTGGCCCTGCACCACCTGCAGCACGTTGCGCTGCAGATCCTTGCCGGCCACGTACCAGGGCGCATGCTCGGCACCGCCGCGTGCTGCGCCGCGCTCCTTCACGCCGCCGATGCCCAGGCCCTGGCGCTGGCCCAGCGTGTAGAAGCTCAGGCCCACGTGGCGGCCGAGGGTGCGGCCGCGCTCGTCGCGGATCGGCCCGGGTTCGTGCTGAAGCCAGCGGTTAAGGAATTCGCGGAAGGGTCGCTCGCCGATGAAGCAGATGCCGGTCGAATCCTTCTTCTGCGCGTTGGGCAGGCCAATCTCGGCGGCCAGGCGGCGCACCTCGGTCTTCGGCAGCTCGCCCACCGGGAAGCGCGTGCGCGACAGTTGCGCCTGGGTCAGCCGGTGCAGAAAGTAGCTCTGGTCCTTTAGCGGGTCCAGCCCCTTGAGCAGCTGGAAGCGGCCAGCCTGCTCGCGCACGCGGGCGTAGTGCCCGGTGGCGATGGCCTCGGCGCCCAGGCGCAGCGCGTGGTCGAGGAAGGCCTTGAACTTGATCTCGGCGTTGCACAGCACGTCGGGGTTGGGCGTGCGCCCGGCCCGGTACTCGCGCAGGAACTCGGCGAACACGCGCTCGCGGTACTCGGCGGCGAAGTTGACATGCTCGATCTCGATGCCGATCACGTCGGCCACCGCGGCGGCATCGACGAAATCGACGTTGGCGCTGCAGTAGGCATCGTCGTCGTCGCCTTCCCAGTTCTTCATGAACAGGCCAACGACCTCGTGTCCCTGCTGCTTCAGCAGCCACGCGCCGACAGCGGAATCGACGCCGCCGCTCAGCCCGATGACGATGCGCTCACGCTTCACCGGCTGAATTATCCGCCGCGGGTTGGATGCGACGGTCCGCCCGGCCGGGCGTGGCAACATGACGAACCCGGCGCGCGCGCCACTCGAAGACCTCGATGAACGAGACACTGACCGGCTTTGCCGCGCTGGCCTTGCTGGGCTTCGGCCTGCTCTTTGCGCTGCTGATGCTCTTCATGGCGCTGGTGCAGCCGGTCTGGAGCGTCGTCGACTGCGCCATCGACCGCAAGCGCGGCACGCTGGGCAAGGTGCTGTGGATCGTCGCGCTGATCCTGCTGTGGGGCGTGGCCAACTGGTTCTACGGCGCCTTCGCCGCTTCCAACGCTCTGCTGCTGCGGCTGACGCGCCTGGCCTGGGCGCTGATGATCGGCCTGGTCGTCGCTTTCGCCGTCTATTTCTACCTGGACGCCGACTTCCGCCGCGGCATCGAGAAAGAGTGGCACGAGCGCGTCCTCGTGGTGCAGGCGCCGGCGCCGGGCACCGCGGCCCGCCCGAACGGCCTCGGAACTTGATCGGCGACAAGCCGGCTCGAGCCCGGCCGGGCGGCCTTTGCGGTAGGCTAATGGCGGTACTGAAGGAAGACGTCGATGACCCGCAAAGCCCACCCCGTTCCGCCGCCCGCCAGGGTGCCCGCGTTCGATGAGGAGCCGCTGGACACCAGCGACGGCCGCGAGCGCGTCTTCCACCGGCCCGACGGTTACTACTGGGTCGCGCCGGATGGCAAGCAGGAGATCGGCCCCTTCGAGACGCTGGCCGAGGCCATGGCCGACATGGACTCGGGCGATGCCGCGATGTGGCAGCCCGGAGAGACACTGGCCGAGGCCGAGAGCGAGCTCGGACTGGCCGACTGGATCGACGGCGAGACCGGCGAGCTGGCCCAGGGGCAGTCACCCACGCATCTGGAGCGCGAGTGAACGGCGGCTGAGCCGCCCCGGGCGATGCACCGCTTCGACGTCTGCAACGGTGACGCCGACGGGCTGTGCGCGGTGCTGCAGTGGCGTCAGGTGCATGCGCAGGCGGCGACGCTGGTCACCGGCCTGAAGCGCGAAATCGAACTGCTGGGCCAAGTGCCGGCGAAGGCCGGCGACGAGGTGCTGGTCTGCGACCTGTCGATGCAACGCAACCTGAAGCCGCTGCAGCAATTGCTCGCCCAGGGTGTGCAGGTGCGTTACGTGGACCACCACGCGGTGGACGCGGTGCCGCAGCATCCCGGACTGCGGGCGACGATCGATACCGATGCGCGCGTGTGCACCAGCCTGCTGATGGACCGACTGCTCCAAGGCCGCTGCCGCGCCTGGGCCCTGGTCGGCGCCTATGGCGACAACCTGGGCGAGGTGGCCGATGCGCTGGCCGTCGAACGGGGGCTGGACGAGGCGGCACGGCGCTCGCTGCGCCGGCTGGGTGAGGCCATCAACTACAACGCCTATGGCGACAACCCGGCCGACCAGCACATCGCGCCGCAGGTGCTGTATGCGCGGCTGGCGCGCTTCGCGGACCCGCTGCAGGCCTGGCGGCAAGACCCGATCGGCGAGGAACTCGACGCGCTGCGCCAGGCCGACCTCGCACGGGCCTTGCAGCAGACAGTGACGCCGGCCGGCGACCGCGCGCGCTGGATGGCGCTGCCGGATGCGCCGTGGAGCCGGCGCGTGATCGGCATCCTGGCCAACGAGCTGGCCCGCGCCGAGCCCGGGCGGGCCGTGGCCGTGCTCAAGGCCGACGGCCGGCGCGGCCATGTCGTCAGCCTGCGCGCACCGCTGTCCCGCCCCGGCGGCGCCGATGCGTTCTGCCGCCGTTTCGGTGGTGGCGGGCGCGCCGGCGCCGCCGGCATCGACCACTTGCCCGAGCATGAGCACGAGCGCTTCGTCGCCGAACTGTCCGTCGCCCGCTGGGGCGTCTGAATCCGATCCCGTGCGCCAGCGCGAGTTGGTGCGCGCGCTCGGGCGCCAGCTGAACGCGCGGCTGATCGAGACCCACATCTCCTTTGTGCTGCTGGCCGGCGGCCAGGCCTACAAGATCAAGAAGGCGCTGGACCTGGGCTTCGCCGATCTGCGTACGCTGGCGCAGCGCAAGGCGTTATGCCACGAAGAGCTGCGCCTGAACCGCCGCAGCGCGCCGCAGCTGTACCAGCGGGTGCTGCCGGTGGGCGGCAGCGTGCAGCAACCGGTGATCGGCGGCCGCCGCCCGCTCGAATGGCTGCTGCAGATGCGGGCCTTCAGCCAGCGTGGCCTGTGGGACCGCCTGGCGCGGCGCGGCGCGCTGCAGGCCCGGCACATCGATGCGCTGGTCGAGGCGCTGTGCGACTTGCACGCCCGGGCCGAGGTCGCTCCCGCCGAGAGCCCATACGGCCGCCCGGCTCAGCTGCGCGAGCCGATGCTGGACAACCTGCGCGTACTCGGCGAGCTGTGCCGCGAACCGGCAGCGCGTGCCGCGCTGGCCCGCCTGGCGAAGTGGGAGGCGCAGCACTTCCGCGCATTGCGCCGCGTCTTCGCGCAGCGCCGCGCCGACGGCCGCGTGCGCGACGCGCATGGCGACCTGCATCTGGGCAACGTCACCCAGCACGAGGGCCGGACGCTGATCTTCGACTGCCTGGAATTCAGCCCCGCGCTGCGCTGGACCGACGTGATGAGCGACGTCGCCTTCATGGCCATGGACCTGCAGGCGCACGGCCTTGCGCCGCTGGCGCATCGTTTCGTCAACGCCTATGTCGAGCGCAGCGGCGACGTGCAGGGCCTGCGCGTGCTGCGCTACTACACCGTGCACCGCGCCCTGGTCCGCGCCAAGGTGGCGGCGCTGCGCGCGGCGCAGCTGCCCGCGGCATCCGACGCGGCACAGGCTGCGCGGCGCAGCCTGCGGCACTACCTGGCGCAGGCCGTGCGCAGCATCGAGCCGGTGGCGCCGGTGCTGATGCTGACGCACGGTTTTTCAGGCAGCGGCAAGACCGCGCTGACGCACAGCCTGCTCGAAGCCTGCGGGGCCGTGCGCTTTCGCGCCGATGTCGAGCGCAAGCGGCTGTTCGGCTTGCCGCCGCTGGCGCGGCCCGGCGCGGCGATGCAGCGGCGGCTGTACTCGGCGCAGGCCGACGCAGCCACACAGTCCTGTCTGCGCGCCCACGCGGCGCAGGCACTGCGCAGCGGCTACCGCGTGATCCTGGATGCCACCTTCCTGCAGCGCAGCGCAAGACGCAGCGCCCGCAGGCTGGCCGAGCGGCTGGGTGCCCGCTTCGTGATCATCGACTTCCAGGCCGCGCCGCAAGTGCTGCGCGCCCGTGTCGCGCGGCGGCTGCGGCGCGCCGATGATGCCTCCGATGCCGGCCTGGCCGTGCTGCTGCAGCAGCAGGCGCAGGCCCAGCCGCTGATGCCCGACGAAATGGCAGCCACCTTCCGCTTCGATGCCGGCTTGCCGGCCGACGCGGCCGCCATGCCGGCGCGATGGGCGCCGCTGCTGCGGCGCATCGGGGTGGCGTCGGCCCGCGGCGATCGCGTCGCGGCCGTGCACGGCCCGGCCCTCAGCTCGGGCGTGGCGTAGTCGCGGGCCGCGGCTGCGCGGCGGCGTCGGCCTCCGCCGCGGTCGCCGCGCCGGCGGGCTGGCCGAGCGCGTCGATCACCGCGATTGCCGCCGCATAGGCGGCAGTGTGCAACTTCTCGTCGTGCGCCATGCGGTCCAGGTGGGCGCCCAGCATCAGGCCAAGTGGCGACGGCGCCGGCTGGCCCTGCGGCCGCAGCAGCTCCCAGGGCTCGAGGCCGAAGGCCCGCCCCAGCTTGTCGAGCTCGTCGACGCGCGTGGACACCACCGCGCGGCGGATGCGGTCGAGGGTGCCGTTGGTCACGCCGCTGCGGGCGGTCAGCTTCGGCAGCGTGTCCAGTTCCGGATGCGTGGCCATCAGCGCGCGCAGGTTGGCGGCAAGAATGTCGCGGGGACGCATCGCTGCAGTGTGCAACAGAAGCGGGCGCGGCGCCAGGGTCACGGGCCCCGCCCGAAGCCCTGCCTGCGGCCCGACGCCTTCAAGCGTCGGGGATCCGCTCCAGGTCGGCCAGCCAGACGGCCGCCTCGCCGTCGCTGGGTGCGCGCCAGTCGCCGCGCGGCGACAGCGAGCCCCCCGAGCCCACCTTCGGCGCGTTGGGCACGCAACTGCGCTTGAACTGGCTGGTCTTGAAGAAGCGCCAGACGAAGCTGCGCAGGTGGCGCTTGATCGCCGCCAGGTCGTAGGCCTGGCGCTGCACGTGCGGCCCCTCGGGCCAGGCGCCGGCGCCGGCGTCGTGCCAGGCGGCATGCGCCAGGTAGGCCACCTTCGACGGCGCGAAACCGAAACGCAGCGTGTAGTAGAGGAAGAAGTCGTGCAGGTCGTAGGGGCCGATCTGGCTCTCGGTGCTCTGGCCCGGCTGCCCGGCCGCATCGCCCGGCACCAGCTCCGGGCTGATCTCCGTGGCCAGGATGTCCAGCAGCACCTGCTTGTCCGGCACCAGCGCCTGGCCACCCTCGGCCACCCAGCGCACCAGGTGCTTGATCAGCGTCTTCGGCACGCTGGCGTTGACGTTGTAGTGCGACATGTGGTCGCCCACGCCGTAGGTGCTCCAGCCCAGCGCCAGCTCGCTCAGGTCGCCGGTGCCCACGACCAGCGCTCCGTGGAGGTTGGCCAGGCGGAACAGGTGGCTGGTGCGCTCGCCGGCCTGCACGTTCTCGAAGGTGACGTCGTACTGCGCCTGGCCATCGGCATGCGGATGGCCGATGTCCGTCAGCATCTGCTCGCAGCTCGGCCGGATGTCGATCTGCCGTGCCTCGCAGCCCACCGCGCGCATCAGCCGCCAGGCCTGGTCCAGCGTGCGCGTGCCGGTGGCGAAGCCCGGCATCGTCACCGCCAGGATGTTCGTGCGCGGCAGTCCGAGCGCGTCCATTGCGCGCGCGCAGACCAGCAGCGCATGCGTCGAATCCAGCCCGCCGGAGATGCCGATCACCAGCTTGTGGATGCCGCTGGCCGCCAGGCGCTGCGTCAGGCCCTGCACCTGGATGCTGTACACCTCGTGGCAGCGGTCGTCGCGTTGCGCCGGGTCGGCCGGCACATAGGGGTAGCGCTCGACGCGGCGCTGCAGCGCCGATGCCTGGGCCAGGCCCAGCGCGAAGCCCACGCGCCGGAAACCCTGCAGCACCGAGGCGTGCCGCTGGGCCGACTGGCCGAAGCTGGTCTGCCGCAGCCGCTCGCGCCCCAGCCGCTCCAGGTCCACGTCGGCGGTGATCAGGTGCGACTCGTCGGCAAAGCGGGCCGACTTCGCCAGCAGCTGGCCGTTCTCGCAGATCAGCGCCTGACCATCCCAGGCCATATCGGTGGTCGATTCGCCCTGGCCGGCCGACGAATACAGGTAGGCCGCCAGGCAGCGCGCCGACTGGCCTGCGGCGAGCGCATGCCGGTAGGCCGACTTGCCGACCGTGGCGTTCGACGCCGACAGGTTCAGCAGCAGCGTTGCCCCGGCCAGCGCGGCGAAGGACGAGGGTGGGATCGGTACCCACAGGTCCTCGCAGATCTCGGCATGGAACACGAAGTCCGGCAGGTCCAGCGCGGCGAAGAGCAGCGCCGCACCGAAGGGCACCTCCTGTCCGAGCAGCCGGATCTCGGTGCTCTGCGCATGGTCGGCGGGATTGAACTGCCGCGCCTCGTAGAACTCGCCGTAGTTCGGCAGGTAGGTCTTCGGCACCACGCCGAGGATGCGGCCGCGGTGGACCACGGCTGCGCAATTGAACAGCGAGTGGTCCACCCGCAGTGGCAGCCCGACCACGGCCACCGTGGCCAAGTCGGCGCTGGCGGCGACGAGGCGCGCCAGCGCAGACTCGCAGCCGTCGAGCAGCGCTCGCTGGTGAAACAGGTCGTCGCAGGTGTAGGCCGAGAGGCCCAGTTCGGGAAACAGCGCCAGCGCCGCGCCTTGTGCGGCGGCCTGTTGCAGCAGCGCGATGCTCTGCGTGGCGTTGAACTCCGGGTCGGCGACGCGGCAGCGGGGCACGGCCACGGCCACGCGGGCGAAGCCCTGGCGGTACAGATCGAAGTACTCTGCGCGGTCGGTCACGGGCGTGTTCTCCGGTTGCCATTGTGGGCCAGCAGGCCACCGCGTGCGGAAACCGCGCCCTGCATGACCTCGCAGGTCATCGACACCGCGGCGCGGGGCACGGACACTGCGTCCATCCCCCAGCAGACGAAAGGCTTCCAAGATGACCTCGAGCGACCTCCTCCCGCTGGCCGTGGCCGTGCTCATCGCCATCCCCGCGCTCGGCTCGTGCATCGGCGTCGGCATGGCGTCGATGAAGATGCTGGAAGGCTGCGCACGTCAGCCCGAGTTGATGACCGATCTGCAGACCAAGTTCTTCCTGGCGGTGGGCGTCACCGACGGCGCCTTCATCATCGCCACCGGCATCGGTTTGTGGTTCGCCACCGCCAACCCCTTCAAGTAGCGCCTGGGCGCTGCAGTTCGGCGGGGATGGCCTCGGCCAGGAAGTCGAACACCCGCTTGACCACGCGGCTGCCGCGGATCTCGCGGTGCACCGCCAGCCAGCAGGGCAGCGGCGGGATCTGCAGCATCGGCAGCAGCGGCACCACGCCGGGCCAGTGCGCCAGGTTGTACGACGCGACGAAGCCGATGCCTGCACCGCTGGCCACCAGCCGGCCGTAGGCCACCTGGTCGTCGGTGCGCAGCGCGAAGGCTTCGCGCGGCAGCGCCAGCCCCAAACGCGCGAAGCCGCGCTCGATGGTGTCGTCGCGGTCGTAGCCGATCAGCCGGTGCTGCAGCAGGTCCTGCGGCCGGCGCGGCGTGCCCTGGCGCTTCAGGTAGGAGGGGTGCGCACAGGCCACGATCGGCAGCTCGGCCAGCTTGCGCGCCACCAGCGAGCCCTGCGTGGGCCGCACCATGCGCACCGCGATGTCGGCCTCGCGGCGCAGCAGGTTGCTGATCTGGTTGGAGGCCACCAGCTCCACCTGGATGCCCGGCTCGGCCTGCTGCAGGGCCGTCAGCACGGGCGGCATCAGGTAGCTGGCCGCGACCTGGCTGGTGGTGATGCGCACGCTGCCGCGCGTGGCGTCGCGGCGGCCGGCCAGGCGCAGCGCCAGCTGTTCGGCGCCGGCTTCCATCTGCCGCGCCGCATCGGCAATGGCCTGCGCGGCCGCGGTGGGCAGCACGCCGCGGCCGGTGCGCTCGAACAGCGGCGTGCCCAGCTGGGCCTCCAGCTCGGCCACGTGCCGGCTCAGCGTGGGCTGCTGCGCACCCAGGCGGCGGGCCGCGCCCATCAGGCTGCCGGCATCCAGCACCGCCAGGAAGCTGCGCACCAGCGTCCAGTCGAAGCCTTGCGGGGGCGGGATGATGGCCATGCAGAAATGTATAGCTCGCTTGCACACTTCGTCAATTGTCGAATGGGTGTCGCGCGCCCAGACTGCAGGGCATCGCTTCACCGAGAAGGACCCCGCGATGAACCCCGTGATTCGACAAGTGCTGGTGCTCGGCGCCAACGGCCGCTTCGGCCGGGCGGCGGTCGATGCCTTCGCAGCCGCCGGCTGGCGCGTGCTGGCGCAGGTGCGCCGCGCCCCCGCCGCCCCGCTGCCGGCCCATGCGCGGCCGCTGAGCCTGCCGCTGACCGACCTGCCCGGCCTGGCCGCCGCCGCGGCCGGCAGCCAGGTGGTGGTGCATGCGCTGAACCCGGTCTACAACCGCTGGTCCAGCGAGGCGCTGCCGATGGCCCGCCAAGGCATGGACCTGGCGCAGCGCCTGGGCGCCACCTTCATGCTGCCCGGCAACGTCTACAACTACGGCAGCGGCATGCCGGCGTTGCTGGCGCCCGACACGCCGCAGCGGCCCGACACAGAAAAGGGCCGCATCCGCGTGCAGTTGGAGGCCGAGATGCAGCAGCGCGCCGCGCAGGGCCAGCGTTGCGTGGTGCTGCGCGCCGGTGATTTCTACGGCTGCGGGCCCGGCGGGTGGATGGACCGGGCGGTGCTGGCCTCGCTGGCGCGGCGCAAGCTGGTCTATCCCGGCCCGCTGGACCTGCCGCATGCCTGGGCCTACGTGCCCGACCTGGCGCGCGCCTTCGTGGCCGTCGCCGGGCGTGAGGACCTGCCGGCCTTCAGCACGCTGCACTTCGCCGGCCACACGCTGACCGGCGCGCAGCTGCTGGCCGCCATCGAGCGCGCCGCTGCCGGCCTGGGCTGGGTGCCGGCCGCCGGCTGGCGCCACGGCCGCCTGCCCTGGACGCTGCTGCGCGTCGGCGGCTTGGTGCTGCCGATGTGGCGCGCGCTGGCCGAGATGGAGTACCTGTGGCGCGTGCCGCATGCGCTGGACGGCCGCGCGCTGCAGGCCTGCGTCGGCGAGCTGCCCGCCACCCCGATCGACACCGCCTTGCGCGCCGTGTTGCAGACGCTCGAGCCTGCCGCGCTGCGCGGCACCCCGCCCACCGTGCAAGCCCACTGAACCCCCGAAGGAGCCCTCGATGAACACCCTGAGTCTTTCCCGCGCGCCGGCGCTGCCGGCCGCTCCCATGTCTGTGTCCGGATTGCCGCGCCGCGGCCTGGGCGTACTGCTGATCGCCGAAGGCCTGCTGTCGCTGGCGCCGGTGGTGGTGCTGGGCCCGGCCATCGGCTGGCCGGCCTCGCTGGACAACCCCGCGGCGCAGCAGCTGGCGGCCATCGCCCGCCAGCCCGACGCGCTGGCGCTGGGTTACGGCCTGTACCTGCTGTACTCGGTGATGATCGCGCCGTTGATGATCGGCCTGGCCGTGCGCTTCTGCGGCGGCCTGCAGCACCCGCTGGGCGCCAGCGTGGCGGCCTTCGGCGCGCTGTCGGCGCTGGCCCGCAGCCTCGGCATCCTGCGCTGGCTGACGGTGATGCCGGCGCTGGCCAGCGCCCATGCGGCGGCCGACCCTGCCGCGCGCGCGCAGATCGAACTGCTGTTCGACGCGCTGAACAGCTACGGCGGCGGCATCGGCGAGGTGCTGGGCGTGAGCCTGTTCATGGCCTTCGCGATGGGCCTGCTGGCCATCGGCGCGTGGCGCACGGCGGCGATGCCGCGCTGGCTGGCGGCGGCGGCCTTCTTGGCGGCGCTGGGCCTGGCGGCGCTGGCCCTGCCGAACCTGGGCATCGCGGTGGACATGTCGGCGGCCGCAGCGGTGTCGCTGCTGTCGCTGTGGATGCTGTGCGCCGGGGTGTGGCTGCTGCGCGCGCCGCGCGGTTGAGGCGCACCGGGCAGGGCGCGGAAAGCCGCTATCGTTGATGGCGAGCCTGCCCTGCCCACGCCCCCTTGTCGCCCCCTTGTCCACGCTGCTCGACGTCACCGACCTGCGCGTCACGCTGCACACCGCACGCGGCCCGGCCGACGCACTGCGCGACGTATCGTTCTCGATGCAGCGCGGCGACACGGTCGGCCTGATCGGCGAATCGGGCTGCGGCAAGAGCATCACTGCGCTGGCGCTGATGGGCCTGCTGCCCGAAGGCGCAACGGTCGGCGGCTCGATCCGCTTCGACGGGCAGGAGCTCACCACGCTGGGCGAAGACACGCTGTGCACGCTGCGCGGCGGTCGCATCGGCATGATCTTCCAGGAGCCGATGACGGCGCTGAACCCGCTGCACACCATCGGTCGGCAGATCGCCGAGCCGCTGCGCCTGCACAAGGGCTTGAGCGCTGCTGCGGCGCGTGCCGAGGCGCTGCGCCTGCTGCAGCGCGTGCAGTTGCCGCAGGCCGAAAAGCGGCTCGATGCCTATCCGCACCAGATGTCCGGCGGCCAGCGCCAGCGCGTGGTCATCGCCATCGCGCTGGCCTGCGGGCCCGACCTGCTGATCGCCGACGAGCCGACCACCGCGCTGGACGTGACCATCCAGCGCGAGGTGCTGGACCTGATCGCCGAGCTGGTGGCCGAGGACGGCATGGGCCTGCTGCTCATCAGCCACGACCTGGGCGTGATGGCCGAGACCGTGCAGCGCATGCTGGTGATGTACGGCGGCGTGGTGGTCGAGAGCGGGCCCACGGCCGAGGTCTTCGGCCGCCTGGCGCATCCGTACACGCGCGGGCTGTTCGCGGCGCGGCCGCAGCTGGGCATGCCGCGCGGCACCCGGCTGGCGACGATTCCGGGCCGCGTGCCCGAGCTGGCCGACCTGCCCGCGGGATGCCCGTTCGCCGAGCGCTGCAGCCATGCGGTCGATGACTGCAGGCGTGCGCTGCCGGCCGCGCTGCCCGTCGGCGTGCAGCACCTGGCGCGCTGCATCCGGCTCGAGGCCGTCGGGGCCGGCCCGGCATGAACCCACCGCTGCTGCAGGTGGAAGGCCTGGTCAAGCACTACCGGCTGCCGCGCGAACGGCTGCTGGCGCCGCCGCCCACGGTGCGCGCGCTCGAAGGAGTGAGCTTCGAACTCGGCGCCGGTCGCAGCCTGGGCGTGGTCGGTGAATCGGGTTCGGGCAAGTCGACGCTGGCGCGGCTGGTGATGGCGCTCGAGCCGCCGACCGCCGGCTCGGTGCGACTCGACGGCCTGGCACTGCACACACTTCCGCCCGCGGCGCTGCGCGCGGCCCGCGACAGGATGCAGATGGTGTTTCAGGATCCCTACGGCTCGCTCGACCCGCGCCGCACCGTGCTGCACACCGTGGCCGAGCCGCTGCGCGTGCTGCACCGCGCCGGGCCGGCCGAACAGCGCGAGCGTGCCGCCGAGGTGCTGCACGCCGTGGGCCTGGGTGCCGAGGCGCTGGCCAAGTATCCGCACGAGTTCAGCGGCGGCCAGCGCCAGCGCATCGCCATCGCGCGCGCGCTGATCACCCGGCCGAAGCTGATCGTCGCCGACGAGCCGGTCAGCGCGCTCGACGTGTCGGTGCAGGCCCAGGTGCTGAACCTGATGCAGGATCTGCAGCAGCGCTTCGGCCTGGCCTTCCTGTTCGTCAGCCACGACCTGGCGGTGGTGGACCTGGTCAGCGACGAGGTCATCGTGCTCTACCAGGGCCGCATCGTCGAGCGCGGCGCGCCGGACACCCTGTTCCGGCAGGCGGCGCATCCGTACACGCGCGCGCTGCTCGGTGCCGTGCCGCGCCTGCAGCCGGGAGCGCCGCGAAGCCGGGTGCCGACACCCACCGCGCCTACCGTCACGGCGGACGCAGGCGAAGGCTGCGCCTTCCTGCCGCGTTGCCGACATGCCAGCGAGCGCTGCGCACGCGAGCGGCCGCTGCTGCGTCTGCTGGCGGCGCCTGGCGGTGCGGCGCATGCCGCCGCCTGCCACGCCGCCGAAGAGGTTGCGGCAATGTCGCAGAATGCGTGATCCGCTCTGGCCAACGAAGGAGATGACGATGAGGCTGCAACGCCGTTCCCTGACCCTGGTGCTGCTGGGCGCGCTGGCGCTGGCCGGTGCCGGCTTGGACGCACAGGCCCAGGGCCGCAAGGACAGTCTGGTGCTGGGCATGGTGCTCGAGCCGCCGGGGCTGGACCCGACCACCGCGCCGGCCGCGGCGATCGGCGAGATCGTGCACTACAACATCCTCGAGGGTCTGACCAAGATCAACGTCGACGGCTCGGTCACGCCGCTGCTGGCCGAGAGCTGGAGCGTCAGCCCCGACGGCAAGGCCTACACCTTCAAGCTGAAGAAGGGCATCAGGTTTCAGGACGGCGAGCCCTTCGACGCGGCCGCGGTGAAGTTCAGCTTCGAGCGCGCCAAGGCCGAGGGCTCGACCAACAAGGCGAAGAAGGCGGTGTTCGACAACATCTCCAGCATCAGCACCCCCGACGCGCACACCGTGATCCTGGTGCTGAACAACGCCGACGGCACGATGCCCTTCCGCCTGGGCGAGAACACCGCGGTGATCCTGAGCCCGAAGAGCGCGGCGACCACGGCCACCAAGCCGGTGGGCACCGGCCCTTACACGTTCGACAGCTGGCAAAAAGGGCAGGCGGTGACGCTGGCCAAGTGGCCCGGCTACCGCGACCCGGCGGCCATCAAGATCGGCAAGGTTACGTTCCGCTTCATCAACGACCCGGCTGCGCAGGTGGCCGCGCTGCTGGCGGGCGACATCGACGGCATGCCGCGCTTCGGTGCACTGCAGAGCCTGAAGCAGTTCCAGGCCGACAAGCGCTTCACGGTGGAGATCGGCGACACCGCGGGCAAGGGCATCATGGCCATCAACAACAAGAAGGCGCCGCTGAACGACGTGCGTGTGCGTCGCGCGCTGATGCACGCCATCGACCGCAAAGCCTTCATCGACGGCGTGCAGGAGGGGCTGGGCAAGCCCATCGGCAGCCACTTCGCGCCGACCGACGCCGGCTACGTCGACCTGACCAAGGTCTACCCCTACGACCCGGAGAAGGCCAAGGCGCTGCTGAAGGAGGCCGGCGTGGCCACGCCGCTGAACCTGACGCTGACGCTGCCGCCGCCGCAGTATGCGCGCAAGGGCGGCGAGGTCATCGCCGCGCAGCTCGCCAAGGTCGGCGTCAACGTGAAGATCGAGAACGTCGAATGGGCGCAGTGGCTCAGCGGGCCCTTCAAGGGCAACTTCGATCTGACGATCATCAACCACGTCGAGCCGCTGGACTACGCGCAGTACGCCAACACCGCCTACTACTGGGGCTACGACAGCCAGGCCTTCCGCGACCTGCTGGCCAAGCACGCGTCGGCGGGCAGCGCACGCGAGCGCAGCGAAGCGTGGACGGCGCTGCAGAAGAAGCTGGCCGAGGACGCGGTGAATGCCTACATCTTCAACCCCGCACAGGTGGCCGTGGCCAGGAAGGGCTTGAAGGGCTTGTGGGCCAGTTCGCCGATCTTCGCCAACGACATCGCCGCGGTGTCCTGGTCGGTGTCGCAATAGACACAGCGGCGGCCTGGCGGCCGTACGCCGTCGCCGTGACACCGGACTGCCACGCGGCTCGGCTACATTCGCGCGCATGACCAGCCCCGACCCGCGCGGCAACCCGGGCGGCACGCGCGTCGCCGAGGCGCGCGATGCTGCCGACAAGGCGCTGTGGCGCATGATGTCGTTCTACGACACGCCGCTGGCCGACTTGGACACGGCCAGCGCGCACGATCCCGGTTGGGCGCTGCCGCATGTCATGCGCGCCGGTTTCCTGCTCAGCCTGACCGAGGCCGCGTTGCGCGAGGAGGCCGCACAGCAGCTGCAGCAGGCGCAGGCCAAGATCGATGGCGCGCCGGCACGCGAGCGTGCGCATCTGCAGGCGGTGCAGGACGTGCACGACGGCCGCTGGCACGCCGCCTGCCGCACCTGGGACGAGCTGCTGGTGGAGTACCCGCGCGACGCGCTGGCGCTGCAGTGGTCGCAGCTGTGGGACTTCTACCGTGGCGACGCCGCCAACCTGCGCCAGCGCCCGGCGCGCGCGCTGCCGGAATGGGACGAGGCCGATCCGCTCTTCCCGCACGTGCTCAGCCTGTATGCCTTCGGCCTGGAGGAAAGCAATCTCTATCCGCAGGCCGAGGATGCAGGCCGCCGCGCGCTGGCGCTGAACCCGAGGGTGCCGTGGGCGGTGCATGCCGTGGCCCACGTGATGGAGATGCAGGGCCGCTTCGAGGAGGGCGCGGCCTGGTTGCGCCAGCACCAGGACGACTGGGCCGAGGGCAACGGCTTCTCCGGCCACTTGTGGTGGCACAAGGGCCTGTTCCGGCTCGAGGCGATGGACCTGGCCGGTGCACTGCGCCTGTTCGACAGCCGCCTCGCGGCGGAGAACCTGCAGATCACGCTGCAGCGCGTGGATGCCTCCGCACTGCTGTGGCGGCTGCGCCTGCTGGGCGTCGACGTGGCCGCCCGTTGCGCAAGGCTGCTCGAAGGCTGGGACCTGGCGGCCGCCACCGCCGGCTACTACGCCTTCAACGACCTGCACGTGGTGCTGGCGCTGCTCGGCGCGAACGAGCAGGCGCGCGCCGAGGGCTGGGTGGCGCGCTGCGCCGAGCGGGTCATGGCGGCCGACGACGCTCGGCGCAGCAACCACGCGATGGCGCGCGAGGCCGGCCTGCCGCTGATGCGGGCGCTGCTGGCCTACGGCCGCGGCGAGTTCGATGCCGCGGCCGATGCGCTGTACGCGGCGCGGGGCGCGGCGCAGCGCTTCGGCGGCAGCCATGCGCAGCGTGACGTGATCGACCAGACGCTGCTGTCGGCGGCTGCGCAGGGCGGCCGCAGCGGGATCGGCAGGACGCTGCTCAACGAGCGCATCATGGCCAAGCCCGCGACACCGTTGACTGCGCATTGGCAGGCGCAGTTGTCCGCCCGCCACGGCGATCCGCGCCGGGCCTGAGGGCCGGTACTCCCCGACGCAGTGCGACTGCAGACGGCCGGTCGTGCCGGCCGTCCCGGGCCCGGCAGTGGGCTGCCGAAGCTCGCCGGCCCGAGGCACGCTGCCGTGCAGCGGCGAGTTCTCATTTCTGCGGGATCTGTCAGCCCAGGCGGGTGCCACAGCCGCCGTCGAACACGGCATCCCCCACGACGGATCACGGCGCGAACATGGCCTGCAGGGTTTGCAGCGTTGCGGCCCGCGTGACCGGCCGCAGGGCTCCCAATCGCTTGACCAGGCGCGCACGGTCGAGGGTTCGAACCTGGTCCAGCAAGATCAGGCCTTGCTTGCCCTGGAAGGTGAGCGCGATGCGGAAGCGTGCTGGCCGCGATCCCGTGGTCATCGGCGCCACGATGACGGTGCGCAAGTGCGCGTTCATGTCGTCAGGCGAAACCACGACACATGGCCGTGTCTTCCGGATCTCGCTGCCCACCGTCGGGTCGAGTTGGGCCAGCCAGATGTCACCTGCCTTCATCACCAGACCAGTTCGTTGTCGCCGTCGTTGGGGAACTCCGGCCAAACCAGCGCGTCATCGCGCTGCTCGGCAATCCTGCGCGCGTCGTCGGCCCAGCCCTCTCGCGGATTGCGGCGAACTGCACGAATCTCGATCACGCCGTCGCGCACTTGCAGATCGGCCGTGCCCTCCAGTCCGACCTGGGCCAGGATGGGTTTCGGAATCAGTACACCCTGAGAATTGCCCATCTTGCGGATTGCCACTTCCACGGTTGTGCTCCTCATTCGCAATGGAAGCACAATGGTAGCACTCGAGAATTTGATGCGTCGCCGTCCTGTCGAAGCTGCGGCACCTCGTGAGCCGCTGTGCGGCAAGCTTGCCGGACTGGCCCGAAGCCGGCATGTCGATTCGACGGGACGCTTAGGCGAAGCTGATGCGGTGGGCTGCGCCGCAACTGCGGTCGGGAGACGCCTTGCGGGCGGGGAAGCTGGACCACCCGATGGCGGCAATGGGGCGCAGTCCACTATTGGCTGGCAGGCGTTGCAGCGCCGACTGAGCGACGGCAATGCGGCACAGCCGATCTTGGCTTCCGCCTTGTTGAACGCACTTGCGTATCAGGTCTCGGTGCAGGACACGAGGATCTTGCCCTGGCGTGCGCCGCGTGCAGCATGGGCCACCGCGTCCTTGAGTTGGCGCAGCGGATAGGTCCGTTCCACATCGACCGCCAGCGTGCCATCGGCGAGCTTGCCGGCGAGCGTGCGGTACAGCGCAGCGATCTCGCCGGGCGGCGTTTCCACGAACCAGCGCCGCAACCAGAAACCCGTGAGACTCACGCCACGGAAGATGAGCTCGCGGGTATCGACGCTGCACGCCTCGCCGCTCAGCGCGCCGTAGTTGACGACCGTGCCGCCGTCGGCCAAGCAGCGGGCCAGGCGCTGCGTGGACGCGCCGCCGACCGCGTCGATGCCCAGTGCCAGCGTCCCGCCACCGATCGCCTCGCGCACGCGCACATCGAGGTCGGGTCCGTCGACGAGCACCACATCGCCGCCGTGCGCGCGCAGCGCTGCGACGAGCTCCGGGCGGCGCACGACGTTCACCGTCTTCATGCCCGCCTCGCGCGCGAGCTTGACGAGCAGATGGCCGACACCCGAGTTGGCCGCGTTCTGCATCACCCAGTGGCCGGCCTGCGGCGCGACGTACCGGTGCAGCATCAGGTAGGCCGTGGGCGGGTTGACGCGCAGCATCGCGAGCTGCTTCGGGTCGACCCCCGCAGGCAGCGCAAACATGCCGGCCGCCTTGCCCAGCGCACGCTCGCGCCATGCGCCGGGGCCAGGAAGAAGCACCCGGTCGCCGGGCTTCAGGTGCGCAACGCCGGCGCCGACCTTCAGCACGCGCCCGACGCCTTCGGCGCCCGGGACCGACGGCAGCTGGGGCGGCGTCGCGCCGTACTTGCCTTCGAGGTTCAGGAGGTCGGCCGGGTTGATCGGGAAAAACTCGGTCTGCACCAGCGCCTCGCCGTCGCCCGGCGCGTCGGGCTCGGGCTGCTCGACGACGTCGATCACCTCTTCGGGCTTGCCGAATCTCGAGAATTGCGCAGCCTGCATGACGGCGTCCTCCGCGGTTGGGGGAGCGAAGTGTCTCACCCCCCGTGCGCATGCGCGCAACCGGCGCGCGGGCAGCGGCGGTCACGCTGAGTCCGCGCCCCGGGTTGGCACGTGCGCCGCGCCCCGGGCCCGGCGGCCCGACGGGCCGGGCGCGGATGCCGACCAGCTCAGACGAAGGGAGTGGTCAGCTGTTCGGCGGCGAAAGCCCGTTGCACGGCAGGCCTTGCCAGCATGCGTTGCAGGTACGGGCCGAGCCGCGGGTAGTCGCGGGCAGGCTTGCTCTCGAAACCGCGCGTCCAGCGGCACAGCATGAAGGCGAAGGGATCGACGGCCCGGTACCCGTCGCCGAGCAGCCAGGGCCCGCCGTGCGCAGCCAACTGATCGTCGAGCAGCTGCAGCATCTCACCGACTCGCTCCTGCGCGTGCGCCTTGACCTGCTGGGCGGCAGCGCCATCGGCAGTGTCGACCAGGCGCTCTGGATAGAAGTAGTGCATGAGCATCGCCTGCGGGGTGTTGGTCAGCCACACGAGCCACTTGTAGAAATGCGCCCGTTCGGCCGTGCCCAGCGGCGGCGCCAGATTCGCCTGCGGATGCATGTCGGCCAGGTGCAGGCAGATCGCCGCCGTTTCGTACAGCACCAGGTCGCCATCCACCAGCACCGGGATCTGCCCGTTCGGGTTGAGCTTCAGGTAGGCGGGCTGCTTGTGCGCGCCCCGGGCGCGGTCGACCAGCCGCAGCGTGAACGGCGCGCCGATCTCATGCAGCAGCACATGCGGCGCAAGGCTTGCGTTGCCCGGGTGGTAGTGCAGTTCGATCATTTGCATGGCAACGCGTCAGCCGTGATGCGCCAATCTTAGGCCTTGCGCCGCGGCCCGGCGCTTCGCTGTCGTGTGGCAGGCGCAGGCATACTGGGCCGCATGCGTCGGCGTGCCATGCTGCTGGCGGCTGCGGCCGCCGTGCCGGGCCGGTCATGGCCGGCGTCCGGCCATGATGACTTCGAGTGGGTCGACTCGAGGCGGCGCCGCGCGCTGCCGTTGCGCATGCACTGGCCCGATGGCGACGGCCCATGCCCGCTGGTGCTGTACTCGCACGGCCTGGGCGGCAGCCGCGATGGCGCCGATGCCTGGGTCACGGCCTGGCGCGAAGCGGGCCTGGCAGTGCTGCAGCTGCAGCACCCCGGCAGCGACCGCGAGGTGCTGGCCGCGGGATGGCGCGCGCTGCGCGCGGCCGCCAGCACGGAGCAGCTGCTGGCGCGCGTCGCCGACCTGCGTTTCGTGCTCGACGAACTGGCACGGCGCCGCGGCGGGCAACCGTGGTCCCGGCTGCGGCTGGATGCGGTCGGCCTGGCAGGTCATTCCTTCGGCGCGGTCACCACGCAGGCGCTGGCCGGGCAGCGCTATGCGGCGCCCGTGTCGCTGGCCGACGCCCGGCTCGCGGCCTTCGTTGTCTTCAGCCCATCACCAGCGCGCGGCAGCTCGCTGTCGGTGGTGCAGCAGTTCGGCGCCATCGATCGGCCGATGCTGTGCATCACCGGCTCGCGCGACGACGACCCGTTGGCCGAAGGCATGACGGCAGCACGCCGCGCGGCCGTGTTCGACGGCCTGCCGGCAGGCCAGGGACGGCGTGCGCTGCTGTGGCTGGACGGCGCCGACCACATGAGCCTGGCCGGCAATGCGGCGTTGCCGATCGGTTGGGCCGGCGCCGGCGGGCGCCGCGAGGCCGAAGCCTTGCGCGGCGAAGCGCGCGTGCATGCCCTTGTGGCCTGGGTCAGCACGCTGTGGTGGCTGCGATGGCTGGCCGACGAGCGCATGGCCGACATGACCCTGCATGCGGTGCCCGGGCGTCTGGGCCCGGACGACCGCTGGGTGTTCGACTAGCGCCTGGTGCGTGTGTCAGCCACCCCAGGTGAACTTGACCACGTAGGGCACGGTGACGCCAAAACTCTGGGCGGTTGCCTGGATCGTGCCGACGTTGTTGGCGAAGCTGCAGCCGGTGATCGTCAACGTCACACCCGTCTGCGCCTGAAGTCCGTTCAGCGTCGGGTCGCTGGCTGCGCCGGCGCAGAACTCGTCCTGGCTCGTCGGTGCGGTCTGGTTCGGCACCGTGATGGGCACACTTGCGACGCCACCGATGGTCACGTCCACTGTTAGCGTCACGCCGCCGCTGGCAGCCGAGAGCTTCAACTGACCGTGGAAGTCGACGATGGAGGCCGCGTCGACCTTGGCAATGTTGATTTCATACAACTTCCCATCGAGGAAGACCACCTCGTAGTTGAGGCCGGCGTCGGTGAAGATGTAGGCGGAAACGGGCGGCGCGACCGTGGGGTTGGTCGTCGGGTTGCTGAATGTCTTGGCGTCGATCTTCAGGCTCGTGCTGCTGGCCTCGACACAAACCTTCTGGCCCTCGGTGAACGGTCCCGCGGCCTGACCGGCCGTGAAGGTCATCTGGACGCCGCTGGTGCAACTGCTGCCGCCGCCACTGCCACCCGTCTCGCCAGGAAGCGCCTGGGCCACGGCCGCCGGCAGGCCGGCAAAGGCGGTGAAGTCGCCGCTGGCGGCAGCTGCCAGCAGCGCCGGATACGAACTTCCCACGGCCTGCAGGGCGGCGTTCAGCGCTTCGAGCGCGTCGTCGATGGCATCGCCGGCCACTGCCTGGAAAGCGGTCGTCAGCGGGTCGCGACCCTTCAAGGCCGATGCCAGGCCTAGCGAATCGGCAATCTGCGTCAACGCAGCCTGGGTCTTGGCGGCATCCAGTCCGGTGAAGCGCGGCGCTGCAAACCAGGCCTGCGGATCACCGGCGATGCTGCGCGCGACCACCAGGTCGGTCAGCGGCGTGATGTTGAGCGTGCCCAACGTGTAGGCGATCGAATGCAGCGTCGTGGCGTTTGGTGCGCCGCCGACGGTGCCACCCTGGACCTGCACCGCGCAGGGCAGGGTCTGGCCGCCGATCGTCACCTGCCATGCGCCGCTGGTCGAGGTGGTCGTGTTGAGCGGCGAGCCGCCGGCGCAGGCAACGCTCACGGCACCGCCGGCGATCGGCGCGCCGACCGCGGCCACGCCGCCAAGCGTGGTGGGAGTGGCGACACCACCGGTGTCGTCGTCGTCGCTGCCGCAGGCGACGAGCGAAGCAGCGGCCAATGCCACCGCGAGCGTGCGCAGTGGGCGGAAACGCAGGTACGAAAGCGATTGCATTCGAGCCATCCTCTTCGTGGGTTGGGGGTGGCGAAACTGTGCGCCATCGCGGCCGCGCTGTCGGTCACATCTTCGTGCGACCCGCGAACCGGGGGGTGCAGTCGCGTGCTGGTGCTTGGCTAGACTGACTCCGCCTGACCATCCGTGCCGCAGCGCAAAGCTGTCGCGGCCGGGTAGAGGTTGGCGAAGGGAGAGCCATGGAACCTGCGCCTGTGGAGCGCATCCTCGTCGTCGAGGACGACCCGGCCACGCTGGGCTGGCTGCTGTGCGAACTGGCGGCGTTGCCGGGCGTGCGGGCCAGCGGCTGCAGCAGCGTGGCCGAGGCGGCGAGCTGGCTGCAGTCGCACACGCCGCAGATCGTCCTCACCGACCTGGGCCTGCCCGATGGCTCGGGCATCGAGGTCATCGGCAAGGTGCGTCGCCTGCATCCGCAATGCGAGGTGCTGGTGATCAGCATCTTCGGCGACGACACGCACGTGATCTCGGCCATCGAGGCCGGTGCCAGCGGCTACCTGCTGAAGGATTCGAGCCTGCAGCAGCTCGGCGAGCAACTGCAGCACCTGCGCGACGGCGGCTCGCCGCTGAGCCCGCAGATCGCGCGCACGCTGATCCGCCGCCAGCGCCCGCAGCCGCGGCATGCCGACGACCCGGCCGGCGCGGCCGCCGGCCTGACCGAGCGCGAGCTGGAGGTGCTGACCTTCATCGCCAAGGGCTTCAGCTATCAGGAGGGCGCGGCGATGCTCGGCGTGTCGACCAACACGGTGCGCACGCACGTCAAGCGCATCTACCAGAAGCTGGCGGTGAACTCGCGCACCGAGGCGGTGTACGAATTCAACCTGCGCCAGAACGCGCTCGGCCTGCCGCCGCTGCGTTGATGCCAAGCTCCACGCCCGCTGCGGCCGGCGCGCCGCCAGCCCGACTGGCCGGGCGCTGGCTGTGGCTCTGGCTGGCCGTGTTGCTCCTCGCCCTGTCTGGCTGCACGCCGCGCGAGCGATTCGGCGCCGACGTGCTCACGCTGGTGCAGGCCGAGGCGCTGGAGGCCGGGGTCGACTGGCCGGTACCGCCGCCCGCGCCCGACGCGCGCTGGCAGCCGGCCAAGCTGCCCGACGCCTGGGATTCGGCCCGGCCCGACTTCCAGGGCTACGTCTGGTACCGGCTGCGCTTCGCGGCGCCGGCCGATTGGCAGGGGCCGCTGGCGCTGTACCTGCCGGCGGTGAGCATGAACGCCCGCGTCGAGCTCAACGGCCAGCTGCTGGGCCAGCAGGGGCGCATGCACGAACCGGTGACGCGCAACTTCTACACGCCGTTGATCTTCCCGCTGCCGCAGGCCCTGCTGCGACCGGCGGGCGAGGACAACGAGCTGCGCATCCTGGTCATGGGCTACCGGCTTTACCGCAGTGGCCTGGCGCCGGTGTCGGTGGGGGCCGCGCAGCCCTTGCAGGAAGCCTGGGCATGGCGCCACTTCTGGCAGAACAACGGCACGCTGGTCACCTCGGTGCTGGTGCTGGGCCTGGCGCTGGCCGGTGCGTTGCTGTGGCGGCGCGCGCCGCGGGCGCGCATGTATGGCTGGTTCACGCTGGCCGCGACGGTCTGGGGGCTGCGCAACCTGAACTTCGTGCTCACCGACAACCCGTTCAGCAACCTGTGGTGGAACCAGGCCTCGCTCGCCGGGGCGGCGGCCTTCGTCGGGCTCTTCGCGCTGTTCACGCAGGACTACAGCCGCTGGATGCTGCGCCAGCCGCCGCCGGGCTGGCGCCAGATGCTGCTGCCGATCGGCTACGTGCTCGCCTGCGTGTCGATGCTGCTGCTGCCGGCGGACACGGCCGGCCTGCGCCGGCTGTTCCTGGCGCTGGCGATCGGCGCGCTCGTCCTGACGGCGTGGAGCCTGTGGCATCTGGCTCGCACCGCCAGGCGTACCGGTTCTCGCGCGGCCTGGGCGGTTGTGCTGGCCGGCGCGGTGTACCTGGCGCTGATGTTGCACGACTACGTGGTCGCGGCCGATCGCAGCAGCGTGGGCCAGTTGTTCCTGCGCCAATATGCGGCGGCGCCGCTGTTCATGGCCTTCACGCTCGTGTGGACGCAGCGTTACCGGCAGGCCTTCGAGCAGGTGGAGCGGCTGTCACAGGGCCTGCAGCAGCAGGTCGATGCGCAACGGGCCGAAATCGAACGCAACGTCGGCCAGCTTGTCGAGGCTGAACGCGATCGCGTGCTGTCGCAAGAGCGCGAGCGCCTGGTCAGCGACCTGCACGACGGCCTGGGGCTGCACCTGTTGACGGCGCTGAAGATGGCGCGGGACCCGGCCAGCGGCCGCGACGCGCTGGCCGAGGTGCTGGCCGACTGCATGGACGACCTGCGGCTGGCCATCGACTCGATGAGCAACATCGACGAACGCGACCCGGTGCTGCTGCTGGCCAGCCTGCGCTTCCGCCTCGCGCCACGGTTGCAGGCGGCCGGTGTGCAGCTCGACTGGCAGGTGGAGGGCGACGTGGCGCCGCAACCCTGGATGGACGCACCGAAGGCGCTGCACTTGCTGCGCGTGGTGCAGGAGGCGCTGGCGAATGCGGTGCGCCATGCCGGCGCGACGCGCGTGCTGCTGAAGGTCGAAGCGCGGGGTGCCGGCGTGGCCGTCGGCGTCAGCGACGACGGACGCGGCTTCGACGCGGCGGCCCCGCAAGGCGGCCATGGCCTGGCCAGCATGCGGCGCCGCGCCGCACTGCTGGGCGCGACGCTCGACGTCGGCCCGGGGCCACAGGGCGGCACCGAGGTGCGCCTGGTGCTGGCGGGCTGATCAGGTGGTCGTGGCCTGCCGCACCGCGCGCTCCCAGCCGCCCATCAGCTCGGCCGCACGCTCGCGCGGCATCGTCGGATGGAACTCGCGCTGCACCTGCCACTGCGCGGCCAGCTGCTCCAGATCGCGGTACACGCCCGTCGCCAGCCCGGCCAGGTAGGCCGCGCCCAGCGCCGTGGTCTCGACGACCTGCGGCCGCACCACCGGGATGCCCAGCAGGTCGGCCTGGAACTGCATCAGCAGGTCGTTGACACTGGCGCCGCCGTCCACGCGCAGCTCGTGCACCGGCGCGCCGCCGCTGGCCTGCGCATCGCGGCTCATCGCCTGCAGCAGCGCCGCGCTCTGGAAGGCGATGCTCTCGAGCGCGGCGCGCGCGATGTGCGCCAGCGTGCTGCCGCGGCTCAGGCCCACGATCGCGCCGCGCGCATCGGGGTTCCAGTACGGCGCCCCCAGCCCGGTGAAGGCCGGCACGACGATCACGCCGCCGGCGTCGGGCACGCTTTCGGCCAGTGCCTGCACCTGGTTGCTGGCATCGATGGCGCGCAGCCCGTCGCGCAGCCACTGCACCACCGCGCCGCCGATGAACACGCTGCCCTCCAGCGCGAACTGCGGCGTGGCATCGGTCTGCGCCGCGGCGGTGGTGATCAGCCCATTGGCCGAGCGCTGGAACTGCGCACCGGTGTGCATCAGCATGAAGCAGCCGGTGCCATAGGTGTTCTTGGCCAGTCCGGCCTTGAAGCAGGCCTGGCCGAAAAGCGCCGCCTGCTGGTCGCCGGCGATGCCGGCGATCGGGATCTCGGCCCCGAACAGCGAGGCGTCGGTGTGGCCGTAGACGTGGCTGGACGGGTGCACCTGCGGCAGCACCGCATCGGGGATGTGAAGCGCCTTCAGCAGCTCGCGGTCCCAGACGTTGTGGCGGATGTCGAACAACATCGTGCGCGAGGCGTTGCTGACGTCGGTGGCATGCAGCGCATGGGCGTCGGTACGGCCGCCGCCGCTCAGGTTCCACAGCAGCCAGCTGTCCACCGTGCCGAAGGCCAGCTCGCCGTGCGCGGCGTCGATGTGCGCCTGCGGCACGTGGTCCAGCAGCCAGCGTAGCTTGGTGGCCGAGAAATACGGGTCGATGCGCAGCCCGGTGGCATGCTGAACCGTCGGCTCCAACCCGTGGCTGCGCAGCTGTGCGCAGAAGGGCTCGGTGCGGCGGTCCTGCCAGACGATGGCGTTGTGCACCGGCCGCCCGGTGCGACGGTTCCACAGCAGCGTGGTCTCGCGCTGGTTGGTGATGCCGATGGCGCGGATGTCGCGTCCGGCGAGCCCGGCCTTGGCCAGCGCCTCGCGCGCGGTGTCCAGCTGGGTGGACCAGATCTCCATCGGATCGTGCTCGACCCAGCCGGGTTTCGGGAACATCTGCCGGAACTCGCGCTGCGCCATGGCAACGATGCGCCCCTGGTCGTCGAAGACGATGCTGCGCGAACTGGAGGTGCCCTGGTCGAGCGCGAGGATGTGGCTCATGAAGTGTCCTTCGTGCGCAGGCGGCGGTGAGCACGATGCTATCGCCTAGCATCGGCTGCTGGACATCATGGGGACCGGTATCTTCTTTGCGCTGGCGGCAGGCCTGATGTGGGGCCTGGTGTTCGTCACGCCGCTGCTGCTGCCCGAGTATCCGGCGGCGCTGCTGTCCTTCGGCCGCTACCTGGCCTTCGGGCTGATCGCGCTGCCGCTGGCCTGGCTGGATCGCGCGCGCCTGGCGCAGCTGACACGGGCCGACTGGTTCGAGGCGCTAAAGCTCGCCGCGGTGGGCAACATCGTCTACTACCTGTTCCTGGCCAGCAGCATCCAGCATGCCGGTGCGCCGCTGCCGACGATGATCATCGGCACGCTGCCGGTGGTCATCGCCGTCAGCTCGAACCTGCGCGACCATCGGCGCGACGGCCGGCTGCCGTGGCGCCGGCTGCTGCCCTCGCTGGCGCTGATCGCAGCCGGCATCGCGCTGGTCAACCAGGTGGAGATGGACCACCTGCGTGCCGATGCGCATGCCGACCTGCGCCGCCACGTGCTGGGCGCGCTGCTGGCCGTGGGTGCGGTGGTCTGCTGGACCTGGTACCCGCTGCGCAATGCCGACTGGTTGCGCGCGCATGCCGACCGGCCCCCCGGCACTTGGGCCACCGCGCAGGGCCTGGCCACGCTGCCGCTGGCGTTGCTAGGCTACCTGGGCTGGTGGGGCTGGAGCGCGTCCGCCGGCGAACCCTTCCCGATGCCGCTGGGCCCGCGGCCGTGGGTCTTCGTCGCGCTGATGTGCGCGGTGGGCCTTTTCGCGTCCTGGCTGGGCACGCTGTGCTGGAACGAGGCCAGCCAGCGCCTGCCGACCACGCTGGTGGGGCAGCTGATCGTCTTCGAGACGCTGTCTGCGCTGGCCTATGCCTATCTGCTGCGCGGCCGCATGCCGGAGCCGGCGACGCTGGCCGGCATCGCGCTGCTGGTGGCGGGGGTGCTGTGGGCCTTGCGCGTGCGGCCGCAGCCCGCGGTGGCGCATGCCGCATGATGCGGCCACCGTAGACTGGCTTCGGCACAGGGCCGGCACACGGCCGCGGAGTAGCGAACATGGCACTGGCGATGGGTTGGGACGAGTGGGCCGCGCACGATGCCGTGGCGCTGGCAGGGCGCCTGCGCGGCGGCGAGCTGAGCGCGGCCGAGCTGGCGGCCCAGGTGGCCGCCGCCGCGGCGCGCCTGAATCCGCTGCTGGACGCGGTGGTCGAGTTCTTCGACGATGCCGCGGCCGAGCCCTTCGCAGCCGGTGCCCGGCGCGACGGCTTCTTCGCCGGGCTGCCGTTCATGGTCAAGGACCTGGGCCCGACCCTGGCCGGCCGCTTGCAGGAGATGGGCTCGCTGTTCATGCGCGGCTATCGCGCCGGCGAAGACAGCTTTCTCACCGGCCGCATGCGCCAGGCTGGGCTGAACCTGCTGGGGCGCACCACCACGCCGGAGTTCGGCCTGTGCTCGTCGGCCGAGAACCCGGCGCTGTACGTGACGCGCAACCCCTGGAACCGCGACTACACCACGCTCGGCTCGTCGGCCGGCTCGGCAGCGCTGGTCGCTGCCGGGGTGCTGCCGCTGGCACATGCCACCGACGGCGGCGGCTCGATCCGCATTCCCGCCGGTGCCAACGGGCTGATCGGCCTGAAGCCCTCGCGCGGCGTGTTCTCCATCGCACCCAGGCTGTCCGACCTGTCGGGGCTGGTGTCGGCCCAGGGTTGCGTCAGCCGCACGGTGCGGGACACGGCGGCCTTCGTCGACCAGTGCCGCGGCGGCGCGCCAGGCGAGTTCATGCCCTACTGGACGCCGGCCGAACCCTACCTGCAGCTGATCGAGCGCGACCCGCCGCGCTTGCGTATCGCGTTGTCGCATGAGTGGGGCGACCACCGCGCGACGCCGCACTACGTCGCCGAACTGGCGCGCGCCGGCAGCCTGCTGGAGGGCCTGGGCCACCATGTGGAGTGGGCCCTGCCACCCATCGACTTCCGCGCTGCGTTTGCCGCGCAGACCACCTGCTACATCAGCAACTTCGCGCAGACCATCGCCAACCTGCTCGCCGCCAAGGGGCTGCACCACCCCCCCGAAGGACTGATCGAGCCGATCTGCGTGCGGGTCTGGGAGATGGGGATGCGTACCAGCTTCACGGAGCGCGCGCAGATGCAGACGGTGTTCAACAGCACGGCGCGCGCCTTCGGCAGCTTCTTCGAGGACTGGGATGTCGTGCTCACGCCGATCACCGCGCTGCCCACGCCGCTGATCGGCACGACGGCGTACCTGACCACGAGCGACAACCCCTCGGTGCTCGACTGGTTCGACAACCTCTGGCGCAACTTCGCCTACACGCCGCTGGCCAACCTGTGTGGCATCCCTGGCGTGTCGATGCCCATGGGCCGGCAGGAATCCGGGCTGCCGCTGGGCATCCAGGCGCAGGCACGCCAGGCCAACGACGGCCTGCTGCTGCAGCTGGCCGCGCAGGTCGAGCGCGCGCTGGGCGGCCGCTGGAACGACGGCCGGCTGCCGGCCCACCACGTGTCCCGCCCGTAGCCGCGGCGCCTGCCGCGCGCTGCTCAGGCGGTCAGAGCGTCGTCCAGCACCTCGACCCAGTGCCGCACCGGCGTGGAGGTGCCGCTCTGCAGGTGCTGGATGCAGCCGATGTTGGCCGAGACGATGGCCTCGGGCTGCAGCGGGGCCAGGTGACCGAGCTTGCGGTCGCGCAGCTGCGTGGACAGCTCGGGCTGCAGCACGCTGTAGGTGCCGGCCGATCCGCAGCACAGGTGGCTTTCGCCGGCCGCCAGCTTGACCTCGAAGCCCAGCGCGCCCAGGTGCGTCTCGACGCCGCCGCGCAATTGCTGGCCGTGCTGCAGCGTGCACGGCGGGTGGAAGGCCAGGCGCCGCGTCTTCGGAGCCTTCAGCTTTTTCTGCAGCGGCGTGACCAGCTCGGGCAGCAGTTCGCTCAGGTCACGCGTGAGTGCGCTGATCCGGGCGGCGCGCTCGGCATAGTCGGGGTCGTGCGCCAGTGCGTGGCCGTAATCCTTGACGGCGACGCCGCATCCCGAGGCGTTCATGACGATGGCCTCGACCTTGCCTACCGAGGTCAGGCCTTCGACCAGCGGCCACCAGGCGTCGACATTGCGGCGCATGTCGGCCAGCCCACCGTCGACATCGTTCAGGTGCGTGCGCAGCGCGCCGCAGCAGCCGGCGCCGTCGGCGACCAGCGTCTGGATGCCGGCGGCGTCGAGCACGCGCGCGGTGGCGCTGTTGATGTTGGGCATCATCGCCGGCTGCACGCAGCCCAGCAGCATCAGCATCTTGCGCGGGTGCTGGCGCGTGGGCCACTGGTGCGCGCGCGCGCCGCCGCGCGACGGCACCTTGTGCTTCAGCGTCGCCGGCAACAGCGGCCTGACGGCCTGGCCGAGCTTCATCGCCGGGCCGAACAGCGGTGACGTCAGGCCCTCCTTCAGCAGCCAGCGCACCGCCTTCTCGCCCGTCGGGCGCTCGACGCGCTGTTCGACGATCTTGCGGCCGATGTCCACCAGGTGGCCATATTCCACGCCGCTGGGGCAGGTGGTCTCGCAGTTGCGGCAGGTCAGGCAGCGGTCCAGGTGCTGCTGGGTGCTGCGCGTCACAGGCGCACCTTCGAGCACCTGCTTCATCAGGTAGATGCGCCCGCGCGGGCCGTCGAGTTCGTCGCCCAGCAGCTGGTAGGTCGGGCAGGTGGCGGTGCAGAAGCCGCAGTGCACGCACTTGCGCAGGATGGCTTCGGCCGCCTCGCCGTCGCGCGTGCCCTTGAATTCGGGTGCCAGGTTGGTTTGCATCAGCTCGCGCCCGCCGTCATGGACACAGCCCCGGATAGAGACGACCGGGATTGAACACACCGTCGGGATCGAAGGCCCGCTTCAGTTCGCGGTGGATGCGGTCCAGCGGGCTCTTCAGCGGCGCAAATGCGCCGGCGCTGCGGTCGTGCCCCAGGTACAGCGTGGCATGTCCGCCAGCCGCCGCGGCCGCGTCGCGCACCGTCGCCGCGGGCAGGCGCGTGCTCACCCAGCGCTGGCCGCCACCCCATTCGACCAGGCAGTCGCCTGCCAGCGCGAGCGGCGGCGCCGTAGGTGGCAACGACAGCCGCCACAGCGCGGCGCCGCTGTCGAGTGCGGCGCGTGCGCTGACGAAGTACTCGTCGCTCTGGTCGCGCAACCCGTTCCAGAAGTCGCCGGCCTGGTCCTCTGGCACGGCTTCGCCGCCCAGTGCCTGCACCGCCGCACGCACCGCCGCGCCGGCACCGGCCAGGCGCAGCACCAGCATGCCCTGCCACCAGGCGCTGGCATGCAGCGGCAGCGGCCGGCCGCCCCATTCGTTGAGCTGCCGCAGTGCGCGGGCCTGGTCCAGTTCGAAGCGCAGCGTGGCCGTCGCCGCGGGCCGTGGCAGCACCTTCAGCGACACCTCGCAGATCACGCCGAGCACGCCCATCGAGCCGGCCAGCACGCGCGACACGTCGTAGCCGGCCACGTTCTTCATCACCTGGCCGCCGAAGCTCAGCAGCTCGGCCTTGCCGTTGAGCAGCGTCACGCCGAGCACGTGGTCGCGCACCGCGCCCACCGCGGCGCGCGACGGACCGCTCAGGCCGGCGGCGACCATGCCGCCCACCGTGCCACCCGGGCCCAGGCGCGGCGGCTCGAAGGCCAGGCACTGGCCTTTCTCGGCCAGCACCGCCTCGAGGTCGGCCAGCGGCGTGCCGGCACGCACCGTGACCACCAGCTCGGTCGGTTCGTAGCTGCTGATGCCGGCCAGCGCGCGCGTGTCCAGGGGCTCGCCGCGCGGCTCGTTGCCGTAGAAGGCCTTGGTGTTGCCGCCGTGGATGCACAGGTTGCTGCGCGCCGCGCGCGCCCGCTGCACCCGTTCGATCAGCGCGCACAGCGCCGGGTCGTCGACGGTCGCCGGTGAATCGCTCATCAGAACCTGGGCAGTTCGGGGAAGGGCAGCAGGCCCTTCTTCACGTGCATCTTGCCGTACTCGGCGCAGCGCGACAGCAGCGGGATCACCTTGCCCGGGTTCAGCAGCTCGGCGCTGTCGAAGGCGCGCTTGACGGCGAACATCTGCTCGCGCTCCTCGGGCGAGAACTGCACGCACATCGAGCTGAGCTTCTCGATGCCCACGCCGTGCTCGCCGGTGACGGTGCCGCCCAGGGGCACGCTGGTCTCGAGGATGTCGGCGCCGAACAGCTCGCAGCGGTGCAGCTGGTCGGGGTCGTTGGCGTCGAACAGGATCAGCGGGTGCAGGTTGCCGTCGCCGGCATGGAAGACATTGGCGCAGCGCAGGCCGTACTTCTGCTCCATCTGCTGGATCGCCAGCAGCATGTCGGCCAGCCGCCGGCGCGGGATGGTCGAATCCATGCACATGTAGTCGGGGCTGATGCGGCCCGATGCCGGAAAGGCGTTCTTGCGCCCGCTCCAGAACTTCAGCCGCTGCGCCTCGTCCTTGCTGACCTCCATGCGCGTGGCGCCGCTGCCGGACAGCACGTCGAGCATGCGGCCGATCTCCTCCTCCACCTCCTCAGGGGTGCCGTCGCTCTCGCACAGCAGGATGGCCTCGGCGTCGAGGTCGTAGCCGGCGTGCACGAAGCCCTCGACTGCGGCGGTCATCGGCTTGTCCATCATCTCCAGCCCTGCCGGGATGATGCCGGCGGCGATGATCTGCGCCACCGCGTCGCCGGCCTTGCGGATGTCGTCGAAGCTGGCCATGATGCAGCGCGCCAGTTGCGGCTTGGGCACCAGCTTGACCGTCACTTCCGTGATCACGGCGAGCATGCCCTCGCTGCCCACCACCAGCGCCAGCAGGTCCAGCCCGGCGGCGTCCAGCGCCTCGGAGCCGAACTCCACCGCCTCGCCCTCGGCGCTGAAGCCGCGCACGCGCAGCACGTTGTGCAGCGTGAGGCCGTACTTCAGGCAGTGCACGCCGCCGGAGTTCTCGGCCACGTTGCCGCCGATGCTGCAGGCGATCTGGCTGCTCGGGTCGGGCGCGTAGTACAGCCCCAGTGGCGCGGCCGCTTCGCTGATGGCCAGGTTGCGCACGCCGCACTGCACGACGGCGGTGCGCGACAGCTTGTCCAGGCTGAGGATCTTGTTGAACTTGGCCAGCGACAGCGTCACGCCCAGCGTATGCGGCAATGCACCGCCCGACAGACCGGTGCCGGCACCGCGCGCCACCACCGGCACACGCAAGGCGTGGCAGGCGCGCAGCACGGCGGCCACCTCGGCTTCGGTCTCGGGCAGTGCCACCAGCAGCGGCTGCTCGCGGTAGGCGGTCAGGCCGTCGCATTCGTAGGGCACGGTGTCCTCGCTGCGCCACAGCAGCGCATGCGCGGGCAGCAGCGGCTGCAGCGCGGCCAGCACCTCGGCCTGGCGCTGCGCGCGCGGCGTCGTGGCGGCGGCAGAAGCAGGCAAGGCGGCGTTCGACCCCATGGTCCCGACTTTAGCGTGCCTGTGACGCCTGCAACGCGGCGGGGCCTTCGCGCCCGTGTTCTCGGTCTATTCGGTGACGAACACGGTGAGCACGCCGGTGTAGCCGTACAGGTGGTGGCGGGCGATCTCGCCTCCGGCGAAGAAGCCGGCCAGCGGCACGTCGCCGAGCGCGTGGCGGATGATCTGCGCCTCGGCCGACGGTGCACCGAAATGCGGCCCGCCGCGGCCGGCGCAGCTGATGTACAGCGCCCCGGCGATGCGCTGCGAGGCCGCGGGTGGCAGGTCGCCGGCGGACGGCGCCACCATGGCGTGGTCGCCGACCTGGGCCTCGAGCTCGTCGCGGATTTCGCTGCAGATGCGCACCAGGTCGCGCCGCGCGGCCTGTGCGTCGCGGCCGCAGAAGGCCAGGCGCATGCCCATGCGCACGCTGTCGGCCACGGCCACCAGCCCGCGCTGCGGGTCCACGCCGACCAGGTGCCGCACCTGCGTGTCGCTGCCGAACTGGCCGCCACGCGCGAGCATGGTCTCGTGCTCCTCGCTCAGGCCGGCGAGCGTGGCGCGCAGCTTCGGTAGCAGCTTGCGCGGCTCGGCAAGCGAGGTGTCCAGGTCGCGCAGCAGGCAGTCCAGTGCCGGCTCGCCATCGAGTTCGAGCACCGCGTTGTCCTGCGCGGCGCTGATGCGCCGTACCGGCCCGATCGGCTGGCACCCCTGCGTGACGCGGGACAGCAGCGGCACCGATTTTGCGAAGGCCACGCCCGACAGCCCGCCCTGCCACGCGCCGTCGGCCAGGTGCCGCACGCCGTTGCGCGAGGCCGCCAGGCCGCCAAACAGGTACCCCGAATCCGTGCGCCCGCTCAGCTCATTCAGCAGCTCGCCGAGCTCCGGCGTGGCCGGGTCGGCGTGCACCAACGCGCTGAAGGCATCGAAGCCGGCCAGCGGCTGCGCGCCGGAAAACACCCGGAACTGCTCGCGCGGCAGCGCCGCCAGCATCAGCACCAGCGCCGGCTCGTCGAAGTACTCCACGCCGCTGGCCAGCAAGCCGACGCCGACGCAGCCGACCCAGGCCACCCCCGGCCAGCGCTGGCGCAGTGCCTCGAGCAGGGCCTCGGCATGCGCGGCGTAGTGGTCGCTGAAGTAGGCGAAGCCGAGCGTGGGCGCCTGGCGCGCGGTGCCGGGCGTGTCGAGCTGCGCCGCCGCCATGGTCAGCGCCATGCGCCAGTCGGGATGGGCCGCGTGGCCGCAGGCGAAGGGCTGCATGGCTGGGGTCGCTCAGCCCTTGGCTTTGCGTGGTGCGCGCGCGGTGCGGGTCTTCTTCGCCGGGGCCTGCGCCGGGCGGGTCGCCGCCGCCAGGTTGCGCGAGGCGAGCGATCCGCCCTCCTGCATCGCCTTGGTGGCGATGTCGGTGAACTGTTGTGTCAGCGCACCCCACCACTGCATCGGGTCGACGGCCGGCTTGGAAGGCGCGGCGCCCGCAGCAGCGGCTTCGGCGGCCGCGTGCTTTGGCGCGGCGGGGGGCGTTGCCGGGGGGCTTGGCGGCGGCGCTGCGGGCATCGGCGCGCTGGCGGGCGAGGCCGACAGTGCGCTGCGCAGGTCGGCCAGCGGCAGGTTCATGGTCTGCAGCGTGGACAGCGTCATGCGCTGCACCTCCAGTGCCTGCACCGTCATGCCGATCATGCGCGCGTTCTGCTCCAGCCAGAACTGCAGCGTCTTCAGCTCGCCGATGCGCTTTTCCAGCTCCTCGGGATTGAGCGTCGGCGCGACCCATTGACCCATCGCCGGGGCCGAGGCGCCGGCGCCCTGCACCAGTGTTTGCAGGAAGTCGAATCCTGGCACCATCTTCGTGAACGCGTTGGGGTCGATCATCGGCACTCCTCGGTCTGAAGGTGGGTCATTGTGCGCGCCGTCGGCCTGGCGTCAATTCGCGGCGGCGCCGCGGCCCAGGTCGACGATCAGCTCGCCGTCGGCCTGGCGCCAGTGCAGCTTGCCCAGCACGTCCATGCCCAGCAGCGGCGCGCCCAGCGCCGGCAAGGCGACGATGCGCAGCCTGTCGATGCGCACGCCGCCCTGCAGCTCGAGATCCGCGCGCACCACTTCGCCCTGCACCGTGCCGCCGGCGGTCTGCGAACGCACCGCGCCTTCCACCGGCAGCGCGAGCGCGCGTGCCAGGCCGGCCGGCAACGCGCTGCGCGTGGCGCCGGTGTCGACGAGGAAGTCCACCGCATGGCCGTTCACCCGTGCCGGCCAGTGGTAGTGGCCGTCGGCGGCGCGCCGCAGCGTCAGCCGCTCCCCGGAGAGCTCGAAGCGCGTGCGCTGCTGCTCGGCCATCCAGGTCTGCACGGCCAGGAACACGGCCACGCCGACGAGCAGCCAGACGGTGACCACCTTCAGGCTGCGCGGCAGCTCGTTCATCGCGTCAGCGGTGGCGGCGCCACGCTCTGGTCGATGGCGCCGAAGACGCTCTGCCGGTCGCCGCCCAGCACCTCGATGCGCAGCCGGTCGCCGTAGGCCATGTAGGCGGTGTGCGCGCTGCCGTGCTCCAGGATCTCGCGCGCGCGCTGCTCGGCGATGCAGCCGTAGCCGCTGGCGGCGTCGGCCTGGCTGACGGTGCCGCCGCCGACGATGCTGCCGGCGCGCAGCCGGCGCGTGCGCGCGACGTGGGCGATGATCTGGCCGAAGTGCAGGCTCATCTCCGCGCCGGCGTCGACCCGGCCCACCGGCCGGCCGTTCCAGGCGACGGACACCGGCAGGTGCACGCGGCCGCCGCGCCAGGCGTCGCCGAGTTCGTCCGGCGTCACCGCCACCGGCGCGAAGGCGGTGGCCGGCTTGCTCTGCATGAAGCCGAACTGCTTGGCGAGCTCGCCCGGCACCAGCTCGCGCAGGCTCCAGTCGTTGGCCAGCATCAGCAGGCGCACGCCGTCCAGCGCCGCGTCCGGACCGGTGCCCATGGCGATGTCGCCAGTGACCGCCGCCAGCTCGGCCTCGAAGTCGATGCCCCAGGCCGGGTCGGCGAAGACGGCGTCGTCGCAGGGGCCGAGCAGGTCGTCGCTGCCGCCCTGGTAGACGCGCGGATCGGTCATGAAGTCCGCGGGCGCTTCGGCGCCACGGCCGCGGCTGAGCCGCTCGATGTGCGTCGGGTAGGCCGAGCCGTCGACCCACTGGTAGGCGCGCGGCAGCGGCGCCATGCAGCGCGCCGGCTCGAAGGCGAAGGCGTGTCGCGCCTTGCCCTGGTTCAGCGTCTGGTACAGGTCCTGCAACTGCGGCGACAGAAAGTTCCAGTCGTCCAGCACCTGCTGCAGGCGCGTGGCCACGCCCGTGGCGAAGTGGGCCAGGTGCAGGTCGCGCGAAACGACGACCAGCTGACCGTCGCGGGATCCGTCCTTGTAGGTGGCGAGTTTCATGTGCGGCTTCCTTTGGTGGCACCATTGTCCGATGCGTTCCCTGCCTCGCCCGCCGCGCAGGGCCGAGCTGCCGGCCCCGGCGCGCCTGGGCGCCTGGCTGCTGCTCGCGCTGGCCGTGCTGCTGACGCACCTGCTGCTGCTGCAAGTGCTGCCCGGCGGGCCGGTCCGTTCGGGCGGCATGGCCGCCCCGTTGCAGCTGCGGTGGATCGACGCCGACCAGCCGGCCTCGACGACGGGCCCCGATCCGGTCGCGCCGCCGCCCGTGGCCGTGCCCGCGACGGCACCCTCGACGGCGCCGTCCGCGGCGCCGCGCACCCGGGTGCCTGCAAGCGGGGCGGTCGTCGCAGCCCCAGCGGACCGCGCGTCGGCCATGGTGGCGCCGGGCAACGGCGCCGTGCCCGCCGAGCCGGGCGCCGAGCCGCCGTGGCCGGTGTATGCGACCCGCCTGCCCGAGCCGGCGCAGCTGCACTACAAGCTGCGGCGCGGCGAGCGCGAGGGCATGGCACGCCTGCAATGGCAGCGTGACGAGAGCGGCTACCTGCTGCGGCTGGACACCGAATGGCCCGGCCAGCCGGGGTCCGGCGCGACCAGCCGCGGCCGGGTCGATGCCGATGGCCTGGCCCCGGTGCGGCAGGCGCAGCTGCGGCGCGATCGTGAGGTGCGGGCGGTGAACTTCCAGCGCGAAGCCGGCATCATCACCTTCTCCGGGCCGCAGAACGTCTACGCGCTGGGGCCCGGCGCACAAGACCGGCTGAGCTGGCTGATCCAGTTGCCGGCCATCGTCGCCGCCGAGCAAGCGCGGGCCCGGACGGGCGGCGAGATCGCCCTGTTCGTCGCCGGACCGTCCGGCGATGCCGAAGTCTGACGTTTCGCGGTCGAGGGCCGCGAGCGCCTGATGCTGCCGGCCGGCGAGGTGGCCGACGTCCTTCACCTGCGCCGCGAGCCCACCCGGCCCTACGATACGCGGGTGGAGGTCTGGCTGGATCCTGCGCAGTCGCACCTGCCGGTGCGGGTTCGCTACACCCCCGTGCCAGGCGACGCGCCGTTGCTGCTGGAGCTGGCCAGCCCGGCGGGCGCGATGGCCGTGCGCCCTTGAAAGAGGCTTCTGCGTCCCCAGCTACCCGGCTGGAGGTCTTCCGATGCAGATGCTCTACAACTCGGACAGTTTCGCGGTGCTGCAGCTCGAATACGGCGTGCCGGAAGGGGCTGCCGACGGTGCGACGCGCGGCGGCTTCGAGATCGTCGACAAGTTCGCGCGCAAGGGCATCTTCATCCAGGGTGAGCTGGCGCAGCGCTTCCGCGACGGGGTGCAGGCGCTGATCGATAGCGGCCCCAGCGAAGAAGCGTTGGACGATTTCATCGCAGGCTACACCGAACTGGCGCAGCAGCCGATGTTGCTGCATTAGGCGCACTGGCGCCAAGGGTCTTGCAGGGGTCTTGGCAGTGCGCCAAGATGCAGCGCATCGCCGACCCCGCGCCCCCCGGCCGTTGCCGTGGGGCCCCGCAAGGAGCTGCCATGGCCCGAGGCCAAGCCGAAGCCCGCTGCGTGCTGTCGCCCGGCCTGGCCGACGCGCCAGTGCTGGACTGGCTGTGCTCGCACTTCGTGCTGACGCTGACACTGCGCCAGGCGGCGCGCTTCAACCTGCGGCGTGATTGCAACAGCCTGCTGGCGCTGACCGGGCGTCATCTGGTGTGGCCGACGGCCGTGCTGGCGCGGCTGCGGGCCTACCTGCGCCAGCGCTGCAAGGGCAACGCGGCCTGGCGGGGCCACGAGGGCTTGAGCGACGAGGCCTTCGTCCAGCGCTACGGCGCATGGCGCGGCGCCTACGAAGAGGGCAGCCTCTTCTTCTATCTGGACGAGTACGTCAAGGACGCGCCGAAGGACCTGCTCGCGGTGCTCGGCGCCAGCTGCGAATGGCTGGAGCGCCGGCTGAAGCGTGAGGCCACGCTGGTGCAGAAGAACATCGACGCGCTGGCCGGTCTGCTGCAGCTGAACCCGGCCGAACGGGCGTTGCTGCTCTACGGCACGCTGGCGCGCTACCAGCGCGACCTGCGCGGCCTGCTGGTGGAGTTCAAGGTGTCCAGCGCGCAGGAGGCCTACGCGGCCCTTGCAGCCGTGGCCGGTGTGGACGCGCGCGACATTGCCGAGGCGCTGCGCGCGGGCTCACGGCTGGAGCGCGTGGGCATGGTCGAGAACCTGATCTCCGAGCACAACATCACCGACTTGGCCGACCTGATGAAGGTCAGCGAACAGCTGCCGCCGGTGCTGATGCGCGAGTACCCGCAGCCGGCCGATCTGATGGCGGTGTTCACGCGGCCGGCACCGAAAAGCGAGCTCGCCCTGTCCGACTTCGGCTTCGTGGCCGACGACGCGCAGGTGCTGT
>ERZ1645186.5-NODE-5-length-48762-cov-8.018334_pt1 | contig 48762 bp, 40 predicted proteins | sample MGYA00575349_ERZ1645186 | MGnify/ENA primary metagenome ERZ1645186 (study PRJEB40839, sample SAMN11282943) | freshwater sediment metagenome | isolation source: river sediment | host: Sediment | place: India: Nawabganj, Kanpur | collected 2015-12-17 ...
GCCAGGCCTCGACGTTGCGGTGCGCGATCTCGCCCAGCACGATGGCGGCCACCATATCGCCGTCGAAGGCCTGGTAGATGCGGTTCAGCAGTGGCACGGTGAACTCGGACAGCGCCAGCGAGATGCGCGCCCGGTTCGTCTCGTAGCCCGGACTGGCCTTGACCATGACCCGCTTGCTCCTTCCGCTGCCACAGAGGCCAGACAATTGTCGCTGCGCGCCGCCGTCGGCTCAGCGCCAGACATAGGTGGCGCTGAATCGCACCTCAGCCTGGGTGCTCAAGTCCGGACGTTCCAGGTAGTCGACGTACGCCAAGCCAAAGTTAACAAATTCGCCGCCGATCTGCATCACCTTCGACACGCCCAGCGTCAGCGGGACGATCCAGCCGCTTCCGGCGCCGGCATTCCAGTTGTAGCTGGACTCCGACGTGAGCGTGGCGGCCCAGCCGTCGGGCAGCAGGTAGGTGAGAAAGGGTTGCACGGTGCTCACGCTCACGCCGGCGCGATCCGAGGCGCCGGCGACCGACCACACGTGCTGCACCAGCCCGCCCCAGGTGACCGGCTTGCCGGTGCGGGCAACGATCAATGCCGGGCCGGCCGCCCACTTGCCGGAGCCGAGCGCGTCGTCGGTGGCCGTCGGCAGGATCAGCGCCCCGCCGAAGCCGACGAACGTGGGCGAGGTGATGTCGGGCACGTAGTAAGGAATCAGCGAGATGTCGCCCAGGCCGCTGGCGCTGGTCGGCCAGTTCAGCGAGCGCAGCGGCACGATGGTGCGCACCAGCAGCGCCGACTTGGCATCGAGCGGCACGAAGAACGACGGCTGCAGGCGCAGCTGGTAGTTCGTCTCTTCCTGCGGGCCGTTGCCCATCTCGGCGCGCAGGTTGGCGGCCAGCGTGGTGACCGGCGCCAGCGGGTTGGCCAGCTCGGCCGCCACCTGGTCGACGGTTTCCGCTTGCGCGGCTCGGGCCTCCAGGCCGGCCACCGCCAACAGCGCGCCGAATGCCAGCGCACGGACCGTCGAGGGCAAGCCGGCCGGGGCCGACGCGATCATTGGCTGCCCATGCGCAGCGTGCCGCCTGCCTGGCGCGGCTTGCATTCCTGGAACGTGGCCATGTGCGCGCCGACCGCGTCCTGGATCTGGCCGCCGAGGGCCACGCCCATCTGCATCGCCAGGTCGTTGCTCTTCTGCCCGCCGTGGCGTTCGTACGGGTCCATGCGCAGGTTGAACACCAGTGAGCTCGGCTTGAAGTGGTCGAAGAAGCCCTCGCGCGTCATCATGTGCGTCTTCCACGAGCCGATGCGCACCGCGGTGAAGTTGGCGCCCTCGTAGTAGTAGACCACCCGGCGCGCCGACGGCGCGCTGCCGGTCCAGTGCGCCAGGTTGTCGACGCCGTCGATGCACACCTTGTCGCGCGCCTTCAGCTTGCCCGCCACGTCGCCGTAGCCGGCGGCCGCGGCCAGCGTGGTGAACAGGTCCTCGTGCGTCTGGATGCCGTTGGAGATCTTGCCCTTGGCGATCTTCGCCGGCCAGCGCACCAGCATCGGCACGCGCACGCCGCCTTCCCAGGTGGTGGCCTTCTCGCCGCGGAAGGGCGTGGCGCCGGCATCGGGCCACCACGAGACCATCGCGCCGTTGTCGGTGGTGTAGACGACGATGGTGTTGTCGGCGATCTTCAGATCGTCCAGCAACTGCAGCAGCTGTCCGACATGGCCATCGTGCTCCATCAGGCCGCTGCCGTAGATGTCGAACTCGCTGGAGATGTCGCTGGCCAGGTGGCGCGAGGCCGGCTTCAGGTGCGTGTAGATGTGCATCCGGCTGGGGTTGAACCAGGCGAAGAAAGGCTGCTTTGCCTGGGCAGAGCCGGTGATGAACTTCTTCGTGCGCTCCAGGAACTCCTCGTCGACGGTTTCCATGCGCTTCGTCGTCAGCGGCCCGGTGTCGACGATCTTCTGCTTGCCGACCTTGCCGAAGCGCGCGTCCACCGTCGGGTCGTCGACGTTGGTGGCCACCGTGTCGAGCACGCCGCGCGGACGGTACCGCGCGTCGAATCCCGGGTCCTTGGGCCACATGCGCAGCTGGGGCTCCTCCTCGGTGTTCAGGTGGTACAGGTTGCCGTAGAACTCGTCGAAGCCGTTCACCGTGGGCAGGTGCTCGTTGCGGTCGCCCAGGTGGTTCTTGCCGAACTGCCCGGTGCGGTAGCCCAGCTCCTTCAGCAGCTTGGCCAGCGTCGGGTCGCGCTGGTCGATGCCCACCGGCGAGCCTGGCAACCCCACCGTGTGCATGCCGGTGCGGATCGGCAGCTGGCCGGTGCTGAACGCGGCGCGGCCTGGCGTGCAGCTGGGGTGCGCATAGTGGTCGGTGAAGAGGATACCCTCGCGGCCGATGCGGTCGATGTTGGGCGTGGGCACCATCATGCCGTGGCTGTAGACGCCCACGTTCGAGTAGCCGACGTCGTCGGGCATGATGACCAGGATGTTGGGCCGGGCCGGCTGCGCCAGGGCCGATGCCACCAGCGTCATGGCCAGCAGCAGCGCCCACCACAGCGACTGCAACGGGGTACGGGGTGTTCTCATCTCGCGGGCTCCTTGGGGAAAATCAAAAGGTCGTCCAGCCGCCGTCGGTGGCCCAGCAGGCCCCGGTGATGTTGGAGGCGTCGTCGGAAAGCAGGAACAGGATCACAGCCGCCTGCTCCCACGGCGTAGACATGCGGTTCTTCGAGTCGCAGATGCCGAGCAGGCTCAGCGGCTTGGCGAAGGCCACGTTCGGCAGCTTCGGGCCGGTGGCGGCGGCCTGGGCCTTCTCGGCCTCGAGCTGCATCACTTTCTTGTAGGCGGCGTCGGTCATCGGTGTCTCGGTGCCGGCCATGTTGACCGAATTGACGCGGATGCCGTAGGGCGCGTAATCGATGGCCGCATTGCGAGTGAGGCCAGTGACGGCGTGCTTGCTGGCCACGTAGGCCGGGTTGCCGGCCAGCCCGATGAGGCCGGCGATCGAGCCGATGTTGACGATCGCGCCGCCGCGTCCCTGCGCCAGCATCTGCCGCAGCTCGCAGCGCAGCGCCTTGAACAGGCCGCCGATGTTGATGTCCATCACGCGGTCCCAGTACTCGTCGCCGGCCTCGTGGATCGGCGCGAAGACCAGGCCGCGCTGGCGCTGCAGGTCCACCGCGTCGGCCGGCGGCACGCCGTCCATCACGCCCGCGGCGTTGACCACGCCGTCCAGGCCGCCGAAGGCCGCCACCGCCGCGTCGACCATGCGCTGGCAATCGTCGTTGCGGCGCACGTCGACCGGCACGAAGACCGCCCGGCGGCCGCCGGCCTGGATCTCGGCCAGGGTCTGCCGGCCCTCGGCTTCCAGACAGTCGGCGACGACCACGTGGGCGCCTTCGCGCGCCGCGCGCAGCGCGGTGGCGCGGCCGATGCCCCGCGCGCCGCCGGTGATCAGCAGCGTGCGGCCGGCAAAGCGGCCGGTGAAGGCCTGGTCGGGGTCGACCGGGGTGATGTCGCGCGGTGCCGGTTGCGGGGGGCGAGGCTCAGGCATGACGGGGACTCCGCGGGTCGAAGGGAAGGGAGTGGCAGGCCGGTGCGGCCGGCTCAGAAATTCGCCGTCAGGCCCAGGCCGACGGTGGTCCAGGCCTGCGTGCCCTGCGGCGCGACGGCCTCGAGGCCGCTGCGCGGGCTGCTGCGCGAGACGAACACGATGGCGATCAGCTTCGGGTTGAAGATGCGCGCGTACTGCAGGTAGAACTCATTGGACAGCCCGTACTCGGGCACGCCTACAACCAGTTGGTTGGCCGTGAAGCGCGCGCCCTGGCCGAACTGGATCGCGCTGTTCAGCTGGTCGACCGACGCGCGCACATACTGGAACTGCAAGATGTCCTGTGGCGTGAGCGAGGCGTCGACGATGACGCGCTGCGCGCGCAGGTTGGCGTTGAGCCAGGAGTACGCGCCGTTGGCGCCGAACCACCAGTTGTCCAGGCCGTTGCCCCAGAACATCGGGTCGAAGCGTTCGTAGGTGGACGTGGCCGGGTTGTCGCCGGTGAAGCGCGCGGCTTGCAGGCTGAGCTTCGGCGCGAAGGGCAGCTCCTTCGCCCACCAGCTGAGGCCCAGCAGCCAGGCGCTGGCCTCCATCGGGTCGCGCTGGCCGCCGGCACGCGTGATCTGGTTGCGCTGCTGCGCGAACTCCGCGCGCAGGCCCAGCTCGGGCAGGCCGGGGATGAAGCCGGCCAGGTCGGCCCAGCCGTGCCAGGTGTCCAGGCCCTCTCGGCCGTTGTCGATGAAGTCCAGTGGCGCCAGGTCGCCCGGGTAGATGGCCTGCGAGCGCGGCACGGTCAGCCAGGCCAGGCCGGCCATGCCGACAGCCGGCCGCGCCCATTCGACGGCCACACCCTGCACGCGGGTGTCGGTGCGCGCCTCGGGCGCTTCGTCGGGTTCGAGCATGAAGGCGGTGCCGGTCCATTCGCCGTAGCCCAGTCGCGCAAGCAGGCTGTTGCCCCAGACCTTGCGCTGCGCCGATGCCCCGCCGCCCCACGAGTAGCCGTTGCTCGAACCGGCGGTGAGCAGCATGCCGGTGCCGAGCGTGAAGGTCTGGCGGCCGAACGACAGGTCGTAACGCCAGTCGTCCACGCTGCCGCGCACGCCGATCGCCGCCGAGCCGAAGCGCACGGTGCCCTGGTTGCGGTAGTCGTAGGCGTCGGAGCCCAGCGTCTGCGTGGCGCCCACCGACACGGCGCCGTAGGCCTCCGTCTGAGCGCTGAACGGGTAGCGCCCGCTGAGCGCCGGCTGCACCCAGAACTCGGCAAAGCTGCGCTTCGTGTCGAAACCGGGCGACGCGCTGGCCGCCAGGTTCCACCAGGTGCCGCTCATGCCGTAGTAGGCGCTGTAGGTATCGACCCCGCCGCGCCACTCCAGCGCGCCGATCGAACCCGCCCAGGCAGGCGGCACTTCGGCCTGCGACTGCGCCAAGGGGCACGCCAGGACGAGCACACAGGCCGCCGCCACGCTGCGTCGAAGCCGCGCAGAACAGCCTGGAGGGACGTCGATGATCACGATGGTCGGCAGCTTATCGGCCGCCACGCCCGCACCTGAGCAGAGTGCGCCGGCGGTGTACCCAATGTGGGTACCTGAATGGGCCTGCTAGCCGCGACGGCGACTCTGGCGCCCCTAGACTGGACGCGCCAGGGTCGCGGCGAACGCGACCGATGCTTGTTCCTCTCCCAACTCGAGGCCCTCATGCGCTTGTCCTTGCTCATCCTCGCAGCCGCCGCCCTGCTGCCGCTGGCCACCACCGCCCAGACCACCAAGCCCGACCAGGCCCTGTCGATCGCCGAGCAGGAGGACCTGCGCTTCGAGGAAGCGATCCGCAACTTCGGCTTCGTCTCGGGCGCCGCCTACCAGTGCCTGCCCGAGGCCGACCGCACCGCGCACGACCGCGAGGTGCTGACGGCCTTCTCGGGCCTGGTGCGCCTGTTCGGCAGCGACCGCGCCTTCTTCTATGCCGCAGCCTTCGGCGCCGGCACCAGCATGGGCATCGACAAGGCCAAGTGCGCCACCTACATCGAAGACTTCAGGGCAGCGATGAAGTCCAGGGCCCGCGGCCAGTGAGGAGGCGAGCATGACCCGATGCATCGAATGCTGGCGCCGCGGCGGCGCCCAGGCCCTGCTGCTGATGATGGCGTTGGCCACGGCGCTGCCCGCGCATGCGGGCCGCTGGGACGCGCGCCGCGAATTCCGCGAAGGCCAGCGCGAGATCGCGCGCGAACGCCGCGAGATGCGGCGTGACATCCTGCGCGCCGACTCGCCGCGCGAGGCGCGCCAGGCCTTCCGCGAGGGCCAGCGCGAGATCGCGCGCGAACGTCGCGAGATGCGGCGCGAGGTGCGGCGCGAGCTGCGCTACGGCAGCTGGGACAGCGACCGCAACCGCGTCGGCGAAATCATCGCCGGCGTGGCGCTGGGCGCGATCATCGTCTCGGCCGCCCGCGGCGTGGCGCCGCCACCGCCGTCGCCGGAACTGTGCTGGTTCTGGACCGACTCGTACCAGGAGCGCGGCTACTGGGACCGCTGCCGCGGCTACGACGGTTACTGATTCGACGGCCGTTGCCCTGGACGACAACGGTCGGTGTTCTGGCGGCAGACAAGCTCGTCAATGGCGAATTGACCACGCTCCCGCGCATCAAGGTTCGCGTTGTGAGCTCAGATGCCTGAGGGTGCCTTCTTCGGTGAAGCCTACCTTACTGTGAATTCCCTCTGAACGCCGCCAGGGTCACCATAGCCAAGTGAGATGCCGGGAGGCGCCCGGTGGCCAGTGAAAGCTGCTAGCCGCGACGAGCTCCAAGACGTTCGTGTCTTGCGGGTCAGTCCGATGGCGGCTTTGCGCCGTAAGCCGTCACCCCGCCGGCCTGCAGAGGATCGCGGACCCATATGAGCGGGCACAAGCCAGAGGAGTGCAGCGGACCGCGTGACGCTGCGTATCCGGTGCTCGGCCGCATGCTGTCGGCCTGTCCCGCAGCGGCGGCATACTGGGCGCACCGTCACGTTCACCCCCGCACCCGATGAGCACGCCCGCCTTCGTCGCCACCCATGCCAGGGACGCCGTTTTCGAGCGCGGCCTGCGCAGCTTCTTCGAGTACCGCGATCTGGGCATCCGCGACGCCACGGGCGGACGCGTGGCGGCCCATGTCATCCGCGCCGCCGCCGGCAGCGCCTTTTCCAGCCAGCCGCACCTGCACGAGACCCAGTTCCAGCTGGTCTACGTGCTCAAGGGCTGGATCGAGTTCGAGTACCAGGGCCAGGGTGTGGTGCATCTCGAAGCCGGCTCCTGCGTGCACCAGCCGCCAGGCATCCGCCATCGTGAGCTAGGCCACAGCGACGATGTCGAACTGCTGGAGATCGTCATGCCCGCCGATTTCGCCACGCGCGAGGTGGATGCCGTCGATGCCGCCTGAGCCGCCCGCCGACCCCTATCGCCACCTGCCGCAGCTGCGCGACCGCATCGCACCGGCCGAAGGCTCGACGCTGCGTGTCACGCCCGAGGTGCTGGCGCTGTGGGACGCCCGTGCGCGCGAGCAGAACTGGGCCAGCGACTGGCGGCTGTCGGACGCGCAGCTCGAGGCCACGCACCGCGCGCTGCTGGGGCCCTGGCTGGACGGCCGCGACCTGTGGGTCTACGGCTACGGCTCGTTGATGTGGGACCCAGGCTTCCATTTCGCCGAGGTTCGGCTGGCCGAGCTGCAAGGTTACCGGCGCCGCTTCGCGCACCGGACCCACCTGGGCCGCGGCTCGCCCGAGTGCCCCGGGTTGATGCTCACGCTGGAACCCGGCGAAGGCTGCTGCACCGGGCTGGCCTTTCGCGTGGAAGGTGCGCTGGCCGAGCACGAAAGCACGCTGCTGTGGCGCCGCGAAATGATCCGCGGCATCTACCGCCCGGCCTTGTTGCCGGTGCGCACGCCGCAGGGCCCGCTGCAGGCGCTGGTCTTCGGCGCCAACCCGGCCCATGCCGACCACATGGGCGAGTTGTCGCTGCAGGACACTGCCGCGGTGATTGCCGCCGCCCGCGGCGTGCTCGGCAGCAACCGCGAATACCTGGAGCAGCTGCTGTGGCAGCTGGAGCACCTGGGCATCGCTGACGCCCACCTGCGCGAGCTGGCTGCCTGCGTTCGCGCGCTCGACGCCGGCGATACGGCCTGAGTGCCGCGCCGTCGCCTGCAAGGAAGCGGCATTGAACGCCGAACTGCTGTGGCTGGCCGGTGGGGCGGCCGTGGCCGGTCTGGTGCAGGGCATCTCGGGCTTCGCCTTCGCGATGGTGGCGATGTCGATCTGGGTCTGGGGCATCGAGCCGCGGCTGGCCGCGGCGATGGCGGTCAGCGGCGCCCTGCTCGGCCAGGTGGTGGCGCTGTTCACCGTGCCCCGCAGCTTCAACCCGCGCCAGTTGTGGCCGTTCCTCGCCGGCGCGCTGTTCGGCGTGCCGTTGGGCAGTTGGCTGCTGCCGCTGCTCGACCCGGCGCGCTTCAAGCTGGCGACCGGCCTGTTCCTGCTGCTGTGCTGCCCGCCGATGCTGCTGGCGCACCGGCTGCCGCGCATCGTGGCGGGCGGCCGCGGCGCCGACGGCGTGGTCGGTCTGGTCGGCGGCGTGATGGGGGGCATCGCCGGCTTCAGCGGCATGCTGCCGTCGCTGTGGGTCACGCTGCGCGGCTGGGACAAGGACCTGCAGCGCGGCGTGATCCAGAACTTCAGTCTCGCCACGCTGGCGGCCACGCTGGCCATGTACCTGACCACCGGCGCCTTCACGTCGGACATGTGGCCGAAGTTCGCGGTGGTCGCGCCGGCGATGCTGCTGCCTTCGCTCTTGGGCGCGCGCATTTACCACGGCCTGAGCCCGCTGGCCTTCCGCCGCGTGGTGCTGGTGCTGCTCACTGCGGCCGGCGCGGGCATGGTCGCGGCCGCGCTGTGGCAGGTGTAAGAAAAGCCCCGAACGCGGTGCTTTTCATGCGGCCGTTGCGGCGGTCTTCACCCGACACTGCCCGTTAACCAGACAGGTAGCAGGCCGTCCGCGCAGGGGCGCGGCAGCGGCCGGCCGCCGGGTTGCGGGAGCCGGGGCATGAATCGTTCGTTGTGGATCGCCAAGAGCGGGATGGAGGGCCAGCAGTTCAAGCTGGACACCATCTCCAACAACCTGGCCAACGTCGGCACCAACGGCTTCAAGCGCGGCGGCGTGGTGTTCGAGGACCTGATGTACGACAGCCTGCGTTCGGCGGGCGCGGCCAGCAGCGACCAGACGCAGCTTCCCACCGGGCTGCAGGTCGGCCTGGGCACGCGCGTGTCGGCGTCGACGCGCAACTTCAGCCAGGGCAATCTGCAGCAGACCGGCAACAACCTGGACCTGGCGATCAAGGGCCAGGGCTTCTTCCAGATCCAGCTGCCCGACGGCAGCACCGCCTACACGCGCGACGGCTCGTTCCAGCTCGACGCCGGCGGCCAGGTGGTCACGTCCGCGGGCTACCCGCTTGAGCCGGGCATCACCGTGCCGGCCAACGCGCTGAGCGTGAACATCGCCGCCGACGGCACGGTCAGCGCCACCGTGCCGGGACAGGCGCAGCCGCAGTCGCTGGGCCAACTGCAGCTGGCCACCTTCATCAACCCCGGCGGGCTGGACCCACGCGGCCAGAACCTGTATGCCGAATCGGCCGCCTCGGGCACGCCGACGACCGGCGCGCCCGGCGCCGACGGCCGGGGCGCACTGATGCAGGGCCATGTCGAAGGCAGCAACGTCAACGTCGTCGAGGAGCTGGTGGCGATGATCGCCACGCAGCGTGCCTACGAGCTGAACTCCAAGGCCATCCAGACTACCGACCAGATGCTGGCCCGGTTGGGGCAGCTGTGATGCGGGCGCTGTGTGCGAGCTTCGTCTGCCTGGCGTTGGCCGGCTGCCTGACGATGAATCCCCGCGTCGAGGTCGCCGAACCGACCCACGCCATTCCGGCGCCGCTGCCGCAGGCGGCGGTGGCCAACGGCGCGATCTTCCAGCAGGCGCAGTACCGGCCGCTGTTCGAGGACTACCGAGCGCGCAACCGCGGGGACACGCTGAAGGTGGAGATCGTCGAGAAGATCGTCGCCAGCCAGAAGTCCACCAGTTCGATCGACAAGAGCGGCGCGCTCGAAGGCAAGGTCGTCGCGCTGCCGGGCATCAACCCGCTCAGGCTCAACCGGGCCAGCGTCGAGGGCAGCGGCAGCAACAGCTTCGCCGGCAAGGGGGCCACGGAGAGCAGCAACAACTTCTTCGGCAGCATCAGCGTGGTGGTCGTCGACGTGCTGCCCAACGGCCACCTGCTGATCGCTGGCGAGAAGCAGATCGGCGTGAACAGCAACGTCGATGTGCTGCGCTTCTCGGGCCAGGTCGACCCGATCCTGATCCAGCCGGGCAACAGCATCCCCAGCACGCAGATCGCCAACGTGCGCGTCGAGCACCGCGGCCGCGGCGCGCAGGCCGACGCGCAGACCATCGGCTGGCTGAGCCGCTTCTTCCTCAACCTGGCGCCGATATGACGAACCTGCCCATGCGCTACACGCGTTCCGCCGCCGGGGCGAGCGGCCTGGAGCCCGGCGTCGCCGCATCCACGGCCGTCGCCGCGGGGCGCGTGTCCGACCGTCGCGCCGAGGCCGCCGTGGAGCGCGCGATACGCTGGCTCGTGGCGATGGCCTTCGTGCTGGCCAGCGCCGCGCTGTGGTGGCCGGTAGACGCCGAAGCCACGCGCATCAAGGAGGTCTCTTCGGTGGCTGGCGTGCGGCCGAACCAGCTCACCGGCTACGGCCTGATCGTCGGTCTGGACGGCAGCGGTGACATGACCACGGCCGCGCCCTTCACCTCGCAGAGCCTGGTGAACATGTTGCAGCAACTGGGCGTGAACGTGCCGCCGGGCACCAACCTGCAGCTGCGCAACGTGGCTGCGGTGATGGTCACCGCGGTGCTGCCGCCCTACGCGATGCCCGGGCAGGCGGTGGACGTCAACGTGTCGTCGATCGGCAATGCCAAGAGCCTGCGCGGCGGCACGCTGGTGTCCACGCCACTGAAGGGCGTGGACGGTCAGATCTACGCGCTGGCCCAAGGCAACGTGGTCATCGGCGGCGCCGGCGCGGCCGCCAACGGCTCCAAGGTGGTCATCAACCAACTGTCCAGCGGCCGTGTGCCGGCCGGCGCGACGATCGAGCGCAGCGTGCCCAACCCGGCGCTGCAGGGCGACACGCTGCAGCTGGCGATGAACATCAGTGACTTCCAGACGGCCAGCGCGGTGGCCCAGGCCATCAACCAGGCCAAGGGGCCCGGAACGGCCATGGCGCTGGACGCGCGCATGGTGCGCGTCAGCATGCCGCCCGAGCCCGAGCGACGCGTGGCCTTCATGGCCGATGTCGAGAACCTGCCGGTCAAGCTCGGCAAGCCGGCGGCCAAGGTGATCCTGAACGCGCGCACCGGCTCGGTGGTGCTGAACGAATCGGTCACGCTCGGCGCCTGTGCCGTGGCCCACGGCAACCTGTCGGTGACCATCTCCACCACGCCCACGGTCAGCCAGCCCTCGGCCTTCGCCAGCGGGCGCACCGTGGTCACCGAGCAATCCGACATCTCCATCACCGCCGGCAACAAGGCGATGCTGGAAATGCCTGCCGGCGTGCGGCTCAGCGACGTGGTCAAGGCGCTGAACGCGATGGGCGCCACACCGCAGGACCTGCTGGTGATCCTGCAGGCGATGAAGAGCGCCGGTGCGCTGCATGCCGAGATCGAGGTGATATGACGGCGCTGGGTGCCAACGCCCTGGCCGGCGATGCGCAATCGCTGGCCACGCTGCGCTCGCGCGCGGCCAGCGACCCGAAGGCCGCGGTGCGCGAGGTGGCCAAGCAGTTCGAGGCGTTGTTCATGCAGGAGCTGATGAAGAGCATGCGCGCCGCGACGCTTTCCTCGGGCATGCTGGAGAACGAGGGCAGCAAGCTTGGCACCGAGATGCTGGACCAGCAGTTCGCGACGAAGATGACCGGTCTGCCGGGTGGTCTTTCCGAAGCCATCACGCGCCAGCTCGAGCGGCAGATGGGTCTGGCGCCGGGTCCGATTCCTTCCGCGCCCGCGCCGGCCATGCCGCCACTGCAGGTCTCGCAGCGGCCGACGCGCATTCCGGACCAGGCGGCCGCCGACTTCGTGCAGCGCCACACCCAGGCGGCGCAAGCGGCCGAGGCTGCCACGGGCATCCCGGCGGCCTTCATGATCGGTCAGGCCGCCCACGAGAGCGGCTGGGGTCGACGCGAGATCCGCCACGCCGACGGCGCGCCGTCACACAACCTGTTCGGCATCAAGGCCGGGGCAGACTGGAAGGGCCCGGTGGCCGAGACGCTGACCACCGAGTTCGTCGATGGCCGCGCCGTGAAGAGCGTGGCGCGCTTTCGTGCCTATGCCAGCACCGCGGAGTCCTTCGCCGACTATGCGCGGCTGATGAAGAGCAGCCCGCGCTACCAGCAGGTGCTGGCGCAGGCGCAGGACGCCGGCAGCTTCGCCGCCAGCCTGCAGCGGGCCGGCTATGCCACCGACCCGCAGTACGCAGAGAAGCTGACGCGCGTCATCAACACCGCGCTGCGTCTGCAGCGCATGTCATGAGCTGGCGCCGCCGCTTGTTCGGCGCCGCGTCCAGCGGCGCGACGCAGGCGGTCCGGCCGGGGCGGCTGCAGCGCGTCGGCGCGCGGCCGGCCGCCGCCGGTGGCCGATCGCGCGCTGCGCAGGAGCGGTCGCGATGAGTGCCTCCGCGCTGTTCTCGCTGGGCAGCAAGGCCATGACGGCGAGCTACGCCGCACTGGCCACCACCAGCCACAACATCTCCAACGCGAACGTCAAGGGCTATTCGCGCCAGCAGGTGGAGTTGGCCACGGCCGCCGGACAGTTCAACGGTTCAGGCTACTTCGGCAAGGGCGTGGACGTGGTCACGGTGTCGCGCGCGCACGATGCCTACCTGACGCGCGAGGCCGCCACCTCGCGCGCGCTGTCGGCGATGGACGAGACGCGGCTGCAGATGGTGCGTCAGCTCGAAACGGTGTTCCCTACCGGGGAGCGCGGCGCGGGCTATGCCGCCGGCGAGTTCCTGAACGCGATGGTCGACCTGAGCGCGCGCCCGTCGGACTCGGCCGCACGCCAGGTGGTGCTGGCGCGGGCGGCCGAGGTCGCGGCGCGCTTCGCCGAGGGTGGCGCCGCGCTGGACACGCTGCAGATCGAGGTGCACGAACAGATGCAGGTCGGCGTCAGCGAGGCCAACCGCTTGCTGCGCACCATTGCCGACCTGAACCAGCGCATCGCGGCGGTGAAGGGGCTGGACCAGCCACCGAACGACCTGCTCGACCTGCGCGACCAGGCGCTGTCCGACCTGAGTCAGCAGCTTCATGTCAGCAGCGTGGCCGCCGATGACGGCAGCGTCACGGTGTTCGCCGCCGGCGGGCAACTGCTGGTGCTGGGCTCGCAGGCGAATGCGCTGGCGGTGGTCTCCGACCCGGCGGACACCAGCCGCGCCGCGCTGGCCGTGCGCAACCAGGGCGACCTGATCGCATTGCAGGCTGGCGAGCTCGGCGGCGGAGCGCTGGCCGGATTGCTGCGCTTCCAGAACGAGGACCTGGTCGATGCACGCACGCTGCTCGGCCAGCTGGCGGCGGCCGTGTCGGGCAGCGTCAATGCTCAGCAGGCGCTGGGCCTGGACCTGCGCGATCCGCCGGGCAGCGGCGCACCGGTGTTCGCCACCGGCGCGCCGCAAGCGCTGGCATCGGCGAACAACGCCGTCGATGCCTTCGGGCAGACCATCGGCCGCGTCGGCCTGAGTATCACCGATGCCACGCAGCTGCAGGCCAGCGAATACGCGCTGCGCGCCGACCCCGGCGGCGCACCCGGCGCCTGGGAGCTGACGCGCCTGCGCGACGGACTGGTGCGCAGCATCGTCAGCGGCGACGTGGTCGACGGCATGCGCATCGACATCGGCCCGCCGGCCCCGGTGGCGACCGACACCTTCCTGCTGCAGCCGGTGACCCGCGCCGCCAACGGCATGCGCCGCGTTCTCGACGACATCAAGGGCCTCGCCGCGGCCTCGCCGCTGAGCGCCAGCGCCGCGGCCGCGAACACCGGCACCGGGACGGTGGCCGCGCTGCGCATCGTCAGCCCCGCCACGAACCCGCAGCTCAGCGCCAGCGTGCGCTTCAGCAACGATGCCGGCGACTATGCCTGGGAGCTGCGCGACCGCACGACCAATGCGCTGGTGTCCAGTGGCATTGGCACCTGGTCGGCCGGCGCGCCGATCGCCCTGAACGGCTTCGAGCTCGAGCTGAACGGCGCGCCGCGCAACGGCGACCTGTTCAGCGTCGTGCGCACGCAGTTTCCGGCGACGAACAACGGCAACGCGCTGGCCTACACCGCGCTGCGCGACACGCCGCTGGTCGGGCGCGTCGCGCTGGGTGGTGGCGGCGTCGGCGGCGGCGAGACCGTCACCAACGCCTATGCCGCGGCCATGGCCGACATCGGCGTGCGCGTGCAGAGCGCGCAGTCCACCGCCGCCATCTCCGCCGGCGTGGCCGCGCAGGCCGAGGCGGCGCGCAGCGCGAAGAGCGGCGTCAACCTCGACGAGGAGGCGGCGCGACTGATCCAGTTCCAGCAGGCCTACCAGGCGGCGGCCAAGATCCTGCAGATCGCTCAGACGCTGTTCGAGTCGCTGCTCGACAGCGCCGGTTGACCCCCACGACGATGCGCATCACCACCGCCAATACCTACGAGACCGCCATCGGCAACCTGCAGCAACGGCAGCAGGAGTTGCAGACGGCCCAGGACCGGCTGACCAGCGGCAAGCGCGTGCAGCGCGCCAGCGACGACCCGACCGCCGCGGCACGCGCCGAGCGTGCGCTGGCCACCAGTGCGCGCGTGCTCGCCGACCAGCGTGGGCTGGAGGCCAGCCGCAGTGCGATGCTGCAGACCGAGAGCGCGCTGGGCAGCGCCACCGAGGCGATGCAGCAGGTGCGCGAGCTGCTCGTCGCCGCCGGCAACGGCAGCTACACCGACGCCGAGCGCGCCAACCTCGGCGCGCGCATCCGCACGCTGCGCGACCAGCTGCTGGCCATCGCCAACCGGGGCGACGGCGCCGGTGGCTTCCTCTTCGGCAGCCAGGGCTCGGCGCAGCCGCCTTTCGTCGACGGCGTGGCCGGGGTGCAGTTCCGCGGCGCGGGCGGCCAGGCGGTGGTGCAAGGCGGCGAGCTGCTACCGATGACGCAGGACGGCGGCGTCGCCTGGCTGGGCGCGCGCAGCGGCAACGGTGTGTTCGTCACCGAGCCGATGGCCGGCAACGGCGACGGCGCCTGGATCGGCCCAGGTGAAGTCACCGATCCGGCGGCCTTGACTGGCGCCGACTACGAGCTTCGCTTCGCCGTCGCTGGCGGTGTGACCACCTATTCCGTGCTGATGAACGGCGCACCCACCGCCATGGTCGGCCTGCCCTACACCTCCGGGCAGGCGATCCAGTTCGACGGGCTGTCGCTGACGGTGCGGGGCACGCCGGCCGACGGCGACCGATTCGAGGCGCTGCCGTCGACGCCGACGCTGTCGGTCTTCGACGCGCTGGACCGCGTGGCCAGCGAACTCGCCACCGGCGGGCGCAGCAAGGCGCAGGTAGCGCAGACGGTCGGCTCGGGCCTGCGCGACGTCGACGCTGCGGCGAGCCAGCTGCAGCTGCATCGCGCGATGGCCGGCGAGACCCTGAATCGCATCGACATGGTCGAGGCCCGGCTGGCCGAGACCCGGCTGGACGCGCAAACCGAGCGCTCGCTGGCCGAGGACCTGGACATGGTGCAGGCACTGTCGGAGTTCAAGGCCAGGCAGACCGGCTACGATGCCGCGTTGAACACCTATGCGCTGGTGCAGCGCATGTCGCTGTTCCAGTATCTCTGAGCCGACTGCCGCGGCGGCGCACTGCCGAACACATGCGATGAACGAGCATCCGATCCTGGGCCAGTTGGTGCTGGGCTATGCCCCGATGCTGGACCGTCAGCGCCGGGTCACGGCCACGCGCCTGACGGTCTTTCCGCAGAGGCCCGACCAGTCGCCCGATGGCGCGGCGCTGCTGCGCGCGCTGGTCGAGGCCTGGCCCGAAGGCGGCGACGCGCTGCTGCTGAATGTCGCCAGCGAAGGCCTGCTGCATCAACTGCTGACCACGCCGTTGCCGGTGCACATCGGCCTGGAGGTGCCGGCCTTCATGGCGGCCGACGCGTCCCACGCGCCGCTGCTGGCGGCGCTGCAGGCCCGTGGCAATGCGCTGTACCTGAAGGGGCGGCTGGCGACGCCGCTGCCGCGCGACGTGCTGGGTTGCTTCCGCCAGGCGCTGGTCGAACTGGACGACGAGCGGCGCGACGGTGCCGAAGCGGCGGGCGGCAGCGCCCGTGGCCTGGCCTTCGTGCAGACCGGCATCCGCTGTGCGTCCGACGTGGAGGCGGCGTTCGGCCGCGGCGCGACGGCCGTAATCGGTTGGCCTATCGAAGAAGCCGTGCCCAAGGGCAGCGGCAAGAGCACGCCACCGGACTTGAAGGTGATCGTCGAGCTGATCAACCGCGTCGACCGCGAAGAGGCGATCGACCGTCTCGAGTCGGTGTTGAAGAACGACCCGACGCTCGCCTTCCGCCTGGTGCGCTACATCAACTCGGCCGCCTTCGGCCTGCGGGTGGAGATCAGCTCTTTCCGGCACGCGATCATGATGCTCGGCTACCAGAAGCTCAAGCGCTGGCTGGCGCTGCTGCTCGCTTCGGCGAGCAGTGACGCGAACATGCGGCCGGTGATGTATGCCGCGGTGCGTCGCGGGCTGCTGATGGAGGAGCTGGTGCGCAGCGCCGGCGACGAGCAGATGGCCAGCGAGATGTTCATCTGCGGCGTGTTCTCGCTGCTGGACGTCATGATGGCCCAGCCCTTCGAGCAGCTGCTGAAGAGCATTCCGGTGCCGCAGGACGTGTCCGACGCGCTCGTGCAGGGCAGCGGCCGCTTCCACCCGTACCTGGAACTGGCGAGGGCCGTGGAGCAGGAAGCGCTTTTCGACATCCGCGAGCGCGCCGAGGCCTTGATGCTCTCCGCCGCGGACCTGAACCATGCGCTGCTGCGCGCGCTGATCACCGCCCGCCAGCTCGAGTAGCGAGTCGCATTGGCGGGGTCGCCGGGCCATGCCGGTTCGCGGCAACCGTACAGAACCCGAGCGCCAACTGTCGGCGCAAAGCGGCCAACGGCTTCTTTCCGTCTGAACGCGCTCGCGTCTCAGCGCCGCCAGAACTGCGGCGTGAACAGCACCAGCAGCGACAGCAGCTCCAGCCGGCCGAGCAGCATGCCGAAGGTACAGACCCAGGTCTGGAAGTCGTTCAGCCCCTGGAAGTTCAACGCCGGGCCGACCTCGCCCAGACCGGGGCCGATGTTGTTGACACAGGCGATCACCGCGGTGAAGGCCGTGACCACGTCGAGCCCGCTGAACAGCAGCACCATCGTCAGCGCGACCAGCGACGCGCCGTACAGCATCATGAAGGCAATGACGTTCTGCATGACGCGCGGGCTCACCACCTGGCCGCCCATGACCACCGGGTTGACGACGTTGGGGTGCACGATGCGCACCAGCTCCAGGTACGACTGCTTGAGCAGCAGCAGCATGCGCACCATCTTGATGCCGCCGCCGGTGGAGCCGCCGCAGGTGGCGAAGCAGCCCAGCAGCACCATCAGCAACGCGGCAAAGACCGGCCACTGCGCGTAGTCCTGCGTCGCATAGCCGGTGGTGGTGCCCACCGACACGACGTGGAACACCGTATGCCGCAACGCCTCGGCATAGCTGTCGTAGTGTCCGTCGACCCAGATGTACACCGAGATCAGCAGCGTCGCGCCGATCATCACCGCCAGGTAGGCCCGCGCCTCCACGTTGCGCCAAAGCGGGCGCAGCGAGCGCTGCCGCCAGGCGACGAAGTACACCGCGATGCTGACGCCGGCCAGCAGCATGAAGACCACGGCCACGGCTTCGATCAGCGGCGAGTTCCAATAGCCGAAGCTGGCGTCGTGGGACGAGAAGCCGCCCAGCCCCATCGTCGAGCACATGTGCATGAACGCGTCGGCCCAGCTCATCCCGGCCGCGGCATAGGCGAAGAAGCATGCCACGCAGCCCACGGCATACACGCTCCACAGCCCGCGCGCGGTCTCGGCGATGCGCGGCGTGAGCTTGGCGTCCTTCATCGGCCCGGCCATCTCGGCCTTGAAAAGCTGCGCGCCACCCACGCCCAGCAGCGGCAGGATGGCCACCGCCAGCACGATGATGCCCAGCCCGCCCACGAGCTGCAGGAAGCAGCGCCACACGTTCACCGACAGCGGCAGCTCGTCCAGGCCGGTGAGCACGGTGGCACCGGTGGCGCTGAAGCCGGACATGGCCTCGAAATAGGCATCGGTGACGCTCAATCCCGGGATGGCCAGCAGCAGCGGTAGCGCCGCGAAGGCAGGCAGCACGATCCACACCAGCGCCACCAGCACGAAGCCGTCGCGCGGCTGCAGTTCGCGACGGAAGCGCCGCGTCGCCAGGCTCGTCAGCAGGCCGCTGGCGAAGGTGATGCCGCTGGCGATCAGGAATGCGTACTCGGCCGGGTCGTGCTGCGCCAGCGCAAAGGCCAGCGGCACGGCCATCAGCAGCGCGAACAGCACCAGGATTCGCCCGACCAGGCCGACGACGGCCAGCGTGTTGTTCATCGCCGTCCCGCGCCGTGCGAGACGGTGCAGCTCATCGCGCGCGCTGGGCTCATTCAGAAGAAGGTGGCGCTCACCTGGAACAGCTTCTCGATCTGCCGCACCATGCGCTTGCGCGGCAGGAACACCACCACGTGGTCGCCGCTGCGGATGACCGTGTCGTGGTGCGGAATGATCACTTCCTTGGCCGGCTTCAGGTCCTCGCCCGGGCCATCGCGCACGATGGCGCCGATCTGCGCACCCTGGGGCAGCGACAGCTCGTCGATGCGCCGGCCCACCACTTTCGAGCTGCGCTCGTCGCCGCGCGCCACGGCTTCCAATGCCTCGGCATCGCCGCGGCGCAGGCTGAAGACCGCAGCCACGTCGCCGCGGCGCACGTGCGCCAGCAGCTCGCCGATGATGGTCTGCGAAGGCGAGACGGCGATGTCGATCTGCGTGCCCTGGCCCTGCACCAGGTCGGCATAGGCGCGGCGGTTGATCAGCGCCAGCACCCGCTGCGCTCCCATGCGCTTGGCCAGCAGGCAGGACATGATGTTGTCCTCGTCGTCGCTGGTCAGCGCCAGGAACAGGTCGGCGTCCTGCACGTTCTCGTGCTCCAGCAGGTCCTCGTCGGTGCTGTCGCCGTGCAGCACCAGCGTATGCCCCGGCACCTGCGTCGACAGGTACTCGCAGCGCGAGGCGTTGCTCTCGATGATCTTCACCTGCACCGAGTTGGCAATGTGCCGCGTCAGGCGCAGGCCGACGCGTCCGCCACCGGCGATGATGACTCGGCGCACCGGGTTGTCACGCCGGTGCAGCGCGTCGAGCACGCCGCGCACATGCCGGCTGGCGGCCAGCACGAACAGCTCATCGCCGACCTCGATACGCGTGCTGCCGTCGCACACCACCTGCCGGTCGCTGCCGGCAGCGTCGCGGCGGTAGAGGGCCACGATGCGCATCGGCAGGTCGGGCACCAGCAGCGGCAGATCGGAGATCACGTGGTGCACCATCGGCCCGCCTTCCATCGCGCGCACCGCGATCAGGCTCGCCTGGCGCTGCGAGAACTCCAGCACCTGCAGCGCCTCGGGATACTCGATCAGCTTGCGGATGTAGTCGGTCAGGCTCTCCTCGGGGCAGATCACCTCGTCCACGGCGAAGCCGGCCTTGCCCATCAACGGGCTGCCGTCGGTGAACTCGGAGCTGCGCACGCGGGCAATGCGCGTCTGGATGCCGAAGACCTCGTGCGCCACCTTGCAGGCGACCAGATTGGTCTCGTCCATCGGCCCGCAGGCGATCAGCATGTCGGCATCTTCGGCGCCGGCGGCGCGCAGCACCGAGGGCTGGATGCCGTTGCCGGCCACGGTGCGCAGGTCCAGACGGTCCTGCAGGTAGGCCAGGCGATCGGGCTGCGTGTCGATGATCGTGATGTCGTTCTGTTCGGACACCAGGCTCTCGGCGACGCTCTCGCCCACACGCCCGGCGCCCAGGATCAGGATCTTCATGGCCGCGGATTATGTCCGGCGGGCCAGACGTGCCGCGGTCGCGCAGCAGGCAGCGCTGGCCAGTGCAGCCAGCGCCGCGGCCCAGAACACCGAGGCCAGCCCGAGACGCTGGCTGAGCCAGCCGCCGGCCACGCCGCCGATCACGCCTGGCACGCCATAGCCCAGCGTGGAGTACAGCGCCGAGCCGCGCGCTCGCAGCCGGTCGGGGAAGTAGCGCGCGATCAGCGCCGTGCAGGCCATGTGCTGCGCCGCGAAGGTCAGCGCATGCGTCAGCTGCAGCAGCACCAGCACCGCCGGCAGATGGCTGTAGGCTGCGGTCAGGGCAAAGCGCACGGCGCTGGCCAGCGCCGCCCACAGCAGCCAGCGGTAGGGGTCGATGCGCTCGAAGCGCCGCCCGGCGGCAGCGAAGAAGATGATCTCCGCGGCCACCGCCACGGCCCACATCGCTCCTACCGCGGCCTTGCCGTAGCCAAGCTGGTCGAGCAGCAGCGAGAAGAACGCGTACAGGCTGGTGTGCGCCAGCACGGTCAACATCACGGCAGCGAAGAACCAGCGCACCACCGGCCGGCGCAGCACCGGCGCAATCGCCACCGGCGCCTGCTGCCCGGCCGGCGGCTCCACCGTACTCGGCAGCCTCCAGGTGGCCAGCGCCAGCAGCAGCACCATGCCGAAGGTGAGCAGCGGCAACGCCGCGATGCCTGTGCGCTGCAGCAGCAACCCGGCCAGCAGCACCGCGCCAATGAAGCCCACCGATCCCCACAAGCGCACGCGGCCGTAGCGCCGTGTGTCCAGGCTGTCGCCAACATGCAGGTGGCGAAGGATCAGCGTCTCGACGATCGGCGTGAACGCGCCGTTGGCCAGGAACAGCGCAGCCACCACCGCCGCCAGCGTCCAGGCACCGGATTCGCGCAGCGCCCACAGCGCGGCGGCCGCGGCCACGCAGGCCACCGCAGCCACGCGCAGCAGCTGCACCCGGCGCCCGCCGTGATCGGCCAGCCAGCCCCAGCCATAGGGCGCGACGATGCGCGTCCAGCTCTGCAGCGCCGCGAAGGCACCGATGACGAAGGTGGAGTGGCCCAGCGACGCCAGCCAAAGCGGTGCATAGGGGTTGAACAACCCGAGCGACGCGAAGTAGCAGAACCACACCAGCCCGAAGGGCGCAGTGCGGAAGCGCGCCGGCATCGCGGGCGCGCCCAATCGCTCTCAGACGCCGCCGGGAGCCGCTGGGGCAATCGGCGGCACCGGCAGCCTCACGTCGCCGCACTGCGCGCGGTGGCGCAGCGCATGGTCCATGACCACCAGCGCCAGCAGCGCCTCGGCGATGGGCGTGGCGCGGATGCCCACGCAGGGGTCGTGGCGGCCGAAGGTTTCCACTACCGTCGACCGGCCGGCACGGTCGATCGACGCACGCGGAATGCGGATCGAGCTGGTCGGCTTGATGGCGATGCTCACCACCAGGTCCTGCCCGGTGGAGATGCCGCCGAGCACTCCGCCGGCATGGTTGCTGCGAAAGCCCTGCGGCGTCAGCTCGTCGCCATGCTCGCTGCCCTTCTGCGTGACACAGCCGAAGCCGGCACCGATCTCCACGCCCTTGACGGCGTTCAGGCCCATCATCGCCCAGGCGATGTCGGCATCGAGCCGGTCGTACACCGGCTCGCCGAGGCCCACCGGCATGCCCCGCGCCGTCACGGTGAGCCGCGCGCCGCAACTGTCGCCCGACTTGCGCAGCGCGTCCATGTAGGCTTCCAGCGTGGGCACGATGGCCGCGCTGGGCGCGAAGAAGGGGTTGTGCGGAATCTGAGCCTCGTCCTCGTAGGGGATCGCCACGTCGCCGATCTGCGTCATCCAGCCGACGAAAGTGGTGCCGTACTGCTGGCGCAGCCACTTGCGCGCCACCGCGCCGGCCGCCACGGTAGGCGCCGTCAGCCGCGCCGACGCACGGCCGCCGCCGCGCGGGTCGCGCAGGCCGTACTTCCGCCAGTAGGCGTAGTCGGCATGGCCCGGGCGGAAGGTGTCGAGGATGTTGCCGTAGTCCTTGCTGCGCTGGTCGGTGTTACGGATCAGCAGCGCGATCGGCGTGCCGGTGGTCAGGCCCTCATAGACGCCTGAAAGGATCTCCACCGCATCGGCCTCGTTGCGCTGCGTCACGTGGCGGCTGGTGCCGGGGCGGCGGCGGTCAAGGTCGCCCTGGATGTCGGCCTCGGACAGCGCCATGCCGGGCGGGCAGCCGTCGATCACGCAGCCGATGGCCGGGCCGTGGCTTTCGCCGAAGTTGGTGACGCGAAACAGTTCGCCGAAGGTGCTACCGGGCATGTGCCGATTCTAGGAGGCCAAAGCCCAGGCGCCGCTGCCGCACAATGCCGCCTCCCCCTCGACGCGAAAGGCCCCTCGATGGCCGGTTATTCAGACCCCGGTTTCGACACGCTGGCGCTGCATGCCGGCGCCGCGCCCGACCCCTCCACCGGCGCGCGTGCGGTGCCGATCGTCCTTTCCACCAGCTTCGTCTTCGAGAACAGCGAGCATGCGGCCAGCCTGTTCAACATGGAGCGCTCCGGCCATGTGTACAGCCGCATCAGCAACCCGACCAACGCGGTGCTGGAGGAGCGCATCGCGGCGCTGGAAGGCGGCAGCGGCGCCATCGCGGTGGCCAGCGGTCAGGCTGCATTGCATCTGGCGATCGCCACGCTGGCCGGCGCGGGGTCGCACATCGTCGCCAGCAGCGCGCTCTACGGCGGCAGCCACAACCTGCTGCACTACACGCTGAAGCGCTTCGGCATCGAGACCACCTTCGTCAAGCCCGGCGACATCGACGGCTGGCGCGCCGCCATCCGCACCAACACCCGGCTGCTGTTCGGCGAGACGCTGGGCAACCCCGGCCTGGACGTGCTGGACATCCCGACGGTGAGCGCCATCGCGCACGACGCCGGCCTGCCGCTGCTGGTGGACAGCACCTTCACCACGCCGTGGCTGATGAAGCCCATCGACCACGGCGCCGACCTGGTCTACCACTCGGCCACCAAGTTCCTGTGCGGCCATGGCACCGTGGTCGGCGGGCTGGTGGTGGACAGCGGCCGCTTCGACTGGGACAAGTCGGGACGCTTTCCCGAACTGAGCCAGCCCTACGAGGGCTTCCACGGCATGGTGTTCAGCGAGGAAAGCAGCGTCGGCGGCTTCCTCCTGCGCGCCCGGCGCGAGGGGCTGCGCGACTTCGGCGCCTGCATGAGCCCGCACACCGCGTGGCTGATCCTGCAGGGCATCGAGACGCTGCCGCTGCGCATGGAGCGGCACGTGGCCAACACGCGCAAGGTGGTCGCCTTCCTGGCCGCACACCCGATGGTGGCCGGCGTCGGCTACCCCGAGCTCGACGGCCACCCCAGTCAGGCGCTGGCGAAGAAGCTCTTGCCGCGCGGCTGCGGCGCGGTGTTCAGCTTCGACCTGAAGGGCTCGCGCGCGCAGGGCGTGGCCTTCATCGAGGCGCTAAAGATTTTCAGCCACCTGGCCAATGTCGGCGACTGCCGCAGCCTCGTGATCCACCCGGCCAGCACCACGCATTTCCGCATGGACGACGCCGCGCTCAAGCAGGCCGGCATCGGCCCCGGCACCATCCGGCTGAGCATCGGGCTGGAGGATGCCGACGACCTGATCGACGACCTCAAGCGCGCGCTGAAGGCCGCGGAAAGGGCCGCCGCATGAAGCTCGACGTGAACTTCCCCAATGGCCCGGCCCAGGCCTATGCCTACACCGGCGGCAAGCCCTTCGACCCCGCCCTGCCCTGCGTGGTCTTCATCCACGGCGCGATGCACGACCACAGCGGCTGGACGCTGCTGGCACGCTGGTGCGCACATCACGGCTACGGCGTGCTGGCACTCAACCAGCCGGGCCACGGCCGCAGCGCCGGCCCGCCGCTGGCGAGCGTGGAGGCACTGGCCGACTGGACGCTGGCGCTGATGACCGCCGCCGGAGTGCAGCAGGCCACGCTGGTCGGCCACAGCATGGGCACGCTGATTGCGTTGGAGGCGGCAGCGCGCGCGCCCGAGCGCGTCACCCGCCTGGTGCTGCTGGGCACCGCCTACCCGATGAAGGTCAGCGACACGCTGCTGAACACCGCGCGCGAAGCGCCGCACAAGGCCATCGACATGGTCAACGCGCTGTCGATCAGCACGCCGGCCAGCAAGCCCAGCTACCCCGGCCCAGGCATGTGGGTGCACGGCAGCAACCGCGCGCTGATGCGCAACCAGCAGGCGCTGTCGGCCGACATCAACCTGTTCGAGCACGACTTCAAGCTGTGCGATGCCTATGCCGGCGGCGCCGACGCGATGGTCAAGGTGAAGTGCCCGACCACGCTGATCACCGGCGCGCGCGACCAGATGACGCCGCCCAAGGCGACCAAGGAACTGGCGGCCGCGCTGAAGGCCAAGGTCGTCAACGTGCCGGCCGGCCACCACATGATGGCCGAGGCGCCGGATGCCGTGCTGGCCGGGCTGCGCGGCGCGCTGGGCGCATGAATCGGTAGACGCGTCGATGATCCTCGTCCTCGGCAGCGTCGACATCCGGCCGGAGCATCTGGACCAGGCGCTGCAGCTCAGCCAGGAACACGTGACGCGCTCGCGCACTGAGCCCGGCTGCCTGGAACATGGTGTGCACCGCAGCCACGAACATCCGCATCGGCTGGTGTTCGTCGAGCGCTGGGCCGACATGGAGGCGCTGGAGGCGCATTTCCGCGTGCCGGCGTCGCGGCAGTTCGTCAAGGCAATGGCGGCGCTGGCCAAAGCGCCGCCGGCGATGACGCTGTACGACGCGACGCCGCTGCCCGGCGCGCTGTAGGAGACCGTCATGTGCCGCAACATCCGCACGCTGTTCAACTTCGAGCCGCCGGCCACCGAGCTGGAGATCCGCGACGCGGCGCTGCAGTTCGTGCGCAAGCTCAGCGGCTTCAACGTGCCCTCGCAGGCCAACGAAGCCGCCTTCGACCGCGCCGTCGATGCCATCGCGGCCGAGGCGCGCACGCTGATCGCGTCGCTGAAGACGCGAGCCGAACCGCGCCGGCGCGAGATCGAAGCCGCCAGGGCCCGCGCGCGCTCGGCGGCGCGCTTCGGCGCATGAGGCCGCGGCACTGGCCGGCCGGCCCACACTTCTGATGCAGGGCATCAGGCTTTGACCCACCCGCAGCAGCCCCGCCATGGCCCGCAACGAACGCATCGAATTCACCGCCGACATCGCCGCCCCGGTGACGACGGTGTTCCGCCTGATGCTCGACCCGCAGGCCTACCGCGACTGGACCTCGCCCTTCGCCGAAGGCTCGCACTTCGTCGGCAGCTGGCAGCAGGGCCAGAAGATCCGCTTCCTATCGCCCTGCGGCGACGGCATGGTCTCGGAGATCGCCGATCACCGGCCCGACGCGTTCATCTCCATCCGCCACCTGGGCTATGTGACACAGGGCCTGGAGGACACGCAGAGCGATGCCGTGCGCGCCTGGGCGCCGGCCTACGAGAACTATCGCTTCCTGGCCACGCCCACCGGCACGCGGCTGGTGATCGAGCAGGACGCGACGCCGGAGTTCAAGGCCTACCTGGCGGAAGCCTGGCCGAAGGCGCTGCGGCGCCTGCAGGCGCTGTGCGAGGCCGCGGCGCGCTGAAGCCATGTCGAGCGTCACCCTCGCCATGCAGATCGAACCGGTCAGCCCCGCACGGCACGAGTCGCTGATCGACCTGATGATCGAGATGCGCGAACACTACAGCGAAGGGCCCAGCCTGCCGCGCCCCACGGTGCGCGAGCATCTGCAGCAACGCCTGCTCGCGCCCGGGTCGTCGCTGCGCCTGGCCGTGGCCGTGCTCCCGGAGCAAGGCGTGGTGGGCCTGCTCGCGTTCCAGCTGCTGCATTCGCTGGTCGATCCGCGGCCGATGCATGGCCGGCAGTGCCAGCTGAAGGAGCTGTACGTGCGCGCGGCGCATCGCGGCCAGGGCGTGGGCCGCCAATTGATGCTGTGGCTGGCGCGCCATGCGGTGGACCAGGGCTGTGGCCGCATGGACTGGCACGTGCGCTCATGGAACGAACGCGGCATCGCCTTCTATCGCGCACTCGGCGCCGAGCCCGTGGCGGATCGCTTGAGTTTCCGTCTGTCGGGGCCGGCGTTGCGCCGGCTGGCGGACACCCGCGGATGAGCCGCGCACCGCGCCGGCCGCCGAGGCGGCCGCGCGGCCACAAAGCTCGCGTGCCGCCGCGACGCGGACGTTATGCTCCGCGCACGACCTCCAGCGCAAGGCCCGAACATGAGCACCTTCGTCCTCGTCCACGGCGCCTGGGGCGGCGCGCACGGCTTCCGCCACCTGCGCCGCCGGCTGCAGACCGCCGGCCACGACGTGTTCACGCCCAGCCTCACCGGCATCGGCGAGCGCGTGCACCTGGCCAGCCCGCTGGTGAACCTGAGCACGCACATCCGCGACGTGGTCCACCAGGTGCTTTACGAAGACCTGCAGCCCATCGTGCTGCTGGGCTTCTCGTACGGCGGCTTCGTCGTCACCGGCGCGCTGGAGCACATCGCCGACCGGGTGCGGCACCTGGTGTATCTGGACGCGTTCGTTCCGTCCAGCGGCGAGTCGGTATGGGGCCAACTGCGAGGCGAACGACGCAGCGCCATCGCGCTGGGTGAGGAGTGGCAGATCAGCGGCCCGACGCGCGAGTTCGACGATCCGGCCGAAGCCGCCTGGATGGCGCCGCGGCGCACGCCCCATCCCAAGGCCTGCTTCACCGAGCCGGTGTTCCTGGCGCAGCCGCTGGAGCACTACCCTTTCACGCGCAGCTACATCAAGGCCACCGCGGCGCCGCCCGAGGACCCGGGCAACGCCGCCTTCTGGCGCGCGGCGCGACATGCGCAGTCGTCCGAGCACTGGCGCTACCACGAGATCGCCACCCACCACATGGTGGCCAGCAACCGGCCCGCGGAGCTGGCCGCGCTGCTGCTCGATCTGGTGCGGGCGGACTGACGGGAACCCCGGGCGACATCCTTGTTCAGAAGGCTCCTCGTCGTTCTGGCGCTGTTGCACCTGGGCCCGGGCGCGGCCTTTGCGCTGCTGGCCTTCGGCTGCGACGGCAGCGCACCCGCACTGGACGGCGGGATCTGCGCCAAGGGCGCATTGGCCGCCTTCGCGTGGCTCACGCTGCTCGCCTGGCTGCTGATGGGCATGGGCCTGGTCGCGCTGCATCTGCTGCACAAGGCGCGCACCGCACCGCCGCCCGGCACCGCACCGCGCCTGGCGGCTCTGCTGGCGCTGCTGGCCGAAGCTGCGCTGGTGGCCGCAGCCGGCGTGTGGCTGGGTGGCAGCCAGCTGTGGGTGCTGGCGCTGCCGGTGGCGCTGGTCGTGGGCTGGCTGATGCTGGCCAACCCGCTGGCCTGCATGCCGGCCGACGGCCGGGACGGCTCTCAGGCACACTCGTCGTCCACGACGACTCCGGGCAGCTGAACATGGCCACCGTCCCTTTCAACGCCGATGCGGACGCAGACCCGCGCGTGAAGGCCGTCTTCGACGACATCCGCGCCACGCGCAACACCGACTTCATCAACAACCTGTGGCGCGCTCTGGCCTTCGACCCGCCGCTGCTGCAGCGCACCTGGGCCGACGTGAAGGCGTTGATGGCCACGCCCACGACGCTGGACCCGCTGACCAAGGAGATGGTCTACATCGCGGTGTCCATCGCCAATGCCTGCAGCTACTGCGTGCATTCGCACACCGCCGCGGCACGGGCCAAGGGCATGACGGATGCCCAGCATGCCGAACTGCTGGCCATCGTCGCGTTGGCCGCGCGCACCAACCACCTGGCCAACGGGCTGCAGGTGCCGGTCGATGCGGTCTTCGATGCCGCGGCGCGCTGAACCCATCCGACAGGAACCCGCACGATGATCGTCACCACCACCCCCAGCATCGAAGGCAGGACCATCAGCGCTTATCTCGGCGTGGTCGCCGGCGAGGCCATCCTCGGCGCCAATGTCTTCAAGGACCTGTTCGCCAGCATCCGCGACGTGGTCGGCGGCCGCTCGGCCACCTACGAGCGCGAGCTGCAGCGTGCGCGCGAGATCGCGCTGGCCGAGCTGGCCGAACGCGCCAAGGCGCTGGGCGCGAATGCGGTGGTCGGCGTGGACCTGGACTACGAGGTGCTGGGCCAGACCGGCAGCATGCTGATGGTCTCGGCCAGCGGCACCGCGGTGCGCTGCGCGTAGCACGTGTCGGGTTGCCCGGTGGATCCCGAAGCCCGACTTGCGCTCGGCGTGCGCCCGGCCCGCCCCGAAGACGCGGCCGAGTGCGTGCGGCTGCGCGGCCTGACGCGCGAGAACGCCGTGCCCGAGGCGCGGCTGCGGCAGTACGGCATCACCGTGGACAGCTGGGCCGCCGACATCGCCCGCGGTGCGCTGTGCGGCTGGGTCGCGGCGCGCGGCGGGCAGATGCTCGGCTACTGCTTCGGCGCCGTCTCCACCGGCGAGGTGGTGGTGCTGGCTATCTTGCCGCCGGCCGAAGGCCGCGGCCTGGGCCGGCGCCTGCTGACGCGCGTGACGGACGAGCTGCACCGGCTGGGGCACCGCCGGCTCTTTCTGGGCACCTCGGCCGATCCGGCCTTGCGCGCCCACGGCTTCTACCGCCGGCTCGGCTGGCGCGGCACCGGGCGCATCGACGCTCGCGGCGACGAGGTGCTGGAGTGGTGCCTGCCATGACACGCCGTGCCGACCATCAGGCCACCGCGGCCGCTCGGCTCGACGCGCTGCCGAACCTGGGCCCGAAATCCTGCGCGATGCTGCAGCGCTGCGGCATCCACACGCCCCGGCAGTTGCGGCGGCTGGGCGCGGTGGCGGCCTTCGGCCGCGTGCGGCGCACCGAGCCGCGGGCCAGCCTGAACCTGCTCTGGGCGCTGGAAGGTGCGCTCAGCGGCCTGGCCTGGCAGGAAGTGGCGCGCCAACACCGCACCAGCCTGCTGCTGGCGCTGGAAGATCACGAGCGCCGCCGGGCCGTGGCCGGCGACGGCGGCTGACCGGTGATCGCCATGCGGGCCGCACGCGCGTTGTCCATCGTCGGTCATCCGGGGCTGCTGATGCCGGTGGCCGTGGCGTTGGGCGCCTCGGGCGCGGATGTTCCGGCGCAGCGCATGATCGCCGTGGTCACGGCCACGCTGTGCGTGGCCTTGCTGGTGGGCGGCTACAGCCTCTGGCAGGTGCGGCGCGGGCACTGGACGCATGTCGACGCCTCGCTGCCGCACGAACGGCGCCAGCTCAACCCTTTCGTGATCTGGCTGCTGCTCGGCGCGGCGGCGCTGCTGTGGCTCGGCGGCGCGTCGCGTCACGGCGCCATCGGCGCGCTGGTCTCGGCACTGATCGTGGGGGTGGCGCTGGGTCTGCAGCGCCGGATGAAGCTGTCGCTGCACGCCGCGTTCGCGGTCTTCGCCGCGTCGTTGGTTTGGCCGCAGTGGCAGTGGAGCCTGCCGATGCTCGGCCTGGCGCTGGGCGTGGCCTGGTCGCGCCTGGCGTTGCGCCGGCACACGGCGGCCGAGGTGTTCGCCGGCCTGGCGGTCGGGGCGCTGGCCGGGCTGGTTTTCCAGGCGGTCCTGGCCTGGGTGCCCACAGGCTGATCAGCTGGCGCGGTGCGCCGTCAGCATCTCGCGCTTGGCGCCGTAGCCGGGCACGCGCTGCACCGCGAAGCCGGAGCGCTGCAGTCCGCGCCGCACCCAGCCGGCGCTGGTGAAGGTGGCCAGCGAGCCGCCGGGAGCGGTGCAGCGTGCCACCTCGGCCAGCACCGCGGCGCTCCACATTTCGGGGTTGCGCGCGGGCGCGAAGCCGTCCAGGAACCAGGCGTCGATCGCGCCCGGCGGCCAATCCGGCAGCACCGCGGCCACGTCGCCCACATCCAGCTCCAGCCATGTCGCACCGAACTGCCACCGGTGCCGGCCGGGCGCCAGCTTGCCCCAGGAGGCGCAGAGTTCGTCCGCGCCTTGCTGCAAGTCGGGCCACAGCGCCAAGGCCGCCTGCAACTCGGCCGGCGACAGCGGCCAGCGCTCCAGGCTGTGGAATACCAGCGTCGAACCGGGCGGGGCCTGCTGCTCGAACAGCTTCCGCGCACAGAGGAAGTTCAGCCCGGTGCCGAATCCGGTCTCGCCGACGTGGAAGCTCGCGCCGCCGGGCCACGCTGCCCAGCGTTCGGCCAGGCGGTTGCCCTGCAGAAAGACGTGCCGCGTCTCCTCCAGCCCCGACGCGGCAGAGAAGTAACGGTCTGAAAAGCGCGCCGACCAGGGCTGGCCGTCGCGCCATTGCAGGTTATGGTCGGGCACGGGCATGACTTTGCCAGCGTCGCGCCAGTGGTGAAAACCACGAACCCGCACGCCGGGCCACGCCCCAAGAATGCGCAAAACTGCATCAAGCAGTCCCAAGCAGAACCAGAACATGTCGTTGGACCCGCGGCGTGCGTCGCCGCGTTGCCTTTTCGGCCGATCGTGATGAACACCCTTCCCGCCGCGGAAACCTCGGCTGGCGCGCTGCGCTGGTGGATCCTGGCGATGCTGTTCGCCTGCCGTGCGGCGCTGGGGTTCCAGTTCCAGACGCTCGGGTCGGTGTCGGAATCGCTGGTCACCGGTCTGGGCTTCAGCTATGCGCAGGTCGGCACGCTGATCGGCCTGTTCATGTTGCCCGGGCTGGTGCTGGCGCTGCCCGCCGGCTACCTGGGCCGTCTGCTGGCCGACCGCACGCTGGTCAGCCTGGCCTTCTTCTGCATGGCGGGCGGCGCCGCGCTGGCAGCCCTGGCGCAGGGCTTCGGCCTGCTGACGCTGGGCCGCATCGCCTGCGGCGCCGGCTTCGTCTTCAGCACCATCTACCTGACGAAGATGACCGCCGACTGGTTCAGCGGCCGCGAACTGGCCACGGCCATGGGCATCCTGGTGATGAGCTGGCCCTTCGGCATCGCCATTGCCCAGGTCGGCCAGACGTGGCTCGACCTGCACTACGGCTGGCAGAGCGTGTTCGTCGCGGCGGCGCTGTACAGCGCCTTTGCCGGTGCGGCCCTGTGGCTGCTGTACCGCCCGCCCGCCGCGCTGCCCGAGGCGCTGGCGCAGCAGGTGGGGCTGCAGCGCCACGAGTGGTGGCTCACGCTGCTGGCCGCGTTGTGCTGGGGCCTGTACAACGCCGGCTACATCGTCTACCTGAGCTTCGCGCCGCGGGCCCTGGTCGCCGGTGGCCTCGGCGCCACGCAGGCCGCCGCGGTGATCAGCCTTGCCAGCTGGGCGATGATCGTCTCCGGCGCGCTGGGGGGTCGCGTGGCCGACCGCAGCGGTCGCGGCACGCCGATGTTCTTCCTGTGCTGCGCGGTCGGCCTGGCCTCGCTGCTGCTGCTGCAGCAGCACGTCGCCTGGGCCGTGCCGCTGAGCGTGCTCTTCGGCCTGGCCGGCGGCGCGCCGGCAGGCGTGATCATGGCGCTGACCGGCGACGCCATGGCGCCGCGCCGCCGCGCCTTCGGCATGGGCGTGTTCTTCAGCATCTATTTCCTGCTGCTTTCGGCCGCCCCACCGGTCGCCGGCTGGCTGCACGACACCAGCGGCGACCCGTGGGTGCCGCTGCGCCTGGCCATGCTGCTGTTCTTGGGCGCGGCGCTGGCCTTCGGCGCCTTCAAGCTGCTGCGCAGGGGCCTGGTGGCCACCGCCATCAGGACCAATGGCGCGCGACCAGCTCCCTGACCAGCGCCATTGACTGCTCCATCAGCGGCCCCGCCGGCCGTTGCGCGGAGTGCGCCAGCTGCAGCGTGGCCGAGAGGCGCGGCTTGCCGATCGGCCGCGCCTGAAAGCGCGACTCGTTGCCGCTGCGGCGAATGGCGTTCAGCGTCAGCACCGCATGGAAGCCGTCGTCCTGCACCAGGTCCAGAATGGTGGGCACGCTCTCGATCTCCAGCGCCACGCGCGCCTGCAGGCCGGCATCGGCCAGCGCCGAGTCGACCAGCAGGCGGATCGAATGCGGTCGCGGCGGGATCACCAGCGCGGTGGCAGCCACCTGCGCCAGCGTGACCGGCGCCCCGATCAGCTTGGCGCCGGCCTTGCGTGGCCGCGCCCCCACCAGGTACATCGGCTCCACGCGCAGCGGCGCCAGCGTGATGGCCGTGGGCGCCACGCCGCTGTAGACCAGGCAGAAGTCCACCCGCCCCACGGCCAGCCACTCGATCAGGTGGTCCGACAGGCCCTCGACGACGCCGAAGCTGGCCTGCGGGAAGCGCTCGCGGAAGGCACGCACCAGCGGCCCGGTGAGGGTGCGCGCCACGCTCGGCGGCAGGCCGATGACCAGCCGTCCGGAAACCGTGCCACGCTGCTGCTCCAGGTCGAGCCGCGCGCGCTGCACCTGTTGCAGGATGCCGCGCGCATGCTCCAGCAGCCGCTTGCCGGCTTCGGTGAGCGTGACGCCGCGGCCGGTGCGCTGGAACAGCGTCTGCCGCAGCTCGACCTCCAGCGCGCGCACCTGCCGGCTCAGCGCCGGCTGGGCGACGCGCAGGAAGCGCGACGACTGCGTGAAGCTGCCGAACTCGGCCACCTGCACGAAGTACTCCAGCTGCTTCAGGTCCACCGCCGCGCGCCTATTCGGGTTCGATCTTCGCCGCGCTGATCACCGCCCGCCAGTGCGCGATCTCGCGTGCCAGCAGCGCCTGCAGCTGCTGCGGCGTGCCGCCCTGCGGCCGCACGCCCAGCGCCAGCAGCCGGTCGGCCACGGCCGGTGTTTTCAGCGCCTCGTTGGCGGCCGCATTCAGCCGCTCGATCACCGCCGGCGGCGTCTTCGCCGGCGCGGCCAGCGCGTTCCACGACGCCACCTCGTAGTCGGCCACGCCGGCCTCGCGCATCGTCGGCACCTCGGGCAGCGCGGCGAAGCGCCGGTCGCCGGTGACGGCCAGCGCACGCACCGTGCGCGCCTGCAGCTGGCCGATCCAGGGGCCGAGGATCTCGAACGCGGCGTCGACCTCGCCAGCGCGCAGCGCGGTCAGCAGCGCCGGCGTGCCCTTGTACGGCACCAGCACCGCGTCGATGCCGGTGCGCGCCTTGAACAGCTCGGCCGACAGGTTCTGCGTGCTGCCCACCGCAATCGTGCCGATCGTCAGCTTGCCCGGCTTGGCTCGGGCCTCGTCGAGCCACTCGCGCACGCTCCTGAAGCGAGAGCCCTCGGCGACGAACAGCGCCAGGTCGAACACGCCGAGCTGGCCCACCGGCGCGAAATCCTTCTGCACGTCGAAGGGCAGCTTCCTGAACAGGCTCACGCTGACCGCGTTGGCGTTGCTCATCAGCAGCAGCGTGTGGCCGTCGGGCGCGGCCTGCGCCACGGCCTGGCTGCCGACGATGCTGCCGGCGCTGGGCTTGTTGTCGATGACCACCGGCACCTTCAGCGTGGCGCTCATCTGCTGCGCCACCGCGCGCGCCGTCAGGTCGGCGATGCCGCCGGGGCCGAAGGGCACCACCAGCGTGATCGGCCGCTCGGGAAAGCCACCCTGCGCGGCCGCCGCACCGCAAAGCAGCCACCACGCCAGAAGAAACAGGCCCCTCTTGTTCATGCGTCTCCTCGCGACCTCTTGTCCGGGGCCGATTCTGCGCCCTGCCCGCAGGACCCGACGGCGGGTTTCAACGCAGGCGCTCGGCAGGAGGCGGCAGTACGATGCCTGCAAGCCCATCCTCAATGCGCATGACACCCGAACGCCCCGCCCGTCGCCACAAGCATGGCGCACACGCACCTCTGCGCTCGCCCGATGGAGGGTCTTTGGTCGCCACACTGGCCGATCTGGCCTGGGCCGGGCAGCACGCACAGGCGGTCGAAGAGGCCAGCGCTGCGCTCGCCGGACGTGCGGCCACCGGCACGCTGCGCGCCCGGTTGCTGGAGCTGCGCTGCAGTTCGCGCCTGGCGCTGGGCGACCTGCAAGGCGCTGCCGCCGACGCCGCCGCCCTGGTGCAGGAGAACGGCGCTCCGCGGACCTCGGCCTGGCACGTGCGCGGTCTGGGCTGGCAGTCGCAGGTGCTGGCGCGCGCCGGCGAACTCGGCCGTGCGCTCGAGGCGGCCACCCGGGCGGCAGCGCTGGCCGCCGGCCTGGACGACCCGCCCACGCGGGCCATTGCGCTGCTGCGCCTTTCCGAAGCCCAGTGGCGCGCCGGCCAGCCCGCTGCGGCGCTGACCAGCGGGCGGCGTGCACTGGCGCTGTACGAGAGCCAGGCCGACGACAACGGCATGGCGCTGGCCTGCTGGTCGATCGCCTTCGCCCATTCGCGAATGGGGGACGTGAAGGCTTCGCGCCGGGCCGCACAGCGTGCCGTCGAGCTGGCCCGCGGCAGCGGCAACCAGCAGGCGCTGGGCATGGCACTGAACGTGCTGTCCTTCGGCACGGTGGAAATCGCCGAGCGCATCGAAGGGCTCGAGGCCTCGGCCAGCGCCTTCGAACAGGCGGGCGACCTGATCGGCCAGACGGTGGTCAACGGCAACCTGACGATTGCCCTTGCCGAACTGGGCCTGTACCGGCGCGCCACCACGATCAGCGACGCCATGGTGGCGCTGTGCGAGCGCATCGGCGCCGAGCGCAGCGCCGTGCTGCAGTTCGCCGCCGGCCTGCAGTGGCACATGGCGCTGGGCGAGACGGAGTTCGTGCGTACCAGCGTGGGCCCGTTCAAGGCCCGGGCGGCTGCCTTCAAGGAGCCGCTGCTGCGCCTCGTCGCGTCGATGATCGAAGGCGAGACTGCGCTCTACCAGGGGCGCTGTGCCGATGCGGCCGGGCACGCCAGGCGCGCCCTGCGCTCCGCCGTCGGTACCGAATCCGGCTGGGCCTTGAACGCCCGGCTGCTGCTCGCCCGGGCGCTGCTGCAGGGCGGGCAAGCGGCCGCGGCGCTGCGCGCCACGCGCGAGGCCACGCAGCGCCACAGCGCGATGCATTTCGCCCGCGTCGACCTGGGCCAGGGCCAGGGCCTGTGGTGGTGGCATGCCCGCGCACTGGAAGCCAACGGTCGGCCCGACGACGCGTGGCAGGCGCTGCGGCGCGCCTATGAACTGCTGCTGCAGGCCCAACGCGGCCTGCGCGACGAGGGCCTGCGCCGCAGCTACCTGAGCAAGGTGGCCAACAACCGGGCCATCGTGCTCGCCTGGCTGGCCGAGAGCGCACGCCGGGGCCTGCCGCGCGCGCAGCGCATCCGGCACCTGGCCCAGCCGAGCAACTTCCGCGAACCCTTCGAGCGGCTGGTGGCCAGCGGGCTGCGGCTGAACGAGCAGCACGACGAGACGCAGCTGCGCAGCTTCGTCGTCGACGAAGCTGCCGAGCTGAGTGGTGCCGAGCGGGTGCTGCTGGTGCTCGAGTCCGGCGGAAGCTCGCATGTCGCCGCCTGGTGGCTGCCGCCGGGCGAAGCCCCCGGCTCCCTGCTGGCGGCCATCGGGCCGTGGCTCGCCGAGGCACGCCGCACACGTTGCGCCCGGCTTCGGCACGGCCCCGAAGGCGCCGATGCGACAGCGCAGCGCTCGTGCATCGTTGCACCGCTGCTTTCGCAGAACCAGCTGCTGGGTTACCTGTATGCCGACCTCGACGGGCCCTTCGGCCGCTTCGCCGACGCCGACCGGGACCTGCTGGCCATGCTCGCGGCACAGGCGGCCGTGGCGCTGGCCAACATCCGTGCCAACACCGGGCTGGAGCAACGCGTTGAGCAGCGCACTGCGGAGCTGGCAGCGTCGCGGGCGCAGGCCGAGCAGCGTGCCGGCGAGCTGGAGCTGATCAACGGCATCCAGCAGGCGATGGCGGCGAACCTGGACTTCCAGGCCATCGTCGATGCGGTCGGCGACAAGTTGCGCACCGTGCTGCAGGTCGATTCGATCGGCATTCGCTGGTACGACGCCGCGGCCAACCGGGTGCACTTCCTGTACGAGGTGGAAGACGGCGCGCGCATCCATCCGCCAGTGCGGCAGCCGGCGCCCGGCGGGCCGATCGAGCGGCTGCTGCGCAACCGCCGGCCCGAGCTGTACCGCAGCCGTGCCGAGGTGCAAGCCGCCGGGCTGCTGCAGGTGGGGCAGCGCCCCGTGTTCTCGGCACTGCGCGTGCCGGTGCTGCGCGGCGAGGCCGTCGTGGGCTTCATCGCGCTCGAGCACCACCAGCAGGAGCACGCCTTCGGCGATGCCGAGCTGCGCCTGGTGCAGACCATCGCCGCCAGTATGGGCGTGGCGCTGGAGAACGCCCGGCTGTTCGACGAGACGCAGCGCCTGCATGCGCACACGCGACGCGCACTGGAGCGGCAGACCGCGATGGCGCAGGTGCTGCAGGCCATCAGCCGTTCGATCGACGACCCGCAGCCGGTGTTCGACGCCATCTTCGCCAGTTGCACGCAGCTCGTCGCCGGCACGCAGCAGACCGCACTGCTGTTCGACGACGCGCGCCAGCAGCTGGTGCTGGCCGCGCACAACGGCCCGGCCGGCGATGTCATCGCACGCTACTTCCCGGTGCCGCTGCAGGACAGCGCCATGGCCCAGGCGCTGCGCCAGGGCCGCGTGCAGCGCTACGACAGCGTGCTGCACGGTGCCGACGTGCCGCCGATGCTGCGCGAGATCGTCGCCGCCATGGACTTCGGCGACTGCGCGCAGGTGTTCGTGCCGCTGCGCTGGCAAGGCCGGGCGATCGGTTCGCTGATCGTCGTGCGCACGCCGCCGCAGCCCTTTGCCGACGACGAGGTGGAGCTGCTGCAGGCCTTTGCCGACCAGGCGGCGATGGCCATCCAGAACGCGCGGCTGTTCAACGAGACCAGGGAAGCGCTGGAGCGCCAGACCGCCACCGCCGAGATCCTGCGCGTGATCAGCCAGTCACCCGCGGACGTGCAACCGGTGTTCGACGCCATCGCCGTACACGCAAGAGAGCTTTGCGGCGCGGTGGTCAGCGGCGTGAGCCGTTTCGACGGCGAGTGGGTGCACCTGGCGGCGGTGGACGGCGTGAGCAGTGACGCGCTGGACGTGGTGCGCAGCGCGTTCCCGATGCCCGTGGGGGGTGGCTCGATCAACGCACGTGCCGTGCGCGACCGCGCACCGGTGCAGATCCTCGACGTGCTGGCCGATGCCGGCTATGAGGCCAAGGCCGCGGCCGAACGCGCCGGCTACCGCAGCGGGCTGGCGGTGCCGATGCTGAAAGACGGCCGCGTCGTCGGCGCGATCGCGGTGTTCCGCGCCGAGGTGGGCGCCTTCCCGGAGCGCATGCTGCAGCTGCTGCAGACCTTCGCCGACCAGGCGGTGATCGCGCTGGAGAACGTGCGGCTGTTCAACGAGACCAAGGAAGCGCTGGAACGACAGACCGCCACCTCCGAGGTGCTGCAGGTGATCGGCAGCTCGGTCACCGACGTGCAGCCGGTGTTCGACACCATTGCCGAGCGCGCGGCGCGGCTCACGGGCGCCCACTACGGGCTGATGTTCCGCTACGACGGCGACCTGGTTCACATCGTCAGCAGCTTCGGGGTCGACGAGGTCGGCGTCGCCGCGGCTCGGCAGGCCTTCCCGATGCCGGCGGGTGAGGGTTCGGTCACCGCGCTGGCCGTGCGCGACGCGCGTGTCACGCAAGCCAGCGATGCGCTGCTGCTCTCCGATGCGGCATACAAGACCAAGGACGTCGCGCGGCGCATTGGATACCGCAGCGTGCTGAGCGTGCCGATGCTGCGCGAGGGCCGCGTCATCGGCGCCATCTCGGTCATGCACCCCGAACCAGGGGAGTTCGCCACCAAGGAGGTGGAGCTTCTGCAGACTTTCGCAGCGCAGGCGGTGATCGCGATCGAGAACGTGCGGCTGTTCAACGAGACGAAGGAGGCGCTGGAGCGGCAGACGGCCACCGGCGAGATCCTGCGCGTGATCAGCGCGTCGCCGACCGACGTGGCACCGGTGCTCAACGCAGTGGCCGAACGTGCCGCCCGCATCTGCGAGGCGCAGATCGCGGACGTGGTCTTGCGCGATGGCGACTTCGTGCGCAAGGCCGCCTTCTTCGGCGAGCCCGGGCGGCCGATCGGCGACAGGGTGCCGCTGGACCGCAATTCGGTCATGGGCCGCGCGATCCTCGAAGGGCGAACCATCCATGTCGCCGACCTCCAGTCCGCCGCCGACGAATTCCCGACCGGCCGCCAGCTGGCCGCGCAGTACGGCCACCGCAGCGTCGTCGCCGTGCCGCTGATGCACAAGGGACAGGCGCTGGGCGCGATCCATGCGCGCCGTGCCGAGGCGCGTCCCTTCGCGCCCAAGCATCTTCAGCTGCTCGGCACCTTCGCCGACCAGGCGGCGATCGCGATCGAGAACGTGCGGCTGTTCAACGAGACCAAGGAAGCGCTGGCCGGCCAGCGCGCGACGGCCGAGGTGCTGCAGGCGATGAGCGCGTCGTTGAACGACACCGCACCGGTGTTCGATGCCATTCTCGACTGCTGCGGACGCCTGATTCCCGATCTGGACGAGGCAGACATCCTGCTGCTAGACGAGCAGGGCATGGTCCAGCTGGCGGCCATCCGCTTCGTCGGCGTGCGCGCCGTACCCGGCGTCGACCCCGAATCGAGGCGCCGCGAGCTGGCGGGCTGGGTGCGCGAGTTCTATCCGCAGCCCTATGCCGGCTCGGCCGTCGAAGCCGTGACCGGCACCGGGCGCACGTTCCAGTGTCTGGACTCTCTGAACGCCGAGGATTCGCCGGCAGCGGTGCGGGCCATTGCGCATCGTTTTGGTCATGCCTGGGCGGCGGTCTATGTGCCGCTGATCTGGAGCGGCCGCACCATCGGCCTGATTTCGGTGGCAAGGCGGCGGCTCGATCCATTCGTCGACAAGGAAGTGCAGCTGCTCGAGAGCTTTGCCGACCAGGCGGTGATCGCGATCGAGAACGTGCGCCTGTTCAACGAGACAAAGGAGGCGCTTGAGCAGCAGACCGCCTCGGCCGAGGTGCTGCAGGTCATCAGCAGTTCGGTGGCCGACACGACACCGGTGTTCGACAAGATCCTTGACAGTTGCCAGCACCTCTTTGCGGCCGAGCATCTGGGAATATTTCTGCTCGACGCAGGCCTTGTGCACCTGAGCGCCTGGCGCGGTTCCGCGTTTGAAGCCATCTCCAGAGGTTTTCCCAAACCGGCCGATCAGACGGTGTCCCATCGCGTCATGACGGAGCGGCGGACGTTGCATGTACCTGACGCCGTCGCGATGACCGATGCACCGGATTCAATTCTTGGCTTCGTGCAGTTGATTGGCAATCACTCGGCAGCGGTCGTACCACTGATCTGGGAAGGACAAGCGATCGGCACGATCGGCACCGTGCGTCAGCCGCCAAGACCGTTCTCGACAAAGGAGCTCAGCTTGCTTAGAACCTTCGCCGATCAGGCGGTGATCGCGATCCAGAACGCGAAGTTGTTCAAGGAAACGCAGGAAGCACTGGATCAGCAGACGGCCACCGCCGAGGTGCTGGAGGTGATCGGGCAATCGGTGGCCGACACGCAGCCGGTGTTCGAGAAGATCCTCGACAGCTGCCAACACCTGTTCGCGATCGGCCAGCTCGGCATCTTCGTCATCAGCGAGGACGGCCAGGTCCACGCCGCCGCATGGCGCGGCGAGGCACTGCAGGCGATCGTCCGCACCTTCCCGAGGCCGCTGGAACAGACGATCACCGGCCAGATCGTGCGCGACCGGCGCGTGATCTACGTGCCCGATGCAATGGCCATGCCGGATCCCCCCGAGTCGATCCAGAAGATGCTTCAACTGAGCGGCAACTTCTCTGCTGTCTGGGCACCGATGGCCTGGGAGAACAATGTCGTCGGCGCGATCTGTGTCTTCCGGCAGCCGCCCGGGCCGTTCAGCGACAAGGAGCTGGCGCTGCTGAAGACCTTCGCCGACCAGGCGGTGATCGCGATCCAGAACACGCGGCTGTTCAACGAAACCAAGGAGGCGCTGGAGCGGCAGACGGCGACTTCCGAGGTACTGCAGGCCATCAGTCGTCTGAAGGACGACTTGACGCCGGTCGTCGATACGATTCTCGGTTGCTGTCTGCGCCTGATACCGGACCTCGATGTGATCCAGGTCGAACGCGTCGAGGATGAAACGGTGCATTTGATCGATCTGCGCTTCGGACACATCGCAGCAGCAGCACCGGAGCGGCCGGGTATCGAGGCGATGATTCGCGGCATCTTTCCTTTCCCGGTGGCACGCGCTCCGCACGAGGCGGCGCTTCGCGACGGCCGGGCGGTCCAGTATCGCAACGTGCGGGACGACCCCGGCGTTCCGAGCAGGATGCAGCGTCTGGCCAAGCAGATGGACCGGGCCTATTCGACGATGGTGGTTCCGATGCTCAGCGACGGCCGCGCGGTCGGAGCGCTCGTCGTATCCCGCGGCCGTACGGACGGATTCGATGCAAAGGAGGCCGCGTTGCTGGAAGCCTTCGCGGGCCAGGCGGCGCTTGCGATCCAGAACACGCGGCTGTTCAACGAGACCAAGGAGGCGCTGGAACGGCAGACCGCGACGGCCGAAGTGCTGCAGGTCATCAGCAACTCGGTGGCCGACACAGGGCCGGTGTTCGACAAGATCCTTCGGAGCACTCTGCACCTTCTCGCCAGCGATCACGCGAGCATCGGTCTCGTGGGCGACGACGGCCTGGTGCACCTGATCCAGCTTCCGATCGAGACTGACGACCCAATGATCAGGCTGGGCATGGAGCGTTACCAGCGCGACTTTCCGAGGCCGGTGCGCGAGTCGATCCAAGGCTATGCGATCCACAAACGCCAGGTGCTGCACTTTCCCGATGTCCAGAACGGGCCGGGCGTGCCGGAAGGACTTCGCAAGTCGGTCGAGTACTACGGCAATTACTCCACCATGGATGCGCCGATGTTCTGGGAAGGACGAGGCATTGGCGCGCTGAGCGTCGCGCGATTCCCCCCAAAGGCCTATACGCAGAAGGAAGTCGAGCTTCTCAAGACCTTCGCCGACCAGGCCGCCATTGCCATCCAGAACGCAAGGCTGTTCAAGCAGACGCAGGAAGCCCGCGAGCAGGCCGAGATCGCGCGCGGTCAGGCCGAAGCCGCCAACGAAGCCAAGAGCGCCTTCCTGGCCACGATGAGCCACGAGATCCGCACGCCGATGAACGCGGTCATCGGCATGAGCGGCCTCTTGCTCGACACACCGCTGAACGACGAGCAGCGCGACTTCGCCAGCACCATCCGCGACAGCGGCGATTCGCTGCTGACGATCATCAACGACATCCTCGACTTCTCCAAGATCGAGGCCGGGCGCATGGACATCGAGCGCCATCCGTTCGACCTGCGCGACTGCGTCGAATCGGCGCTGGACCTGATCGCCGGCCGCGCCGCCGAAAAGCACCTGGACATAGCCTATGTGTTCGAAGGCGAGGTGCCGCCGGTGATCGACGGCGACGTGACGCGGCTTCGGCAGATCCTGCTCAACCTGCTCAGCAATGCGGTCAAGTTCACCGAGGCCGGCGAGGTGGTGCTGAGCGTGGCGCCTGAACGTGGCGACAGCGGCCCGCTGCTGCACTTCGCGGTGCGCGACACCGGCATCGGGCTCAGCGAAGAGGGCAAAGGCCGGCTGTTCCAGAAGTTCAGCCAGGCCGACAGCAGCACCACGCGCAAGTACGGCGGCACCGGGCTGGGGCTGGCCATCAGCAAGCTGCTGGCCGAGCTGATGGGCGGCACGATGTGGGTCGAAAGCGCCGGGCCGGGCACCGGTTCCACCTTCCACTTCACCATCGCCTGCCGGCCGGCGGCGCTGCCGCAGGGCCACGAGGGGCGCCGGCGCGAGCTGATCGGCGAGCAGGCGCCGCTCAAGGGCAAGCGGCTGCTGGTGGTGGACGACAACGCCACCAACCGGCGCATCCTGGCGCTGCAGGCCGTCAAGTGGGGCATGGTGGCCATCGACGCCGACGCGCCGGACAAGGCCCTGCCGCTGTTGCAGCATCAGCGCTTCGACCTGGCCATCCTGGACATGCACATGCCGGGCATGGACGGCGTGCAGCTGGCCGCGCGCATCCGCGAGGCCGGCCACCAGCTGCCGCTGGTGCTGTTCACCTCGCTCGGCCGGCAGGAGAACACCAGCGGCCTGTTCGCGGCCAGCCTGGGCAAGCCGCTTCACCAGAGCCAGCTGTTCGACACGCTGGTCACGCTGCTGTCGGCCGAACGCACCAGCGCGCCCTCCCCCAGCGTGGCCAAGCCGCGGATCGACGCCGGCATGGCCGAACGCCACCCGCTGCGCATCCTGCTGGCCGAGGACAACGTGGTCAACCAGAAGCTGGCGCTGCGCATGCTGCAGCAGATGGGCTACCGGGCCGACGTGGCCGGCAACGGCATCGAGGCCGTCGAGTGCTGCGCCCGCCAGCCCTACGACGTGGTGCTGATGGACGTGCAGATGCCCGAGATGGACGGGCTGGAGGCCAGCAGGCGCATCGTCGCGCGTTGGCCGGAAGCCGGCAGCCGCCCGCGCATCGTCGCGATGACCGCCAACGCGATGCAGGGCGACCGCGAGGAATGCCTGGCCGCCGGCATGGACGACTACGTCACCAAGCCGATCCGGGTGGAGGCGCTGGTGCAGGCGCTGCTGGGCGCCGGGCCGCGCGATGGCTGAGTCAGCGCAAAACCTCGATATGCGCCGCTCGCTCGGCGTCGCTGGCCAGCAGCGCGTACACCCCGCGGTCGAAGGTGAGCAGCTTCATATTGGCGCGAATGGCGGCGGTGAGCAGGTAGGCGTCGGTCACCTGGCGGTGGCCCACCACCCCGCCGCTGCAACGCGCCAGCACTTCAGCGAAGCCGAAGTCCAGCGGCAGCAGGCTGTGCGCCGGATGCGCCACGTTCCGCCTCAGCGCTTCGGCAAGTTCGGTCACAGTGCGCAATGGCTTCGCGAGCACCGGCTGGTTCATCACCCGGATGAACCCCGACTGGGTAATGGCGCAAGTGGCCCAACCCCGCTTCGCATGCCGTGCGAACCAGGCGGCCATGGTGTCGTGGAACTGGTGGTCCTCCCAGATCAGTGCGATCAGGCTGTTGACGTCCAGCAAGTGCGAGGCCACGGGCCCGCTTCAGTCCAAGGCGTCGATGATGTCCTTGACCTTCTGCGCAGAAACTTTGGGCGCGCCCGGCGTCGCGGGTATCACCCACACCTCACCCTTCTTCTTCAGCGTCATGGGCGGCGCGCTGGCGCGTCGGATGAGCTCCGACACCGCCTTTCCCAGGCGCAAAGAGCGCGCCTTGGCGTAGTTCTGGGCCAGTGCGGCCGCATCGTCGTCGAGCGTGAAGGTGGTGCGCATGGCAGAACCTGATGCAGTAGTGGAGAAATGATGCAGTGTAGCGCTGATCGAATCAACCGTGCGATGGCGCCGCTATGGCACGCCGATGTCCTTGGCCTGTGCGCACGTGCTCGGCAACGCCCGAAGCACCGTCAGACCACGAAGGCTCGCCCATGACTGCCCCACGTTCCGGCGACATTGCCGCCCTCGCCCGCGCCGGCAAGCAGGCCCAGGCCATCGAAGCCGCCACTGCGGCGCTGGACACAAAGGCACTGGGCAAGGCCGAGCGCATCGCCCTGCTCGACCTGCGCGCCGAAGCGCTGGTCGCCGAAGGCCGCTTCGGCGACGCCGCGCAGGACGCCGAGGCCATGCTGGCACTGGCCGGCAACACGCCCGCGCTGAGGATGCGCGCGCTGATGCGCCAGGCCCTGGCGCTGATGCGGCTGGGCCAGAACAAGCAGGCACTCGGCGTGGCCGAGCAGGCGATGGCCCTGGCCGAGGCGGGCCGCGACCCGGCCACGGTGGCGAGCAGCGTGCTGTGCCTGGCCGAGGCGCAGCTGCGCGCAGCAGCTCACGACGCCGCGCTGGCCAGCGCGAAACGCGCGGCCGCGCTGTTCGAAGCGCTGGGCAACACCGCGGGCCAGGGCCGCGCCCATTGGCTGATCGCCTTTGCATTCACCCGGCTGTCGCGCAACGACGCGTCGCGCAGCGCCGCCCAGCAGGCGGTAGCGCTGGCCCGGCAGTCGGGCGACGGCTACGGCCTGGCCAATGCGCTGAACGTGCTCAGCTTCAGCTGCAGCGACATCGCCGAGCGTCTGGGCGTGCTTCGCCAGGCGGAAGCGGCCTTCGAACGCGCCGGCTATGTCTTCGGCCGCATGGTGGTGCTGGGCAACCTGTCGCTCACCTTTGCCGAGCTGGGCCTGTGGCGCCACGCCTGCCGTCTGGGCGAGCAATGCATGGCCTTGGCCGTGCGCATGGGCGCGCCTCTGAACCGCACACTGGAGATGGGCGCGGTGCTGAAGTGGCAGCTCGACCTGGGCGACCTGCCCGGCGCGCGCGCGGGCTGGCCGGCCTATGACGCGCTGGTCGGTTCACTGGACGAGCCAGTCACCCGCAACGACCGCGAGCTGTTCACCGCCGAGCTCTCGGCCGCCGAGGGCGACATCGCCGGCGCGTTGAAGCGACTGCGCGCCTTCTTGCGCCAGGTGCGCAAGCACAACCCCGGCTTCGAGCTGTATGTGCAGATCCCGCTGGCCAGGCTGCTGCTGCAGCGTGGCGATGCCGCGGCGGCGCTGCGGGCCACGCAGCGCGGGATCGCCTGCCTGCGCGAGCGCGGCTTCGCGCGCACCGGCTTCGGCCAGAGCCAGGACATCTGGTGGTGGCACAGCCGCGCGCTCGCCGCGCTGGGCCGCGACGACGAAGCCTGGGCCGCGCTGCAGCAGGCGCAGGCGCTGATGCTGGTGTCGGTGCGCAACCTGCCCGACGAAGGCCTGCGCCGCAGCTACCTGAACAAGCTGCAGGTCAACCGCCAATTGGTGCCCACCTGGCTGGCCGAGTCGGCGGCGCGAGGCGTGCCCGACGCACAACGCCTGGAACACCTGCGCCTGCCCAGTAGCCTGGCCGACCCCTTCAAGCGCCTGGTGGACAGCGGCCTGCGCCTGAACCAGCTGCGCAGCGAAGCGGCACTGCACGACTTCCTGGTCGACGAAGTCACCGAACTCAGCGGCGCCGAGCGCGTGCTGCTGGTGCTGCAAGGCGCCGATGGCCGGCACATCGCCGGCGCGCTGCTGCCCGCGGGCGAAGACGCGGCCGCGCTGCTGCAGACGGTGTCGCCGTGGCTGGACGAAGCCGCCGCCACGCAGGAGCCGCGCCTGCGCCACGGCCCCGAGGGCGTGGCCGAGGAAGACCAGCGCTCCTGCCTGGTGGCGCCGCTGGTGGCGCAGGGCGAGTTGCTCGGCCACCTGTATGCCGACATCGAAGGCGCCTTCGGCCGCTTCCACGATGCCGACCGCGACCTGCTGGCCATGCTGGCTGGCCAGGCCGCTGTCGCTATGGCCAACCTGCGCTTTGCGGGCGGGCTGGAGGCGCAGGTGGCCGAGCGCACGGCAGAGGCACGCAGCGCGCAGGCCAATGCCGAGCAGCGCGCCGGCGAGCTGGCCGTGATCAACAGCATCCAGCAGGGCATGGCCGCCAAGCTCGACATCCAGGGCATCGTCGACCTGGTGGGCGACAAGCTGCGCGAAGTGTTCGGCACAGGCGACCTGGGCATTCACTGGATCGACCGCGAGGCCCTGCAATTCAGCTTCCTGTATCAGTACGTGCGCGGCAAGCGCGTGTACCCGCGGCCGGTGCGGCGCATCGACCTCGAGCATCCGCTGGTCGTCGAACTCGGCACCGGCCGCCCGGTGGTGATGAACTCCCCCGCCGAGATCAAGGCCTGGGGTCTGTACCGGCGGCCGGGCATGGACTATCCGCTGTCGGAAGTACAGGTGCCGGTGGTCGGCAGCAGCGGTGTGTTGTGCGACCTGGTGCTCGACAACCACGAGCGCGAGAACGCCTTCAGCGAAGCCGACGTGCGCCTGCTGCAGACCATTGCCGCATCGATGGCCATGGCGCTGGAGAACGCGCGACTCTTCAACGAGACGCGCGAAGCCCTGCAGCAGCAGACCGCCACCGCCGAGGTGCTGCAGGTCATCAGCAACTCGGTCGCCGACGCGCAGCCGGTGCTGGACAAGATTCTCGAGAGCTGTTGCCGACTGATCGATGCCCAAGTCCTGGTCATCCTGCAGGTCAGTGAGGACCGGCGACTGCACGCCGCCGCCAGCCGGGTCATCGGAATCGAAGGTCATCCGGGGTGGAGCCAGGCCGAGATGGATGTCCGTATCGATCGGATGCGCTCGGTCTTCCCGATGGCGTTGGAAGGTACCGCCACGGCCCTGGCGATCGCCAGCGGCAACCCTCTCAACTACCCCGATGTGCTGCACGGCGTCGACGTACCGGAAGGTGTCCGCGCAGTGGCCCGACAAGCAGGCCACAACTACTCGCAGTTGATGGCGCCGCTGATGCAGGGCGAGCGGGGAATCGGCTCCATCATCCTGCAGCGCGCAGCCCTGGGCGGCTTCACCCCCAAGGAGCAGGCGCTGCTCAAGACCTTCGCCGACCAGGCAGTGATCGCGATCCAGAACGCGAAGATGTTCCGCGAGACGAACGAGGCGCTCGAGCGGCAGACCGCCACCGCCGACGTCCTGGGCGTCATCAGCCGCTCGATGGGCGATGCCGCACCGGTGCTCGACGCCATCCTCGAGAAATGTGAGATGCTGATCGACGAGTCTGCCGGCAGCAGCATCAACCTCATCGGCGACGACGGGCTGGTGCACCCGGGTCACTTCCGGCTCAATGCGGCCGGCATGGCCTTCTTCGACACGCCGGCCGCCGCAGACGCGGTGGTGCAGCAGCTGCGCAGCCGCCCACCGACCCCGCTCGCCGGCAGCCTGGCCGAACGTGTCGTCCAGGCCGGCGATGCGCTGGTCTTTCCGGACGTACTACACGGGCCCGATGTTCCCGAAAGCTCGCGCAGGGCCGCGCATCTGCTGGCCCAAGGCCAGCGCAGCTATGCGTTGCTGGCGGTGCCGCTGTTCAAGAACGGCCGCGGCCTGGGTGCGATCAGCGTCGCCCGCGCGCGCCTGGGCGGCTTCAGCGACAAGGAAGTCGCCCTGCTGAAGACCTTCGCCGACCAGGCGGTGGTGGCCATCGAGAACGCCCGGCTGTTCAACGAGACGCGCGAAGCGCTGGAACGGCAGACCGCCACCACCGAGGTGTTGCAGGTCATCAATGCCTCGCCGGGTGAACTGGCGCCGGTGTTCGAGGCCATCGTGCAGCGCGCGTCGCGGCTGTGTGCCGCCGATGGTGGCGGCCTTTGGCTGGCCGATGGCGACCGGGCCCGCTTCAGCGGCGGCCAGAGCCGGATGCCCGAGGCCTACCTGCAGGCCGGATCGGCCCAAGGCGACGTACCCTTGACGTTCCTGCTGGGCCGCGATTGGCAACACAGCCCTTACCTGCTGGTGCCTGATATTCGCGACACCGATGCCTACCGCAATCGGCTGCCCTTCTTCGTGGACAGCGTGGATCTGGGCTTGATCCGCAGCTACCTGGGCGTGCCGCTGGTCGACGACCGTGGCCAGGTGGCGGGCGTCTTCACGCTGGTACGGCGCGAGGTCAAGCCCTTCAATGCGGCGCAGATCGCACTGGTGCAGTCTTTCGCCGCGCAGGCGCAGCTGGCGATGAAGAACGCGCGGCTGATGAACGAGACGCGCGAGGCCCTGGCCCACCAGACCGCCAGCGCGGACATCCTGCGCGTCATCAGCAGCTCGCCCACCGATGTGCAGCCGGTGTTCGAGGCCATCGTGGGCACAGCAGTCAAACACCTGGGCATCGACCTGGCGCTGGTGCAGACCGTCAGCGGCGACACCTATTCGCCCCAGGCCATGGCCACGCCGGCGGGGCTGGCGCCGGTGCCGGGCGCGCAGGTCATGCCAGTGGACCCGGCGGCCAACTTCCCGTCACGCGCGATTCACAGCAAGACCATGCTGCACGTGCCCGACTGGACGGCGGTGGAACTCCCCGCCCACGAGCAGGTGCGACACCAGCAACTCGGCCTGAACTCGGCGCTGTACCTGCCGCTGCTGCGCGGCGACGACTGCGTGGGCGTGCTCGTGCTTGGCAGCAAGAAGGCGCATGCCTTCAACGCCAAGGCCATCGCGCTGGCCGAGTCGTTCCGCGACCAGGCGCTGATCGCGGTCGAGAACACGCGGCTGTTCAACGAGACCCGGGAGGCGCTGGAGCGGCAGACCGCCAGCGCCGAGGTGCTGCAGGTCATCAGCAGCTCGGTCGCCGACACCGCGCCGGTGTTCGACAAGATCCTCGACAGCTGCCAGCGCGTGATCGCCTGCACCGACCTGGCATTGCTGATGCTGGACGACGACGGCCTGGTGCACATCGGCGCCGTGCGCGGCGCTGGCGGGCTGAAGTCGGCCGAAGACTACGTGCCGCTGCCGCTGCAGCGCACGATCGTCGGCGAGGCCCTGCAGCAGCGCCGGGTGATGCACTACCCCGACGCGATGCATGGCGCGGACGTGCCGCGGCCCGTGCGCCGCATGGCCGACGTGATCAGCAACTACGCGGTGGTGGTCGCGCCGATGCTGGTACAGGACCGTGCGGTCGGCGCGTTCTTCATCGTGCGCACGTTCGGCGATCGGCAATGGGCCCGGTTCACCGAGCGCGAGATCGCGCTGGTCGAATCCTTCGCGGGCCAGGCGGCCATCGCGATCCAGAACGCGCGGCTGTTCAACGAGACGAAGGAGGCGCTCGAACAGCAGACGGCGACCACCGAGGTGCTGCAGGTCATCAACGCCTCGCCGGGCGAACTGGCGCCGGTGTTCGATGCCATCGTCGACCGGGCGATGCGCCTGTGTGCCGCCGACGGCGGCGGCTTGTGGCTGGTGGAGGGCGATCGGGCACGGGTCGGCGGCGGGCATGCCACCATGCCGCGGGCGTTCGTCGAGCACGTCACGTCCACGGACGGCGTGCCCGTGACCTTCCTGCTCGGCCCGTCGGTGGGCGCCGGGGCCTACCTGCACGTGGCCGACATCCAGGCCACTGATGCGTACCGCAAGGGCGTGCCGTTCATCGTCGCCAGCGCCGACTTCGGATCGATCCGCAGCTACCTGGGCGTGCCGCTGAGGAACGAGGCGGGTGCGCTCATCGGCGTGTTCACGCTGATCCGTCACGACGTGCGGCCGTTCAG
>ERZ1645186.6-NODE-6-length-47018-cov-8.695569_pt1 | contig 47018 bp, 41 predicted proteins | sample MGYA00575349_ERZ1645186 | MGnify/ENA primary metagenome ERZ1645186 (study PRJEB40839, sample SAMN11282943) | freshwater sediment metagenome | isolation source: river sediment | host: Sediment | place: India: Nawabganj, Kanpur | collected 2015-12-17 ...
GTCGGCAGCATCGTCGACTTCGAGCCGATGTTTGGCGTCGTCACGCCTTGAAGGGGGATCCACCATGCTGCAACCCGGATTGATGATGGAGCAGCCGCTGCTGCTGTCGGACGTGATCGAACACGCCGCTGCGCAATACGGCGACGTCGAGGTCGTCTCGCGCGAGACGCACGGAGCGCTGTTCCGCTACACCTATGCCGACTGCGCGAAGCGCGCGCGCAAGCTGGCGCATGCGCTGGGCCAGCTGGGCCTGTCGGCCGGCAGCGCGGTCGGCTCGATCGCCTGGAACAACCACCGCCACCTCGAGGCCTACTACGCGGTCTCGGGCAGCGGCATGGTGATGCACACGGTCAACCCGCGGCTGCATCCCCAGCAGCTGATCTACGTCGTCAACCACGCCGAAGACCAGGTGGTGCTGTTCGACGCCACCTTCGCGCCGCTGATCAAGGGCATCGCCACGCACTGCCCGAAGGTCAAGGCCTGGATCTGTCTGGCCGATGCGGCCCACACTCCGGTCATCGAGGGCGTGGCCAACGTGCTGAACTACGAGGACCTGATCGCACCGCACAGTGATCACTTCGAGTGGCCGCAGTTCGACGAGCGCAGCGGCGCGGCGCTGTGCTACACGTCCGGCACCACCGGGAACCCGAAGGGCGCGCTGTATTCGCATCGCGCCATCGTGCTCAACGCGCTGGTCGGCTGCACGCCGGGCGTGCTGTCGCTTTCGGCGCGCGAGACCATCCTGCCGGTGGTGCCGATGTTCCACATCAACGCCTGGTGCATCCCCTATGGCGCGCCAATGGTCGGCGCGAAGCTGGTGCTGCCGGGGCCGAAGCTCGACGGCGCCAGCCTGTACGAGTTGATGGAAAGCGAGCGGGTCACGGTGAGCGCCGGCGTGCCGACGATCTGGTTGGCGCTGCTGCAGCACGTGGAGGCGAACCAGCTGAAGTTCACGACCATGCGCCGCACGGCGGTGGGCGGTTCGGCCATGCCGCTGGCGCTGATCGCGAAGTTTGCCGACGAGTACGGTGTCGAGGTCCGTCACGGCTGGGGCATGACCGAGACCACCGCGGTGGCGACGATGAGCACGCTGATGAGCAAGCACGACGCGCTGTCCCCTGCCGACCGGCATGCGGTGGTCGCCCGGCAGGGCAAGGCGGTGTTCGGCACGCAGATCAAGGTCGTCGACGAACAAGGCAAGATGCTGCCGCGCGACGGCAGCTCGCAGGGCGAATTGCTGGTGCGCGGGCACTGGATCGTCTCGGGCTACTTCAAGGGCGAGAGCTCGCCGCTGCAGGACGGCTGGTTTCCTACCGGTGACGTGGCGACCATCGACGCCGACGGCGTGATGCAGATCCGCGACCGCGCCAAGGACGTGATCAAGACCGGCGGCGAATGGATCAGCTCCATCGACCTGGAAAACGCCGCGATGGCGCACCCGGCCGTGGCGATGGCCGCGGTGATCGGCGTCAAGCATCCCAAGTGGGACGAGCGTCCGCTTCTGTTCATCGTGCGCAAGCCGGGGCAGGTGCTGGAGAAGGAGCAGATCCTCGGCTTCCTGGCCGAGCGCGTCGCAAAATGGTGGGTGCCGGATGACGTGGTCTTCGTCGACTCGCTGCCGGTGGGCGGCACCGGCAAGGTGCAGAAGGCCGATCTGCGCAAGCAGTACGGCGGCGTGTTCAGTTGACGGGAGACACGCATGCATCACGACACTGCTGACGAGCGCGGCTTGCCGCGCCGCGACTTCCTCAAGGTGGGCTTCGGCTTTACGCTGGCGCTCGGCGTGGGCACGGCGCTGGTGGGCTGCAGCGATTCGGCCAAGGCGCCGGTGCAGGGCTACGCCTTCCTGCGCCCGGGCGACGTGGCGCTGTTCACTGCGCTGGCGCCGGCCGTGGCCATCGAGCTCGGCGCCTTCGACGCCGCCCAGCGCAAGGCGGCCATCGGCACGCTGCTGCGCCACGTCGACGGCAGCTGCGCCGCACTCGACCTGGGCAGCCGCAACGAAGTGCGCAAGCTGCTGGACCTGCTGGCGATCGCGCCGCTGCGCTACGCGCTCACCGGCGTGGGCGACTGGAGCGAGGCAGGCGTCGACAAGATGCAGGCCTTCCTGGCGCGCTGGCGCGGCAGCCGTTTCGCCACGCTGAACGCCGGCGGCAATGTGCTGGTCAAGCTCACCGCGTCGAGCTTCTACCTGCTGCCCGAGAGCTGGCCGTCCACCGGCTACCCCGGGCCGCTGGAATACGTGTTCAAGGCCGTCAACTGAAGGACCGCACATGGCATTGCCCGACATCTACACCGAAGGCATCGCCTCGGGCTGGAAGGTCATCGACGCGGCCAGGCTGACGGCGCCGCAGACGCTGGAGGCCGACGTGGCCATCGTCGGCAGCGGCGCCGGCGGCGGCGTGGCCGCCGAGACGCTTGCCCTGGCCGGGCTGAAGGTACTGCTGCTGGAGGAGGGCGCGCTGCGCACCTCGGACAGTTTCCGCGACATGGACGAGGCGCGCGCCTTCCGCGAGCTGTACCAGGAGGCCGGCGGCCGTGCCACCTCCGACGGCGCCATCGCCGTGATGCAGGGGCGCTCGGTCGGCGGCACCACCACCATCAACTGGACCTCGAGCTTCCGCACACCGGAGCCGACGCTGAAGCACTGGGCCGAGGTCTGGCAGGTGCAGGGCCACGGTGTGGCGGAGATGAAGCCCTGGTTCGAGAAGATGGAGCAGCGCCTGGACGTCACGCTGTGGGAGGCGCACAACGCCAACAACAGCGTGCTGATGCGCGGCTGCAAGAGCTTGGGCTGGGAGGTGCACGCGATCCCGCGCAACGTGCGCGGCTGCTGGAACTCCGGCTACTGCGGGCTGGGCTGCCCGGTGAATGCCAAGCAGTCGATGCTGGTGTCCACCATCCCCGAAGCGCTGAAGCACGGCGCGACGCTGGTGCACCGGCTGCGCGTGCGCCAGTTGCAGCATGCCGGAGGCAAGATCAGCGGCGCGGTGGGCGAGTGCTTGCGCGAGGACGGCCGCACGCCCAGCGGCACGCTGCTGACCATCAAGGCCCGGCACTTCATCGCCGCCGGCGGCGCCATCAACACGCCGGCGCTGCTGCTGCGCTCGCAATTGCCCGATCCGCACGAGCGGGTGGGCAAGCGCACGCTGATCCACCCGGTGGTGCTGTCGCTGGCGCAGTTCGACGAGCGCATCGACCCCTTCTTCGGCGCGCCGCAGTCCACCGCCTCGGACCATTTCCAGTGGAAGGACGGAGCCACCGGGCCGATGGGCTACAAGCTCGAGGTGCCGCCGATCTTCCCTGGCATCGGCGCGGCGGTGCTCAACACCTTCGGCGACGACCTGAAGCGCGAGATGTCCGCGCTGGCGCACACCAACGCCGTGCTGGCGCTGCTGCGCGACGGCTTCGTCGATGCCAGCCCCGGCGGGCGCGTGCGTGTGGCCGAAGACGGCAGCCCGCTGCTCGATTACGAGCTCAGCGACTATGTCTGGGACGGCGTGAAGCGCGCCTACCTGAGCATGGCCGAGCTGCAGTTCGCGGCCGGGGCGAAGAAGGTGCGCGCCGCGCATGTCGACGCCGTCTACCACGCGCGCTGGGCCGAGGCGAAGAAGGCCATCGCCGAGCTGCCGCTGCAGAAGTTCCGCGCCTCGATCTTCACCGCGCACCTGATGGGCGGCTGCGGCATGAGCCAGGACCCGAAGCGCGGCGTGGTCGACAGCCGCGGGCGGCACCACCAGATCGACAACCTGTCGGTGATGGACGGCTCCGTGTTCCCGACCAGCATCGGCGCCAACCCGCAGCTGTCGATCTACGCGCTGACGGCGCAGAACGCCAGCGCGCTGGCCCGCGAGCTGAGAGGCTGAACGCTGGGGCCATGCACGACGCGCCGCCACCCGTCGCCTCCGCGCACCCGCCGGCGCAGGTGCCGCGCGCCGCCGCGGCGGCCGGCGTGGCCTTTGCGCTGCTGTTCGGCACGGCGCTGGTGCTGGTGCGCGTGGCGATCCCGGGCTCGATCGCCGAGCGCGGTGGCTGGCTGGCCGACCCGGGTGGCACGCTGCGCCTGGCGATGCACCTGCTGGCCTGGGGCGGCATCGCCTTCCTTTGGTTCATCGGTGCGGTGCGCACGCACATCGGCGCCCGCGAAGACCGCTTTCTGGCCTCGGTCTACTTCGGCAGCGGCGTGCTCTTCCTGGCCATGAGCTTTGCCGCTGGTGCCGGCACGCAGGCGCTGCTGGCGGCCCACGAGCAGTACGGCGAGCGCTTCTTCGACAGCGGCACCTTCGCCTTCGGCGGCCGGCTGACCTACGAGCTGACCTACACCTACGCCCTGCGCATGGCCGGCGTGTTCATGTTCTCGCTGGCCACGCTGTGCCATCGCACCGGCGCCATGCCGCGGCCCTTCGTCTGGGGCACCTGGGCGTTGGCCGCGCTGCTGGTGCTTGGGCTGACGCAGACGCTGTGGGCGGCGCTGCTGTTCCCGCTGTGGGTGCTGGGCTTCAGTCTGTACCTGCTGCGGGTGCCCCGCCCGCGGCGCTGAACGCTCCCTGCAGGGCCGATGCGCTGGGCGAGCGGATTGCGCGCCGCACCGGGAGTCCCTGGCCGCCTTGCGCGGCGCTCACGACGACGCCGATGGAGCCCGGGCCATGGGCCGATGACGTTGCGAAGCCAGGCAGCGCAGCGGCTTTGGCACCCCTGCTGAGCGCAGTCTGCGGGTGTGGGCTGCGCAAACAGCGTCGTTACAAATTTCCACGTCTTGGGCAATAAATGTGCGAATTGCACATTTATACTCGGTCCATGCCGTCGAACGAAGCGACCCCCGCAGATACCGGCCTCCCGGCGGCGGCCGGAGACGCGCTGCAGCAGGCCGTGCAGGCGCTGCTCGTGCCGTTGGCCAAGCTGGCGGTGGCCCGGGGGCTGAGTTGCGCTGCGGTCGAGGCCCATTTGCGTCTGGCCTTCGTGCAGGCGGCCCACGATGCGCATGCCAACTTGCCGCCGCACCGGCGTGTGAGCCGGATCGCCACGACCACCGGGCTGAACCGCCGCGAGGTCACACGCCTTACCCAGGCGGCGCCGCCGCCTGCGCCGCGCCGCCCGCTCACGGCCGAGTTGTTCGCGCGCTGGACGGGCGACGCGCTGTATCGCGATGCCCGGGGAAGGCCGCGTGCGCTGCCGCGCCAGGGCCCGGCACCGAGCTTCGAGACGCTGGCGCATTCGATCACCCGCGACGTGCATCCGCGCAGCCTGCTGGACGAACTTCTTCGCCTGGGCCTGGCGGTCGCCGATGCCGACACCGTCCGGCTGGTGCGCGAAGCCTTCGTGCCGCGCGGCGACACCGGCCGCATGCTCGGCTTCCTCGGCCACAACGTCGGCGACCACCTCAGCGCGGCCGTGGCCAACGTGCTCGGCGACGGGCGGCAGCACTTCGAGCAGGCGGTGTTCGCCGACGAGTTGTCGGCGCATTCGCTGGAAGCCGCGCGCGCGACCATTGCGGCCCAATGGCAGGCCTTGAGCGCCGCGCTGGTGCCGCAACTGGCCGCGCTGATCGAGGCCGACCGCGCTGCCGGCCGCTCACAGGACCAGCGGTTGCGCGTCGGCCTGTTCAGCTACGGCGAGCCGATGCATGGTGCGACCGGTACGGCACCGGCGGCCACCGGCATTTCACGACCCCGACCTTCACGAGCCCAACGTTCCAAGGGAGACCCCGCATGAGACCCAAGCATCCACCCCACGGCGCGCTGCGCCGCCTGCTGCAGGCCGCCTCGGCGTCGGCCGCAGCGCTGTTGATCGGTGCCTGCGGGGGAGGCGGCGGCGACGTGGCCGGCGTCGGCACCGGCGGCACAGGCAGTTTCAGCGTCGGCACGGTGACCGGCTTCGGTTCGGTGTACGTCAACGGCGTGCGCTACGAGGACAACGGTGCCCGCGTGCTGGACGACGACGGCAATCAGAAGGTCATCGGCACCGACGTCAACCCGCTGCAGCTGGGCATGGTGGTCGAGGTGACGGGCAGCATCGACGACAGCGGCAACGTGCGCACCGCGACGCAGATCAGCTACGGCGCCGAGATCAAGGGTCCGGTGACCGCGGTCGACGCCGCGGCCGGAAGCTTCACGGTCTTCGGCATCGAGGTGCGCACGACAAGTGCGACGCTCTATGCCAACCTCGCCGGCGTGTCCGCGCTCGCGCCCGGCAATGTGGTCGAAGTGCACGGCCATCCCGACGCAGCCGGGCGCATCGTGGCCACGCTCGTTGGGCGCGAAGCTGCCACGGTGGCCCTCTTCGTCGTGGGTGGCGGCGAATACCGCCTTCGCGGCGCGGTGGCGGGCCTGTCCGGCAGTAACCCGGACTACGCGTTTGCAGTGCGCGGCGTGCAGGTCCGCACCAGTGCAGACACGCGCTTCGACGGCATGCCCGCCGAAGGCGTGCCGGTCGCACTGACGCTGCAACCGGTGGTGCAGAGCGACGGCCGCTATCTGGTCAAGCGGCTCAAACTGCGCCGCAGCGGTTACGACGTGTCCGGTGTCAGCGAGGGCGAGGTCGAGGGCTATGTCAGCGAGTTCAACGCCAGCACCGGTACCTTGCGCGTCGCCGGCTATGCGGTCAGGCTGGCCGCCGGGGTAGGTTACGAAGACGGTGTCCCGGCCGATCTGAAGAACGGCGTGCGCGTCGAGGCCAAGGGCCGCATCGAAGGGGGTGTGCTGGTGGCCACGCGCATCGAGTTCGAGTCGCGTGACCGCGACGGCGACGGCAACGACGACGATGTGTCCGGCGAATCGAAAGAACTGACGTTCAAGGGTGTGGCCACCTGCGTCAGCTGCGTCGGCACAAGCGGAAGCTTCACGGTGCAGGGCACCCGACAGACCCGACTGGATTACGACGCAGCCACGCAGTTCGAGGACGGCCTGAGCGGCAGCACGCTGAACGGACGCGCGGTGGAAGTGAAGGGCGTGGCCGTGTCCGGTGCTTCCGGCAGCGTCTACCGCGCCACGCGCATCAAGCTCGACGACTGAAACCAACCGGCCCGCGCCGGCCCATGCCGGCGCGGCCGCAGGCTCGCGGCCCGTGGTGGCGATGCCTGTACGATGGCCAGGCACTCCGCTTCAACCCGAGGACCTGGCCGATGAGAGAGAACCGCCTGCGCACGCTGTGGCGCGAAGACAAGCCCGCCGTCAACGGCTGGCTGGCCGTGCCCGACAGCTTCAGCGCCGAGGTCATGGCCCACCAGGGCTGGGACTCGCTGACCATCGACATGCAGCACGGCATGATCGACTATGCGGCGATGGTGAGCATGCTGCAGGCCATCTCCACCACGCCGACCGTGCCGGTGGTGCGCGTGCCCTGGCTGGAGCCGGGCATCCTGATGAAGGCGCTGGACGCCGGCGCCTATGCGGTGATCTGCCCGATGGTGAACACGCGCGAGGACGCGCAGAAGCTGGTGGCGTACACGCACTACGCGCCACGTGGCACGCGCAGCTTCGGGCCGGTGCGCGCAGCGCTGTACGGCGGGCCCGACTATGCGCAGCGGGCCGACGACACGCTCGTCGTCTTCGCGATGATCGAGACCGCGCAGGCGCTGGACAACCTGGATGCGATCCTCTCGGTGGAAGGGCTGGACGCGGTGTACATCGGGCCGAGCGACCTGTCGCTGGCACTGGGCTGCAAGCCCGACTTCGACCACCCCGAGCCGAGGGCGGCACAGGCCATCGAGCATATCCTCGAGCGCGCCAAGGCGCATGGCGTGGTGGCCGGCGTGCACAACGGCCTGCCCGAGGTGGCGCGGGCACGGGCGGCCAAGGGTTTCCGTTTCGTGACCGTCGGTTCCGATGCACGTCTGCTGGCCCTGGGCTCGCAGCAGATCCTGAGTGCGATGCGTGCGGCATGACCGAGCCGATCAGGCTGTACGCCTTCGACACGCCCAACGGGCGCAAGATCAGCGTCGCACTGGAGGAGATGGGCCTGCCCTACGAGGTGCAGGTGGTGGACATCACGCGCGGCGAGCAGCACACGCCCGAGTTCGAGGCCATCAGCCCGAACCGCAAGATCCCGGCCATCGTCGACCCGCGGGGCCCTTCGGGAAGACCGATCAGCGTGTTCGAATCCGGTGCGATCCTCGTCTACCTGGGCGAGAAGAGCGGCCGCTTCTGGCCGTCCGACCTGGCGCACCGCACGGCGGTGCTCGAGTGGCTGATGTTCCAGGTGGGCGGCTTCGGGCCGATGCCGGGGCAGGTGCACCACTTCATCGCGCTGCAGGATGAAGCCCAGCGGGCCTACGGCCTGAAGCGCTTCATGGACGAGACCCGCCGCCTGTACGGCGTGATGGACCGGCGCCTGGCCTCGCACGAGCACTTTGCGGGCGAACTGTCGATCGCCGACTTCGCCATCCTCGGCTGGGTCTGGCGGCACGAGCGGCACCAGGTGGACCTGGCCGAGTTCTCCCACGTGCAGCGCTGGTACCAGGCGTTGATGGCCAGGCCGGCGGTGCAGCGTGGCTTCGCCGTGCCGCTGCGCCACGGCGCCTGAGCGCCGCCTTCATCGGGTCGGCCCGGGGTAGGCGCCGGCGCGGCCCGGGTGCCACAATGAATCACAGTTTGCGGGTGTTCAACAACCGAGTCGGCGATGGCCAGATCCTTGCTTCCTGATCCGCTGGACTTGCTGCGCCAGGCGGTGAACCGGCTCGACGGCCGGGCCCCCAACCCGCAGGGCCGCGGCATCGACATCGACAGCGTGATGAAGACCCTGCAGCAGTTGTCCGGCCTGTCGCTGACCTTGCGCCAGGCGATGGAGTCGGCGATGGAAGGCGCCTACCGGCGCGTCAATCTTCCCGGGGATCGCGACCTCGACGAAATCAACGACCGGTTGCGCCGCCTGGAAGACAAGCTCGACCGCCTTCTGGCCGCGCAGGCTGCGGCCAAGCCACAGCCGCCGCGCACGCGAAAGACCGCGACCGAGGCGCCGGCCGCCAAGGCCGCCAAGGCGCCCAACGCAGCCAACGCGGCCAAGCCGCGCAAGGCGGCCGCCGCGCCACGGCGGCGCAGCGCGCCCTGACCCGCGGCAAGCGCAGCCGGCTCAACCCTTGGGCGCTTCGTCGCGCTGATAGTCCGGCAGCTTGGCGCCGCAGTCGCTGCAGTACTTGGCGCTCGGTGAGTGGCCTTCGCTCAGGCAGACCTGGCAGGTGCGCGTGGTGGTTTCGCGGGGCGACTTCTGCCCGACCAGCTCGGCGCTGACGATACCGGTGGGCACGGCCAGCGTGCCCCAGCCCAGCAGCATCATCAGGCTGGCGATGAAGCGGCCCAGGTCGGTCTTGGGCGTCACGTCGCCGAAGCCCACCGTGGTCAGCGTGGTGATGGCCCAGTACACGCCCACCGGAATGCTGGTGAAGCCGTTCTCCGGCCCTTCCACCACGTACATCAGCGTGCCCATGACCATCACCGCCAGCAGCACGAAGGACAGGAACACCAGGATCTTGCGCCGCGACGCGCGCAGCGCCCGGTACAGGGCGCCGTACTCGCTGACGTAGGCGGTCAGCCGCAGCAGCCTGAACAGCCGCAACAACCGCAGCAGCCGCACGTCGATCAGTGCGTGCATCTCCGGCACGAAGACCGCCAGGTACGCCGGCAGGATGGCCAGCAGGTCGATGATGCCGAAGAAACTGCGCGCATAGCGCAGCGGGTGGCGCACGCACACCAGCCGCGCGATGTACTCGATGGTGAAGGCGATGGTGAAGAACCACTCCAGCACCTTCAGCCAGCCACCGTGCCGCTCGTGCACCGAGCCCACGCTGTCCAGCACCACCACCGCCACGCTGGCCAGGATGAAGCCGATCAGGAACAGGTCGAAGGCGCGGCCGGCGCGTGTGTCGGCTTCGAAGATGACGGTGTACAGGCGCAGCCGCCAGCCGGCCAGTGGGCGGCCGAGTTCGCGCGGGTCGGTCTCCACGGGGCTGGGAGGCATGCGCGGCGCATTCATGCGGTTGCCGCGAAGCCCTGGCGCAGCGCGTCGATGCGCGCCGCGTGGATGGCCTCGCCGATCTGCGGGCCGCTCTGACCCAGCGTCGCAAAGCGCTGCGCCACCGCGGCCGTGTCCACGCTGCGCGCGAACGCCAAGGCCTGCAGCAGGCGCGGGCGCTGCGGGTAGTCGCGTCGCTCGAAGCCAAGGCGTCCGCGTGCATCGCACTCGCAGGCCAGCAGCAGGTCGGCAAAGCGCTCGGGGCGGCGCAGCGCGTCGCAGCGCTCCAGCAGGCGCAGCAACGCAGCCGCCTCCAGGCTCAGGCTGGCATGCACATGGCCATGCTCGCGCGCGGCGAGCTCGGCCAGCTCGCGGCAGTGGACCGGCACTTTCAGCCGCTCGCAGACAAGACGCGTCAGCCGCACGCTGCGTTGCTCGTGGCCGATATGGCGTGGCCACTGCTCGGCCGGCGTCGTGCCTTTGCCCAGGTCGTGGCACAGGCACGCAAAGCGCACGGCCAGCGGTGCGTGCACGCGAGCTGACTCGTCCAGCACCCGCATCAGGTGCACGCCGGTGTCGATCTCGGGGTGGTGTTCGGGCGGCTGCGGCACGCCCCACAGGCGGTCCACCTCGGGCAGCAGCGCGCGCAGCGCGCCGCAGTCGCGCAGCAGCTCGAACATGCGCGAGGGCGTGGCCTCCATCAGGCCGCGCGCCAGCTCCTGCCACACGCGCTCGGGCACCAGCGCGTCGACCTCGCCGGCGGCGACCATGTCGCGCATCAGTGCCAGCGTCTCGGGTGCGACGCGGAAATCGGCGAAGCGCGCCGCGAAGCGCGCCACGCGCAGGATGCGCACCGGGTCTTCGGCGAAGGCCGCGCCGACGTGGCGCAGCACGCGCTGCTGCAGGTCGCGCGCGCCGCCATGCGGGTCGATCAGCCGGCCGTCGGCGGCCTGCGCCATGGCGTTGATGGTCAGGTCGCGGCGCGCCAGGTCCTGCTCCAGCGTGACCGATGGCTCGGCATGCACGACGAAGCCGCGGTAGCCGGGCGCGGTCTTGCGCTCGGTGCGCGCCAGCGCGTACTCCTCGTTCGTCTGCGGATGCAGGAACACCGGAAAGTCGGCGCCGACCTGGCGGAAGCCGGCGCGCAGCATCTGCGCCGGCGTGGCGCCCACCACCACCCAGTCGCGGTCGTTCACCGGCAGGCCCAGCAGCCGGTCGCGCACCGTGCCGCCGACCAGGAAGGCCTGCAACCCGTCTGCCGCCGCGTCAGTGGCGTCCATAAACACTAGCGAGTCACGATCGGGAAGTTGCCCGGCGCCCGGTCCAGCAGCGCAAAGAAGCGGGCCAGGTCGATGCGGCTGCCTTCGATGCGGGTCTGGTCGGACAGCAGCAGCTCCTTCGCGCCGGCGTCGCCGGTGAGCATCTGCAGGAAGAAGGGCTGGGTCAGGTGCAGCGTGGCGTCGGCATCCGGCGCGGGCGGCGCGGCGCGGTGGTGCAGCACGCCGTTCTGAATGTGCAGCACATGGCTGCGGCCGAGATCGCTGAACACCAGGTTGATCTTCAGCCGGCTGTCGGCTGCCTTCGGGCCGTTCAGGCTGGTGGCCATGGCGTCCAGGAAGCGTTCGATCGGCACGTGCTGCAGCATGTCCAGTGCCGCGCGGCGCGAGATGCCCTGGTCGGGCGGGCCCCGGCGAAGCTCGAGCGCGCCGCTCAGGTAGACGTTGCGCCAGGCGGCCGATTCGGCCAGGTAGCCCATCTGCTCGAAGCTGCGGGCCAGCAGCTCGCGTGCTTCACGGTCGCCCGGGTCGGCATACACGGCGTGCTTGAGCAGCTCGGCAGCCCAGCGGAACTCGCCGGCGTCGAAGGCCCGCTGCGCCTGCGCACGCAGCTTGTCGGCGCCGCCGGCCAGGGCCACGTAGCGCTTGCCGGCTTCGGCCGGCGGCAGCGCGTCCAGGTTGGCCGGGTGCGCGTCGTACCAGCCCAGGTAGAGCTGATAGACCGCGCGCACGTTGTGCCGCACGGTGCCGTAGTAGCCGCGCACGTTGAGGTGGTCCTGCAGCGACTTCGGCAGCTGCAGCGTGTCGGCGATCTCCTCGGCCTTCAGGCCGGCGTTCATCTGCCGCACCGTCTGGTCGTGGATGTAGCGGTAGGCGTCGCGCTGCTTGACGATGAACTCTTCGATGCGCTCGCGCCCCCACACCGGCCACTGGTGCTGGTTGAACAGCACCTCGGCCTGCGCGGCGTGGGCCAGCGACGCGTCCAGGTAGGCGGCCCATTTGAGCGGGTCGCGCACCTTGGTGCCGCGCAGCGTGTACAGGTTGTGCATCGTGTGCACCATCAGGTCCGAGCCGCAGAAGGCGCGCAGCTCGGGCAGGGCGAACACGAACTGCGACGGCGATTCGGCATCGGGCACGTTGTGGAACACGAAGCGCACGCCGTCGAGCGTGAGCTCCTGCGTCGGTTGCTCCACGACCAGCGTCGGCGCGAGCAGGCCGATGCGGCCGTAGGCCACCGCCTTGCCCAGGCCGTTGTCGACCAGGCCACCGGGCTCGGGCGGCAGCCGGCTGCCGTACATGAACATCGAGCGCCGGCCCATGGCCACGCCCATCATCAGGTTCTCGCTGGTGGCCTCGTCCATGAAGCCGGCCGGCGCGACCACCGGCACGCCGCGCGCGCGCGCCTCCTCGGCCGTGATCACGCCCAGCGCGCCGCCGAAATGATCGACGTGGCTGTGCGTGAAGATCAGCGCCGACACCGGCCTGTCGCCCAGGTGCCGGCGCGCGAAGGCCATCGCCGCGGCGGCAGTCTCGCGCGCCGTGAGCGCGTCCACCACGATCCAGCCGGTCTTGCCCTCGATCAGCGTGAGGTTGGCCAGGTCGAAGCCGCGCAGCTGCCAGATGCCGTCGCGCACCTTGAACAGGCCCTTGTGGTTGTTCAGCAGCGCCTGGCGCCACAGGCTGGGGTTGACGGTGGCCGGCGCCTTGCCGTCGACGAAGGCGAAGGCGTCGTAGTCCCAGACGACGCGGCCGGCCTCGTCCTTGACCTGGCCGGTGGGCGCGGCGATGAAGCCGCGCCGTGCATCGGCGAAGCTGGCCGGGTCGGACAGGTCGGCCGCTGCCGCCACGGCAGCGTGGGCCTTCTGCACGGTGGCGGCAACGGCTCCACCCTCGGGTTGGGTCGAATCGCTGCGCTGGCAACCGGTCAGCACGATCGAGGCCAGCAGCAGGGCGGTGCAAAGTGGGCGATTCATGAGCAAGTCTTCGCACCCGGGTCCTGGGCGAGGTGCATGTACGGGGGATTGTGTCAGCGTGCCGCGCGACGCTTCAACTGCGGCCGTCGCTCGGTTGATCCACATGCATGCGCTTCGCCTCGCTTCCGAACGCTGACGGGCCAATTGGCAGCACACGGGCATGGACAAGGTCAGGCCAACGAGGACCCAGAGCGGTGTGGGCAGCGACGACACCTGTCTGCAGATCAAGACCCCGTGGGGTTGCCTTGGAATCGCAGCCTGTGGGCTGGCCCATCGATCTCGGCGCATCCGATGCAGCCCACCTGATTGCTGCCGCGCGGTTCTTGCACGGCGCCTTGCCGAGGGTGCCGGCGGGCATGCAAGTCGTCGGTTCGGCGGTGTGGGTCGACGCGTACCTCACGCCGCGGCCTACAGTCACCCGTGCCGTGTGAGGGCCGCGTCCGCCGCCGCGCGCTGCGACTTGAGGGATACGCGAAGGCGCACGCCATCGTCAGAATCGCGCCTGCGTCGAAACCAACCCGGGAGGCGGGATGTACAAGGTCAAGTTCTACAAGGGCGATTACCTGCAACGCCAGCAGGCGGCCAATGCCGACAAGGCGGCGGCCTATGTCGAGCACCACTTCAACAGCAGCGCCAACCCAGGCGCCAACTACGCCGTGGTGGTGGTCGGGTCCAACGCCTCCAGCACCAGCCGCAACTGGGGCCGCTGGTACGCGAAGGCAGTGGCCGAGCAGTTCGGCACCAAGGTGGGCGGCGACGGCGGCATCCTGGTGGGCGGCTGGAACGGGCGAGGCGACGGCAATGTCAAGCACACCAACATGCCGGCGGTGCTGCTGGAGCCGCTGTTCGCCAGCCACCCGCTGCAGGCCGAGGCCATCCGCAGCCAGGCGGGGCAGGCGGCGCTGGCGCGCATCCTGGCCGAGAGCATCCGGCGCTTCATTCCCGGCGGCGGGCTGATCGCCTTCAGTGTCGGCCACAAGTACAAGACCAGCAGCCCCAACGACCGTGGCGCCGCGCTGGCCGGCGGCGGCACCGAGGCCGACCATGCCGAGCTCGTGCTGCAGAAGGCCGCGCAGCTGCTCGTGGAAGAGGCGGCGGCGCCGGCGCCGCGTACGCTGCGCGTGATGCGGGGCGACAAGCTGCTGTTCGAGACCGTGGTCGACGAGGACGCGGTGCTCCACTGGTCCTCGGACCGTAACCTGCTGCTCATCCCCGACGCGGACGGTGCACCGGCGCCGCGCGCCGCCCCAGCCGTGAAGCGTGGCGCGCCACCGGCGCCGAAGGCCGCGCGGCGGACCGCCCGCAAGTAGTGGCGTCGCAACCGTCGATGCCGCGCCCGGTGCCACGCGCCCCGCATGGCGCGTGGCGCGGGCTGGCCATGGCGCTGGCGCTGGCGCTGGCATGGGCCGCGGGGCCGGCGTCCGCCGCGGCGCAGACGACCACGCTGCGGGTGTACTTCAACAATGCGCAACGCGCCGGCAGCGACGACGACTGCGCGATCGTCTTCGAGCGCACGCGCCAGCTGCCCCGCACCCAGGCCGTGGCCACCGCCGCGCTGCAGCAGCTGTTTGCAGGGCCCACCGCAGCCGAACGCGCGGCTGGCGACCGCTCGCCTTTCTCCGCCGCCACCGCCGGCCTGCTGAAGCGCGTGCACATCGAGCACGGCACCGCCTATGTCGACCTGCACGACCTGCGCGCGCAGCTGCCGGGCGTCAGCTCGAGCTGCGGCGCGGCCGAGTTCGGCCTGCAGATCGAGCGCACGCTGCGCCAGTTCCCGACCGTGCGCCGCGTGATCCTGGCCATCGACGGCGACCCGCGCCGCTTTGCCGAATGGATGGGTCAGGACTGCGACCTGCGCAACGACCATTGCGACCCGGCGCCGTTTCGCGGCGGGCGCTGAGGGCAGGCGAGGGCGCCCACCTTTTCCGACGCCAATTGGGCGGATCTCGACCTTCAAGGGTGCTACAGCGCGGCATCGCGCCCCTCACCGTCAACAGCTTCTGTCAGGCGCGCGGAACGAAGGCGATGCGCTAAATGATGGCCACGGCCTGCAGTGGCCGCAACGTACGCGCCTCCTCGCCGTCGGCATCCGGCTCGGCCAGGCAGGTCTGGTCCATGTCTTCGATCGGCACGCCTCGGCGCGCGAGCATCTTCTTGAACTTGGCGATGACAACACGCAGAAGCGCGTGCAGTTCGTCGTCGCTGGCCTGGCCGTGCGTGGAGCCTGCACCCCGACGGCGTCGCCCACCGCGACGCCGCCCCTTCAAGGCCAGCCGCCTACTCAACTCGACTTGCGCAAGAAGCGCTCTGCCGCCTCCACGGCCTTGTAGGCCGTCGCGACCGCGATGCCCGCGCCGCTGCGCGACCGGATCCAGTCGTGGTGGGCCAGGATGCTGCCGGCGGCGAAGAGCCGCTCGCTGTGGGGCCGACCGCCCTGCCCGATGGGCTGGAAATCGGCATTCACTTCGATCCCGGCGCGGTGGATCAAGTGGCCGCGGATGTCGGTGTAGCGTTCCCGATACCAGTCGCCCCTCCCTGCGGGCTGCGTCACGGGCAAGTCAAGCAAGGGTTCGTGGATTCCGTTCGCCTGCGCGGCCAGCCCGCCGCTCAGGAATCTGCCCGTGGCCAGCAGAACCGCCCGAGCCAACACCCTGATCGGGCCAAAGCTGTCCTGCAGCTCCAGCGTCGCACCCGCAGCGTCCAGGCTCAGTCGGCTGACTCGGTGCTGTGCGATCAAGGTCACGCCCTTCTTCGGCAGGGCTTGTTCAAGCAGCTCGCGCAGCCGCACGCCAGGCACGCCCGGCGGCATCGTCGGAATCTCGAAGATCGTCAGGCCGGTCAGCCGCTGCATCTCGGCGTGCACCCGATCGGGTCGGTGCATGCCGAGGATGGCCGGCAGGCCCAGCACCTGCGCCGTCCCGGCTACGCGGCGCAACATGGCGGCCAGCTTCTCACGCGTCGCGGGGACCTCCAGCGAGCGCGCCATCACCTCGGCGTAGGTCTCGCCGCCGCGCAGGTCGGGGAAAGCGATGCGCTGCGTGCGGAGCCCGGGCCAGCGCCGGCCGAGGTTGGCGACCAGTTCGCGCCCGCTGAAGCCCTTCAAGCCCTCGAAGTCGACGATGACGCACTCGGTCTGCGCGGCCAGGGCCTGGGGGCCTGCCGCCATCGTGGCCGGCAGGCACAGCGTCTGCTTCAGCGTGCCGGCCGGCGTCAGGACGGTGACGTTGCGCTCGCCTGCCGGGGTGTAGGCGATGCCGCTCTCCGCCAGCGCCGCCGTGAAAACCTCGAAGGCGCGCCGAATGTCGCTGCCGGCCACTCGGCCCAGGGGATGGTCCGGCTGCGCAAGACGAAGCTGTTCGAGAGCCTGCCAAGGGTCGGCAATGGCCTGCGCCGCACCATCGACCCGGCCCAGCAGATCGAGGTATCCCGTCGTGTAGGCCATGGCCCCGCTGTTGCCCGTGATGACCGTGCCGATCTGCCGCTCGGCCGCAAAAACCGAGGCGGCAAAACCCGCCATGCCCGAGCCGATCACCGCCAGCTCCGTGACGAAGGTTCTGGTCGGCTCGGTCATGCCCGAAGGCCGGTGAGAGCCACCACGCGGTCCATCGTCATTCGGCCTCCAGCGAGTCCAGCCCCAGCAGCCCGCATTGCAGGGCTTCGGCCAGTTCCATCTGGGCGGCCTGCGCACCCCATGTCACCAGACGCTGGCCCTTGAAACGCTCGTCGAAGAAGTCGCGCAACGCGGCCAGGCCTGCCCGGTCGCGGAAGTGGCCCTGGTCGTAGAGGTACGAGGCCACGCGGATGCCGCAAAACGAGCCCTGGCAAGGGCCCTTGCCGATGCGCGAGCGCAGGGAAATGGCTTCCAGGCTCATCGCGGGTGCTGCCCCGTCGGGCGCGCTCGCCACGATGCTGTCGACGGCCGACTGCGGCACCATCTCGCACTCGCACAGAATCAGGTCGCTCGGGTCGTTCAGTTTGACCCAATGCCTGGGCGCCGCGCCCGGCTCGGTCCAGCGACCGGCCTCGGCATCGGGCAGCGCCACGCTTGCCGTGGTTCCAGGCTCGCGCTTGCCGAGCCGGGCGGCGACCAAGTCGGCGGTCTTCTGTGCCATCAGGCGAAAGGTGGTCAGCTTGCCGCCGGTGATGGTGCAGAAATTGGCCAGACCCTGAGCACGGTGGTCGATCAGCGCGAAGCCCCGGCTGGCTGCGCGGTCGCTGGCCGGACCGCCGCCTTGCAGCAGCGGGCGCACGCGCGAAAACGCGCGCGTGTAGCGCGCGCCGGCCAGCGCTGGAATCATGGCCGAGCCCTCGCGCATGATCAGGTCGATCTCTTCCACGGTGGGGCCCACCTGCTCCAGGTCCTGCACGCGCGTCGAGCTGGTTCCGAGCAGCGACACCGTGCCGCCGGGCACCAGGATGTCGCCATCGCCTGGCGGCCGCAGCCGGTTGACCACCCGGCGGGTGATGCGCTCGTGGTGGACCAGCAAGGTGCCCTTTGCGTACCGCAGGTCGACGTCAGCGCAACCGGCCAGGCGCGCGATCTTCATCGCCCACGCGCCACCTGCGTTGACGAACTGCCGCGCACGAATCCGCAGCGGCTTGTGACTGCGGCTGTCGCGGCACTGCGCAGCGCGGATTTCGCCGTCGGCCACTTCGAATCCGAGCAACTCGGTGTGTGAGCGGTAGATGCTGCCGTTGAGGCTGCGGGCGTGATCCACATTCGCCAAGGCCAGATGGAAGGGGTCGACCGTGGCATCCGGAACCCTATAGGCCTTGACCAGCTTGTCCGACAGCTGCGGCTCCAGGCGGCGAGCCTCGGCCACGGTCAGCTCGTCGCAGGCGATCCCGGCTGTGCCGCACAGCTGCGCAAAGCGCCCAGCAAAGCCGGGGTCATCGCCTTCGACGGCGACGAACAAGCCGCCTGTGTCTTCGATGCACTGCGGGGCCAGGCGCTTGAGCCGTTCGCTTTCCTGCCGGCACTCGATCGCCGCATCGAGGTCGGTCGTGACATAGCGTGCGCCCGAGTGCAGCAGCCCATGATTGCCGCCCGACGCACCGGCGCAGAGATCGACCTTGTCGATCAGCACGCAATGGATGCCGCGCAACGCCAGGTCGCGCATCACCCCCGCACCCGTGACGCCGCCGCCGATGATCAGCACCTCGGTTTCGAGGTTGGTCGCGGCTGTTTCCGGCACCGGGGTGTTCATTCGATCAGTGCCAGCAGGTCAGGCCCGAGGTAACGGCGTTCGTTTTCGCCCAGGATGCCGAGCGACAGGCACATCAAGGTCCAGAAGTGCACCACGCCATAGCGGCCGCCATAGTGATGGCCGAGATCGTCGATCTGCGTATGGCAGTTGTGGCAAGGGGTGAGCACATAGGCCGCGCCGGTGGCGGCGATCTGGTCGAACTTGCGTTTGCCATAGGCGCGCCGGTGATCGGTCATGCCGGCCTGCAGGAAACCGCCGCCACCGCCGCAGCAGTAGTTGGCGCTGCGGTTGGGCTGCATGTCGACGAAGTTGTCTTCGCCGACCAGCGTGCGCACGACGAAGCGCATGTCCTCGGCGATCGAATCGCCGTGCGACTTGCGCACGATCATGCAGGGGTCTTGAACCGTGAACTTGATGCCTCGCGTGTTCCAGCGAGCATCGACTGGCAGCTTGCCTTCGCGTATCCACCGCGCGTAGTAGGTGATCAGGCTTTCCATGCGGAAGTGCGCGTCGAGACCAAAGCGCTCGATGCCTTCCCACATCGAGTAGTAGCTGTGCCCGCATTCGGTGTTGAGCCAGACCTCGCAGCCGAGTTCGTTGACCGCGTCGACACGTCGCTGGATGACCTCGCGCCAGGCCTGTTCGTCGCCGGTGAACATGCAGAAGTTCTCGGCCGCCCAGCCCTTGGACGAATAGGTCCAGTCGGCGCCGACCCGGTCGAGGATCTTCCACAGCGGCACCATTTCCTCGGGCTCGCTCATCGGCTCGCGGGAGTTCTGGTTGATGAAGAAGTGCGCGCCATGCCGGTCCATCGGCGCCCGCAGCTGGGCAAAGCGTGGCTGCGTGGTGTGGACCTCCTCGAGAATGTCGTCGACCATCATCACGAAGTCACCCGGGGGCATGCCCATCGCGCTGGTCGAAGCCCCCAGCTGCGTGAGCTTGCACGAGCGAACGATTCCTGCCGGCTTGCGGTCGCTGGGCCAGTTGCCGCGGGCCAGGAACACCAGTTTCGAGACGTCGATCTTCATCGGGCAGACGTATTCGCAGCGCTTGCACAGCGTGCAACACCAGACCCAGGGCGTGGTCGACAGCTCTTCATCCATGCCGAGCATGGCCATGCGGATGAACTTGCGCGGGTCCATGTTCTCCAGGCCCGAAGCCGGGCACCCCGACGAACACAAGCCGCAGGTCAGGCACGCACCGAAATTGGCGCCCGGCGGCAGCAAGTCCAGTGCCGCTTGCTTGAAGTTGATCGTCGGGATTGCGGTCTGCGCCATGGTCATCGTTTGCTCGCTGCTGCCGCGCTTCCTGGCCAGCGCGGCCGGACTGATGCCGGCCAATACGTCCGCGTGAGGCAGGCTCGCTCAGCCCCCAAGCAGCGCCTGCGTCCAGATCGTGCGGACTTCTAGCCAACTCGTCTTGTGCTGCGTCAAATCCAGCGGAACGAATGAACCGCTTGCAGGCGTCTTTCGTCGTGCGATTCCGCCCGACCCGCCAATGGCCGGCAGGTTCAACCCGCAGCTATGGCTCAAATGGCCCTAAACACCAAGCCGCCTGCCGAACCCTTCACCGCACCGAGTTCACCGCCCGCAGGATCGCTTCCGGCGTGGCCGGCGCCGACAGCACCGGCTCCTTGCCTGCGCTGCCTGCCGCCGCCACCGCCTGGCGGATGGCTAAGAACACGCTGAAGGGCAGCAGCAGCGGCGGCTCGCCGACCGCCTTGCTGCGGTGGATGCTGTCCTCGGCGTTGCGGTTGTCGAACAGCTTCGTCACGAAGTGCGTCGGCACGTCGTTGGCGGTGGGGATCTTGTAGGTGCTGGGCGCGTGCGTCAGCAACGCGCCGGTCTTCGGGTGCCAGACCAGCTCTTCGCAGGTCAGCCAGCCCATGCCCTGGATGAAGGCGCCTTCGACCTGGCCGATGTCCAGCGCCGGGTTCAGCGACTGGCCGGCGTCGTGCAGCAGGTCGGCCCGCAGCAGCTTCCATTCGCCTGTGAGCGTGTCGATGATCACCTCGCTGACCGCCGCGCCGTAGGCGAAGTAGTAGAAGGGGTGGCCAGTCAGCGTGGCACGGTCCCAGTGCAGCCCGGGCGTGGCGTAGAAGCCGTCGCTCCACAGCTGCACGCGGGCCGTGTAGGCGTGCTGCACCAGCGCGACGAAATCCAGGTCCACGCCGGCGGCGCGCACCCGGCCGCCCTCGAAGCGCACCGTGGCCGCGTCGACACCGTGCTCCTTCGCCACCAGGGCGGCCAGGCGCTGGCGGATCTGCCGCACCGCGTCCTGCGCGGCCTTGCCGTTCAGGTCGCTGCCGGTGCTGGCCGCGGTGGCCGAGGTGTTGGCGATCTTGCTGGTGTCGGTGGCGCTGCAGCGCACGCGCGCCAGCGGCAGGCCCAGCTCGTGGGCCACCACCTGCGCCACCTTGGTGTTCAGGCCCTGGCCCATCTCGGTGCCGCCGTGGTTCACCAGCACCGAGCCGTCGGTGTACACATGCACCAGCGCACCGGCCTGGTTGTAGTGGTTGACGTTGAAGGAGATGCCGAACTTCACCGGCGTCAGCGCAATGCCGCGCTTCAGCAGCGGGCTGCTGGCGTTGAAGGCGCCCACCGCCTCGCGTCGCGCCGCATAGCCGGCGGTGGTGGCCAGCTCGGCCACCAGTTCCTGGATGACGTTGTCGCTGACGGTCTGGCGGTAGGGCGTGACGTTCTGCGTGGTCTTGCCGTAGAAGTTGACTTGCCGCACCGCCAGCGGGTCGCGCTGCAGCCGCGCGGCGATGCGCTCGAGGATCAGTTCCATCACCAGCGCGCCCTGCGGCCCGCCAAATCCGCGGAAGGCGGTGTTGCTTTGCGTGTTCGTCTTCGCGCAGTAGCCGTGGATGGCCACCTCGGGCAGCCAGTAGGCGTTGTCGAAGTGGCAGATGGCGCGCGTCATCACCGGCGGGCTCAGGTCGGCGCTGCAACCCGCGTTGCACAGCATCGTCACCTCGGCCGCCAGGATGCGGCCTTCGTCGTCGTGGCCGATGCAGTAGTCGAACTCGAAGCCGTGGCGCCGGCCGGTGATCATCATGTCGTCGTCGCGGTCGGGGCGCAGCTTCACCGGCCGGCTCAGGCGCCGCGCCGCCACCGCGGCCACGCAGGCGAAGAGGGCCGACTGCGATTCCTTGCCGCCGAAGCCGCCGCCCATGCGCCGGCATTCCACCAGCACCGCATGCGCGGCACCGCCCAGCGCGTGCGCCACCACGTGCTGCATCTCGGTGGGGTGCTGGGTGGAGCAGTGCACGCGCATGCCGCCGTCTTCCAGCGGCACCGCATAGCTGATCTGGCCCTCCAGGTAGAACTGCTCCTGCCCGCCCTGCACGAAGCTGCCTTCCAGCCGGTGCGGCGCCGCCTGCATCGCACGCTGCAGCGCGCCGGGGTTCGATTCCCGCGTCAGGTGCATCGGCGGCACCACGTAGGACTGGGCGGCATGCGCCTCGCGCACCGTCAGCACCGCGGGCAGCGGCTCGATGTCGAGGAACTCTTTCGCCCGCGCCGCAGCGCGGCGCGCCGCATCGCGGGTGGTGGCGATCACCGCGAACACCGGTTGGCCCAGGTACTGCACAGTGCCGTCGGCCAGGATCGGGTCGTCGTGCACGATCGGGCCGCACTGGTTCTCGCCGGGGATGTGCGCGGCGGCGATCACGTCCACCACGCCGGGCAGGGCGCGCAGCGCGTCGAGGCGGATGCCCTTCAGCCGGCCATGCGCCACCGGCGACAGGCCGAGCGCGGCATGCAGCGTGCCGGCCAGCTCGGGCAGGTCGTCCACGTAGGTGGCGGTGCCCGACACATGCAGGTGCGCCGACTCGTGCACATGGTCGCGGCCGACCACGCCAGTGGCCGGCTGCGCCGCGGTGGCGAAGGGTGCGTCGGTGATCTGGTTCATGCCTGTTGCCTCCTTCAGGCCGTGGCCGTGGCCGCCCACACGCTGGCCTCGGCCAGCGGCCGGGCCGGACGGGTCTCGAGCCACAGTCGCATGAGCAACCCGCGTGCCACCTGCCGCCGGTAGTCGGCGCTGGCGCGCAGGTCGGTCAGCGGCGTGAAATCCTGGTCCAGCGCCGCCATCGCCGCCTGCACGGTGGCCTCGGTCCACGGCTTGCCCGTCACGGCCACCTCGGCCCCGCGGGCGCGCTTGACGATCGCCGCCATGCCGCCGAAGGCGAAGCGTGCGCTGGCCACGGTCTCGCCGTCGAGCTCGATCGCCAGCCCGGCGAACAGCGCCGAGATGTCGCAGTCGAAGCGCTTGCTGATCTTGTAGGCGCGCAACTGCTGCCGCGGCGCGGGCAGCGGCACACGCAGCGCCGTCAGCAGCTCGCCTTCGGCCAGCTGGTTCTTCATGTAGTCGAGGTAGAAGTCCTCGAGCAGCATCTCGCGCTCGGCCGGCCCCTTGCGCAGGACGATGCGCGTGCCCAGCGCGATCAGCACCGGCGCGCTGTCGCCGATCGGCGAGCCGTTGGCCACGTTGCCGCCCATCGTGCCGGCATGGCGCACCGGTGGGCCGGCAAAGCGCCGCCAGGCCTCGGTCAGCGTCGGCCAGTGCGCGGCCAGTGCGCTGAAGGCGTCTTCCAGCGGCGCGCCGGCGCCGATGTGCAGCTGGCCGTCGGCCACCGCGATGCGCTTCAGCTCGTCGACCTCGCCCACGTAGAGGATGTCGCCCAGGTCGCGGAACTGCTTGTTCACCCACAGGCCGATGTCGGTGCAGCCGGCCAGCAGCCGCGCCTGCGGCTGCTGCGCGCGCAGCGTGGCCAGCGCGTCCAGCGTGCGCGGCGCGTGGAAGTGGTCCTGCCGGCCGGGCTGGGCCGGGTTCGGCGCCACGTAGTGCAGCGGCGGGTCGGCGCGCAGCTGCTGCAGCAGCGCAACGATCGGCGCGGTGTCCAGGCGCTTCTTCGGCAGCTCGAACATGCGCTGGCCGGCGTCCAGGATCGGCCGATAGCCGGTGCAGCGGCACAGGTTGCCGGCCAGCTCGTCGGCCAGCTGGGCGCGGCTGGGCACGGTCCCTGCTTCGCAGTGCTGCTCGTAGGAGGCCATCATCGTCATCACGAAGCCCGGGGTGCAGAAGCCGCATTGCGAGCCGTGGCACTCGACCATGGCCCGCTGCACCGGGTGCAGCTCGTTGATGCACACCGGGTGCAGCCCGCTGCCGCCGGTGATCGCGGCCAGGTCCTCCACCGTCAGCAGCGCCTTGCCGTCCAGGGTGGGCAGGAAGCGGATGCAGGCGTTCACCGGCCGCAGCGACAGCCCGCCCACCACGGTGGCCTGCGCCGCCGCGCTGCCCGAGGCCGCCTCCTGCGCGGCCAGCTCGGCCACCACCACCGTGCAGGCGCCGCAGTCGCCCTCGGCGCAGCCTTCCTTGGTGCCGGTGCAGCGCGCGTCCTCGCGCAGCCAGTCCAGCACGCTGCGGGTGGGGGCGGCACCGTCGACGCTGACGATGCGGCCGCGGTGCACGAAGCGGATCGGTCGGGTATCCATGCGGGCCTCGGTGGATGACACAGGGCGAACACTAGCGCGTGCACGCCGCCTGGCTATACGTTGCCAGCGCTATCAAATATATGATCCACCGTATGGCACAGCGGCCGATCCTCGCCAACATTGACCTCCATCTCGTGAAGGTCTTGTTTACCGTGATCAGCGAACGCAGTGTCTCCCGCGCCGCGATGCGGCTGCACAGCACGCAGCCGATGGTCAGCGCGCAGCTGAAGCGGCTGCGCCAGCTGACGGGCGACCCGTTGCTGGTGCGTTCGGGCCAGGGCCTGGCGCCCACCGACGCGGCGCTGGCCATGCTGGAGCCGGCCTCGCGGCTGCTGCGCGACGCCGAACTACTGTTCTCGCCGCAACAGCGCGGCGGTGCCTTCGACCCGGCCACCGCGTCGCCCACCTTCCGCATCGCCGCCAGCGACTACCTGGACCCGCTGTTCCTGCCGCGCATCGTCGAGCTGCTGAAGCGCGAGGCGCCCCAGGCGCAGGTCGAGCTGCACCCGCTGTCGGCCGAGATCGACTACCGGCGCAAGCTGGCCTCCGGCGACGTGGACCTGGTCATCGGCAACTGGCTGCAGCCGCCCGAAGAGCTGCACCTGGGCCGGCTGATGAGCGACGAGATCGTCTGCCTGGTGGCGCCCGACCACCCCGCCGCGCGTGGCGGCCGCGGCTGGACGGTGGAGCGCTATCTGGAGGCCGAGCATGTGGCGCCGATGGCCTTCCACTCCGGCGCACCGGGCGTTATCGACCAGCACCTGGCCGCACAGGGCCTGAAGCGCAACCTGGTGGTGCGCAGCGCGCACTTCAGCCTGATCCCCCTGATGGTGGCGCGCAGCTGGCTGGTGCTGACCACCGGCCGGCTGTTCTGCAGCCGCTATGTCGAGGCGCTGGGCCTGCGCATCGTGCGCTGCCCGGTGCAGTTCCCGCCGCTGACCTATTACCAGCTGTGGCACGACCGCACCCATGTCGCGCCGCCGCTGCGCTGGCTGCGCGAGCGCGTGCGCGACGTGGCCCGCGAGCTGGCCCTGGCGGAGAAGCCCTGATGGCGGCCCCCCGCATCGCGCTGCGCGGCGACCTGCTCGATTTCGTCGCCACGCCGGCGCGGGCCGATCGCGACAGCCGCGCGGTGCGCTGGCGGCCCGACCACTGGCTGCTGATCGAAGGCGCCACCATCGTCGGCGCGCAGGCCGCCGCGCCGGACGTGACCTGGCAGCGCATCGACCATGCCGGCCAGCTGATCCTGCCCGGCTTCATCGACACCCACGTGCACAGCCCGCAGCTGGACGTGATCGGCTCCTGGGGCACGCAGCTGCTCGACTGGCTGGAGACCTACACTTTCCCGGCCGAGCACCGCATGGCCGATGCGGCGCAGGCCCAGGCCGGCTCGACGCTGTTCCTGGACGCGCTGCTGGCCCACGGCAGCACCAGCGCGGTGGTCTTCCCCACGGTGCACAAGACCTCGGTCGACGCGCTTTTCGGCGCCGCGCTGGAGCGCGGCATGCGCGTCATCGCCGGCAAGGTGCTGATGGACCGCCATGCGCCCGACACGCTGTGCGACGACATCGACGACGTGGCCGGCGCCGAGGCCGACTGCCTGGAGCTGATCGAGCGCTGGCATGGCCGCGGCCGGCTGGCCTATGCGGTGACGCCGCGCTTCGCGCCGACCAGCAGCGATGCGCAGCTGGCCATGGCCGGCCGGCTGCTGGCCCACTGCGACGGCCTGTACATGCAGACCCACGTCGCCGAGAACCCCGACGAGGTGCGCTGGGTGGCCGAGCTGTTCCCCGACGCGCGCAGCTACCTCGACGTCTACGAGCGCCACGGCCTGCTGAATGCCCGCTCCGTTCTGGCGCACGGCATCTGGCTGGACGATGCCGACCGCCAGCGTCTGCACATGCATGGGGCGCAGATCGCCTTCTGTCCCAGCTCCAACCTGTTCCTGGGCAGCGGGCTGTTCGGCTGGGCCGCGGCCGAGGAGGCCGGCGTGGGCATCAGCCTGGCTTCCGACGTGGGCGGCGGCACCAGCCTGTCGATGCAGCGCACCATGGCCGACGGCTACAAGGTGCAGGCCATGGCCGGCACCAAGCTCAGTGCCTGGGCGCTGCTGCACGCCGCCACGCGTGGCGCCGCGCAGGCGTTGGGTCTGCAGCACGAGATCGGCTCGCTGGAAGGCGGCAGTGTGGCCGACCTGTGCATCTGGGACTGGGCGACGAGCCCGGTGGCGCGGCGCCGCCAGGAGGTGGCGCGCGACTTGCATGAGAAGGTTTTCGCCTGGATCACGCTCGGCGACGAGCGCGACCTGGTCGAGACCTGGGTGGCCGGCGAGTGCCGCCACCGCCGCCCAAGCGCCGGCTGATCGCCCCCGACGACCTGCCCCACCGCATCGCACGAACCAACAAGACCCGCCAGGAGACAACCCCATGCTGCGACTCGAACTGACCGGCATCAGCAAGCAGTACCCGGCGGTGCGCGCCAACGACAACGTCAACCTAAAGGTGCAACCCGGCGAGATCCATGCCGTGCTCGGCGAGAACGGCGCCGGCAAGAGCACCATGATGAAGATGATCTACGGGGCGGTACGGCCCGACGAAGGCGAGATCCGCTGGAACGGCGAGAAGGTCGACATCCGCAACCCGCAGCAGGCGCGCGCGCTGGGCATCAGCATGGTGTTCCAGCACTTCAGCCTGTTCGACACGCTTACCGCGGCCGAGAACGTCTGGCTCGGCCTGGACAAGTCGATGTCGCTGGCCGAGGTGACCGAGCGCATCGCCAAGGTCAGCAAGGAGTACGGCCTGGACGTCGAGCCCTTGCGGCCGGTGCATTCGCTGTCGGTGGGTGAGCGCCAGCGGGTGGAGATCGTGCGCGCGCTGCTCACCAGCCCGAAGCTGCTGATCCTGGACGAGCCGACTTCGGTGCTGACGCCGCAGGCGGTGCAGAAGCTGTTCGTCACGCTGCGTCAGTTGGCCGCCGACGGCTGCTCGATCCTGTACATCAGCCACAAGCTCGACGAGATCCGCGAGCTGTGCACCAATTGCACCGTGCTGCGCGGCGGCAAGGTCACCGGCACGGTCGATCCGCGCACCGAAAGCAATGCCGGCCTGTCCAAGCTGATGATCGGCGCCGAGCCGCCGCAGCTGCAGCACAAGGAGGTCAAGGCCGGCGCGGTGGTGCTGGCGGTCAAGGGGCTGTCGGTGCCGAAGCTCGACCAGTTCGGCACCACGCTCGCCGACATCGCCTTCGACGTGCGCGCCGGCGAGATCGTCGGCGTGGCCGGGGTCTCTGGCAACGGCCAGCAGGAGCTGATGGCCGCGCTGTCGGGTGAGGACCCGCGCGGCCCGGCCGGCTCGATCCAGCTTTTCGGCAAGGACATCGCCGGCCACTCGGCGCGACGAAGGCGCAAGGAGGGATTGCACTTCGTGCCCGAGGAACGCCTGGGCCGCGGCGCGGTGCCGGTGATGAGCCTGGCGCAGAACACGCTGCTGACGCGCACCGAGGCGGTGAGCGCGACAGGTTGGATCCAGACCACGAAGGTCGAGCTGCTGGCGGCCAACCTAATCAGCCGCTTCAACGTCAGAGCGGGCGGCACGGGCGCGGCGGCGAAGAGCCTGTCCGGCGGCAACCTGCAGAAGTTCATCGTCGGCCGCGAGATCGACGCCAATCCGAAGATGCTGATCGTCAGCCAGCCGACCTGGGGCGTGGACGTCGGTGCCGCGGCACTGATCCGCGGCGAATTGCTGAAGCTGCGCGACGCCGGCTGCGCGCTGCTGGTGGTCAGCGAGGAGCTCGACGAGCTATTCGAGATCGCCGATCGGCTGATCGTCATCGCGCAGGGTCGCATGTCGCCGTCGATCCCCACGGCCGAGGCGACCATCGAGCGCATCGGCGAATGGATGTCTGGGCTATGGGACGTAGCCGACAGACGAAGCGTCCCTGCGGACGCCTTGCCCGGATCGAAGAACACAGACTCGGGAGTTCGCCATGCTCAGGCTTGAAGCCCGCCCGCAGCCGTCGAAGTTGATGTCGCTGCTGTCGCCGGTGCTGGCGCTGGCGCTGACCGCTATCCTGGCCTCGATCCTGTTCGCCGCGCTCGGCAAGGACCCGGTGCGCGGCCTGGCGATGTTCTTCGTCGAGCCCTTCTCGAACCTGCGCCAGATCACCGCAGTGCTGCTCAAGGCGGTGCCCCTAATAGTGATCGCGCTCGGGCTGGCGGTGTGCTACCGCTCCAATGTCTGGAATATCGGCGCCGAGGGCCAGTTCCTGTTCGGCGTGCTCGCCGGCGGCGGCTTCGCGCTTTGGCTGACCACGCACGGCATCCAGCTGCCGCAGGCGGTGGCGCTGCCGCTGGTGCTGGTGGCCAGTGTGCTTGGCGGCATGGCCTGGGCGGCGATCACCGCGGTGCTGCGCGACAGGTTCAATGCCAACGAGATTCTGGTCAGCCTGATGCTGGTCTATGTCGCGCAGCAGTTCGTCAACTACCTGGTGTTCGGCCCGTGGAAGGACCCGGCCGGGTTCAACTTCCCGCAGACGAAGAACTTCGACCCCTCGACCTGGTTGCCACTTCTTGTGCCAGGCACGCGGCTGAACATCGGCGTGCTCATCGCATTGGTGCTGGTGGCCCTGACCTGGGTGTTCATGTTCAGGCTTTTCCGCGGCTTTCAGCTGCAGGTCGGCGGGCTTGCGCCGGCGGCGGCGCGATATGCCGGCTTCTCGAGCAGTTCCGCGCTGTGGACAGCCATGATGATCTCCGGCGGCCTTGCGGGCCTGGCTGGCGGGATCGAGGCGGCCGGTACTTTCCGACAGATCACGCCGCATGTCTCCACTGGCCTGGGGTTCACCGCGATCATCGTCTGCTTCGTGGGCCGGCTGCACCCGGTGGGCATCGTCTTCGCTGGCATCCTGCTTTCGACGATGATCATCGGCGGCGAACTCGGCCAGTCACGGCTCGGTCTTCCGAATGCACTGACGGGCGTGTTTCAGGGCCTGTTGCTGGTGCTGCTGCTGGCCTGCGACACACTCATCCACTACCGCGTTCGCGTGCGTTCGGCGCTTGCCGACGCGCGATAGGAGGGGCAATCGATGGATACCCTTGCATTGCTGATCGCGGCCACGCTGGCCTCCGGCACGCCGCTGGCGATCGCCGGGCTCGGCCTGCTCATCAACGAGAAGGCCGGGGTGTTGAACCTGGGCGCCGAGGGCATGATGCTGGTCGCCGCGATCGCCGGCTTTGCCGCGGCCTTCACCACGGGCAGCGATATCGCTGCCTTCGTCGCGGGCGCCGCGGCCGGCGCGCTGCTTGCTGCGGCCTTTGGCGTACTGGTGATTTGGCTGAACACCAATCAGTACGCCACCGGCCTGGCATTGAGCCTGTTCGGCTACGGCTTCTCGGCTTTCGTCGGTGTCGGCTACGTGGGTCAGAAGCTGTCGGAGCGCACGGCCTTCGAAGTTCCCGGGCTCGGCCAGATCCCGTTCATCGGGCCGGCGTTGTTCCGTCACCACCCCATGGTCTACATCGCGATCGGGTTGATCGTCGTGGCCATGTGGTTCCTGTATCGCAGCCGTGCCGGGCTGGTCTTGCGCGCAGTGGGCGAGTCGCCCGAGTCGGCCCATGCGCTGGGCTACAAGGTGCGGTGGATCCGGCTCTTGGCGGTGGTGGCCGGCGGCGCGCTGTGTGGCATGGCCGGTGCCTTCCTTTCGGTGGTGTATGCCCCACTCTGGGTCGAAGGTCTGGTGGCCGGTCGCGGTTGGATTGCGCTGGCGCTGACGACCTTCGCGACCTGGCGGCCGTGGCGCGTGCTGCTCGGCGCCTACTTGTTCGGCGGCGTGACCATGGCACAGTTTGCCCTTCAGGGCGCCGGAGTCAACGTCTCCAGCCAACTGTTGGCGATGCTGCCGTACCTGGCAACCATCGTGGTATTGGCCGTGATCAGCCGCAATCCGACATGGATACGCCTCAACATGCCGGCGTCGCTCGGCAAGCCCTTCCACCCGGGCACATAATTACAGTTTGTTTGCAGAACACCGCATTGGCGGCGACTGCAATCCTTGGTCCGATGGCTCAACCACTCACACACAGGAGTCCCGATCCCATGAGCACTATTTCCAAGCGTACGCTGCTGGGCCTGACGGCCGTGGCTGCGGTCGTCGGCCTCGTCGGCTGCGGCAAGAAGGAAGAACCGAAGCAAGCCGCAGCCCCAGCTGCGCCGGCGTCGGCGCCTGCAGCGCCGAAGGCCGAACCCCTGAAGGCCGCCTGGGTCTACATCGGCCCGGTCGGCGACGCGGGTTGGACGTTCGCGCACGATCAAGGGCGCAAGGCGGTGGAAGCCGAGTTCGGCGACAAGGTCAAGACCACCTTCGTCGAGAAGGTTCCCGAGAGCGCCGATGCCGAGCGCGTGATCCGTGACCTGGCTGCGCAGGGCAACAAGATCATCTTCACCACCAGCTTCGGCTACATGGAGCCCACGCTGAAGGTGGCGGCCGAGTTCCCTGACGTGAAGTTCGAGCACGCCACCGGCTACAAGCTCGCACCGAACATGGGCGTTTACGACACCCGTTTCTACCAGGATGCCTACCTGTCGGGCATCATCGCCGGCGCCATGACGAAGACCAACACGCTCGGCTTCGTCGGCAGCTTCCCGATTCCCGAGGTGCTGCGCAACATCAACGCCTTCACGCTCGGCGCGCAGACGGTCAACCCGAAGATCAAGACCAAGGTGGTTTGGATCAGCACCTGGTTCGATCCGCCGAAGGAAGCCGAAGCCGCGCAGAGCCTGATCAACGCCGGCGCCGACGTGCTGATCCAGAACACCGACTCCTCAGCCGTGCTGCAGACCGCCGAGAAGAACGGCAAGTGGGCCTTTGGCTGGGATGCCGACATGAGCGCCATCGCGCCCAAGGCTCACCTGGCTTCGAACATGGTGTACTGGGGTCCGTACTACAAGAAGGCCGTGGGCGACGTGATGAACGGCACCTGGAAATCCGAGCGCACCATCTGGGGCTACAAGGAAGGCGCCAACGGCGTGGTCAAGATCAATGACGCCGTGCCCGAAGACATCAAGAAGAAGGTCGAGGAAGTCAAGGAAGGCTACAAGGCCGGCACGGCGGACCCGTTCAAGGGCCCGATCGTCGACAACGAGGGCAAGGAGCGCTTGCCCAAGGATGCCATGCCCGACCAGGCCTGGAAGGACAAGGTCGACTTCTTCGTCAAGGGCGTCGAGGGCAAGGTGCCTACAGGCAAATAAGCCGGCAAGCAACCAGCCCGTCACACGCCGCCGCGGCCAGCCACGCCGGGCGGCGTTTTCATTTCGGGAGCCGGCGATGAACGACTTGTCCGAGTGGTGGCTGCCGCTGGCGGCTGCCGACGCGCTGCGCGAAGGGCACTGCCTGCAGGCGCGGCACTTCGACCAGCTGCTGGTGCTGTGGCGCAGCGCCTCGGGGTCGGCAGCCTTCGACGACCGCTGCCCGCACCGCGGCGCCAGCCTGTCGCTGGGCCGCGTGCAGGGCCACGCGCTCGAATGCCCTTATCACGGCTGGCGCTTCGCTGCGGACGGCCGCTGCGTGGCGATTCCGGCGACCCTGGCGTTCCAGCCGCCTGCCGGCCATGCGGCGCGCGCCTGGCGGCTGCTCGAGCGACACGGCCTGGTGTGGGTCGGCGGCGCCCAAGCTGGCGATGTCGAGCCCTTTGCTCCGCCCACGCTGGACGGGCTGCCGCTGCGCCGCGTGCTGTGCGGGCCCTTCGACGTGGCAACAAGTGCGCCGCGTGTGGTCGAGAACTTCCTCGACACCGCGCACTTCGGTTTCGTGCACGAAGGCTGGCTGGGCGCGCGCGAGCACCTGGAAGTGCCCGACTACGAAGTGCGGCACGATGCACTCGGCCGCCCCGGCGTGCCGCATTACCGCGCCTGGCAGCCGCAGGCCAGCTCGGCGGCCACTGGCGGTGCCTGGGTCGACTATCGCTACCAGCTACTGTCGCCGCTGTCGGCGCTGCTGCAGAAGCAGTCGGCGCAGGCCGTCACCGACGAGGCCTACGTGCTGTGGACCTGCCCGACCGGGCGCGAGAGCTGCCGTGCCTGGTTCAGCATCTGCACCGCCGACGCCCAGGCCGACGCCGAGGCGCTGCGCGCATTCCAGCAGACCATCTTTGCGCAGGACAAGCCGATCGTCGAATCGCAACGGCCGCGCGAGCTGCCGCTTTCCGGCGGCGAGGTGCATGGCGCGGCCGACCGCTTCAGCGCTGCCTACCGGCGCTGGCTGCGCGACATCGGCTTCGACTACGGCTGCTGCTGAGTCTTGCCGCGCCGGCTGCCGTAGACTGACCGGAACTGCATCGCGGGCCGACCATGCCGAAAATCCCAGCCATCGATTTCGACGCCATCACCCGCTCGCGCCTGCCGGCGCTGCTGCGTTGCATGCCCAAGGCCGAGCTGCACCTGCACATCGAGGGCACGCTCGAGCCTGAGCTGATCTTCAAGCTGGCCCAGCGCAACCATGTCGCACTGCCCCATGCGAGCATCGAGGCCTTGCACGCGGCCTATGCCTTCACCGACCTGCAGAGCTTCCTCGACTTGTACTACGCCGGCGCCGCGGTGTTGCGCAAGGAGGAGGATTTCTTCGACATGGCCTGGGCCTACTTCGAGCGCGCCGCGGCCGACAACGTGGTGCATGCGGAAATCTTCTTCGACCCGCAGACCCACACCGAGCGCGGCGTGCCCATCGAGGCGGTGATCGTCGGCCTGGAGCACGCCTGCCGGCGCGCGCATGCGGAGTTCGGCCTGAGCGCGAAGCTGATCCTGTGTTTCCTGCGCCACCTGAGCGAAGAGGCCGCTTTCGACACGCTCGAGCAGGCGCTGCCCTATCGCCACCATTTCATCGGCGTCGGCCTGGACAGCGGCGAGCGCGGCAACCCGCCGGAGAAGTTCGCGCGCGTGTTCGCTCGGTGCCGCGAGCTAGGCTTGCACGTGGTCGCGCATGCGGGCGAGGAGGGGCCGCCGGCCTACATCGAAAGCGCGCTCGACGTGCTGAAGGTCGAACGCATCGACCACGGCGTGCGCTGCGCCGAGAGTCCGGCGCTGGTGCGGCGGCTGGCCGCGAGCCGCATGCCGCTGACGGTGTGCCCGCTGTCCAACGTCAAGCTGCGCGTGTTCGAGTCCCTGGCCGCGCACAACCTAAAGACGCTGCTCGACGCCGGCCTGTGCGCCACCGTGAACAGCGACGACCCGGCCTATTTCGGGGGCTACATCAACGACAACTTCGTGCAGAGCTTCGAGGCGCTGCCGTCGCTGACGGCGCGCGATGCCTGGCAGCTGGCGGCCAACAGCTTCGAGGCCAGCTTTGCCGACGATCTGCAGAAGCAGCGCTGGCGCGCGCAGCTCGATCAGGTGTTCGCGGCCGGCTGACGCCGCGGTCTGGCGCAACGGCGCGCGTGCGCCGTCAGCCCGGCGCGGCCCTTCGCGCAAGCTCGCCGTGCATCGCGAGGCCTTGTGCTGCCCAGCCTCGCATGGCTAGGCCTCGACCGTCTCGCCGTGCTGCGGCACGCGCACCTTCCAGCCCAGTTCGTCCTGGATCCGCAATCGCAGTGCGTCGCTGGCGTCGGATTCGCCGTGCACCACGAAGGTCTGGCGCGGCGCATGGCGCAGGCCTTGCATCCAGGCCATCAGCTCGTCGGCATCGGCGTGGCCGGAGAAGCCCTCGATCTGGCTGACCTGCGCGCGCACCGGCACGTATTCGCCGTGGATCTTGACATCGCTGGCACCGCCCACCAGGCGCGCGCCCCGGCTGCCACCCACCTGGAAGCCGGCGAAGACGATGTGATGCTTGTCCACCGGCGCCATCGCCTTCAGATGGTGCAGCACCCGCCCGCCGGTGGCCATGCCGCTGGCCGAAATGATCACGCTGGGCCAGCGCGAGCGGGTCAGGCGCATCGATTGCGCGGCATCGACCACCATGCGCACGCCATCGCTCAGGTGATCGGCCTCGCGCGGCGGCACGCGCAGCAGCCGCCGGTGCTTGTGATACAGCGTCGTGGCCTGTACCGCCATCGGGCTGTCCAGATAGATCGGCAGGTCGGGCGGGATCTCGCCGGCCCGCTTCAGACGGTGCAGCACCAGCATCAGCGCCTGCGCGCGGCCCACGGCGAAGGAAGGCAGCAGCACCGAACCGCCGCGTTGCACGGTGTCGCGCACGATCTGCGCGAGTTGTGCCGCGGGGTCCACCTTCGGGTGGGCCCGGTTGCCGTAGGTGGATTCGACGATCAGCACGTCGGCCGCGGGCAGCGGCTGTGGCGGCGGCATCAGCAGGTCGTGGCTGCGGCCCACGTCGCCGGAAAACACCAGCCGTTCGCCGCCCGCCTGCAGCGTGACGGCGCAGGCACCCAGCAGGTGCCCCACCGGCGTGAAGCCGATGCGCACCTGGCCGCAGAAGGCATCGCGCCCGGCGGCCACGGGCTGGATGCGCGCCACCGCCCGCTGCGCGTCGCGCCGCGTGTACAACGGCAGCGCCTTCGTGTGGCGCGAGTAACCGTAGCGGTTGGCGCGGCGTGCGTCCTCCTCCTGCAGGTGCGCACTGTCCAGCAGCAGCACCTCGGCCAGATCGCGCGTGGCCGGACTCGCGTAGATCGGCCCGCGGTAGCCGTGCTTGACCAGCGCCGGCAGCCAGCCGCTGTGATCCAGGTGCGCATGGCTGAGCACCACCGCGTCGGCCTGCAGCAGCTGCGCCGTGGGTGGCAGCCAGTTGCGCTCGCGCAGCACCTTGAAACCCTGGAACAGCCCGCAGTCGAGCAGGATGCTCTGCCCGCCGATGTGCACCAGGTGGCGCGATCCGGTGACGCTGTCGGCAGCGCCGTGAAAGCTGATCTGCATGCTTCTTTGTCCTACGGTTCCATTTGCTGCAATTCGCCCGATTCGATGATGCGCACGCCCGGACGCGCCTGTTGCATCGCCGCCAGCAGGCCGCGGGCGACGGTGGCGGCCTCGATCGGCCGCACACCCTTCGGCAGCAGCGCGGCGAACGGTGCGCTCAGCCGCAGCGCCAGCCTTTCGCCGAGGCGCGTCGGCTGGCCCAGCGCGTCCCGGTCGCCGGCCAGCAGCGAGGGGCGGGCAATCACCACCTGCGCAAAGCCGAGTGCGCCGACAGCCTGCTCCATCTCGCCCTTGACGCGGCTGTAGAAACTGGCGGCGCGCGGGCTGGCGCCGAGCGAGGACACGACGCCGAAACGCTGCACGTCCGCCGCCCGCGCGGCACGGGCGAAGGCCAGCACCGCATCGAAGTCCACGGCGCGGAAGGCGGCCTGCGAACCCGCCAGCCGGATCGTCGTGCCCAGGCAGCAGTAGGCTTCCTGCGCCTTCGGCAGGGCGGGCAGCTTCGTGAAGTCCACCACCTGCCAGTGCACGCGCGGGTCGGCGTCGGCGGGCACGCGCCGTACCAGCGCGTGGACGCTTACCAAAGGCCTGCGCTCCAGCAGCTGCTGCACCAGCGAGCTGCCGATCAGCCCGGTGGCACCGGCCAGCAGCACGCGGGCGGAGGGGGATCGTGTGGTCATGGGCGGGACGTTCGCGACTCTCGGGATGGTCGGGATGCGGGCGGGGTGTGCAGGCCCGACTGTATCGGCTGCACGGCAAGCCCCGGCGCAGACGGCGTGGGCCGCCACGGCCGGCCTGCCGGCGAAGGCCGTCGTGTCACGCGCAGCGCGTAGCATCGCGGGCCAGGGCGCCCCCACGCCGTGGCGCGACGAAGCCAGCACCCATGGACTCCTACAGCAACCGTACCTTCGATGAACTGCAACTGGGCGAAGCGATCACCCGCTCGCATCGGCTGACCCGACCCGACGTCGAGGCACTGGCCTTCGTCTCGGGCGACGTCGATCCCTTCCACACCGACGCACAGAGCACGCGCCAGGACACGATGTCGGCCGAAGGTGTGGCCGCCGAGGCGCTGGTCTCGGCGCTGCTGCAGCGTCGCCTGCCCGGGCCGGGCACCGTCATCGTCGCGCAGGACCTGCGTTTCGGCGGCACGATGCGCGTGGGCGACCTGATCTGGGGCACGCTCACCGTGCGCGAGAAGCGCCCGGACACGCGCGAAGTGGTGTTCGAATGCCGCGTGCTCAATGGCGACGTGGTGCTGATGACCGGCAGCGTCACCGTCATCGCGCCCGACCGGCGCATCGCCTTCACCGACCTGGCCACGCCCGAGATCGTGCTGCGCCACACCGACGCGTTCTCGCGCCTGATCAAGCGCTGCGAGGGCATGCCGACGGTGCGCTGCGCGGTGGTTCACCCCTGCGACCGGGACTCGCTGCTCGGTCCGCTCGAGGCCGCTCGGCGCGGCTTGATCGAACCGGTGCTGGTCGGGCCGGAGGCGAAGATCCGTGCCGTGGCCGAATCGGCCAGCGCAGACCTGGCGGGTGTGCGCATCGTCGACACCGAGCACAGCCACGCCGCGGCAGCGGCGGCGGTGGCCCTGGCGCGTGCCGGCGAGGTGCAAGCGCTGATGAAGGGCAGCCTGCACACCGACGAGCTGATGGGCGCCGTCGTCGACGGCGCCAACGGCCTGCGCACCGCGCGGCGCATCAGCCATGTATTCGTGCTCGACGTGCCCGCCTATCCACGCATGCTGCTCATCACCGACGCGGCGATCAACGTGGCGCCATCGCTGCGCGACAAGGCCGACATTGCGCAGAACGCCATCGAGCTGGCGCATGTGCTGGGCATCGACGAGCCGCGCGTGGCCATCCTGGCCGCGGTGGAGACCGTCAATCCCGAGATGCAGAGCACGCTGGATGCCGCGGCGCTGTGCAAGATGGCCGATCGCGGCCAGATCACCGGCGGGCTGCTCGACGGCCCGCTGGCCTTCGACAATGCGGTCAGCGAGGACGCGGCGCGCACCAAGCAGATCGAATCGAAGGTCGCCGGGCGCGCGAACATCCTGCTGGCCCCCGACCTGGAGTCCGGCAACATGATGGCCAAGCAGCTGCAGTACCTGGCCGGCGCCGACTCGGCCGGCATCGTGCTCGGCGCGCGCGTACCGATCGTGCTGACCAGCCGCGCCGATTCGGTGCGCTCGAGGCTGGCCTCGACCGTGGTCATGGCACTGCTGGCCGATGCACAGCGCAACAAGCGTCCGATCTTGCCCTGAACGACCCCAACGAGGAGATTCCCATGTCCATCCCGCAGACCGCCCTGCAGCTGCGCTCGCTGGTGCGTGACAGCGGCGAGATCGAAGTCTCGCTGCAGGAAGTGCCGGTGCCCGAGCCCGGCGCCGACGAGGTGCTGGTGCGCATCGAGGCCACGCCGATCAACCCCAGCGACCTCGGCCTGCTGTTCGGCCCCGCCGATTTGAGCACGCTGCAGGCAGGCGGCACGGCCTCGCGGCCGGTGCTGACCGCACGCGTTCCGGACAAGGCGATGAAGTCCGTGGCCGGCCGGCTGGGTCAGTCGCTGCCGGTGGGCAACGAGGGTGCCGGCACGGTGGTGAAGGCCGGTGCCTCGCCGGCAGCGCAGTCGCTGCTGGGAAGCAAGGTGGCGCTGATCGGCGGCGCGATGTACGCGCAATACCGCAGCATGCCGGCAGCGCAATGCCTGCCCCTGCCGGCGGATGCCACTGCGGCCGATGGTGCGTCCTGCTTCGTCAACCCGCTGACGGCGCTGGGCATGGTCGAGACGATGAAGCTCGAAGGACACAAGGCGCTGGTCCACACCGCGGCCGCGTCGAACCTGGGCCAGATGCTCAACCGCATCTGCCTGAAGGACGGCATCGGCCTGGTGAACATCGTGCGCAAGCCCGAGCAGGCGGCGCTGCTGCGCGCGCAGGGGGCGGTGCACGTGTGCGACCAGTCGCAGGCGGATTTCCAGGCCGCGTTGACCGATGCCCTGGCCGCCACCGGCGCGACCCTGGGCTTCGATGCCATCGGAGGCGGCAAGTTGGCCGGCCAGATCCTCGCCTGCATGGAAGCGGCCCTGAACCGCAACGCCAAGGAATACAGCCGTTACGGATCGCCTGTGCACAAGCAGGTCTACCTGTACGGCATGCTCGACACCGGTCCGACCGAGATCGTGCGCAACTTCGGCATGGCCTGGGGCGTGGGCGGCTGGCTGCTGTTCCCGTTCCTGCAGCGCATCGGCCCGGCGGCCGCGCAGAAGCTGCGCGAGCGCGTGGCGGCAGAACTCAAGACCACCTTCGCCAGCCACTACACGCGCACCGTGTCGCTGTCCGAGGCGCTGTCGCCGGCGGCGATCGCGGTCTACGCGAAGCGCGCCACGGGCGAGAAGTTCCTCATCGACCCGAGCCGCGGCTGACTTGCGCCCAGGGCTGCAGCGGGATTTGTGACCCAAGAGACGGCAACGTCTGCCTGCGCCCGGGGGCGCTATGCACCGCTCCCCCGAGCGCCCTCCGAGAGGCGGCTCCAGTTCGGTCGACAAGCCGGCCTGCGGCCGGCGAACGCGCGTACCCGGCCCGCGCCAGGCACGCGCGGGGGGACCAGCGCCGGCCGCAAGGCCGGCCCAACGGGCCTGCTGGAGCCCCCTCTTGGAGGGGGCTCGGGAGAGCCCCCATCCACGCGCCTTGGCGCAAGGCGGCCAAAGGCCGCTATGCGCCGTCAGCCGCCTTGGACCGCAAAGCTGCGTCGAAGCGAATGTGGTCAGCTGACACAATGAGTTCAAAGCCCAAGTTGGAGGAGACAACGATGCGTCATCAGATACCAGTCCGGCTCGGACGCGCTGCCTTTGTGCTGTCGCTGGCTGCCGCCATGCTGCCCGCGCTGGCCTTCGTCGGCAACCTGCGCGGCCCCAAGGTCGATGGCGAGCTGGCAATGCCGGGCCTGAGTGCACCGGTGCGCGTGCTGCGCGACGAGCATGGCATCCCGTACATCTTTGCGCAGAACACGCCGGACCTGATCCGCGCGCAGGGCTTCGTCACCGCGCAGCACCGTCTGTTCCAGATCGAGGGCTACCGTGCGATGGCCACCGGCCGACTGGCCGAGTCGGTGGGTGCGGCTGGCTTGAACAACGACCGGCAGATCCGGCTGCTGGGTCTGCGTCGCAACGCCGAGCGCCACGCCAAGCTGCTTTCGCCCGAGGCGCGCGACTTCCTCACCTGGTACGCCGAGGGCATGAACGCGTACATCGTCGGCCATGCCGACGACCATCCGCTGGAGCTGAAGCTGGCCGGCTTCACGCCGCGGCCGTGGGCGCTGGAGGACATGGTCACGGTGCTGCACTTCGTCAACTGGAGCCAGGCCGCCAACTTCAAGGCCGAGCTGACGATGCAGAAGCTGATCGACAAGTTCGGCGCCGACAAGGCCCGACGCGAACTGGCGCCGGTGAACGTCAACCCGTTTCGCACGCTGCAGCCGGTGATCGTAGGCGATGCGGTCGATGCCGGGCCGCTGGGCGAAGTGAAGCTTCTGGCCGGGCTGGACGAGCCCGATGCGCTGACTGGGCCGCGCGCGCCGATCGCGGTGGGCAGCAACAACTGGGTGGTCGGCAAGAGCCGCACCGCCAGCGGCGCGGCCGTGGTGGTCAACGACCCGCATCTCGATGCGCGCCTGCTGCCCGGAGTGTGGCATCCGGTCGGCCTGTTCGCCCCCGGCATCCAGGCCGTCGGTGCGGCGCTGCCGGCGGTGCCGGGCATCATGGTCGGTCGCACCGCGCAGGTGGCCTTCGGCGTGACCAACGCCTACGGCGACTCGCAGGACCTGTTCATCGAGAAGGTGGCGCCGGGCCGGCCTGACCACTACCTGGACGGCGAGCAGGTGCGCCCCTTCCAGGTGATCGAGGAGGTGATCCGCATCAAGGACAAGGACGCGCCCGGGGGCTTTCGCGAGGAGAAGATGACGGTGCGCGCCACAGTGCGCGGCCCGATCGTCAGCGGGCCGATCCTCGGCTACGACGGCGAGAGCCTGCTCAGCCTGCGCATGGCCTCGGCCGAACTGTCGGGCGGCGGCTTGGGTATCGACCAGTTGCTGACGGCGCGCAACGTTGCCGATGTGGACCGCTCGGCACAGGCGATGGACATCATCTATTTCAACTACGTCTTTGCCGACAAGACCGGTGGCATCGGCCACCGCGCCACGGGCCGCGTGCCGATCCGCGCCAGCAAGCAGGGCAGCCACCCGAAGCCGGTGGGTGCGACCGACGACTGGCGCGGCTTCATTCCGCCCGACCAGATGCCCGGCACGATGGCGCCGACGCGCGACTGGGTGGGCACCGCCAACCACGACAACCGGCCGGATGGGTACGCCTTCGACTATTCGTCTTACTTCGCCTCCAGTTACCGCATCCGCCGCATGATCGAGGTGCTGGACCAGGCCAAGGGCATGCGCAGCGCCGAGCAGTCGGCGTTGATGATGGACACGCAGAACCTGCAAGCCTCACGCCTGAAGCCGGCGCTGGTGGCCGCGCTGCGGGCCGACCCGGCGCATGCCGACTTCGCGCGCATCCTCGACGCCTGGGACGGCCGCGACGACAAGGCGCTGGCCGCGCCGCTGATCTACCACCACCTGTACGAGCGGCTGGCCTGGGAGACCTATGTCGACGAAATGGGCGAAAAACTCGCCCGCGACTGGCTGGGCATCTGGTACACGTGGCAGGAGCGCTTCGACGAGTTGGTGAAGACGCCCGATTCGCCCTGGTTCGACGACATCCGCACGCCGCAGAAGGAAACGCTGCCCGACCTGGTACGGCGCGCAGCGGCCGAGGTGCGTGCCACGCTGCAGGCGCGCCACGGTGCTGATCCGGCCCAGTGGAAATGGGGCGACGAGCACCGCGTCGCCTTCGTCAGCCCGCTGCGGCGCAGTGGCGCGGGCCGCGACTTTCTCGGCTATGCCGAGGCGCCGATGAGCGGGTCGGGCGCGACGCTGCTGCGCGCCGGCAGCGGGTTCATGAAAGGCTTCAACGTCGAGTGGTTCGGCTCGATGCGGCTGGTGGCCGACCTGGGCGACGACCAGAAGATCGAGGCCGTGGTCTCCGGCGGCGTGGTCGACCGCCAGTTCCACCCGCACCAGAAGGATCAGCTGCCCGCGTGGAGCGAGGGCCGGCTGCTGCACTGGTGGTTTGCGCCGGCACAGGTGGAGGCGAACGCGGTGACGCGGCAGCAGCTTGTCCCCCGATGACGGGGGTGTCGAGGACGGCCTACGGTCGGCCGAGGGTGCTGCGCGCGTTCAATCGCTGCGCGGACGCGTGAAGTGCATCAGGCGTCCCTTGTAGGGCGTGCCGTCCAGGGCCGGGGTGCAGAGCGTGGTCTCGTGCAGCACGAAACCCTGGTCGAACATGCACTGCGAAAAACGGGACCGATTGCCGCGGTCGGGGTCGACGATCAGCACCTCGGCTTCGGGCATCGCGTGCCGCTGAATGAAGGCCGCGAGGCAGCCCGGTTCGTCGCGTTCGTAGAGCACGTCGCTGCCCATGATCAGGTCGAAGCGCCCGCGTACCACGGGATGCTTGTCGTGCACACCAATGCCATAGTCGAACGACCAGTCGCCATGTCTGTAGGGCAGCGGCGGCAGGTCGTTGAGCATCAGGTTGTGCATCAGGAAATCGGGCACCAGCGGATGGCCATCGGAGGCCGTCACGTCGGCGCCGCGTCGGTGGCACACCAGGCTGGCCACGGCCAGCCCACAGCCCACCTCGAGGATGCGTTCGCCGGCTTTCAGCGGCCGGGCTGCCATCAGCGCGGCAAGCTGCAGCCCCGAAGGCCACATCAGGCCGAACAGCGGCCAGGTGGCCGACGAGAAGCCCGCGGCAGCCGCCTCGCCGGCCGGGTCGGCGTACTGGTTTCGGTCCAGCAACGAACGGATCTGCAGGCTGTCGGCGCCGCGCAAGGCAACGCATTCCTGCTTGGTGCGGTATCCGGTCATGGACCTCGGCGGCGCGGACAGTCCCCAGCGCGCAGCCGGGGGCTTTCCTGCGCGGCTCAGAGCGTGCGGATGCGCGAGGCCTGCGGGCCCTTCTGGCCTTGCGTCACCTCGAACTCCACGCGCTGGTTCTCGGCCAGCGTCTTGTAGCCCGTGCCCTGGATTTCCTTGAAGTGGGCGAAGAGGTCCTTGCCGCCGCTGTCGGGCGTGATGAAGCCGAAGCCCTTGCCCTCGTTGAACCACTTCACGGTACCTGTTTCTGTCGTCATGTTTTCGATCCTTGCTGGATGCGTTGAAAGGATGCCCCAGCTGATGCCGGTGCTTTCGAGAAGCCTCCTGGAATGGAGGCCGAATTCGGATGGGAATCCGAAGGCCTGGAGGCTCATCGGGGCGTGGTTCGGTCCGGTGCGGTCGGGCCGCGCCGCCCGAGGTGGCGGAAGGTGATGCGACCCTTCGTGAGGTCGTAGGGCGAAAGCTCCAGGGAAACGTTGTCGCCAGCGAGCACACGGATGTGGTGCTTGCGCATCTTTCCGCCGGCATACGCGATCAGCTGGTGTCCATTGTCCAGCGTGACGCGAAAGCGCGAGTCCGGCAGCACCTCGTTGACGACGCCTTGCATCTCGATCAGTTCTTCCTTGGCCATGGGTGCTTAGTGGCGCTGAGCGCGGGTCGTGCCAACGGCTGGCGCGGCATGACCAATCCAGGCCAGTGCCTTCTCGGTGGCAAAGCGCGCGGCCTGGTCTGGCGAGTCGAACACGGGCACGAAGCGAAAGACGCGGTCGTGCGTCATGCTGCCGCGGCCACTGCGGATGGAGACGGCCGCCGAGTGGCGACCGCCGTCGATAGGATGGGTCAGCGGAGACACGATGTATCTCCCGACCTGCATGGAGGTATGGATAAGAGGGATCCTTCCGGGGCCGAAGCGCTGAAGCAGGCACGGCCGGTCTGGCTGTATGGTGCGCGGGTTGGCGCAAGCGGCGGATGAACTCGGTCCGGCCGCTGGGCCGCAGGGTCACTCGCCGCGGGCCAGGGGACGCCAGATCAGTGGGAATGCCGAAGCAGTCGGACGGTCTGGCGAAGGAGGGAGATCAACTCGTGATCTCGGCGCCGGGTCTTGCGAGCAATCTCAGAAAGCCCAACCCTCAGCGCCAAAGCCGCGAAGTGTACCACCGTCTTGCGAAGAGGCATCTCATTCGACGACAGCGACGCACTCGATCTCGAGCATCAGGTCTTCATGCACCAGCGCGGTGGTGCCGACCAGCGTGCTCGCCGGCTGGTGCGCACCAAAGTGTCGCTGGCGGATGGCGCGCAAGGTCTTGACCTTCTCGCTGGTGAGGTCGCGCACGTAGATGTTCATCTTGACGACGTGATGGAACTGCGCGCCGCCGGCGGCCAGCGCAATGCCCAGGTTGCGCAGCACCTGTTCGCACTGCTCGGCAAAGGTCTTGCCCACCACCTGGCCAGTTGCATCCATCGCCACCTGGCCCGACACGTACAGCGTTCTCGAGCCGCCGGTGACGGCGGCGACATGCGAATAGGTGCCTTGGCTCAGTTCCGCGGGGTTGATGAATTCGACCGGCATTTCGTGCTCCTGCGTTGATGGGACGTCAATCTTCGGTCAATCGGGCCGGAACGCCGAATCCAGCACCACGCCGCCGCCGCAGACGCGAGACACGCAGGCGCACATCCGCCCGTTCGCCTGCTTCTGGTGGGCGCTGAAGAACACGTCGCGGTGGTCCACCGTGCCCTGCACCGACACGATGTCCAGCGCGCACAACCCGCATTCGCCGCGCCGGCAATCGGACAGCGCCTGTACGCCGTGCTCCTCCAGCATGTCCAGTAGATTGCGGTCGGCCGGTACCTCGATGCGCAGACCGTGGCGCGGCAGCTCCACCCAGAAGGGCTCGGCCGCCTGCGCGCCGCTGTTGCCGAAGGTCTCGAAGCGCAGGTCGGCCTCCGGCCGGCCGGCCCGTTGCCAGGCCTGGCGCGCCGCGTCCATCAGCCGCAGCGGGCCACACAGCGCCAGCTGCGCGCCAGGCGGCAGCGCGACGATCTCGGCGTCCAGATCGATGCGCTGGCCGGCGTCGCTGCAGCGCGTGTGCAGCCTGTCACCCAGAGCGGCCTGCAGCGCGTCGCGGTAGATCAGCTCATCGTTGCTGCGCGCCGCGTACAGCATGCGCAACGGCGCGCCGCGCCGGGCCAGCAACTGCCCCATGCCGAGGATCGGCGTGATGCCGATGCCGCCGGCCACCAGCAGCGTGAAGGGCGCCTGCCAGCCGATCTCGAAGTGATTGTTCGGCTCGCCGATCAGCAGTTCGTCGCCGGTCTGCAGGCTCCACAGCCAGCGCGAGCCACCGCGGCCTTCGTCGGCGCGGCGCACGGCGATGCGGTAGACCTCTTCGGCACCGGGCGCATCGGGTAGGCCGACCAGCGAGTACGAGCGCTTCTCCTCGCGGCCGTCCACCCGCACGCGCAGGTCCAAGTGGCTGCCCACGCTCCACGGCCGCACGCCGTGCTCGGGGCGGATTTCGAACTCGCGCACACTGGGGCTCAGGTCGCGTTGGGCGCGCAGGGTGGCGCTGTGCCATGGGGCGTTGTGCTTCATCGTCGCTTCAACGGGTGGGGCGGCGGCGGATCAGGCTGGCGCCCGGCACCAGCTGCCAGCTGCGGTGGTCGGCCAGCGCGGCGCGCAGGTTGCCGTGGGCATTGCGCGCGTGCTCCTGCATCAGGTTTTCGGCGCGTGCGCCTTCGTGCTGGCGGATCGCGTCCAGCACCGCGCGGTGCTGCGCCTGCGCCACCACCAGCAGGTCGCGCGCATCGGGCCCGGTGGAGCGCGCCAGCACGAAGCCGTTGGGCGATGCGAAGGGCAGCGTCTTGGCGCGCTCCAGCTGGCGGCGCACCATCTCGCTGCCGGCCATCTCGGCCAGCAGGTCGTGGAAGCGGCCGTTCAGCTGCACGTAGCCGCTGAAGGACTCCTCGCTCAGGCTGGGCGCGGCCAGCAGCGCGTCGATCTGCTCGACGCAGTCGCGCGCCTCGCTCATCAGCACGGTGGTCACGCCGCGCTCGGCGGCCAGCCGGGCGCAGAGGCCTTCCAGCGTGCCGCGCAGCTCGATCGCGTCGTGGATGTCGGCTTCGGAAAAGTCCTTCACCGCGAAGCCGCCGTGCGGCAGCGCCTCGAGCAGGCCTTCCTCCTGCAGCCGCACCAGCGCCATGCGGATCGGCGTGCGCGAGGCGTTGAGCCGCTCCACGAGTGTCAGTTCGGCGATGCGCGCGCCGGGCTTCAGCTCGCCGCCCAGAATCAGCTCGCGCAGGCGCAGCTGCACGCGCACCGTCTGCGACGGCTCGGCGATGTCGGTGGCGGTGGTGTTCATCAGGCGGCCCGCAGCGGGATCACGCCCGGCCGCTCGTGCGCCGGCGTCTCGGCGCGCACCATCTGCTCGATCAGGCGCCGCGCCCACATCGAGCCGGCGTCGATGTTCAGGTTGTAGAAGCGGTAGCCGGGGCGCTCGTCGATGGCCTGCTGCTGCGCCTCGAGGATCAGTTCGTCCTCGCGGAAGATGCCGGACACGCCTTCGCGCAGCTCGTGCGTCAGGCGCTGCTCGTTCAGGCAGTAGTTGCGCGCGAAGGCCCAGAAGTAGTGGCAGGTCCGTTCCGTCTCCGGCGTGATGGTGTTCAGCACGAAGCCGTTGACGCCCTGCGAGCGATCCCCCTGCGGCGCGCCGCTACCGGCCGGCGCCACACCCACGTCGATGGCGATGGTGCAGGGCGACTCGAAGCGGATGATCTGCCAGCGGTCCACTCGGCCTTCGTAGCCAGTGGCGTGCTTCAGCTGCCCGGCCCAGAAGGGCGGGGCGTCGATGTCCTCCATCCAGCGCGTGACCGTGGCGGTGCGCGTGCCGTGCGTGGCGACGAAGGGCGCTTCGGCCACGGCCAGCTGGCCGATGCTGCTGCCGTGCACATAGGTCTCGTGCGTCAGGTCCATCAGGTTGTCCAGCACCAGGCGGTAGTCGCACTTCACGTGGATCAGCTTGCCGTCGCCCGCCCAGGCCGGGTCGTGGTTCCAGTGCAGGTCGGGGATCCTGGCCGGGTCGGCCAGCGCCGGATCGCCGGGCCACACCCAGACGAAGCGGTGCTTCTCCACCACCGGATAGGCGCGCACGCAGGCCGAGGGGTTCAGCGTCTCCTGCGAGGGCATGTGGGTGCAGCGGCCGTCGCCGTTGAACACCAGGCCGTGGTAGCCGCAGGTGATCTGGTCGTTGTGCAACCGGCCCTTGGACAGCGGCAGCAGCCGGTGCCAGCAGGCGTCCTCCAGCGCGACGATGGACGCGTCCTTGCGCCGGAACATCACGATCTTCTGCCCGCAGATCGTGCGGCTGAGCAGCGCGGCCTTGACTTCCACGTCGTAGGCGGCGGCGTACCAGGCGTTGAGCGGGAAGGATTTCATCGGCGTCAATGAATACGCGTTGTATACATAAATGCGATTGTCGTGCGATGAAGTGTCGATCGAATGCGGGTAAATACCAATACTATGAACAACGATGTATTCAAGGGGCGAGCGAAAACTGCGCTACCGTTCATCCCGAGCCGCCGCAGCCGGCCGGCCCGCATCACCCAGGAGACGCCATGACGACCCGCACCACGCCCCCCTTCCGCGCCGACCATGTCGGCAGCTTCCTGCGCCCGAGCTACCTGCTGGAAGCGCGCGACCAGTTCTTCAACCAGAAAACCCTCAGCGCCGAACAGCTGCGCGCGGTGGAAGACAAGGCGATCACCGAGATCGTCAAGTTCCAGCAGGACGTGGGGCTGCACAGCATCACCGACGGCGAGTTCCGCCGCACCTACTTCCACATCGACTTTCTGGAGCAGTTGGGCGGCGTGAAGACCGACATCCCGGTGACCATCCGCAAGCCCGATGGCAGCGAGGAGCTGGCGCCGCCGGTGATCCGCGTGACTGGCAAGGTCCGGCACGTCAAGGACATCCAGAAGGCCGACTTCGAATACCTCAAGTCGCAGATCGCCGCCGGCATGACGCCGAAGGTGACGATCCCCAGCCCGACGATGCTGCACTTCCGTGGCGGCCGCGCCGGCATCGACCGCGTGGCCTACCCGGAGTTGGAGCCCACCTTCTACGACGACGTGGCCCGCGCCTACGGCGACGAGCTGCGCAGCCTGTACGACGCCGGTTGCCGCTATGTGCAGATGGACGACACCAACATGGCGTACCTCTGCGACGAGAAGATGCGCGAGGCGGCGCGCCAGCGCGGCGACGACCC